>Ga0335076_10004809_pt1 | contig 13692 bp, 9 predicted proteins | sample Lox_Sample_25_FD_206717 | JGI IMG/M metagenome (GOLD analysis project Ga0335076, IMG submission 206717) | Soil microbial communities from Loxahatchee National Wildlife Refuge, Florida, United States - Lox_Sample_2.5 | ecosystem: Environmental > Terrestrial > Soil > Wetlands | place: USA: Florida... | reverse complement strand
TCGCCGTCGGGCGTTTCGTCCGTCAGGCCTAGCCAGGCAGGCCTCGGACCGGCTCGGCCTTCGCTCTCGCGCGGAGGTCGAGCCGGTTCAGCTCCGCTGTGTCGAGGACGCGATGCCCGGCACCTCGAGCAGCTCCGCCAGGAAACGATGGTGGGCCGGGTGCGCCTCGCAATACTCGAGCCGTAGGCGCGCGCGGCCGGCTGCCTCGTCGCTGAAGGCGTAGGCGCACACCTCGGGGTTCTGCTCGGACAGGAGCAGCGTGAGCTCGGCGCGGAGCCGGCGCTGCGGATCGTCGAACGCGAGCTCGAGCGTCGTGCGCCGGCAGCGGCCCAGGATCCGGGCCTCGAGCCGCGTCAGCAGCTCGAGGGTCGCGAGCACCAGCAGCGTGGTCAGCAGGGCGAGGCCGGGAAAGCCCGCGCCGACCAGGATTCCGATGCCAGCCACCACCCAGATGGTGGCGGCCGAAGTGAGGCCGGTGACCGAGCCTCGCGAGTGGACGATCGCGCCGGCCCCGAGGAAGCCGATGCCGGACACCACCTGGGCCGCGATGCGCGTCGGGTCGACGCCCGGGGTCTTCTGGGCCGTCAGCAGCTCGCCGACCAGCATGTAGAGCGCGGCCCCCAGGCAGATCAGGATGTTGGTGCGGAAGCCGGCGGGCTTGCCGCGGCGCTCCCGCTCGACGCCGACGATGCCCCCGCAGAGAACGGCCACGCCTCCCCGAAGCAGGAAGCTCGGGAGCACCGACAGCAGCAGGTCTTTCGACTCCATCGGACCTCGAACCGGCCGCAGCATAGCAGGGACCGCGCCAGGCGGTCGCGCGGTATGCTCCACCTCGGGGGCCGGGAGGGAGACGGCCATGCCGGATGCTCGGGGACGGAGCCTGGCGGAGCGGGCCGAGCCGGAGGCGCGCCGCGCGCTCGGGCGCGCGCGCCGGCGCGAGGTGCCGCGGAGCGTGCACGGCGAATGGCAGGCGCGCGCCAATCGTCCCGACCCGATCGCGATCCTGCGCGAGGCGAACGCGCAGCGGATCCCCGAGCTCGCGGCCCTCAAGATGTTCCGCATGGCGGCTTCGCCCTTCGCGTTCTTCCGCGGCGCGGCGCCGGTGATGGCGGCCGACCTCGCGACGCTGCCGCGCACGGGCCTCGTCACCCAGATCTGCGGCGACGCCCACGTCCAGAACCTCGGCGCCTACGCGGCTCCGGACGGGCACCTGGTCTTCGACCTGAACGACTTCGACGAGACGATCGAAGGCCCGTGGGAGTGGGACGTGAAGCGGCTGGCCACGAGCTTCGTGCTCGCAGGACGCGAGGCCGGCGCGGGCCGCACGAGCCGGCGGCGGGCGGTGCGCACGCTCGTCCGCGCCTACCGCGAGACGCTCGAGCGCCTCTCCGGGCTCGTCATGCTCGACCTGCTCCGGCTCGAGATCCGCCGCTCGCTCCAGACCGACGTCATCCACCGCGTGCTGCTGAAAGCCGAGCGCGTGACGAACGACTACGCGCTCGCGAAGCTCACCGTCCGCCTGCGGGGCGGCGCGCGCCGCTTCCACGACCGCCCGCCGGTGCTCCACCACGTTCCCGACCGCGTCGCGCACGCGGTGCTGGCCGCGCTCCCCAGCTACCGGGAGACGCTCGGTCCCGACCGCCAGCTCGCGTTCGACGCCTACCGGCCCGTGGACGTGGCGTTCAAGGTGGTGGGCACGGGCAGCGTCGGCACCCGCGACTTCGTCGTGCTGCTGATCGGCCACGGTCCCGAGGACCCGCTGCTGCTGCAGGTGAAGGAGGCCCTGCCCTCCTGCTACGCGCGCTACCTCCCCGACGCGCCCGCCTACACGCACCAGGGCCGCCGCGTCGCGGAGGGCCAGCACCGGATGCAGAGCGCGACCGATCCGCTGCTCGGCTGGACGAGCCTCGGCGGCCGCGACTTCATCGTCCGGCAGCTCGCCGACCACAAGGCCGGCCTCGAGCCGGGGGCGCTGCGGGACGACGCGCTCGTCAGCTACGCGGAGGTCAGCGGCGAGATCCTGGCCAAGGCCCACGCGCGGACGGGCGATCCCGCGGCGATCGCCGCCTACTGCGGCCGCGGCGACCGGCTCGACCGGGCGATCCTGCGCTTCGCCAGCGCCTATGCCGACCAGACGGAACGCGACCACGCGCGGCTGCTGGAGGCGATCCGCAAGAAGGAAGTGAGGGCGGCCTCGGAGTTCCGCTTGCGCCGCGAGGGACGCGAGCTCGCCCGCAAGCGCGCGAAGCCTTCGGTCCGACGCCGGCCGAAGAAGCCGGCCGCCAGGATGGCCGCGTCGGCATCGCGCGCGCCACTTCCGCCGCCCGCGCCGCCGCTCGCGCCGCCGCCGAGCGAAACCGCGGGCAGCCCGCCGGCGTGAGCCGGGCTCAGCGCGCCGCGGGAGCCGTCCTCGCCAGGAGCGCCTCGAGCTTCGCGTCGATCGTCTCCCAGGAGTACTCGCGCTCGACGTAGGCCTGACCCTGGCGGCCGAGTGAGGCCGCGAGCGCGTCCTGCTCGAGCAACAGGCGCAGCGCCTCGGCGAACTCGGCGTAGCCGTGGTAGAAGAGCCCGCCGTTCGAGCGCAGGCACTGCCCCGCGAGCACCTTGCAGCGCGCGTTCGCGAGCACCGGCACCCCCAGCTTCCAGGCCTCGAGCACGATCACCGACAGGCTCTCGTAGGGCGACGGCATCACGAGCAGCCGGCACTGTCGGAGCGCCGCGACCTTCTCCTCTTCGCTGATGAAGCCGACGTGGCGGATCCGCGGGTGGTCGGGGATGGGCACGACCGACTTCCCCGCCAGCACCAGGTCGACGTCGGCGTTCGCCTCCTCCAGGAACTTCTTGAAGTAGGCGAAGAGCGTGAGCGCGCCCTTGTTGCGGTCCACGCGGCCGACGTAGAGGACGAACGGCCGCTCGAGCCCGTGCCTGGCCCGGAAGTCGAGCGCCGGGTCCGCGTCGGGCAGGTTGATGCCGCTGCCGATCACGACGCTCGGAACCGAGGCGTTGCCGCTCGCGTCCTCGACGAGCGCCTGCTCCTCGGGCGTCAAGTAGACGAGGCCGCGCGGCGCGCGGAAGAGGGGCTTCATCACCTCGAGGTGGATCGCCGGGTCTTCCTCGGCGGTCGGCACCAGGATCGCGCGGTCGGCCGCGGCCGGCACCCCGTGGAAGCTCTGGTAGTAGCGGTAGCAGTAGAAGAAGATGCGGTCGAAGCGCGTGCGGGAGGCCCTCACCGCCTCCACCAGCTCGGGAGCGAAAGGCCCGTTCTCCCGCACCCAGGCGATCTCCTCCTCGCGCGTGTGCGCCTCGTGGAAGCAGATGTTCGAGAGCGAAGCGAAGACGCGGGCGTTGCGCGTGCGCTTCACCGTCGAGCGGTGCACCGGAATCCCGTTCACCACCTCGGTGCCCTTCGGGTAGTGGTTCCTCCACTCGAGGTAGTCGAGCGCGCGCGTCGCGAAAACTTCGACCTGGTGCCGCTGCGCGAGCCGCTCCGCGAGCCAGCGGCAGTGCAGCTCGGCGCCCCCGTTGACCTCCAGCCCGTAGCGCTGGATCACGAAGGCGAGCTTCAAGCGCGCGGCTCTCCGGAGGGCCGCGAAGGCGCCGCGCCGCGAGACCCGGCGGCCGCTCGCGCGAGCAGCCGCTCGTACTTCTCGAGGATGCGCGGCCAGGCGTAGTTGGCCTCGAAGTAGGCCTGGCCCTGGCTGCCGAGCCTGTCGGCGAGCGCACGCTCCTGGACCAGCAAGTCCATCGCGGCCGCGAACTCCTCGTAGCGCCGGTAGTAGAGCCCGCCGCCCGCGCGCAGCACCTGTCCGCGCAGCACCTCGCAGTCGCCGTTCACCAGCACCGGGCGCCGCATCATCCAGGACTCGAGCACGACCATCGAGAGGCTCTCGTGGCGCGAGGGCATCACGAGCGCCCTGGCGCGCGCGATCGCCGCGAGCTTCTCGCCGTCCGGCACCACCCCCATCAGGCGCACGTGCGCGTTCTCGGAGAAGCTCATCGTGCTGCGGCCGAAGAGCGCGAGCGTGGCGGTGGCGCGCGTCTCGCGCTGCCAGCGCAGGAAGTGGTCGATCATCACCGCGCAGCCCTTCTCGGGCTCGATGCGGCCGACGTAGACGAAGTAGTCGCCGAGCAGGTCGAGCCGCGGCGCGACCTCCTCGACCGGAACCTCCGCCGGGCGCACGATCCCCGTGCCCACGACCTCGCCCGGCAGGCCGGGGTTGCCCGTGACGCGCTCGATCAGCTCGCGCTCCTCGGGCGTGTTGAAGGCGATCGCCGCCGGCAGCTTGAAGAAGGGCTGGAAGAGGCGCAGGTACAGCACGCGGTCGTGCTCGGCCGTCGGCACCAGGATGCTCTTGTGCGGCGCGACCTGCATGCCGAAGTAGGTCGTCCAGTAGCGGTAGGAGAAGAAGACGATCGCGTCGTACTCGGCCTCGTGCCGGCGCAGGTGCTCGACCAGCGCAGGCGTGACGGGGCCGTGCTCCTCGAGCCAGCGGCGCTCCTCTTCGTCGGTGTGCTCGAAGAAGCAGACCGTGTTCGCGACCGGGTGGAAGCTCGACTCCACCCGGAGGCGCGCCACCGGGAAGCGCCGCACGCGGAGGCCGTTCACGCGCGTCTCGCCCTCGGGCAGGACGTTCTGCCAGCTCAGGTAGTCGGTGGCCGTGGTGGTGAGCACGGTGACGTCGTGGCGCTCGGCCACGTGCTCGGCGATCCAGCGGCAGTGCAGCTCGGCCCCGCCCACCACCTCCGTCCCGTAACGCTGGACGACGAAGGCGACCTTCACCCGCGCCCGCTCTCCTTCTCCTTCTGGAGCGCTTTCACCTGGTTGCGGAGCGCCGCGACCTCGACCTGCAGCCGCACCAGCTCGCGCACCAGGTTGTGGCCGAGGTAGTGGAGGTAGAGGTTGATCTGCGCCTGGCGGCTCAGCGGGTGGTCCGTGTAGAGCCGCACCCAGGGCCGCACGAGCTGCTTGAGCTTCACGACCGCCCGCGCGCCCAGGCCCTGGCGGTGGGTCTCGATCCGGTAGTCGGTCGAGATGTTCCAGTTGTGGTTGTCGGCCATGAGCCGCGCCAGGAGCTCCGGGTCGATCCCGGCGTCGTCGGCGAAGGCCTGCAGCTTGAGCGCCGTCAGCTCCTCGACCTCCTCGTCGGTGTAGAGGCCGAGGTCGCGGCGGCCGCGGATCTTCTCGCGGATCTTGTTCATCACGGCCGCGACGTCCACGCGCCCGTCGCCGGTCGCCCAGTCGGACATGTCGTTCTCCGCCGGCGAGCCGGGGTGGCGCGTGGAGCGCCCCCCCGGCCTGGCGTCGGTCACTTCTTCTTGGCTGCGACCTTCGGCTGTGGCGGAGCAGCCGCCGCCGGCGCCGACGCGACCGGCACCGCGTCCACGACGCCCTCCACGGCGCCCGCCTGTTCGGCCGACACCACGAACAGGTGGTAGACGTTGAAGCCGAGCTCGCGGTCGTCGTTGTTGAGCGGCGGGTTCAGGTTCTTCGGCACGAAGGACTCGTTCATCGAGAGGCGCAGGTCGGTCCACTCGTCGTCGCCGAGGTCGGCGGCCTTCACCTTGACCTTCTTGAGATAGACCTGCGGCCCCTCGATCGGGAAACGCAGGCCCATGCCCTTGCCGACCGTCATCGTGAGCTCGGGCGTCTTCGTGAAGCACTTCACGCAGGTGTCGCCCTCGAGGTACACGATCACGTCCTGCTTCGGGTTCTTGAAGGACATGAGCGCTTCCTTCTTGGTCCAGGTGCGCTCGACGCTCGGGTTGTCCGGGTGCGTCTCCGGGTTGTGCCAGCCCTCCTTGAAGACCGGGAAGATGTTCTCGGTCTGCGGCTGGAGCTCGATCTTCGCGACCTTGTACTCGCGGAAGCCCTTGTCCTCGCCCTTGAGCGCCGGCCGCTCGCCGCGGCCCGGGTACGGGTAGAGGCCCATCCTCACCTCGACCTCGCCCACGTACGGGTAGACGGGCACGAAGCGCGTGCGCGTGTAGCTGTAGGTCTTGCCGGGCTCCCAGGTCGAGGGCGGCGGCTCCGGCTGGTGGTCGTCCGAGAACAGCATCACCTGCTGGTTGTCGAGGAAGTGCACGAGCGCCCAGTAGTTCTGGTCGAGCTTCTTCGCTCCGGGCTCGACCGTCCACGTGTAGGTGATCTCGAGCGCGCTCCCGAGGGGCGCTTTCGTGCGGTTGAACTTGATCGAGGGAACGATCGGGTTCACCTCGGCGGGCTTGTGCCGCTGACAGGCGGGCAGCACGGCCGCGCCGACGAGTGCGATGGCGAGAAACGACCCCCAGTTGCGACGAACAGTCATGCGCTGTCTCCTTGCGCGGTTGCGTTCTTACGGGTGACCTACGGAGCGGCGGACGGAACCTCAAGAATAAGGGATCCGACGCGCGGCGTGCAAATTGCATCCACGAGTCGAGGTGGAGCGCTGCGTCCGAAGTTCGGCATGCTATCCTGCCGTCGCCCGCGGCGGCGCGGGAGGAGGGCGTTTGGACGACAGCCTGCGGGTGCTGAGGCTGGCCGCTGCCTGCGCGGTCGCCGGCCTCGGCCTCGCGTGTGCGAGCGGTGGAGGCACGGCACGCGTGGCGGATCCCGCCGCGACGCCGGCGGCCGCCCAGGCGCACGCCGCCGCTCCCGACCCGGCTCCCGGGCTCATCGCCGAGTCGGAAGCCCACCTCAAGGCCGGTCTCGCCGCGGCGGACGAGGGCGACCTCGACGGCGCGCGCCTCGAGTTCGACCGCGCGGTCGACCGGCTGGCCTCGTTCCCGGGAGGAGCGCTGTCCGAGCCGCGCGTGGCCGAGGCCTATCGCCGCACGCTCGAGACCGTGCAGGTGCGCGAGGCCGAGCTCTCGGCCGCGAGCGAGGACGAGCCCAGCGGCGAGCCGGCGGCGATCGACGCGGTGGCGGCGCTCCCGGTGAGCGACGCGCCCGCCAGCCCCGAGACCATGGCCCGCGCCACGGCCGCGGTCGAGGCCGAGACCTTCGACCTGCCGATCGAGCTCAACGACGCGGTCGCCTCCTGCCTCGACCTCTACCAGGGAAGGCTGCGCGACTGGTTCGAGGAGGCGCTCTCGCGCGGGCAGGCGTACCTGCCGGAGTTCCGGCGCGTCTTCGCCCAGGAGGGCTTGCCCCAGGACCTCGCCTACGTGGCGCTCGTCGAGAGCGCCTTCAAGACGAGCGCCTACTCGCGGGCGCGGGCGCGGGGCGTCTTCCAGTTCGTGAGCTCGACCGGCCGCCGCTACGGCCTCGCGGTCGACCCGTGGATCGACGAGCGCGGCGACCCCGAGAAGGCGACGCGGGCGGCGGCGCTCTACCTGAAGGACCTCTACGACCTGTTCGGCGACTGGAACCTGGCGCTCGCGGGATACAACGCCGGCGAGGGCAAGGTGCTGCGCGGCATGCAACGCTATCACAAGACGGACTACTGGCAGCTCCGGAAGACGCGCGCGCTGCGGCCCGAGACCAAGAACTACGTGCCGCTCATCCACGCGGCGATCGTGCTCGCGAAATCGCCCGAGCGGTACGGCTTCACGATCACCGCCGAGACGCGGCCCGAGTGGGAGAGCGTCCCGGTCGACGGCGCCTGGGACCTGCGCGTCGTCGCGGAGTGCGCGAGCACTCCTGTCGAGACGCTGCGCGAGCTCAACCCCGAGCTGCGCCGGCTCGCCACCCCGGCCGACAGGCGCTACGGGCTGCGCGTGCCGCCCGGGCACGGAACCGGCCTCGGCGAGTGCCTGGCGGCGCTGCCCGCGGAGAAGCGCACGAGCTACCGCACCGTGGTCGTGCGCAAGGGGCAGACGCTCACATCGATCGCGCGGGCCCACGGCGTGTCGTCGCGGGTCGTGGCCGAGACCAACTACCTGACGCCGGGCCGGCGGCTCCGGCCCGGCACCGACCTCGTGATCCCGGTCCCGCCGGCCAGGACCGCGGCCGCCGCCAAGCCGAAGGCGGGGGTGGGGCCGAAGGCCAGCGCCTCCCCCGTTCGCCGCGCGTCGGCGCAGCCCCAGCCGCCGAGGGACCGCGCCACCGTGCAGTACCGGATCGAGCCGGGCGACACGCTGAGCTCGATCGCTGCCCAGCACGGGACGACGGTCGCGCAGCTGCGGGCCTGGAACGGCATCAAGGGCACCCGCATCGCGGCCGGCGAGATCCTCACCATCTACAAGGACGCCAGCTCGCCCGTGGCCGGACGCTGACCTCGCTCAGGCGGATCGCGCGAGCGGACCTCGACTGACCCACCCCTGCGGTAGCCTGATCGCGTCCTGACGGCCCTCTCCCGCCGTCGTCGAAGGGGAGAGAGCCATGCTCGCCACGTCCCTCACCGCCGCGATCCTGGGGGTCGAAGCGCACCTCGTCAGAGTCGAGGCGGACTCGGCGCCCGGCTTCCCGCGCTTCACGATCGTCGGGCTCGCGGACTCCGCCCTGCGCGAGAGCGAAGCGCGCATCCGTGCGGCGCTCCGCAACTGCGGCCTGCCCTTCAAGTGGGACCGCCGCATCACGGTCAACCTCGCGCCGGCCAGCCTGCGCAAGGGCGGCTCGTCCTTCGACCTCGCCACCGCGCTCGCGCTGCTCGCGGCCGACGCCACGCTCGTCCTGCCGCAGCTCTCGCGCGTGATGCTCGTCGGCGAGCTGGCGCTCGACGGCACGCTGCGGCAGGTCTCGGGCGTGCTGCCGATGCTGCTCGTGGCGCGTCGCCACGGGCTCGCCGCGGCCGTCGTGCCGCGCGACTGCCATCGCGAAGCGGCCCTCGCCTCGGGGCTGCCGGTCTTCCCGGTCGCGTCGCTGCCCGAGGCGGTGACGCTGCTCTCTGGCCCGGAGCTGCCGGCGCCGCCCGATGCGCCGCCGGGCCTTGGGCTCGCGAGCCCGCCCGACTGCGACCTGTCGGACGTCCGCGGTCAGGCGCTCGCGCGCCGTGCGCTCGAGATCGCTGCCGCCGGCGGCCACAACCTGCTGCTCGTCGGTCCGCCGGGCTCGGGCAAGACGATGCTGGCTCGACGCTTGCCGGGCATCCTGCCCCCGCTCGCCGAAGAGGAGGCGGTCGAGTGCGCCGCGATCCATTCGGCGGCCGGCCTGCGGGCCGAGGACGCGATTGGCCGCCGCCCGTTTCGCAGCCCGCACCACTCCGCGACCGAGGCCGCCCTCGTCGGAGGCGGCCAGCGGCCGCGGCCGGGCGAGGTCAGCCTCGCGCACAACGGCGTGCTGTTCCTCGACGAGCTGGCCGAGTTCCACCGCGGAAGCCTCGAGGCCCTGCGGCAGCCGCTCGAAGAGGGGTTCGTAACCGTGGCCCGCCACCGGGGGGTCTGCCGGATGCCGGCCCGCTTCCAGCTCGTCGGGGCGCTCAACCCCTGCCCCTGCGGCCGGAGTGGACAACCGCGGCTGGCTTGCCGCTGCACGCCGGGCGAGGTCAAAGGCTACCTCGGCCGGCTATCGGGCCCGCTGCTCGATCGCCTCGATCTCACCGTCCAGGTCCCGGCGTTGGCTTTCGACGAAGCCGCGGGGCCTCCGGGCGAACCGACATCGGCTGTCCGGGGCCGAGTCGCCGCCGCGCGAGCGCGTCAGGCACTGCGGAACGGTTCCTCCAACCCTCAGTCCATCAACGCATTCCTGCCTCCGGCCGAGCTTCGTCGAGTGACTCGGCCTGACAAGGAGGGACTGAGGCTGCTGAGGCACGCCGTCGACCGGCTGGGGCTCTCGGCCCGGGGCCTCGATCGGGTCGCCCGCGTGGCCCGCACCATCTCTGATCTATCTGATTCAGAAGACGTTAGGTCGGAGCACCTGGCCGAGGCCCTGCACTTTCGACAAAGCCAGGACGAGTCCTTGACGCTCCCCTGACCGCGTGCTAGCCTCGATCGTTTTTTGGGGTCGGAGCGGGCGGACACCCCGCCAGCGGCCGGGGTCGGGGGGTTCGCCAGAAGCGTCCAGCAGGGATGCGATGGCTCGGAGTGGTTGATTGGCCAACGAGTTCTACACGCTGATCGTCGTCCCGCACGCCAAAGCCAGATTCCGCAAATTCCAAGTTTCCGTACGGCTGACCAAATGGTTCCTCGCCGCTTGCGGCGTGATGGCCCTGGTGCTCGTGGGCATCCTCGCTCACTACACCTGGATCGCCGTCGAGGTTGCCGAGCTCCGGCGGCTGCGGTCCGAGAATCTGGCGCTGGCCGCCAAGGCCCGGGCCTACGAAGACAACGCCGGCCAGCTCCAGGCCAAGGTGCTCCAGCTCCAGAGCGTCGTCACCAAGCTGGGGCTGATGGCGGGGGTCGAGCAGCACGTGCCGGACGAGTCGGTCGGCGGCGTCGGCGGCCTGTCGCGCGCCGAGACCTTGCCGCCCTCCGTCGACATCGCCTCCACCCTCAAGAGCCTCGACAGCACGGTCAGCGAGCTCTCCGACAAGTCGAAGCACCTCGAGACCTACTTCAAGGACCAGAAAGAGCTGCTCGCGTCGACGCCGTCGATCTGGCCGGTCCGCGGCTATCTCTCGGCGGGCTTCGGGAACCGCATCGATCCGTTCACGGGCCTGCGCGACTTCCACCCCGGCATCGACGTGTCGGTGCCCCGCGGCACCAAGGTCGTCGCCCCGGCCGACGGCGTCGTGGTGTTCTGCGGCCAGCGCTCCGGCTACGGGAACGCGATGATGATCGACCACGGCTTCGGCGTCGTGACCCGCTACGGGCATCTCGACGCGTTCAACGTGAAGCCCGGCCAGCGGGTGAAGCGCGGCGACGTGATCGCCTTCTCGGGCAACACCGGCCGCTCGACGGCCCCCCACCTCCACTACGAGGTCTGGGTGAACGACCAGATGCGCAACCCGATCGAGTTCATCATCGACGAGTTCAGGAACTTTTCTTAGCGGGGGGCTCGGGGGGGTGCGATACCCCCCCGAAAGCGAGCCCTCGCCCGCCGTTTTCCGTTGTTCCTCTCCGTTGTCCGTGGTTCGTATAGCGTCGTCAGTCCGTTTCCGTTCTCAGTAGTCCGTTTCCGGTCGTCCGTTCTCTGGGCTGAACCAAAACCAGGCACGAGACAGGCCTACGGACGAATAGACAAACGACGGGGCCAACGGACGTTCTGGACCGAGCTTCTTGGGGCTGCTCGCCCCCCCGATCGCCCAACGACGGGGCCCCCCCAGTGCTATCCTCTTTGGATCACATGTTGAACACCCTCCTCACCCGGATCGTCGGCACGAAGAACGAGCGCGAGCTCAAGAAGATCCGGCCGATCGTGGCAGAGATCGGGGCGTTCGAGCCCGGGCTGCGCAAGCTCTCGGACGCCGAGCTCAGGGCGATGACCGGCACGTTCCGGCAACGGCTGCGCGACGGGCAGAGTGTCGACGACCTGCTGCCGGAGGCCTTCGCGGTGGTGCGCGAGGCGGGCCGGCGCGAGCTGAACATGCGCCACTTCGACGTCCAGCTCATCGGCGGAATGGCGCTCCACCGCGGGATGATCGCGGAGATGAAGACGGGCGAGGGCAAGACCCTCGTCGCAACACTCGCGGCCTACCTGAACGCGCTGCCCGGCAAGGGCGTCCACGTCGTCACGGTGAACGACTACCTCGCCAAGCGCGACTCCGAGTGGATGGGTAGGCTCTACCGCTTCCTCGGGCTCTCGGTCGGCGTGATCCAGCACAGCATGGACGACCGCGAGCGCCAGGAGGCGTACGGCGCCGACATCACCTACGGCACGAACAACGAGTTCGGCTTCGACTACCTGCGCGACAACATGAAGTTCGACCTCGGCATGTACGTGCAGCGCGGGCACCACTTCGCCGTGGTGGACGAGGTCGACTCGATCCTGATCGACGAGGCGCGCACGCCGCTCATCATCAGCGGCCCGGCCGAGGAGTCGACCGACAAGTACTACCGGGTCGACCAGATCATCCCGAAGCTCAAGCCGGGCGCGCGCATCACCGGCGACAAGAAGGCCGAGGAGCGCGCCGAGCTCGAAAAGACCGGCGACTACATCGTCGACGAGAAGGCCAAGACCGTCACGCTCACCGAGATGGGGATGGCGCACGCCGAGAAGCTCTTGAGCGTGAAGAACCTCTGGGACCCGTCGAACATGGACGTGCTCCACCACGTGAACCAGGGGCTGCGCGCGCACACGCTCTTCCACCGCGACGTCGACTACGTGGTGAAGGACGGCGGCGTCACGATCGTCGACGAGTTCACCGGCCGGCTGATGCCCGGCCGGCGCTGGTCCGACGGCCTCCACCAGGCGGTCGAGGCGAAGGAGAAGGTCAAGATCGAGCGCGAGAACCAGACGCTCGCGACGATCACGTTCCAGAACTACTTCCGCATGTACGGCAAGCTCTCGGGCATGACCGGCACCGCGGAGACCGAGGCCGCCGAGTTCGACAAGATCTACAAGCTCGAAGTGCTGGTGATCCCGACCAACCGGCCGCTCATCCGCGTCGAGAGCCCGGACGTCGTCTACCGCACCGAGCCCGAGAAGAACGACGCGGTCGTCAAGGAGATCCACGAGCTGCACGCCTCGGGCCGCCCGGTGCTGGTCGGCACGATCTCGATCGAGAAGTCGGAGGAGCTCTCGGTCCTGCTCAAGAAGGAGGGCATCAAGCACGTGGTGCTGAACGCCAAGTACCACGAGCGCGAGGCCGAGATCGTCGCCCAGGCCGGCCGCTTCGGCGCGGTGACGATCGCGACCAACATGGCGGGCCGCGGCACCGACATCATCCTGGGCGGCGTCCCCGACCACCGCGTGCGCGCGATCCTGGCCGAGAAGCAGGCGAAGGGCGAGGCGACCGACGAGGCCGTCCAGCGAGGCGCGACCGAGCAGGTGCAGGCCGAGATGGCGGGCGAGTTCCGGCGCGAGCTGCAGCAGCGCAAGCACCCGCCCCAGGAGCGCCAAGAGCTCGCCCGCCGCTACCTGGGGCTGATGGCTTCGTTCGCCGCGGACCAGCCCTCGGTGACCGCCGTCCGCGCGCTCGCGCCCGAGGGCAGCGCGCTCGCCCGCTACCTCGACGTGGCGCGCGACCTGCCGCGCGCGACCAAGGAGAAGGTCTCGAAGGCGTTCTACCCGGAGATCGAGAACCCGGTCGACTTCCTGGCCGTCCATCCGCTGAAGGCCACGATCGAGGAGCTGGCTCAGAGCCCCGAGTTCGCCAAGGTCGAGGCGCTGCTCGAGGCGAACGAGCGCGAGCGCGTGGTGGCGCTCGGCGGCCTCCACATCCTCGGCACCGAGCGCCACGAGGCGCGCCGCATCGACAACCAGCTGCGCGGACGCGCGGGACGCCAGGGCGACCCCGGCTCCTCGCGCTTCTACCTGTCGCTGCAGGACGACCTGATGCGCATCTTCGGCTCCGACCGCATCAGCGGGCTCATGAAGTCGCTCGGCATGGAGGAGGGCGTCCCGATCGAGCACAGGATGGTGACGCGCTCGATCGCCAACGCGCAGAAGCAGGTCGAGGCGCAGAACTTCGGCGTGCGCAAGCACCTGCTCGAGTACGACGACGTCATGAACAAGCAGCGCACGGCCGTCTACGACATGCGCCGCATGGTGCTCGAGGGCAAGGACACGCGTGAGCACGTCCAGCGCCTGATCGACGAGGTCGTCGAGTGGTACGTCGAGAGCTACTGCCCCGAGAAGGGCAGCTCGGCCGACTGGAGCTACGAGAGCCTGCAGGGCGCGCTCAAGGAGACGTTCGGCATGGAGGCTTCGCTCGCCGACCTCCAGGCGCTCCACCG
>Ga0335076_10004808_pt1 | contig 13692 bp, 7 predicted proteins | sample Lox_Sample_25_FD_206717 | JGI IMG/M metagenome (GOLD analysis project Ga0335076, IMG submission 206717) | Soil microbial communities from Loxahatchee National Wildlife Refuge, Florida, United States - Lox_Sample_2.5 | ecosystem: Environmental > Terrestrial > Soil > Wetlands | place: USA: Florida... | reverse complement strand
GCGCGAGCTGCTGATGGGCCTGCGCGCGTCGACGCTCCACCGACTGCTCGGGTGGCGCCCGGGCAGCCACAGCCGGTTCGCGCACGACCGCGGCAACCGCCTCCCGCACGACGTCGTCATCGTCGATGAGACCTCGATGGTGTCTCTGTCGCTCATGGCCCGGCTGGTCGAAGCGGTGCGTGCCGAGGCCCGGCTGATTCTGGTCGGCGATCCCGGGCAGCTGACCTCGATCGAGGCGGGGGTCGTGCTCGGCGACATCGTCGGGCCCGGTGTGGGGGAGGGCATCGTCGTGCTCGACCGGGTTCACCGCTACGGCGGCGGAATCGCTTCGCTGGCCGACGCGATTCGTGCCGGCGACCCCGATCGAGCCGTGGCCGCGCTCGGAGGCGCGCCGGGAGAGGTGACGTGGCTCCCCGTGGACGCCCATGAGAGCGAAGCCGGCCTGGCGCTCGTCCGCGAGCGGGCGGTGGCGGCCGGAAGCGCCGTGTTCGCCGCGGCCCGGGCCGGCGCGGGCGTGAAGGCCCTCGAGGCGCTCGGCCGCTTCCGGCTGCTGTGTGCCCACCGACGCGGGCCCTACGGCGTGAGCGACTGGTCCTCCCGGATAGTCAGTTGGCTCGGCGCCGAGCTGCCCGACCTCGATTCCGACCGGCGCGACTACGTCGGACGGCCGCTGCTCGTAACCGAGAATGACTACGAGCTGGGCCTCTACAACGGGGACACAGGCGTGATCGTCGGTGGCGCCGGCGCCACCGCGGGGTCCCGCCCGATGGCGGTGTTCGAGCGCGGGACCGAGCTGCTCCACTTCAGCCCGCTTCGGCTTGGCGCCGTCGAGACCGTGTACGCGATGACCATCCACAAGAGCCAGGGGTCGCAGTTCGACACCGCGGCCGTGCTGCTGCCGGATCCGACCTCGCGCATCCTCACCCGCGAGCTTCTCTACACCGCGGTCACCCGGGCGCGCCGGGAACTGATCCTCATCGGGACGGAGGAGTCGGTTCGGGCCGCGGTGGAGCGGCCGGTGGCGCGGGCGTCGGGTTTGCGAGAGAGATTGTGGGGCGTTTGATTTGGTGACGAGCGTGTAGACCCCACCGTCGGTAAGGACCCCCGACCGACGCGCTCTCCTGTTAGCGTTCGCGCCGTGGGGGCGAAGCTTGAGTTGGGGATTCTCGGGCCGGTCGAAGTACGGATCGACGATGCGCCCGCGGCCCTTGGCGGCCCGCGCCAGCGGGCAGTACTCGCCATCCTCGCGATCCGCCCGAACCAGGTGGTTTCGGTCGACCGTCTAATCGACGACCTGTGGGAGGAGCACCCTCCGGACAGGGCGGTCCACACGGTCCACGTGTTCGTGTCCCGGTTGCGCCGCGCCCTGTCGTCGGCCGGCGACAGGCTGATCACCCGACCGCCCGGTTACGTGCTGGAGCTGAAGGCTGATGAGCTCGACGCGGACCGCTTTGAGCGTCTTTACAAGACCGGGTGCGCGGCCCTGAACGCGGGGCGGGCGGAGGACGCGGTGGCGCTCCTGAGTCAGGCGATGGCGCTCTGGCGCGGTCCGCCGCTCGCCGATTTCACGTATGAGCCGTTCGCGCAAGGGGCAATTGCCCGACTCGACGAGCTCCGACTCAACGCGCGCGAGGAACTGATCGAGGCCCAGCTTGCCGCCGGTCGTCACGAGCAGGTCGTCTCGGAGCTCGAGTTTCTCATCCGAGAGCACCCGTTCCGTGAACGCCCTCGAGGCCAGCTGATGCTGGCGCTCTACCGGTGCGGACGACAGGCCCAGGCACTCGAAGCCTTCCAGGAGGCTCGCCGGACCCTGATCGAAGAACTTGCCGTCGAGCCGGGAGATGCACTGCGTGAGCTCGAGCAGGCGATCCTGCGCCAGGACCCAGTGCTCCAGCCACCGACCGCCGGCGCGATCGCCGAGGCGACGTCGGCCCCAGCCGAAGCAGAGATTGAACCGCCGGCGCCGGGCGCCGGGGACGAGGAGGCTCAGCCGGCGGCAGTCGCTCGCAAGACCGCCACGGTGCTCGTGACCAAACTCTCCGCCGAGGGCGAGGCGGATCCTGAGCTGGCGCTGCGGTCAATTGCGGCGGCGCGCCGCCACGTCGAGGAGATCGTGGCCCGGCACGGCGGCGCGTTTGTCTCAGGTCTGGGTGGCGAGCTGGCGTGGGTGTTCGGCGTCCCGCTTACCAGGGAGGACGACGTGGTACGCGCCCTCCGCGCCGCGGACGAGCTTCGGACGGACCTGACGGCGCTCGCGGTCGCCGACCTGCCAGGACTGACCGTGGGCATCGGGATCGCGACGGGCGAGGTGATCGCCGAGTCGCCGAGAGACGTCTGGGGCGAACCTCTGAACCGAGCCATTGGGCTCGCTCAGGCCGCGGCGGAAGGCGAGATCCTCCTGGGCGACACGACGCGGCGCCTCGCCTTCAACGCCACGCTGGTCGAGCCTGCGCTCGAGGGAACGGCCTGGAGACTCCTCGGCCTGGCGGAGCGGCGGCTGATCGCGGCCACGACTCAGAGTCCGATGGTCGGACGTGATCTGGAGCTGGGTCACGCGAATGCCACTTTTGAACGGACTCGGCAGGGCGCCGAGGCATATCTCCTGACAGTGCTCGGAGAAGCCGGGATCGGCAAGTCGCGGCTGGTCCAAGAGCTTGGAGACCGGCTCGCGGGCGAGGCCACCGTGCTGACGGGGCGATGCCTCTCCTATGGTGACGGCGTCGCCTTCTGGCCGCTACGCGAGGCAATCGTCGAGGCGGCCGGCGAAGCGTCGCGCGATGGAGTCCGGGGGTTGCTCAACGGTGCGGACGACTCAGACGTCGTGGCGGACATCGTCGCGGCCGCCCTGGGCCTGGCGCCCGCGGTCAGCGTGAGCGAGCAGATGCCGTGGGCAATGCGGAGACTGCTCGAGGGATTGGCCAGGGAGCGCCCGGTGATCCTCGTCATCGACGATGTCCATTGGGCTGACACACCCCTCCTGGATCTCATCGATTATCTCGTCGACTGGGTGCGCGCGCCCGTGACGCTCGTGTGCCTCGCGCGGCCCGAGCTGCTCGAGGTGAGACCCGGCTGGGGAGGAGGCCATCCGCGAGTCAGCTCGATCGTGCTCGGTCCGCTCGATGATGCCGCCGCCCTGCGGTTGCTCGACCAGCGAGTCGGGGAGCGCCAACTGAGCGCGGGACAGCGCGCTCACATTCTCGTGACGGCCGAGGGCAATCCGCTGTTCGTGGAGCAGCTGCTGCAAATGAGCGCGGAGGACCCCGAGTGGGATCGCAACCCGGAGATCCCCGGCGCGATTCAAAGCCTGCTGTCAGCGCGACTCGATCGGTTGGGCCCCGGCGAACGCGCGTTCATCGAGCGCGCCGCCGTTATCGGCCGCGAGTTCTGGTCCACCGCGGTACGCGAGCTCCTTCCCGCCGAGGCCCGGCCTTCGGCTGACAACCACCTGCGCGCGCTGGTCCATCGCGGGCTCATCCACCCGGACCGGAGCATCCTCGCCGGCGAGGAGCAGCTTCGTTTTCACCACATCCTGATCCGCGACGTGGCCTACAGCGGCACTCCGAAGTCGCGCCGGAGCGAGTTGCATGAGAGGTTCGCCGACTGGCTGCTCACGCGGCCCGAACCGTACGACGAGTTCATCGGCTATCACCTCGAGCAGGCTTTCCGCTATCAGCTAGAGCTTGGCGCCCCAGCCGCGACTGCCCAGACCCTGGCTGCAAGGGCCGGCGACCATCTGGCGAACGCCGGCCGCAGTGCGCTGAGTCGTGGAGATGCGCACGCGGCGGTCCAGCTACTCCAGAGCGGGCGGGAGCTACTCGAAGCGGCCGGCAGGCAGGAGCCTGACATCCTGCTTTCCCTGGGTGCCGCGCTCAGTGACAGCGGTGATTTCCGCGAAGCTGAAAGTGCTTTCACGGCCGCGCTCGAGCAGTCGAGGGAGCTCGGGGAGGCCAACCTCTCTGCTCGCGCACTGATCGAGCTTTCGTTCAACCGCGTGCTCGTCGATCCGAGCGTTCCTCTATCGGAGATGCTTCGCGTCGCCGACGATGCGGTCAGGACGTTCGAGCGGAGCGGAGATCACGGCGGCATTGCACGAGCGTGGCACCACGTTGCGATGGTGCATTGGATTCAGTCGCGGGGCGGAGAGATGGAGGAGGTGCTGGAGCGGGCGATGAGGCATGCCGATCTTGCCGGCGATTGGCAGATGCAATCACGCATCCTCGGTTATCTCGCTCGAGCAATCATGGTCGGCCCGCGACCTGCGCCCGAGGGCATCGAACGATGCCAGGCCATACTTGCCCGCGCCGGCGATGACATTGTCCTCACTTCCGTCGCCGAGACGATGCTTGGGATGCTCGAGGCTATGCGCGGCAATTTCTCAGATGCTCGCGCATACGCGGACGGGGCCCGGCGACGATTGGCGGCGGTCGGCTTGAGCGTGACGGTGGCGGTTTTACAGATGTACTCCGCGTGGATCGAGCTGATGGCGGAGAGCCCCGAGCGGGCATTGCCCGGAATGCGAGACGCATACGACCTCCTCGACCGCATTGGCGAAGGTCACCGGCGTGCCATGACCGCTGCCATGCTGGGACGCCTCCTCTTCTTTCACCATGACTATGACGAGTGCGACCGCTATCTGAAGATCACCGAGGAATCTGATTCTCCTGATGACGTGGGCGCGGAGACCGTTTGGCGAGGGACTCGCGCGCGGCTGCTGGTGGTCGGCGGCGACCTTCAAGAAGCCCGACTGCTCGCGGACAGCGCCGTGGCGGCGGTCAGCGCGACGGACTACCTCAGCCTTAAGGGCGATGCGCTCGTCGATCGAGCGACGGTCCTGACGGCGGCGGGGGAGGACGAGGCAGCGCTGAGTGATCTGCGCGAGGCCGCTGCGCTGTTCGAGCGCAAGGGCATCACCTCCTCGTTGGAGGCGATGCGCCGGTCGTTCGACATACCAGCTCTCTCGCGCTAGGCCGGAGCGGGGCGATGCGGTGTGAACTCGGGCTCCAGCGGTGACTCGCGCCCCGACCGCGGGCCGCAGCCACAGATGGCCACAGCGCCCTCCTCGATGCCATCCAGGCCGAGTCGCTCCTCGATGTCGCGGCCATTGATGACGATCGTGAGGAATGCTCCCAGTCCACGCTCGGCAGCGACCAGGTAGAGCGTCTGGCTGAGGTGGGCAGCGTCCATCAGAATCCCCGCGTAGGCTCGTGGATGCTGACGGTATTTCCAGTAGCTGCGATAGAACCGCGCAGCGAGCACGAAGCACACGTGGGCCGGAGCAAAGTGCCCTTGGCCACACGTGAACGTGGTGGCGACCGCTCGGGCTTCGTCTTGGGAGAGGGGCTCGAGCAAGGCGAGGGAGTGATCGCCGGCGTTGTAGTGATACACCCCGGGTGCCACTCCTTCGACGTTGCTGATCACGGGGTAGGCGGTCACCGGATGGAGTCCGCCTCCCGAGGGACTGGTGCGCTTTATGCAGACGACCCCAGACGCGCCGGCGTAGCCATGGCAGCCGAACACGTAGCGCAGGATCGTGTCGAGATCGTCAAGCGACATCGGGCGCTCAAGGTCAAAGGTCCGAGTCGTTCGTCGCTCCATCAGCGTGCGATAAAACGGCTCGTGCCTTTCGCGGGCGGGGAGCGGCACAGTGTGGGCGGACTGGACATGCGCCAGCTCCCCCGGCGGAGCGCCGTGTTCAGCGACGAGTTCGCGCACCGCGGTCGCCGTCTGTGCCGCGAGCTCGCCATCGCCATCCGTCCCCCCGCTGATGCTGATCCCGCTCCATCGTGTCGCAAAGTGATAAAGCGCGGCGTATGGATGCCAGGCGCCGGCGGTCAGCGCGTCGTCACGCGCGCGAAATGTGCCGCGCAACCCGTTATCACATTCGCTCAGGAGAAGGGCTTTGTCGAGCAGGCCGCCGATAACGCGCCGGTCGAACCGCTCTTCGTCGACCCACACATCGGTCGGTACCGACTTGAGAACACTCCATTCCTGTCGCCCGATCTCGTGCCGCTCTCCGGTCAACACGGCAACAGCATCGATCCGAGCCATCGGCTTGGGCATTGGGACCACGCCCTGCAGCAGAGAGGCTGCGTCGAGGACGTACTCGTCCTCGAGACTGAAGAACGCGTACGCGGTCCTCCGGATCCTCGGCATGGCATGCCTGCCTACGAGTTCGGTGGAGGCACGACCGGCGCCCAGATGGTGGTTCCGTGCATCGCGGTGATAGCTGCCTTAGGAGACAACTTAACGCCTGCTTGGCGGTCCTTCAGATTCTTGAGACGCTGGCACACGGCCTGGTATTGCTCCGGCCTGGGTAATTCCTTGCCGACGAACGTCAGCGGGTCGCGGATAACACCCTTCAACTCATCGAGCAGCAACTGGGGGTTGCTGTTGAAGCGCCGCCACTGGCTCTCGTCCGCGAGCTTGCACAGAACGGCCATGAAGTCGCTGAGATCCACACTCGGCTGGTAGCTCTTCAAGATCCGCTCAAGGTCTCGTTCCAGCTCTCTGCCGTTCCGCTGAGATGCCTCCTTCGCCAGTTCCTCGGCCCTATTGGCCGGCACGCTTCGAGGGATCGCGGAGTCGAGATCACCTAGGAAGTCATTGACGTAATCGACGTCATGCCGCGTGTGCGAGGACGTCGGTCCAGGCATCGGTCCGACCTGCAGGCTCCCGTTTGTGTCTCTGACCGCTTGCCAGATCGGCGCGTCCGGAATCGACGTGTACCAGGTGATGTAGCCGCCATCGAGCACTTGCCGAGGCTTAGTGACCTTGCCGGTGAAGGAATAACGCCCGCCCTCCGGCGCACCAGGTGCGTAGTACTGTGGCGTGACGAAATCGGATACCTGGAAACCGTTGACCGTGTAGTGGCTGGCCTGACACGGGTCACAGATTTCCAGCAGGTATGCGACTTGTCCTTGGTCCTGTCGATTCGCCCCGGGAACTCTCTCCTTGGCGTCCGCGTGATCTGCGATCGACTCTCCCATCACCTTCGTCTTACCGAACGGGTCGCAGACCATCTCCAGAAGCTCGTGACTGGCGGGGAGCGACCATCCTGCTCCCGCTTCGACGAAAGCCATCGGCTGCCCGTTCTCAGTGAGATGGAAGGCATGCTCCCTGGACTGAAGGGACCCTGGCGTGACGATCAGGAGGGGCATGCAAGCCGGAGGCACCTCTTCGAGTGACTCGAAACCGGACACGACGGCGGGAATGCCCCAGATAGGCGTGAAGTCGCGGGTCAACTGCATCTGCAGAGCGGCAGCGACGCGCAGGATCGTCGATGTGTTCACGGATGGGTCCTCGCACTTGTATGCAACAAGGGCGACGTGAATCGGAATCATGGGAATCACTCCATGTCGTCGGTTGTTCGCTAGCGCCACCCCGTCGAGACCAGGTGACGGTGCCGCTGATCAGTGCCCCAGCAATTACCAGCTATAGGTAGGTTTGGACTTCCGCCCTGTCGTCGGCGACTCTACTTTCGGATCGCCGCCACCGGGAGATTTATTTCGAAGGTCGACTGCCGATACAAGGTCTGTCGGACCGCTGACGTCGGCGTGATTCCGTTCGAAGGAGTGCCCGCGTCGACGAGCTTCTAGGGACCGCAGCGCAGCGCGAATGTCGGCCCACGAGATCGGGTCAGGTGGTGTACGCCACATCCACAGGTAAGAGACGATGCCCCGGCGCCTGATACGTGTCTGTACGTGGGGATCTGGGAGCACCGCGCGCGTTGCTAGATGCGGAGATGAGCTGGGCGCGCCACCGTGCCAGCTGCGCGCGCTGGCAGTGAGGGCATGTGCCAACGTGGCGAGTGTGGCCGCAGGGCGTCATTTCGCCACACCCTGAGATGCGCTGACGATCGTGTGGGCGTAGGGCTCGTACAGCCACCACAGGCGCTCGAGGCGATTCGCCGCTGCCTCCTCGCGGTCGAGCGCCGTGCGGTACGAGAGGTAGGCGGTTGCGGCTTGCTCGCCGGGCGTGTCGAACCAGACATGAAGCGTCTGCTCGGACTCGCTCTCGGCACGGGACCACGCAACGTAGGCGTCGACCAGAAGACGCATCCCGATGGTGGCGACGCCGGTCTGAGTGTTGTCGATCATGGTCTTCGGCTTGCCTAGTCGGTCATGAGGCTGAGTGCTTGCTCGGCGGCGAGCTGGTCGCGTAGCCGGTCGAGCGCGCGCTGCCGGGTCGGGCCGATGCTTCCGATCGGCATGTCGAGCGCCGCCGAGATCTCCTCGTAGGCAGGTCGCGGGTCCGCCGTCAGGAGGCGAAGCAGCGCTTGATCGGGCGGGCGCAGGCGGGAGAACGCGCGCCGCAGTGCCGTGTCCCGTTCGCGGCCGAGCAGCGCGTCTCCGGGCTGCGGCTCGTGTGATTCGTGTTCGGGGGCGTCGTCACCGAACGGGATGCTCCGGTGGCCGTCCCGAAGGAGGCGAAGGCATTCGCGGCGCGCGGTCGTCGCGAGCCAGGCGCCGACCCGCGCTGGGTCGTTGAGGCGCGTGAGGTTCTCGAACAGTGCGAGCCAGGTCGCCTGGGACACGTCGGCGGCGTCGGCGTCGCCCAGGCGGTGGGCACGCGCGATCGCCCAGATCATGCTCCCGAACTCTGCGACGAGCCGGTTCCACGCGGACTGGTTACCCGCGCCGGCCGCATCGACTAGGCCGGTGAGCTGCTCGGCGGAAAGGCGAACCTGCGGTGCGCGGGGCTTTGGCTGAAGGGTGAGAGCGGCGGTCATGGTCATGCCTTCGTGTGGGTGGAGGACCGCGTCAGCGGTCCTCCAGCTGCGGGGTTCCGATCAGCCGGCGTCGCCCGGCTGCTTGCGCGCGTTGGCGGCGTCGAGGGGCCGCCTTGGCCGTTCCCTCTGGACGAGGGGCGACGTCACGGCTAAGGTCCGCGGCCTTCTCAACCGCGACCAGCTTCATGATGTGAGGGTTGATGGTCACCTGCGCTCCTCTGTGGTTGATCACGGGAAGCAGGATCCGGGAGGCCGGTCACAGGCCGCTCACAATCGGTCACCAACCGCTCACCAACCGCTCACCAAGTCTCTGGACGGGGTGCTCACCCGGTCTGCGGGACTCGTCCATGACGTCGTTGCCGGCCACCGCGCGCTCCCTTACGAGCGCTTCGCACGGGTGTGCCGCCACTCGCGCGGCCCGGTTGGCAGACCCCCCAAACCATCCGGGCCGCGCGCGTCACATCCGATAGAGCGCGATGGCGGTTGCCTGATACACCCGGGCGTGGGACGATCGCGGCAGGGGAGATCGGGGGACCGTCTTCGGAGCGTTCAACGAGGAGGACCGTGTGATGCCAGATCGTGTGGAGATCCCAGGCAGCGAGCGACAGCCCGCCGCGGAGCACCCGCGCGTGGGGGACGTGGATCACGAAAAGCCGATCGAGGTGACGGTGTACCTGCGGCCGTCGGAATCGCTCGACTGGGTCGATCAGGAGGCCGATCGTCCACCGGCGGAGCGGCGGACGATGTCGCGCGAGGAACTGGCCCGCGCGACCGGCGCAAGCAACGAGGACATCGCGGCCGTGCGTGCGTTCGCCGAGCGGTCGGGCCTCGAGGTGACGGCGGTCGACAACGGACGCCGGGCCATGACGTTGCGCGGCACCGTTGACGCGGTGGCGGAGGCGTTCGGGGCCCAGGACCTGGGTCTGTTCGAGCACCCGACCACCGGGGAGTACCGGGGCCGGAGCGGACCATTGACGGTTCCAAGCGCGCTCGCGGACGTCATCACCGGGGTGTTCGGGATCGACGAACGTCCGCAGGCGCGGGCGCACCTCCGCCAGAGCGCCACGGCCGCGGAGTCCTACACGCCGCCTCAGGTCGCGGCCGCGTACAGCTTCCCGTCGGGCGTCAACGGTTCGGGTGAGACGGCGGCGATCCTCGAGCTAGGCGGCGGATTCAGCCAGACCGACCTGGACAACTACTTCAAGAGCCTGGGGCTGACCGCGCCGAGCGTGACCGCAGTCGGCGTTGACGGGGGCACCAACTCGCCCGGCACCGATCAGAACGCCGACGGCGAGGTGATGCTCGACATCGAGGTGCTCGGCTCGGTGGCACCCGGCGCCAAGATCGTCGTCTACTTCGCGCCGAACACCGACCAGGGGTTCATCGACGCGCTCTCGACGGCGGTGCACGACACCACGAACAACCCGTCGGTCGTCTCGATCAGCTGGGGCGGACCCGAGGACACCTGGACCCAGCAGGCGCGTTCGCAGATGGAACAGATCCTCACCGAGGGGGCGGCCGTCGGGGCCACCGTGACCGTGGCCTCGGGCGACAACGGCTCGAACGACGGGGTCAACGACGGCAAACAACACGTCGACTTCCCCGCGTCCGCGCCACACGCGCTCGGGTGCGGCGGTACGACGCTGAGCATCAAGAACGGCCAGATCGCGAGCGAGACAGTCTGGAACGAGCTCCCCGACCACGGCGCCGGCGGCGGGGGGATCAGCATCGAGTTCCCGGTGCCGTCCTACCAGACCGCGGTGAAGCTGCCGAACAACGTCGACACCGGCAAGCCCGGCCGCGGCGTGCCCGATGTCGCCGGCGACGCGGATCCCGAGACCGGCTACTCGGTCCTCGTCGACGGAAGCCGGCAGACGATCGGCGGGACGAGCGCGGTGGCGCCGCTGTGGGCCGGTCTGATCGTATTGCTCAACGCCTCACTCGGGAAGCCGGTCGGCTTCGTTCATCCCCAGATATACGCTGCGTCGGCGGGGGCCGGATTCCACGACATCACGCAGGGCAACAACGTCGGCTACCAGGCCGGTCCGGGATGGGACGCCTGCACGGGAAACGGCTCCCCGGACGGTACGGCGCTGCTCAAGGCACTGGGCGGTTAGCGTCTCGAGCCCGGCCGATGGCGCTGCAGCTACGTATTTGTTAGCTGGATCGCCAAAGTCGTGCCGCGAGCGGCGGTGGCGGTGCTTATCCGAACTCGACGCCCTGGGCGAGCGGGAGCTCGTCGGAGTAGTTGATCGTGTTGGTGGCGCGGCGCATATAGGCCCGCCACGCGTCTGAGCCGGATTCGCGACCGCCGCCGGTCGACTTCTCGCCACCGAATGCGCCACCGATCTCGGCCCCCGAGGTGCCGATGTTAACGTTGACGATCCCGCAGTCCGAGCCGTCGGCGGCGAGGAAGCGCTCGGCCTCGCGCTGATCGCGGGTGAAGATGCTCGAGGACAGGCCCTGGGGGACGCCGTTGTGGAGCGCGATCGCTTCGTCGAGCGAGCGGTAGGTCATCACGTACAGGATCGGCGCGAACGTCTCGCGCCGGACCACGTCGGTCTGCGCCGGCATCCTCACCAGCGCCGGCTCGACGTAGTAGGCATCGGGAGCGCCGTCGACCTCGCGCCGCCCGCCGCCGGCGACCACCTCGCCACCGTCGGCTCGGGCCTCGTCGAGCGCCGCAACCATGCCCCGGTACGCCGGCTCACCGATCAACGGCCCGACGAGCGTGCCCTCGGAACCCGGGTCGCCGATCGGGAGGCGGCCGAACACATCGCGCAATCCCGCGACGAGCTCGTCGGCGACGTCCTCGTGAACGATCACCCGGCGAAGGCTCGTACAGCGCTGTCCGGCGGTGCCGGCGGCGGCGAACACGATCCCGCGGGTCGCCAGCTCGAGGTCGGCCGACGGCGCGACCACCGCGGCGTTGTTGCCTCCGAGCTCGAGCAGGCAGCGCCCGAGCCGGGCGGCCACCCGCGGCGCCACCTCGGCGCCCATCCGCTCGGATCCGGTGGCGCTCACGAGCGCGACGTCGGGGCTGTCGATCAGGGCCGCGCCGGCCTCGGCATCGGCGACCACCAACTGGTGCAAGGCGACCGGAGCGCCGCTCTCCGCGATCGCCCGATCGAGCACCGCAGTGCACGCCATCGACGTCAGCGGCGTCATCGGAGAGGGCTTCCAGACGACGCTGTCCCCGCACACGAGCGCCACCGCGGTGTTCCAGGACCACACCGCCGCCGGGAAGTTGAACGCGGAGATAACCGCGACGACGCCGAGCGGATGCCAGGTCTCCATCAGCCGGTGACCGGGCCGCTCCGACGGCATCGTCCGGCCGTCGAGCTGGCGCGAGAGCCCGACCGCGAAGTCGCAGATGTCGATCATCTCCTGAACCTCGCCGAGGGCCTCGGACGGGATCTTCCCGGCCTCGATCGTGATCAGTTCGGCGATGTCGGCCTTGTGCTCGCCGAGCAAAGCGCCAAAGCGCTTGACCAACGCACCCCGAACCGGCGCCGGAACCGTCCGCCAGGTCGCGAACGCGGCGCGAGCGGCGGCGATCGCCGCCACGACCTCGGCGACCCCAGCCGCCGGGACCTCGAACAGGTCCTCGCCCGTGATCGGCGAGCGGGCCATCACGGTCGGTCCGGGCACCTCGACCGGGGTGGCGCCGCAGCGCTCGAGGCTCCGCCGGGCTCGCTCGGACAGCTCACCGGTCGACGCAACGGAGAGGGCGGTCGTGCTCATGCCCGCCGGTACCAGCGTGGCGACGTCGTCGGGGGTGGCTTCAAGGACGCCCGGACGATCAGCATCTCGGGTTCGTCGTTCGCCAGCGACCGAACCAGCTCCCGCTCGAACTCCGGGCCAAAGCCGTCGACCGTGGTCGCTGGCACGCCGAACGACGCGGCCAGCGCGGCGAAGTCGGGCTGCACCAGATCGACGCCGAACGGTTCCTCGCCGGCGAGCACCTGGTCGAAGCGGAGCATGCCGTAGCCGCCGTCCTCGACGAGGACGATCGTGAGCGGGATCCCCGCCTCGACGACGGTCGCGAGCTCCCCGCAGGCGTACATAAAGCCGCCATCGCCGGTCACGCATACCGTCGGACCGACGCCGGCGAGGCCCGCTCCGAGCGACGCCGGGAACCCGAACCCGAGCGTGCCCCAGCCCAGCGGGTAGCCGAGCTTCCGGGGGCGCGGCACCTGCCAGTAGCCCCCGAGCCAGTAGCCCGGGATGCACATGTCGGTGACCACGACCGTCTCCGGCGGCAGGGCCCGGTGAACGATCTCCAACAGGGCCGCGGCCTGGTCGTCGTCGTCGCGCACCCAGGCTGACACAGCTGCCCCGATCGACGCCAGCCGCCGCTCGAGCTCCGCCAGCCCATCACGAGCCGCAACCCGTGGAACCAACTCCTCGAGCACCGAGCGTGCGTCGCCGACGAGCGTGACGTCCGAGGCGTAGCTCTTGTTCGCGTCAGCCTCGTCGACGTTGATCGTGATCAGCGCCGGCGGCGCGGGCATCTGCCAGTTCTGGGTGTTGGTCCCGTCGAAGTCGGTTCCGATCCCAAGGACCACGTCGGCGGCATCCCAGAGGTCGCCGACCTCGCGAGCGGCGGCGGGCCCCGGGACCACGCACGGATGATCGGGCGCCAGCAGCCCGCGACCCATGTATGTGGTGACGACCGGCGCGGCGAGCTTCAGCGCCAGCTCACCGACTACCGGCCCGGCGCCGGAGCGCAGGGCGCCGCCGCCGGCCCAGATCAGGGGCCGCTCGGCGCCGGCGAGCAGCCCGCAGGCCCGGTCGAGGTCTGCGTCCGACGGCGCGGGACTGCGTGGCCGCGTGGGCATCGCAGCGACCGACCGCGCCGAGACCGGCTCGGACAGCAAGTTCGTCGGGATACCGAGGTAGACCGGTCCGCCTGGCGCGGCGAGGGCTCCAAACCCGGCGGCGAGCACCGCGTCGCCGATCTC
>Ga0335076_10004806_pt1 | contig 13695 bp, 14 predicted proteins | sample Lox_Sample_25_FD_206717 | JGI IMG/M metagenome (GOLD analysis project Ga0335076, IMG submission 206717) | Soil microbial communities from Loxahatchee National Wildlife Refuge, Florida, United States - Lox_Sample_2.5 | ecosystem: Environmental > Terrestrial > Soil > Wetlands | place: USA... | reverse complement strand
AGCGAATTGAAGCGCAAGTCAGCGCCGCGCTTGTGCAACTGCGCCATGCGCCAGTCGACGATACCGATGAGCTCGCGCCGCCGCTTCGTGCGCGCCGCCAGCCGCACCTGGCCGCCCGGCTGGTCCGCCGCCTCGAACAGCACGACCGCATGGCCGCGCTCGGCGGCGACCCGCGCCGCTTCGAGGCCCGCTGGCCCGGCGCCGACGATGACGACCTTGCGCTGCGAGCCCGCGCTGCGCCGCAGGACATGCGGCATCGTCGCTTCTCGCCCGGTGGCGGGGTTGTGGATGCAGAGGGCCTCGCGTCCCTCGTAGATGCGGTCGAGGCAATAGGTGGCGCCGACGCAGGGACGGATGTCCTCCTCGCGGCCCTCGGCCACGAGGCGCGCGATATGCGGCTCGGCGATGTGGGCGCGGGTCATGCCGACCATGTCGAGCTTGCCCGACGCCACCGCATGGCGCGCGGTCGCCACGTCGTTGATGCGGGCGGCGTGGAACACCGGAACCTGCGTCGCGGCCTTCACCTCGCCGGTAAAATCGAGATGCGGTGCCGCCGGCATGCCCTGGATCGGGATCACCCGCAGCAGCGCGGCGTCGCGCTCGATATGGCCGCGAATGACATTGAGGAAATCCACTTGCCGCGTCGCGATGAGCCGGCGCGCGATCTCCAGGCCTTCCGCCTTCGACAGGCCTTTGTCCCAGTCCTCGTCGACGACGAGGCGCAAGCCGACGATGAAATCGGGCCCGATGCGGTTGCGGATGGCGTCCAGCACGCGGAAGGTGAAGCGCAGGCGGTTGTCGAGGGAGCCGCCGAGATCGTCGGTGCGCGTGTTCGTCGCCGGCGACCAGAACTGGTCGAGCAGGTGGCCGTAGCATTCGAGCTCGAACCCGTCGAGCCCTGCCGCCTGCATGCGTTCGGCGGCGTCGGCGTAGTTCGTGACGATGCGGTCGAGGTCCCAGTCCTCGGCCTCCTTCGGGAAGGATCGGTGGGCGGGTTCGCGCACCGGTGACGGCGCCAGCACCGGCAGCCAGTCGGCGTGGTTCCAGTTGCTGCGGCGGCCGAGATGGGTGAGCTGGATCATCACGGCGCAGCCCTGCTCGTGGCAGTCGTCGGTGAGCCGCTTCAGCCAGGGCACGATCGCGTCGCGGTAGGCATGCAGGTTGCCGAAGGCCGGCGGCGAGTCCTCCGCGACGATGGCCGAGCCCGCGGTCATGGTGAGCGCGATGCCGCCCTTGGCCTTCTCCAGGTGATAGAGGCGATAGCGGTCCTTCGGCAGGCCGTCCTCGGCATAGTTCGGCTCGTGCGCCGTGCTCATGATGCGGTTCTTGAGCGTGAGGTGCTTGAGGCGGAACGGCTGCAGCAGAGGGTCTTTGGACATCGCCTTGGTCGCGGACTATGGATGCGCGACGATGGCAGCCGCTGGCGGCGCGATCAAGGCGATTTGCCCGCGTCGGCCCCCCGGCAGGCGTGCTGTCGTTTCTTCTCCGCATCGGGCATCTCAGCATTGCCATGGCACTTGGGTCTGCGGCTGTTGGCGATTCGAGCGGTTGGCGCCACGACCTCGTCTTTGCATATCTCCAGGAACCGCCGTTCTGTTTTCGCCAGGACGATGGCATCGCGCGCGGATGCGACGGGGAGTTGGCGCAAACCCTGTTGCCGATGATCGGCGGCCGAAGGTTTCAGCCTGTCGAGGCAGAGTTCGCGCAGCTGCTCGGCGGTCTGCTCCAGGGGCGCTGGATGATGACGACTGGTCTCTTCGTTACGGATGAACGCCGCATGCAGGTCGATTTCAGTCGATCGATTTGGGCCTTGCATGATGGAGCGGCGGTCTTCGCGGCGCGATCGACGAAGCGCTGACCGCCTATCTCGGCTCACCCGCGCATCGAGCGCTCATGTCTCGCTACGGGTTTACCGCGGCGGAGCTTGACCGCGTCCTCTGAGCGCTCGTCTTGGTTCGCAACATCACGGGCTTCTGAGCCCCTCGCGAGATGGCTACAACCCGGCCCTCGTCGATGGCGCGATGATGCGGGGGCGGCGGATGATGACGATGGCCACGCCGAGGATGGTGCAGAGGCCACCGAGCAACATGGGCCCGGTCAGGCGGTCGTCGAAGCAGACGACGCCCGACAGCACGCCGAACAGCGGCACGAGCAGCGTCAGCGGCATGACTTGGTTCACGGCGTAGCGGCGCATCGCCTGGTACCAGACGCCGTAGCCGAAGACGGTGACCAACAGCGCCTGGAAGGCGAGCGATGCCCATAGCCGCCAGTCGGCGGCCAGGACACCGGCGATCTGACCGCTCTCGAAGAAGGACGACACCAGCATCAGCTGCGGCGCCGCGAAGAGCGCGATCCAGCCGTTGAGCGACAGCACGTCGACGTCATCGCCGATCCGCTTGATCAGGATGTTGGCGCTGGCCCAGACACAGGCGGCGACCACCACTTTCAGGAGCGGCAGCAGATCGCCGTTGAAGCGGGGCTCGCCGGCGATCAGCACGACGCCGGCGAAGGCAATGGCCATGCCCGTCAGTCGCCGCCACCCCAGCTTGTCCTTGAGAAAGATGGCGGCGAGGATCGCGGCGAAGGGCACTTGCAGCTGGATGGCGATGGCGGCGGTCGAGACGTCCAGCCCCTTCATGCCGCTGAACATCAGGCTGAAATGCACCACGCCGAGCACGAATGACAGCAGCAGCAGATCGGCGAGACGCCGGCGCGGCAGGCGCAGCCAGGGCAGCAGGATCAGCCCGACGAGCAGGAACCGCAGCGCGACGAAGGCGATCGGCGGCAGGAAGGTGAGGCCGATCTTCACGGCCGCGAAATTGATGCCCCAGATGAAGGTGACGGCGACGAGGCTGGCCAGCGTTGCCGGCGGCATGCTTCGCGAGGCCGGTACCGCTTCGGACGGTGCGGCGGCGGTCGTACCCGAGGGCTCACGCAAATCGACCAAGCAATCGCCGCACGGGCGCCCCCAGAGAAAGCCGATGTCGCGGATGACAGCAGAACCGACGGGCCCGTTGAACCGCAAAGACGACATGCCCGCCTAGCGCAGGTTGCGCTCCTTGGCGATCTTGTCGTAAGCGGCGTTGATGGCCGCGAGCTTCCCGGTGGCCACGTCGACGAACTCCTTGGGCACGCCCTTGGCGATCAGCCGGTCCGGGTGGTTCTCGCGCACGAGCTTACGATAGGTCGCCTTGATCGCGGCATCGCTGCTCTCGCGCGTGACCCCGATGATGTTGTAGGGATCGGCGGCATCGGGTCCCAGATGGCTGGCGCGGATGCGGCTGAAATCGGTCTCGCTGAAGCCGAAGATCTCCGCGACGCTCTCGAGATAGGCGATCTCCTCGTCGGTGACCTTGCCGTCGGCCTTGGCGATGTGAAAGAGACCCTCGAGCAGCTCCTCCAGCACGGTGCGCTGACGCCGGAACATCGAGGCGATCTGGCGCGCGTAGGCTTCGAAGCCGAGCGGCGACCGGCGTGCCTGATCGAAGACGCGGCCGACGTTCTGCATCTCCGCGTCGGGCACGCGAAAGGCCTGTTTGAAGGCGTCCACCTCGTCGCGAGTGACGAGGCCGTCCACCTTGGCCATCTTGGCGCCCAGCGCGATGACCGCGATGGTGAAGGCGACCTGCTTCGTCGCCGCCCGCGGATCGACGCCATCGACGGCGTCCGCCGGCGCGCCGGCCTCCGGAGCCTCGGCCGCCCGCTCGCCGCGCATCTTGTCGATGGCATGGCCGGCGGCGGCGCCGAACAGCGCCCCCAGCGGACCGTGCAGCGCGAACCCGGCCGCGCCGCCGATGATCTTGCCCCAGATGCTCATGCTTACGCCGTCGTGACCCGGTTCGGGTGGCAGCCTCGGCCGCAAGGGTCGGGCGCCCGCAGGCTAGGCGATTTCGTCCAGGACGCAAGAGCGCGATTGACATCGACCGGGACCCCTCTACCTTAGCTAGGTCAATGACACGGGGTGCCCGCGGAGCGGGCTGAGATCACACCCGTTGAACCTGATCTGGGTAATGCCAGCGAAGGGAGCCGTCGTCGCATGAATACCGACCGCCACTTCCGATTTGTCCTGGCGGCTCCCGCGGCACCGAGGGAGCTCCATGACGCATGTCGATGGTGTCTGGCGGACGCTGTCCGCCGTTAGGACCGCGCGCCCGCTCGTCCACAACATCACCAACTACGTGGTGATGAACAGCAGCGCCAATGCGCTACTAGCGCTCGGCGCCTCGCCGGCCATGGTCCACTCGACCGAGGAGGTCGAGGAGTTCGTCGACCTGGCCCAGGCGCTCGTCATCAATATCGGTACGCTGTCGCCGGCCTGGGTTGCCGCCATGAAGCTGGCGGCGGCGCGAGCGGTGGCCCGTGGCAGGCCGTGGGCCCTAGACCCGGTGGGCGCCGGCGCAACGAGCTACCGGAGCGCCGTGGCGAGCGATCTGGCGCTGCGCCAGCCTGCGGTCGTGCGCGGCAACGCCTCGGAAATCCTGAGCTTGGCGCGGGCCACATCCGAAGCGACGCGCGGGGTCGATGCAACGCAGGGCTCCGAGGCCGCCATCGATGCGGCCAAGGCGTTCGCCCGCCGGATCGGAGCCGTCGTCGCCGTCACCGGCGCGGTCGACTATGTCACCGATGGCGAACGCGTGGCGACCTGTCACAACGGCCACCCCCTGATGACGCGCGTGACCGGCCTCGGCTGCACCGCGACGGCGGTGATCGCCGCCTGCCTCGCCGTCGAGAGCGACCGCCTGAGCGCGACCCTGCATGCGCTTGCCCTCCTGGGCTTGGCCGGCGAACTGGCGGCCGAGCGGGCGAGCGGGCCGGGGACGCTGCAGATGCATCTGTACGACGTGCTCGCCGGCCTCGACCGCGAAACTGTCGAACGCGGGGTCCGCATTGCATGACGCGCGCCGTCGATCTCTCGGTCTACCTCGTCCTGGATGCCGGCTTCATCGGCCAACGGGATATCCTTGCGGTGCTGCAGGCGGCGCTGGCCGGCGGCGTGACGGCCGTGCAATTGCGCGACAAGCTGGCGCCACGGTCGGCGCTTCTCGCGCAGGCGCGTCGGATCCAGACGCTCCTCAAAGCAACGACGGTACCGTTGATCATTAATGACCGCGTGGACGTCGCGCGGGAGATCGGCGCGGACGGCGCTCATGTCGGGCAGGAGGATATGCCGGCAGCGGAGGCGCGCCGCCTGCTCGGGCCGGGTGCCATCCTCGGGCTCTCTGTCACCAAGGCAGAGGAGTGCGCCACCGTCGATCCGGCCGTCGTCGACCATGTCGGCCTGGGGCCGATATTCGCGACCGGCACCAAACCCGACGCCGCCATGCCGCTGGGGATCGCCGGGCTGCGGGCACTGCGCCGGCGTCTTGCCCTGCCGGTCGTCGCCATCGGCGGGATCGATGCCGACAATACTGCCGAGGTCATCGCCGCCGGGGCCGACGGAGTCGCCGTCGTGTCTGCCATCTGCGGTGCGTCCGATCCCGAGGCGGCCACGCGCCGGCTTGCCCGCGCGGTCGCCGCCGGCCGGAGGCGGGGCCGGGCGGTTGCATCATGATCCCGAACGTCCTGACCATCGCCGGCTCTGACCCGAGCGGCGGCGCCGGCATCCAGGCCGACCTCAAGACCTTCGGCGCGCTCGGCGCCTACGGCGCGGCCGTCATCACGGCCCTGACGGCCCAGAACACGCGCACCGTGTCGGGCGTGCATCTGGTGCCGCCCGACTTCGTCGCGGCCCAGATCGACACGCTGTTCGCCGATGTCCGCATCGATGCGCTGAAGATCGGCATGGTTGCGACCGCCGGGATCGCTGCCGCCATCGCCGACCGGCTCGAGGCTCATGGCGCAGGGAACATCGTGCTCGATCCGGTCATGGTGGCGAAGAGCGGCGACCGCCTGCTCGATGCCAACGCGGTCGACACCGTGCGGCGCCGGCTCCTGCCGTTGGCCGACGTTATCACGCCCAATCTGCCGGAGGCGGGTGTGCTGCTCGACAGGGCGGCGCCTGCGACACTCGCCGAGATGCGCCGAGCCGCCGCCGATCTGCAGGCCCTCGGCTGCCAGGCCGTCCTCGTGAAGGGCGGCCATCTCGAGGCGGATGAGAGCATCGACGTTCTGTTCGATGGCCACGACTACCGGGAATTCATCGCACCCCGAGTGAGGACGGCAAATACCCACGGCACCGGCTGCACGCTGTCGGCGGCGATTACGGCCCTGCTGCCGCAGCGGCCGGGAATTCCCAGCGCCATCAGCGATGCGAAGGCGTATGTCAGCGAAGCCATCGCCGCGAGTGGCGCGCTTTCCGTCGGCAGAGGCCACGGCCCGCTGCACCATTTCCACCGGTTCTGGCACGAGGAGACAATGTCATGACGGCCTTTTCCGCCGAAGCGACCGCGGCCAGCGCGGACCTGCGGCAGCGCATCCGCGAAATGCCCTTCAATGCCGAGCTCGCGGCCGGAACGCTCAGCAGCGATCGGTTCCAGTTCTACATCCTGCAGGACGCCCTCTATCTGACGGAATATGCGCGCGCGCTGGCGATCGCCGGCGCCCGCTCGCCCGAGGCGGAGGGTGTGGCCCGCTTCACGAAATGCGCGGAGGGCGCCATCGTCGTCGAGCGGGCGCTGCACGAAGGATTCTTCCGCCGCCATGGCCTCAGCCCCGAGGCGGTGGCGGCGAGCGAGCCGTCGCCAGCCTGCCTGGCCTATACCAGCTATCTGCTGGCCGCGGCGGGGACGCAGAGCTACGAGGTGCTCGTCGCGGCGCTGCTGCCCTGCTTCACGGTGTATCGCGAGGTGGGGATCGATATCGCGGGGCGGGCCGCCTCGGCTAACCCTTATCGGGCATGGATCGACACCTATACAGATCCGGCCTTCGGAGAGACCGTCGACGCCGTGACGGCCATCGTCGATCGCACGGCTGCCGCGACGACGCCGATGCTGCGCCGTGGCATGCTGCGGGCGTTCATGCGCTCGACCCAGTACGAATGGATGTTCTGGGACAGCGCCTATCGGCGCGAACGCTGGCCGGTGGCGGCCTGAAGGTCGCTAGCGGATTAAAGTAGCTTGCTGACGTCGATGGGCTCACGAAGCCCGGTTGCAATGGACCGCTGAACGATCCATTGCCATGGGGTGGTCAGGCGGCGATGCCGTCCCGCCACTCGCTGCTGCCCTTGCAGGGCGTGCAAACCCGTTCGCCGGGCCAGGAGCTCACGAAGGCTTCCTGACAGCGCAGGCACTTGCGGCGCTTGCGCTCGTAAATCCGGTCGGATTCGGGCTTCTTGTGCGATTCATCAGACATGATCAACGTTCCAAAACTAGCTGCCAGCGGCGATGACCACATCGACGGCTGACCGCTTCCGGATGGCGGAAAGCACAGGAATCTAGTGCGATTTCAACAGAATGCAACAATAAAACCCGCATGGCTCCCATGCATGCGCCGACCCGCCGCGTCAGGAGAGAGGGCCTGCAACCCGTTCGCATCGCACTGAGGCCAGGACTATCGAAGATCGGGGCCTCTCTTACTGTCCTGGGGCCGACAAGTTCTTGCCCGAACCCGCGACCGGCTGACAGGAAAGAACTCCGTCCGGAGGTAAACGGCAACGCTCTGTCGGGCAGCCTTCGGCGCCGGACTGTCGGAGGCAGTCCGCTTCCCGCGTTGCCATCGCCGGTAGGCTGCGTTAATCACGTCGACAGTGTTCGTAAACACGCGTTTCCTCGAAAGAAAGGTCCATGATGACGAGCCTCGCACCCCGCGGCGACGACGCCGACAAGCCGGCCGAGACGCCGGCCGCGCCGGCCTCCAAGATCACCGACAACCTCTTTAAGGCCCGCACGATCATCCTGTTCGGCGAGATCACGCAGAAAGTCGCCCAGAGCACCGTGGCGCAGCTGCTGGCGATGGCCGAGGAGAATAGCGAGCCGATCCGCATGATCATCAATTCGCCCGGCGGGCACGTCGAATCCGGCGACAGCATCCACGACATGGTCAAATTCGTGGGGCCGAAGGTGCAGATGATCGGCACCGGCTGGGTGGCGAGCGCCGGCGTGCATATCTTCCTCGCGGCCGCGAAGGAGAACCGCTACTGCCTGCCCAACACGCGCTTCATGATCCACCAGCCGCTCGGCGGCGCCGGCGGTCCGGCCAGCGACATCGCCATCGAGGCCAAGGAGATCATCAAGATGCGCAAGCGCATCAACCAGTCGATCGCCGACGCCACCGGGCAATCCTTCGAGAAGGTCGAGCGCGACACCGATCGCAACTTCTGGATGGGTCCGGACGAGGCGAAGGCCTACGGGATCGTCACGCACGTCATCAAGTCGATCGGCGAGCTGAAGTAGCGCATTGCTCAATTGCAGGAGCAACGGGGCATTGGTCCAAGGGAGACTGTCATGAAGCGTTTGGCTTTCGCGGCGTTGGCTCTTGTCGTCGGCGTCGTGGCGCTCTCGTCGGCGCGCGCCGACGAAATCTGGCAGACGCTGCCGCCGGAACCGCCGATGCCGAAGGCCGACGCGAGCGGCCATGCGCCGGTCAATGATATTTCCATGTACTACGCGATCTACGGCCAGGGCGATCCGCTGATCGTGCTGCATGGCGGCCTGGCCCACTCCGATGTCTGGGGCAATCAGCTTCCGGAGCTGGCAAAGCACTTCAGGGTGATCGTGGCCGACAGCCGGGGCCATGGGCGCAGCACCCGCTCAGCCCAGCCCTATTCCTACGGCCTCATGGCGTCGGACGTGATTGCGCTCATGGACTATCTGAAGATCGACAAGGCGGCGCTGCTCGGCTGGAGCGACGGCGGCATCATCGGCCTGGATATCGCGATGAACCACCCCGAGCGATTGACGAAACTGTTCGCCTTCGGCGCCAACTACAATCCTGCCGGGCTCAAGGACATCAGTTCGAGTGCCACGTTCAACGCCTATATCGAACGCTGCGGCCAGGACTATGCCCGGCTGTCGCCGACGCCCAAGGAGTACGACGCGTTCGTGCAGCAGATCAGCCAGATGTGGGCAACGCAGCCTGACTACAAGCCGGAGCAGCTGGCCAAGATCACCGTGCCCACCATGATCGCCGACGGCGAGCATGATGAAGGCATCAAGCGTGAGCACACGGAGGAATTGGCCAAGCTGATCCCGGGGGCCAAGCTGAACATCCTTCCGGGCGTCAGCCATTTCGCCTTCTGGCAAAAGCCGGAGCTGTTCAACCAGGCAGTGCTCGACTTCCTGCTCGCGAAATAGCCGGAGAGCAGCGAGCCGGACCAATTGGCGCGCCTTGGGATTGGATCTGGCGGCGAAGATGCTGCCTCGGGGACTATTCGAATGGTGCATGGACGCGCTGCGTCCAGGGTGGCGCGAGCGCCAACAGCGTCGCAAGACACCGTGGCATCTGGCGAAAATCCTCCTCATGTTTGCGCTACTGGGAGCACTGTGGCTGGCCGCGTTCCGGCTGATGTGGCGGGTGCATCTCTTCCTGCACCCAGAACATGCGGGACATCTGGATGCCTTCTGGCGGAAAGGCATCGGTGGTCAGGCCTTTGTCGCTAGCGCGCTGCTCGTGCTGCCTCTATTTCTGCCAGCGCTCGGAATTTCGATGACCCTGACCAATCTTCTGCTCTGGTGCATTGCGCCGGCGCGTCTCGCATTCGCGCGCGAGGCGATTGGAGAACCGGAGCGAGACGAGGAGCCCGAGCCGGAGATGACTTTCGATGCCTCCACGTTGGCTCTGGCGCGCTTGACCGCGATGTATCTGTTGCCGATCGGCCTGGCTCTGTCCCTCCTCGGGGCCTGGCTGCTGACTTCCCTGAGATGACGCGAATTTGAGGATGGTTCCATGGCTACCCTTCGATTGATCCTGGTCACCGGCGCCACAGGCAAGGTGGGGCAGGTATTCCTTGGGCGTCTGCTCGCTGATCCGGCGCATGCGGCGGACCGCGTACGCGCGCTCTGCCACAATCGGGCGCTGCCGGCGACCGAGCGCGTCGAGGTCGTGCGCGGTTCGATCGCCGATCGCGCGGTCATCGAACGTGCCATGGCCGGAGTCACGCATGTCCTGCACCTCGCCACCTGCAAGGAGACGCCGGATGACGTGATGGACGTGACGGTGAAGGGTCTTTTCTGGCTGCTCGAGGCCTGCCGGACGAGTCCGACCTTCAAACAGTTCATCCTCATCGGCGGCGACGCCGGCATCGGCCACTTCTTCTACGAGCGGCCGGACCCGATCACCGAGGCCCTGCGCCACAGCGCCTATCCCGGCTGCTACGCGCTCTCCAAGGTGCTCGAGGAGGTGATGCTCGAGCAGTACTACATCCAGTACGGCCTCACGGGCTGCTGCCTGCGCGCGCCCTGGATCATGGAGAAGGACGATTTCAAGTACACGATGTCGTTCGGGGACGACGTCTTCGGCGGTCCGCGCTGGGGCGATCTCGTCGGCAGGGAACGTGCCGCCGGCTATGTGAAGACCGGTGCCGTGCCGCTGATGCTGGACGCCGATGGCAAGCCCATGCGCCGGAATTTCGTCCATGTGGAGGATCTCGTCGAGGCCATCCTCATCGCGCTCGATCATCCGGGCGCGCGGCAGCAGACGTTCAACATCTGCATGGATGAGCCGGTCGACTATGCGGCCGCCGCCGAGCATCTGAAGCGGACGCGTGGCCTGCCGAGCATCGAGATCCCGACGCCCTACCGCAGCACCTGGCTCGACAACAGCAAGGCCAAGTTCCGTCTCGGCTGGCGGCCGCGCTATGACCTCGCGCGGCTCCTCGACGCGTCCTACGACTACAAGCGTGCGCCCGACGATCCGCGCAAGGTGTGGTATCCGGGATAGGCGCTGCCTCTCCTCAGAACGGCTGGTGGCAGCGGCGCCGTTGTGATCCGCATCACTGCCGATCGTTGCGGCTGGCCGGATGATGATCGCGCGAAGCGGAATCTCATGCCGCTCGACGGGAGGTACGCAATGCCGCTCGAAAGCTGGATTCCCCTGTTTACCAAAATGGTGTGGCCCGCAGTCGCCGTGGGAGCCGTCGCGGTCTACCACGACGAGACGGGTGCGCTGCTGCACAATTTCAACGCCGCGATCACTGCCGGGCGGCCCGTCAAGGTTGCCGACTGGCTGGAGATCGGCGCCGGCACTCCGATTGGAGATCTCGTCAAGGTCTCGGCTACCGATCCTGGCAAGAATATCGACCTGTCGGTCAGTCGTGTCGGCGGCTACGAGGAGTTCGTCTTCAAGGGCTCGGCCGAGTTCCTTGATCAGCTGCAACGACAATTGAGGGAGTCGCCGGGCAAGACAATCGACGTGCTCGTTGTCGCGTCCGGCCACGGCTATTCGACCAAGCTTCTGCGCAGCTACATCGGCGCCCTCGGTATCCGCTACGTGGTCTTCGAGGACGGCGACAAGTTCGTCGGCTGGATGGACGCCGGCCTCTTCAATTCGCAACTGCCGCCGCTGGAGCAGGAGGAGCAATGGCCCTATGAAAGACTCCGCGACCAGATGCTGGGTCTGCACAATCAGTCGGTCGCGCCGACGACATCGGCACTCGATGTCCTGAAACTGATGGAAACACAGAAGGTCGATAGTATTGCCGTCGTCGACAACGGCAAATTCAAATCCATCGTCAGCCGCGAGGCCATCATCGCCAAGCTGCTCATCGCCAGCGTCTTCAAGCAGGAGCAGCAGACCTAACCAAATCCTGTTCGAGAGCCGAGCCGGTTGATGGTGCGCCCGATCACGCCAGCGACCAGCCGCCGTCGACGCGCAGCGACACACCGGTGATCAGCGAAGAGGCCGGCGATGCGAGGAAGACCACGGCGCCGGCCACGTCCATCGGCTGGCCGATGCGGCCCAGGGGAATACGGCCGAGCGTCTCCTTGTAGAAATCCGGATTCTCCAGCGAGGGACGCGTGCCATCGGTCCAGATGAAGGTGGGCGCCACCGCGTTCACCGTCACGTTGTGCGGCGCCCATTCATAGGCGAGGCAGCGAGTCAGGTGGTCGATGCCGGCCTTGCTCATGCAGTAGATGGCCTCGCCCTTGAGGGCCACCGAGCCGGCCTGCGAGCTCATGTTGATGATGCGGCCGGACTTGCGCTTGATCATGCGGCGGCCTGCGGCCTGGGCCGTGAAGAATGTGCCCTTGAGGTTGACGGCGAGGGTCGCGTCGAAGTCCGCCTCGTTGACGTTCTCGGCAAGGTTCTCCGGCCCGATGCCGGCATTGTTGACGAGCACGTCGACCTTGCCGAAATGCGACTCCGCCGCGGCGATGGCCCACTCGATCTCGTCGAGCTTGGCCACATCCATCTGCAGCGGCAGCGCGCGGCGGCCCAGCCCCTCGATTTCCAAAGCCAGCTGCTTTCCGGTCGCCGCCTTGGCATCGCGCAGGCCGAGCGCGATGTCGGCCCCGGCCTTGGCGCAGGCGAGGGCGCAGGCCCGGCCCAGCCCGCGAGCGGCGCCTGTAACCAGCACGACCTGGCCCGCCAAGTCGAAGCGCGGGAAATCCTCTGCCATCTTATGTCCTCTTGTTGAGCGCCGGCACCTTAATGGCCGGCGGTCCGGCTACTGTCCGTCGGCCGCCGACAGCTCCTCATAGTAGATCGGGATGTGCGTCGGCGAGACGAAGTACTTGTCGGGCCCGACGATGCGCGGCGAGTGCATGGTGTAGAACTCGGCGTTGAACACCGGCACCCACGGTGCGTCCTTCATGATGTCGGTGAAGATCGACTGCCAGAGCGCCAGGCGGTCCTTGGTCTTCGCGGGATCGACCATGGCGTCGGCCTGGGCGGCGCGGGCGTCGATGTCCTTGTTGCAGTACCACGACCAGTTCCATCCGCCCTGCACGGCACCGCCGCAACCGAGGATCGATCCATAGAACCCCGAAGGGTCGGGGAAGTCGGCGATCCAGCCCATGCCCCCCGACCAGATCATCGCTGCCTGCCCGGGCGTGCCGCCGGCCTGGATCACCACCGAGGAGGCCACGGTCTTGAGGTCGGCCTTGATGCCGATCGCTGCCAGGTCCTGCTGGATGGCCTGGGCGATGCGCGGATTCGGATCGGTGTTCATTGCGTAGAGCTCGGTCGCGAATCCGTCCGGGTATCCGGCGGTGGCCAGCATCTGCTTCGCCTTGGCGGGATCATACGGATAGCCCGTGTAGCTCTTGTCGTAGCCCGGCATCTCCGGCGGCAGTGGCTGGTTGGCCACGACACCGCGGTTGTTGATGATGTGGACGATGCGGTCCTTGTTGATGGCCATGTTGACGGCCTGCCGTACCGCCAGCTTGTCGAAGGGCGGCATGGTCACGTTCATCGTCACATAGCTGGTCTGCAGCTGCTTGCCATCGACGATCTGCGCCTTGAGCGCGGCGTCGTCCATCACGTCCTTGAACTGCGCCGGCGGAATGCCGTCGCCAAGCAGATCGACCTCGCCCTTCTTGAGGCGCAGGACCGAAACGGTCGGGTCCTGACCGACCTGGATCTCGACCCGGTCGAGGTAGGGGATCGCCTTGTTGAAGTAGTCCTTGTTCCGCTCGAAGACCAGGCGCTGCCCGGCCGTCCATTCCACGAGCCTGAAGGCGCCGGTCCCCACGGGATGATGGCCGAAGTCGGCACCGTACTTCTCCACCTCCTCCTTGGGCACGACGGAGCCGAAGTGCATGGCAAGCACGTTGAGGAACGGCGCGTTCGCTCGGGCCATCTTGATGACGACGGTATAGG
>Ga0335076_10004804_pt1 | contig 13700 bp, 11 predicted proteins | sample Lox_Sample_25_FD_206717 | JGI IMG/M metagenome (GOLD analysis project Ga0335076, IMG submission 206717) | Soil microbial communities from Loxahatchee National Wildlife Refuge, Florida, United States - Lox_Sample_2.5 | ecosystem: Environmental > Terrestrial > Soil > Wetlands | place: USA... | reverse complement strand
TTGACCGGGAAGGAATTTCAAATCGATGTTCTCGGGAATGAGCCGCTTCAGCATCGTGGCCTGGTTCGTGACCAGGGCGTTCAAGTCCAGCACTCTCGGAGAGAAAACCTGTTTGCGGCTGAAGGCGAGCAAGCCTTGCGTCAGCGAGGAAGCGCGATCGACCGACTTGGAGATTTCATTCAGGTAACCGCGCCGCGGGTCCGCGTCCGGGAGCTTTCGATCGAGCAATTCGGAATAGCTGCTGATGGCCATCAGGATGTTGTTGAAATCGTGCGCAACGCCGCCGGCCAGGCGGCCGATGGCATCGATCTTTTGCATCTGGCGAACCTGATCTTCCAGCGCTCGGTGCTGCGTGACGTCCTGCACCGTGCCTTCGAAGTAAAGGACCTGCCCGGCACAATTTCGCACCACGTGCGCATTCTCTCTGACCCAAACCGTCTTTCCGTCCTTGCGATAGGCCTGGTACTCGAAGTTGTGCACCACGCCGTGTTCTTCAATCAGTTTCTTGAACTGCTCTCGCAACTCGGGGTTTACGTACTCCTGGTTGGCGATGTCATCCCGTGTATTGATCAGTTCTTCCGGAGAGTCAAAGCCCAGCATGCGGGCCAGGGCGGGATTGGCCGCGACGTACTTGCCCTCCGGCGTCGTCTGAAAAATTCCTTCAACAGCGTTTTCGAAAATGCCGCGGAATTTCTCTTCGGTTCGGCGAAGAGCTTCCTCGGCCCGCTTGCGCTCGGTTATGTCCGTGAGAAAACCGATGATTCCTCTGACATTGTGGCTCTCGTCCCACAGCGGGCTCGCGGAAAGGCTGATATCCAGCAGCGTGCCGTCGCGTCTTTGGCGCCGGACTTCCATTCCCGTGAGAGTTTCTCCCGCGAGCAAGCGCTTGTGCAGCAGAAGCGCTTCTTCTACTTCATCGCCGGGAATGATGGGGTTGGGCTTGCCGATTACCTCGCTCTCCGTCCAGCCGAAAACTTTTGCCGCCGCCAGGTTCCACATGGTGACGTGGCTGTTCGCATCCGCAGCGATGATCGGGATAGGGGAAGCGTAAATGCTGGTCTCGTTCGCACGGCGAAGAGCTTCCTCGGCAATCTTCCGCTCCGTAATATCGTGGGCGATTGCCGACGCCCCGACGATGTTCTGTTCCGAGTCAAACACCGGCGATACCGTCAGGGATACAGCGACCAGGCGGCCGTCTTTGGCCAATCGGAGGGTTTCGAAATTCTTGATGCTGTGGCCGGCCCTCAGCACCTCCATGATGGCAGGAAGTTCATTGGCGTGGCCCGGGGGAAAGATGGAAGAGATGTTCTTTCCGATCATCTCCTCCGCGGTGTAACCGTACATTTGCTCCGCGCCTTTGTTCCAACTGGTGACGCGGCCGTCGAGATCCTTGCTGATGATCGCATCCTGCGAGGACTCGACAATTGACGCGAGCCGCAATACCGTCTCCTCCGCACGCTTGCGCGCTGTAATATCGCGCACGTAGGCGGTGAATACTGTTTCTCCTTTGATCAGAAGGCGGGTGACGGTTAGCTCGGCGGGGAACTCCGCGCCATCGGAGCGAATCGCCCGGGTTTCGAGGCGATTGCCCAGAACAGACACGCCTGCGGCAGCGCCCGTAGCGAACAATTCGCGGCGCAGACGGTCGCGAACGGCTGGGGCCAGGACAGTGGCGACCAGGTCTTTGCCCAGGGCCGCCGTGCGAGAGATGCGGAACATCCGTTCCGCCGCGAGGTTAAACTCGGTTATTCTCGTCCGGCTGTCCGTGCAGATGATGCAATCCAGCGCCAGATCGAGCAGCGCCTGCCGGCGCGCCTCGCACTCGTGCAAAGCTTCGCGCGCCTGCTGAATTGTAGTGAGTTCACGATCCGAGCAAGTCGCGGATTTTGTCATTGAGTTTGTTGAGGCGGAACGGCTTCTGCAGCACCGCATTCTGCGGTTCCCCTGTGAGATGGGAGGCCGCCGCCTCATTAGCGTCTCCCGACATGTAGAGAACCTTCAAATGGGGATGCGTTTCGAGCAGTTTCTCGGCGACTTCCCGCCCGCTCATCTCGGGCATGACGAGATCTGTGATCAGCAGGTCCAACGAGGAGCGATTTCGCTGGGCGATGCGCATGGCTTCGGTGCCGGTGCGGGCCTGCAGCACTTTAAAGCCTTCCATCTTCAGAAAGTCGGCGGCCGGCAAGCGCACCGCGTCGTCATCTTCCACCACAAGAATGGTTCTTGCGCTGGGCGAACTCGCCGCGGCCGTGCTTGACTCCTGCGCTTCCTCCGCGTCATTCCCAAGCGCCGGCAAGTAGACGCTCAAGTTGTAAGTCCTTTCAACCGGGCGATCCTCTGTTAAGTGAAGGTCGCACGCTTGTGGCTGATGTCCTCTCTCGGAACCGGCTACGGAGAGCAATGCAAAGGTTTCCGAATCCTCGGACTTAGTCATCAGCCGCGTCGCAACCGTGAGCCTGCCGCCGCGGCTCATTTCGTTGCGTGCGTTCATGGCCAGGCTGAGCAGCAGTTGCTCGATTTCCAACTGGTCGGCCTGCACCTTCTGCACAGCCGGATCGAGGCTCAGAACCACCTCCACCTCTTCTCCCACGAGTTGCTGGAGCAGCACTTCGAGGTCGTTTACTACGCCGTTCAGCTCCAAAGGCTGCACAAAGGATACGGAATTACGGGTGAACGCCAGCAGCTTCTGGACCAGCGAAGCCGCGCGGGAAGTGTTGCTCACGATCTGCTCGAGGCTGCGGCTGCCCGCCGGCCCAGCCTTCTTCAATTCCAGATCGGCGTAGCTGGTGACAGCCATCATCACGTTGTTGAACTGATTCGCCATGCCTTCCGCGAGCTGGCCGATCAGTTCGGTTTTCTGAGCAAGGAGTCTGGTGCGGGCGTCTTGAGACTCGTGGCCACTATCGGCAGGCTTTGCTGCTACCTTCGGCATAAGAAGACCTTCCCCACAAAGTCTTCGTGCAATGCCAGACACGATACTTTTTCCTACTAGCAAGCTCAACTTACGCAGGTAACCAACCGTTAACTTGATATCATGCGCTATCCACGCATGCCTGGCCGGCAACATCGCCCCACCAAGCCACGGACGAGAGTAACGGCGGTGTCCATTTTCTAAAGAACACTGCCTGAATGTCAGACACTCTGCGGGTCGAGTCTGCTCGGTTTCATTTGTTATCACAAAGTCATAGCTACTCACGAATGGCACCCGCTGTGCACGGGAGGGCGGCATGAGCAAAAACACCATCCTTATCATCGACGACGACGAGCAGATAGCTCGCTCATGCGAGGAGTATCTCTCCGAGCAGGGATATGACGTCGATTGCGCCCGCGAACCGGAAGAAGCGCAAGCCTTGCTGGCCCACTTCCCTTACTCCGTCGTAATTACTGACCTTCGGCTCAGCAAGCTGGGGTTTGACGGCCTGGCGCTGGTCAAACACATTCGCGAAATGTCGCTGGGCACTCGCATCATTGTGCTGACCGGTTACAACTGGCCGGAGTTGCGGGCGGAGGCCGCGGCACATCGCGTGGATGCGTTCGTCCGCAAGCCCATGCGGCTGGCCGAGCTGGCCGAGACCGTTGAACTGCTTACGGGAGCCAAAGCATGAAAAAAAATCTTCTGGAAACCATTCTGGACCCGGACGAACTGTCGGTTCGATTCCAACCCATTTTCCACATCGCGGAGGGAATCAAACAGATTCACAGCCTGGAAGCGCTGATTCGCGGTCCCCGAGGCACGAAATTCGAGGGTGCGGAGGTTCTGTTCGACTATGTGCGCCGCAAGCGGGCCGAGACCGCCGTTGATCACAGTTGCTTTACCGCCATCTGCAATGCAGTCGCGGCGGTGCCGAGCGATATTCGCATCAACATCAACGTGCACGCCGTCACGCTCGGACACAAGCCGGCATTCGTCGACTTCTTCAGAGATCTGGCGGACCAGCACTCCTTCCGGCTGGACCGGTTTACGATCGAGATCGTAGAGCACGCTCCGAGTTGCAATATTCCCGGTCTGGCGCGCAGTATTTCGGCTCTGCGCTCCTTGGGGGTCAGCATTGCGCTTGACGATGTGGGTCTGGGACAATCCAACTACCGCATGATCATCGATTGCCTGCCGGAATACTTCAAGTTGGACGCCTATTTCGTGCTGGGCCTCAGCACGGATCCCAGGCGGCGGGCAGTGGTCGAGTCAGTCGTGACTTTGGCCGATTCCATGGGAGGCTTGGTAGTCGCCGAAGGCGCGGAGTCCAGAGATGACATCGCCAAGCTCAACCAGATGGGCGTCGGTCTGGTGCAGGGGAACATGTTGTGTCCCGCCAGCCCACTGGAGGAGTTGGCGGCTACAGGCTTACTGGGATTTCACATGCTTGAGACAAAACCGACGCGGCTGCCTCAGATGGAAACTCTGAAGGAGTTACGGCACGGCAGTCGACGCAAGGCGCTGATCGCGAGTTAGAGCGTTCTGGCCGGCTAGTCTCGGCGAGGAAGGCGGTCGATTCCAAACGTCTTCATCTTGTTGTAGAGAGAACTCCTCGTGCTGCCCAGCCGGACCGCCGCCCGGGCTACGTTTCCTCGCTCCGCAGCCAGCGCGTTTTCGATGTGCTGACGCTGCACCTCTTTCAGCGTCAGCAGGGGTTCGTTGCCCACAACGCGGGCCGTTTTCTCGAACTCCAGATGCAGGTCCTTGGGGCGGATTGTCTCACCCGTAGCCAGTAACATGGCACGCTCGATTACGTTTCTCAGCTCGCGGATGTTTCCTGGCCAGTGGTAGGCGGTCAATCGCTCGAGCGTCTGATCAGGCAGCGTAAGATGGAGCCGTCCCAGGTCCATTGCGGCGCGTTGGAAGAAGTGCCGCACCAGAACCGGAATGTCTTCCGATCGCTCGCGCAGTGGCGGCACATGGAGAACAACCGTGCTGACGCGAAAGTAGAGATCGCTGCGGAATTTCTTCTGCCGCACGAGCTGCCCCAGATCTTCGTGACTGGCGGCGACCAGCCGCACATCCAGTTGGCGCTCGTGGACGTCGCCCAGCCGGCGGAGTCTTTTCTCTTCCAAAATCTTCAGCAGCTTGGGCTGCACCTGCAGGTCCATGTCCCCGATTTCGTCGAGGAACACGGTCCCGCGCTGCGCCACCTCGAACAATCCGATCTTGCGTTGGACCGCGCCGGTGAAGGCGCCGACTTCGTGCCCGAACAGTTCGGTCTCCAGAAGCTCCCGCCCCAGGCTCGCACAGTTCAGGTCGACAAACGGCTCTTCGGCCCGCGGACTGTGATCATGAAGCCAGCGGGCGAGCACGCCCTTGCCCGAACCCGTTTCGCCTGCGATCAGCACCGGGCAATGGCTATAGCAGACTTTCTCGGCGTCTTCCGCCAACTGCCGAATACCGGCGCTCGTGCCCAGGAAGGGATCTACCACTTCCCGTTCCTCGCGCGCTTTGCCGGCGAGCTGCTTCTGATGGTTTCGCTGGTTTTGCAGCGCGCGCTCCAGAACAATGGCAATCGCGGACAGTTCGACCGGCTTGGTCAGGAAGTGCTCGGCCCCCTCTTTAATGGCCTTGACCGCCAGCGGAATGGTTCCGTTGCCGGTGAGGACGATCACCGGCACTCCTGGACACGACTGTTTAAGGTATGGCAAAAGGTCGAGAGCAGTTCCGTCCGGCAGGGAATAATCCAGAATAGCGGCATCGGGGCAGCAGCGCCGGAAGGCGTCCTTAATGCTTTCGCAGCTTGCGGCCTCAACCACTTCGTAGCGCTGCGATTGCAGAAATTCGCTCAGCGCACCACGAATGGCCGGGTCATCTTCGCCAACAATTATTTTTTTCTTCGCCATTCAAGATTCAATCACCGTTTCGCGACGCGCGGACATGCCCCACTGCAGGCCTCGCTCAGAAGGCAATGATTCGCAATTTTCGAAAGTCTAGTCTTGCTTATATGCCCCGGACAGGTTCCCTGGGGACAGATCACCTTGGTAACGCAATTGCCCTGCGCGATGGTCGTGCCGCCCGTCCCTTTAGATACATAATCTACCTAGCAATTCGGCTCATGGGCCGGAGGGGGCGAGTTTCTGAAAGGCGACGCCGTGGCGTAACGGTCAGCCGCACATGTTCGGATTCCAGAATCCACCGACGCGGGGCCGTGCACTTGTTGCCAGCTCTGGCGTCTAAGTTGCTGTGAACACGTGCGCAGCATGCGCACAACGCGCGGACAGCCACTTGCTCCAGCTTAGGCTGCGCATATTGATGTTTCGCGAGGAACGATCCTCGCTTTCACCATGCCACTCAAAGTACTTGTCGTCGAGGATGATGCACTCAGCCTGGAGCTGATGTGCGAAGTTCTCTCCTCGGTTGACGCGGAAGTACGCCCGGTCTCCGACGGCCGTGAGGCTGCGGAGTTGGTGGCAAAGGAACGGTTTGACGGAATCTTCCTCGATCTGCAGATGCCGATGATGCATGGCTTCGAGTTGGCGGCAAGAATCCGGCAGTCATCGTGGAACAAGTCCACGCCCATCGTGGTGGTGACCGGCCGCGAAGATAGAAGCACGATGCAGGAGGCTTTCAAGGCCGGCGCTACCTTGTTTCTGCAAAAGCCCGTTGACCGCCAGAAGCTGCTGCGACTCTTCCGCAGCGCCCGCGGCGCCATGATGGACAACCGCCGCCGGTTCGTGCGAGTCTCCCTTAAAACCGAAGTCGTTTGCCATACCAATGGCCAGACCCTGCGAGGTATGAGCTGGAACATCAGTCAGGGCGGAATTCTTTTCGACGCTCCTCGCTTGCGGCCGGGTGACCAGGTGAGGATACAATTTCCCCTCCCGGCGAAGAATGTTACTGTGAATGCAATCGGAGTGGTGGCGCGGCTGGACGAACGGCAGCGCGCCGGAGTTCAGTTTGTGCATGTCGACGACGCCGGGAGAGATGCTATCCGCGAACTCGTCGAGCAAGCCAATACCTAGGGACTCTTCCCTCTTTTAATCAGATCATTAAACCTATGCATGAAACGGAGGCGCCAGCAGGCGACCTCGGGCAAAGTTTCCGCCCGAAGATCCACCGCGCGACGATCGCACTCGATTGCGGCACAGCGTAAACCCGCTGACGATGGGGGAGCCAGTTCCGGGGAGGCGCGGCGTCGACGGCTATACGCCGCCGTACATCGCCGACGCCCCGGTTCGCGGTAGATGTTCACATCGTACCGAGCAGCGAAAAGCCACCGGATGCGGCGAGCCGCGGGGTCCCGTGATGGCGCCGGCTGTGGTGAACGCTCTCGCTCGGCTGACGGGCAAACGGCACTGCAGCGTTGCGCTATAGAGCGAGATTCGGAGCAGAGTGGCGAGGACGACCGTCTACAACGAGACTGCGGCTGGTTCTTATCGACCTTGTTGCTGCGCCAGCCGGACGCGCGCCGCTTCCAGCTTCTTCTGCGCCTTGGCCATCTGTTCCTCGTCGATATCGGCGGGAACCGTTTTGTTCCACTCGTCCAGAGCGCGCTGCCAGTGGGCTGCCGCCAACTTCAGGCGTCCCGTCTTCTGGTAAACGTCGCCGAGGTGGTCCTGCACTGTAGGATCGTTGCCGATTCTCTCGGAAGCTTTGCGCAGGTTCTCTTCCGCCAGCTCGTAGTTGCCGAGCTTGAAGTAAGCCCATCCCAGCGAATCGAGGTAAGCGCCGTTCTGCGGATCGAGCTCCACCGCTTTCTTGATATAGGACAGAGCTTCTTCGAGGTGCATGCCACGATCGGCCATCATGTAGCCGAGATAGTTGAGCGTAACCGCGCTGCGCGGATCGCTGGCCAATACCTTCTTAAAGGCGGCCTCGGCCGGCTCATAGCGCTTCTGCCGCTCGTAGATGGAGCCGAGCACGAACTGGACGTAGTCTTTATCCTCTGGCTTGCTGGCCAGGGTTGCGGCCTTGTTGATGTCTTCTTCGGCGTCGCTCCAGTGCTTGAGGCGGCTGTTGATCTGCGCCAGCGCAATGTAAACCTCGCGGTCGTCCCCTCCGCCTTTGAGCAATGACTTGGCCATCGCCAGGCCTTTATCGGCCTGCCCGGTATCAGCCAGTTGCCCGGCCAGCACCAGTTTGAGGCTGCGATCGTCGGGAAACTTTTCCGCCGCTTCCTGCGCCGCGGCGGTAGCCTGCGGCCACTGCTTGGCTTCGCGCAGGGTGTCGATCATCTGCTGATAGCCGCGCGAGGCGCTGTCGTTGCCCAGATCGAGCATCTTGCGGTAGGTATCGACCGCCGGCTGCGTTTTTCCCTGCTCGCGATAAACCGAACCCAGCCGCTCGAGAAAGACGCTGCGATTGTTGCGTTCCCCGGTGGTGTAGTTGCCGTCGGCGTGCGTGGTTTTGTCGATAAGCTGCTGCAGGGTAGTGGCAGCGTCGTCGAAGCGGCCCTGCGCGTCGTACACCAGCGCCATGTTGAAGGGAATCTCGAGCGAATCCTGCACCAGACTCTCGGCCTTCTTCAGCATGTCGAGCGCGGCGTCGAACTTGCCCATGCGGCGATAAATTTCCGAAATCCGCAGGTAGGCCTGCGCGTCCTGCGGATCGGCGTCGGCGATGGCTTTGTATTGCTCGAGGGCGGCGTCGAACTGGCCGTCGTTCATCAGGTTTTGCGCCAGGCCGCGCAGCGAATCCAGGTTCTCGCGGTCGAGGTCAACCGCCTTGCGATAGGCGGCGACCGCCTTCTTGTATTCCTTCTGCTGCTCGTAGGTGTAGCCGAGCGCCGCATAGAGCTTGCCGGTGCGCGTGGCATCGGGGACTTTGTTCAGCAGCGCTATGGCCCGCGAGGCGTCGCCTTCTTCGTTGTAGAGATAGGCCAGGCTGGTGACGGCTTCTTCGGAATCCGGCTGAATTTCGATGGCCGTCTTGAACTCGCTCTCGGCCTTGATCAGGTTGTTGTCGAGCCGATACAGGCGGCCAAGCAGCAGGTGGCTGTCCACGCTGGTGGGCTCGAGGCGGACGATCTCCTGGAACTGCTCGATGGCCAGCTTCAGCACTTCCTGCGACTGCGTGCCCGACTGCAGGTCGCCCAGCGACCGCAGATAGATGCGGCCCAGCAGCTTGCGTGCTTCCAGATTGTTGGGGTCGCGTTTGATGATGTCCTGCGCTTCGACCACCGCGTCGCGGATGCGGCCGGTCTTGGCATAGAGCTCAGCCAGACCCGAGTTCAGATACTCGGAATCGGGGTCGTTCTCGATGGCCGCGCGGTATTCCTGGATCGCCTTGGTGGCATACTCCGCCCGCCCATAGATCGACACCAGTTCCTCGTACATGTGCGCCAGCGTGTAATGGTAGTAAGCGGCAGCCTTGTCCGGGACCTTGGGTGTGGCCGGCTTGGCGGCCTCCGCAGGGGCTTTGGCGGCGGGCTTGGCCGGAGGAGCTGTGGTGTCTTTGTCCTTGCGTTCCTGGGCAAAAGTGGCGGTGGCGATCAGCAGAACTGCGACCAGTGTTCTCTTCATGAAGACGAAAAACCCCTGCCTACCCGTTTCCCAACATCTGTTTGATGCGGGCCCCCTGCCGGGTGGTGCACGAGTATTGTACGTGAAAGCTGGTTTGGACGAGCGGTTACCAGAGTGTTGGCACCGGTTCCCCGGACCATCGGGTCATCGGGAGATCGGGTCATCGGGTGATTGGGTGATCGAGTGAAGGAGGATCTGGGTGCCCCACCCTTGCGGCCGATTTTTGGCCGCAGGGTGGGACCTGCCTTAGTGCCGGAAGTGCCGCACGCCGGTGAACACCATGGCGAGACCCAGACGATCGGCGGCGTCGATCACTTCCTGGTCGCGGACTGAGCCTCCTGGCTGAATGATGGCGGTTGCGCCGGCGCGGGCGATCTCCTCGATACCGTCGGGGAACGGAAAGAAGGCATCCGACGCCGCAACCGTACCTTGGATCGGCAAGTGAGCGTGCATGGCGCCGATCTTGGCGGAGAAGACACGGCTCATCTGTCCAGCGCCCACGCCGACGGATTGCCCGTCGCGCGCATACAGAATCGCGTTCGACTTGACGTGCTTGCAGATCTTCCAGGCGAACAGCAGAGCCCGCATTTCTTCCGCCGTCGGCGCACGCTTGGTGACTACCTTCATGTCGGATTCCTTAAGCTGATGAGCATCATCGTCCTGCACCAGCAGTCCGCCGGAGACGCTCTTGTACACCCACTTCCTGGGCGCGGCAGTGACCTCGACCAGTCGCAGGTTTTTCTTGGCCGCGAAGCGCTCGCGCGCCACCTCGTCAAAGCCGGGCGCAGCGATGGCTTCCACGAACAGCTTCGCCATCTCTTCGGCGGCAGCGCCGTCGATCACGCGGTTCACGCCGATCACGCCTCCGAACGCTGAAACCGGATCGGCCTCGTAAGCTTTCTTGTAGGCTTCGAGCAAATCCTTGCCGGTCGCGGTTCCGCAAGGATTAGTGTGCTTGATGATGGCGCACACCGGCTCGGTGAACTCCTGCGCCAGATCCCAGGCCGCCTGCACGTCAACAATGTTGTTGTAAGACAGCTCTTTGCCCTGGAGCTGGCGGCCGTTGGCAACGCCCTTGCCGCTGCCATCCGAGTACATCGCGGCCTTCTGGTGCGGATTCTCGCCGTAGCGCAGGTCCATCGCCTTCTCGAAGCGCAGGCGCAGCGTCTGCGGAAAGCCGGAGTCTTCGTGCAACTCGAAGCCGCGGCCGTTCTTGCCCACCCGCTCGAGGGTTGAGGCGATCGCCGAATCGTAGGCCGAAGTCGTGGCGAAAGCCTTTTGCGCCAGCCGCCAGCGCGTCTCGACCGAAAGTTCGCCGCCTGACTTCTTCATCTCTTCAACAATCGCACTGTAATCCGCGGGCGAGGTGACGACCGCGACATCGGCGAAGTTCTTGGCGGCGGAGCGAATCATCGACGGCCCGCCGATATCGATGTTCTCGATCAGTTCCTTGAACTCCACTCCCGGCTTGGCTGCCGTCTTCTCGAAGGCGTAAAGATTCACCACCACCATGTCGATGGGCTGAATGCCGTGCTCGGCCACGGCGGCGCGGTGCGACGGGTTCTCGCGCACGTGCAGGATGCCTCCGTGGACTTTCGGGTGCAGCGTCTTCACGCGCCCGTCGAGCATCTCGGGGAAGCCGGTGAGCTCGGAGATGTCGCGCACGGCGATCCCGGAATCTCGCAGCAGCTTGGCGGTGCCGCCGGTGGAGTAGAGATCAACGTTCATTTGCGCCAGCTGGCGGGCGAACTCCGCCACGCCGGATTTATCGGTCACGCTCAAAATGGCTCGCTGGATCTTGGACACGAGAACCTCTAGGAGTACCAAGTACCGAGTACCAAGTACCGAGTGGGATAATTAGAACCTGTTACCCTGCCAGAAAACCGCAAAGCAGCGCAAGGACGCCCGCTCAGATTTTACAGGTTGTATGGGGTAATCGCTGGCGCAGCGAATCTTGCTGCGGTGAGGCCCAAAACGCGGTACTCGCAACTCGGTACTAAATCTTCCCTCTCGCTTTAAGCCTGACTTGCCCGTCTTCGATCTCGATGGAGTACTGGACGCTGGCACAGCCGTACTGTGCGCGGATCTCGGTGGTCTTGCGTGACAGAAACTCGCGAAACGAATCGAAGCTCGGTCCGGGCGCGCCGCCGGCGCGCTGCCGCTCGGCGACCAGGGTCTCGTAGAGAACCAGGGCCTGATCCTGCTCTTTTTGCGGATCGGAAAATTCGAACGGCGGCAGGCTGGAGCGGCGCGTGCTGAATTTGCCGCCATGCGCGCTTGCCGCATCCAGCTCCTGCACCTCGCGCAATCCCTGGATGGCCAGCAGCGCATCCTGCGGCCGGCGGTAGCCTTCTTCCTTGATCTTCATCTTGCGCCGCCAGAGATCGCTGAATACGGCGTATTTCTGGGCTAGAGTGTTGTACCGGAACTGCTGCTGGAAGTTCAGGTGGCGGCCTTCGGCGTACTTCTTGATGGTGGTGCGGACGCGCCACTCGATGTCTTCCGGCGGCTTCTTTGAGCCGCCGGAGAAATAGACGTCGTACTCCACCTTCAGCTTGCGGATGTTGTCTTCGAGCACCGTCAGTTCTTCTTCGTTGGTCACTGCGCTATCGCAACGCGCACCGCTTACCGTGCGCTAAGTGCAGCCTAGCACACGGTTTGCGCGCAATAGCGGCACCAAAGTGCGTGCTCCTGCGGATAGAGAAAAGCGACAGCCGCTGAGTTAAGCCATTGAACCTACACGGGATAAAGGAGCGCCGCTACTTCGCTGCGGCGGCCATCTTCTTGACCATGGCCAGCACCAGCTTGCGGTCACTGTCGTTCAGGTTGGAGGAATAGCGGCGGACCTGGGACAGAAAACGGACATCTTCATCGCTCAACTGCGGGGCTTTGCCGGAATGGCCGTTGGGATGGCTGTTTTCCACAAAGAACTGCGCCAGGGGCAATTCCATGGCCCCAGCGATCTTGGCCAGGGTGTCGAGCGACGGAATGGTGTGGCCATTCTCAACCCGTGACAAGTAGCATCGGAGCAGCCCAGTGCGCTTTTCGATGTCGCCCTGCGACATGCCCTTTTGCAGGCGGTAGGTACGTATGGTTTCGCCAATATTCATGAAGGAAAACTTTTCAGCCGTCGCCTGGGGAGGTGCCCGCATAGTAACCAGAGAGCCAGAATGTTGGCAAGAAAATTCTTCGCCAGTTTGGGGACCTGATCAGGCGGCGCAGTCCGGGTTTCCCGTGGCCACCTGCTGGTTAGTCGGTCCAAAGCTGGCGAGGGCGGCATTACGGTCGTGGTAAACCTCGAAGACGCGCAGCAATCCGACGACGCGCAGCACCTCGGCAGGCGTGTGGCCCAGGCTGAGCAGCTTGCATTTGCCGCCGCGGTTGTGCACGGACGTGTAGGCGTGCATCAGCACGCCGATGCCGCTGGAGTCGATGGCGCGAACTTGCTCCAGATCGAGGACCAGCCGCTCGACCTGGCACGAGCCCAGTTCGCAGCAGCGGCGCCGCAACTCGTCGAGCGCAGTTTCCCCCAGCTTGAGCGCGCCGTGTACCTTGAAGACGGTCACGCCGCGAACCGTTTCCACCGTTACACCCTGAATATTTTCTGACATCACTGCGAGCTTATCTGTTTTTGTTGTGGAAAATTTGCGGCGTCGCGGCTCGCTTCCGCGAGCGACAGTTCCATATACAACGTTCCCTGTTGCGGATTCGGACGATACGCGGAAATTTCGTAGAAGCCCAGCTCGCGATAAAGCTGAACGGCACGCTGCATGACGGGGGCAACCGTGTCGAGGCGCATGCGCTCGTAGCCCGCGGTGCGCGCTTCGGCGATGACCGCCTCAGCCAGCCGACGTCCGATTCTATGCGAGCGAAATTCCGGGCGCACATAGAGGCGCTTCATCTCGCAAATGCCGTCTGCAAGCCGGTGCAACGCGACGCAGCCCGCGAGCTGCTGGTTGAATTCTGCGAGAAGCAGCCTGCCTTGGGGCGGAGCATAATCGCCGGGCAGCGATGCGAGTTCCTGATCGAAGCTTTGAAAACACAAGCTGAAGTTGAGCGACCTGGCGTACTCGCGAAACAGCTCGCGCGCGGCCTCAATCTGCGCGGGCGTTTCCGCCTGCACGATCTTGAGCGCGGACTCGTCCGCCCTGCTCATGCTCACCCCATCAGCATGCCGCCGTTCACGTTGAGCACGTGCCCGGTGATGTAGGAGGCCTCGTCGGAGGCAAGAAAGCGCACCGCCCGCGCCACTTCCTGGT
>Ga0335076_10004803_pt1 | contig 13700 bp, 10 predicted proteins | sample Lox_Sample_25_FD_206717 | JGI IMG/M metagenome (GOLD analysis project Ga0335076, IMG submission 206717) | Soil microbial communities from Loxahatchee National Wildlife Refuge, Florida, United States - Lox_Sample_2.5 | ecosystem: Environmental > Terrestrial > Soil > Wetlands | place: USA... | reverse complement strand
ACGACCGGCGTGGTGCTGCCGGTCGATGGCGGCTGGCTCGCGGCATGAGCGATCGTCTCGCAAGCCTCGTCGCACGGGTCCATGCCGATCTCGAGACAATCGCTCATCCCGACATGCCGTGGCTCACGCCGGTCATCGGCCCCGACGGGCGGCCCGCATTTGACGTGCTGATCATCGGTGCAGGCCAGTCGGGCCTCGCCACGGCTTTTGCCTTGCGGCGCTCGCAAGTGACCAACATTCTCGTGCTCGACAGGGCCGAGAAGGGCCACGAGGGCCCGTGGCTGACCTATGCGCGCATGCCGGCGTTGCGCAGCCCCAAGACCTACACCGGCCCCGATCTCGACGTTCCCTGCCTCACCTACCAGGCATGGCACGAAGCAAAATTCGGCGAAGCGAGCTGGCGCGATCTCGACCTTATCGCGCGCGAAGATTGGGCGGACTATCTTCTCTGGTATCGCCAGGTGCTCGATCTGCCCGTGCATAACGGCCGCGAGCTCACCGACATCGCGCCGGCCGCGAACGGTCTCTTGAAGGCGAAGGTTAGGGGCGTGCGCGGCGAGGAGGCACACTACGCGCGAAAAATCGTGCTGGCGACGGGGCAGGAGGGCATGGGCGATTGGAGCATTCCAGAGCCGCTCAGCCGGCTCTCGGCCTCGCGTTGCGTCCACTGCGCAGCTTCAATCGATTTTGCGGCGTTACGCGGCAAGCGCGTCGCGGTCATCGGCGCCGGCGCATCGGCGTTCGACAATGCGGCGATGGCGCTGGAAGCGGGCGCTTCGGCGGTTCATCTGCTTTGCCGGCGGGCCGCGATCCAGCTGGTGCAGCCCTACCGCTGGCTGACGTTTCGCGGTTTCCTGAGGCATTTTTCCGAGCTCGACGACGCCTGGCGCTGGCGCTTCATGCGCGCCATCCTCGAGCTGCGCGAGGGATTTCCGCAAGCCACCTGGGACCGCTGCGCGCGACATGCGGGCTTTCATTTGCACGAGGGCGCGCCGGTCGAGACCGCGCGCGAAACTGCCGACGGCATCATGTTGCATACGCCGCGCGGCGATGTCGCCGCCGATTTTGTCATCTGTGCGACGGGAATCGAGATGAATTTTGCCGCGCGGCCGGAATTGAGAAACTGTGCCGGCAACATCGCGCGCTGGGTCGACCGTTACACGCCGCCGCCCCGCGAGCGGAGTTTTCGCCTGGGCGAATTTCCCTATCTCGCCGACGACTATTCCCTTTGCGAGCGTGTGGCTGGACAAACGCCGTGGATCGGCAATATCCATATGTTTGCCATCGCCTCGACCATGAGCTTTGGACCGTCGGGCTCGTCGATCAACGCCATGACCACGGCGGTGCCGAAGCTCGTGCACGGCCTCACGCGCGGCCTGTTTCGCGCCGATATCGACAAGCACTGGGCGAGTTTCAGTGCCTACGACGTGCCTCAGGCCGATATCGCAGGCCTGCGCGAGGCGGCCGATCCGCGACCGCAGAATGACAGGTAGGATCGGGGGCAGCCGGCGCATATCGGAATGTTGCCCCGTCATGTGTCTTGGCACATGATTTGCTGTGATATTGTTCTCGTGGATGGAAAGAAGGGTCAGACCATGTCTTTCGCGATTTCGAAGCCGATCGTTGCGACGGCCGTCGCCGTGCTGGCGATGACGTTGGCCGCGCCCGCAGCACGCGCGCAGAGCCGCGCGGAAACGCTGCGCTATGTCACGGGTGCCACCGTGAACACGCTCGATCCGAACGTCCCCGGCTCGACCCGTGAGGCCTTTGCGCTCAGCATGAGCAGCTACGACCGCCTGGTCTCGTTCGGCCGCAAGCAGCTCAACGGCCGCTGGGTGTTCGATCTCGACACCATCACGGGCGAACTGGCCGAGTCCTATTCCGTGAGCTCCGACGGATTGAAGCTGACGTTCAAGCTGCGTCCCGACGCCAAATTCCATGACGGCTCGCCGGTCACCGCGGAAGATGTGAAATGGTCGCTCGACCGCTGCGTCACTGCACCGGTGCTTGGCAAGGCGCAACTCCTGACGGGATCAATGACCAGCGCCGACCAGTTCAAGGTGATCGATCCGCTGACCATCGAGGTGACGTTGCCGCGACCGGACAAGCTTGCGCTTCCCAATCTCGCAACCGTTTATCCGATCATCATCAATTCCAGGCTCGCCAAGGCTCATGCAACGCCGGACGACCCGTGGGCCGTGAACTGGACGAAGGAGAACGAGGCCGGAAGCGGCGCCTATATCGTGGAAAGCTTCAAGCCCGGCGAGCAGGTCATCGCCAGGCGAAACGAAGCCTGGAATCGCGGCTCGCCGGACAAGCCGGCATTTTTCAAGCGGTTGATCGTCCAGTCGGTGCCGGAGCCGGCGACACGCGCCAACCTGGTCGAGCGCGGCGATGCGGATCTCGTGATCGACCTGCAGGCGAGCGACGTCCAGGCCCTGGAGGCCAAGGGCAAGCTCAAGGTGATCTCGACGCCGCAATACAATGCGGTGACCTTCATCTCCATGAACAACAAGATTCCGCCGTTCGACAACATCAATGTACGTCGGGCGATCGCCTATGCGCTGCCCTATGACGACATGTTCAAGGCGGCACTGTTCGGCCGCGGCGCGCCGCTGTTCGGCGCCAGCTGGGCCGATGGCAAGCCATCGAGCGGGGCCTATCCGATTCCGCAGCCGATCAAGCTCGATCTCGAAAAGGCCCGGGCCTACTTGAAGGAAGCCGGCATGGCGGATGGCTTCACCACCACCTTCTCCTTCAATGTCGGTCAGGCATCGACGGCCGAGCCGATGTCGGCGCTGGTCAAGGAATCCCTGGAAAAGATCGGGATCAAGATCGACATCCAGAAGTTGCCCGACGCGCAGATGTCGACTGCGATCAACGAGAAGAAGCTGCCGCTGTTCACCGAGGGTATCGTCGCCTGGCTGCCGTCGACCGACTATTTCTACCGCAACTTCTACACCGGCAATCAGCGCTGGAACTATTCCTCGACCGACAACGCAGAGCTCGAGAAGATCGCGCAGACCGCGCGCTTCGAGCCGGACAAGGCGAAGTATGAAGAGGAGGGCAAGGAGCTCAACGCCATCCACTTCGATCAGATGTTCCAGATTGCGTTGTGGCAGCCCGCGCAGGATGCGGTGATGGCCTCCAACCTCGATGGCTATGTCTACCAGTTCACGCGTCAGGTCGATTATCGCAACCTGAGCCGCAAATAACCGACGAAGCGCATGAGCGCATCGACGAAGACGTTTGGCATGATCGGCGCGACGTTCGCGCGCGCGGGCGGACGCTTTCTGTCGTCGCTGCCCGCGCTGTTCGGCGTGCTGGTCTTCACCTTTCTTCTGATGCGGGTGTTGCCCGGCGATCCCGCCGTGTTCTTTGCTTCCGGTCCCAATGCCGGCAAGGAGGAGATCGAGGTGATCCGCAAGCAGCTCGGGCTCGACAAGCCGATGCCGGAGCAGCTTGCGATCTATCTCTATGACGTCGGGCGCGGCAATCTCGGACGTTCCATGATGACCGGCCAGCCGGTTGCCAAGGATCTCCGGGAGCGCCTGCCGGCTTCGCTCGAGCTGACGCTCACGGCGCTTATCATGGCGCTGCTCTCGGCGGTGCCGCTCGGCGTCCTGGCCGCGCTGCGAAACGGCTCGATCATCGATCACGGCGTGCGGCTGTTCTGTTCGCTGGGCGTCTGTGTGCCGACCTTCGTCTCCGGTCTGCTGTTGATCTACGTGTTCTACTACCTGCTGGGACTGGCGCCCGACCCGACCGGGCGGGTCGATGTCTTCACTGCGCTGCCGCCACCGCGCACCGGCTTCTTGATCGTCGATTTTCTGCTGGCGGGAGATTTCGAGGGCTGGTGGGCGGCCGCGCGCCAGCTGATGCTGCCGGCCTTTACCATGGCGCTGTTCGTGATCGCGCCGCTTGCGCGCATCACCCGCGCCTCGATGCTGGTGTCGCTCGGAAGCGATTTCGTGCGCACCGCACGCTCGGTCGGCCTGTCGCGCTGGCGCATCGTGGTGACCTATGCGTTGCGCAACGCGATCCTGCCGGTCATCACCATCGCCGGCATCGTCTTCTCCACCATGCTTGGCGCGAACGTGCTGGTCGAGAAGGTGTTTTCCTGGCCGGGCGTCGCCTCCTATGCGCTCGACGCGTTGCTCGTCTCAGACTACGCGCCGGTCCAGGGTTTCGTGCTGCTGATGGCGAGTATCTTTGTCGTGATCAATCTTCTGGTCGACATCCTCTACGGCATCGCCGATCCCAGGGCGACCGTCGCATGAGCAGCATCGACGCGTCATCGACTCTTCGTCACACCGTCTGGGTGTTGCGCGGCAATCCCCTTACGGCAGTCGCCGCTGTCGGCGCCGTGTTCCTTGCGCTGATCGCGATCTTCGGGCCGTTGCTCGTGCCTTACGATCCCGTCGCCTCCGATGTGCCGCAGGCGTTGCAGCCGCCGAGCGCGGCGCATTGGTTCGGCACCGACCAGCTCGGCCGCGACGTCTTCAGCCGCATCGTCATCGCAACCCGGCTCGACCTCGCGATTGCGGTCACGGCGGTCTCGATCTCCTTCGTGATCGGGGCGGTGATCGGCTCGCTCTGCGGCTATGCAGGCGGCAAGCTCGACCGTGTCGTCGGCCGCCTTGTCGACGTGCTGATGGCCTTTCCGCTGTTCGTGCTGGCGATGGCCATGGTGGCGGCGCTCGGCAACCGGGTCGAAAACATCGTGATCGCCACAGCCATTATCAATCTTCCCTTCTATATCCGCTTCGCCCGCGCCGAGGTGAATGTCCGCCGCAATCTCGGCTGGGTGGAGGCCGCGCGCGCCTGCGGCGACAGCAACGTCTCGGTGGTGTTGCGCTTTCTCCTGCCCAATGTGCTGCCGGGAATGGCGGTGCAGATGTCGCTCAATCTTGGCTGGGCGATCCTCAATGCCGCCGGCCTTTCCTTCATCGGCCTTGGCGTCAAGCCGCCGACGGCGGAATGGGGCATCATGGTCGCCGAAGGCGCACGCTTCATCTCGACCGGGCGGTGGTGGCTGGTGGCGTTTCCGGGCCTCGCGTTGATGGTTGCCGTGCTCTGCTTCAATCTTCTGGGCGACGGACTGCGCGACATCCTCGATCCGCGAAAGCGCACATGACCTCCTCGCTGCTGCGCATCGAGGATTTGCACGTGACCTTCTCGACCCGAGGCGGCCTTGTCCAGGCGGTGCGCGGCATGACCTTGTCCCTGCAGGCGGGCGAGACGCTCGGTCTCGTCGGCGAGAGCGGCTCCGGCAAGTCGGTCACGGGCTTTGCCGTCACGCGGCTGCTCGACCGCGCGGGGCGCATCGCGGCAGGCCGCATCCTGTTCAGGGAGCAGGACATCACAAAGGCCACAAGCGGCGATTTGCAAAATCTGCACGGCGCCGCCATCGCCATGATCTTCCAGAACCCGCGGGCCGCCCTGAACCCGATCCGCCCTGTCGGCGCGCAAATTGCGGACGCGATCCTCGCGCATCGGCGCGTCTCAAGGCAGGAGGCGAGAACCGAGGCGCTGAACCTCTTGCGCGCGGTACAGATTCGCGACCCCGAACGACGCATGGAGGCCTATCCGCATGAGCTTTCGGGAGGCATGTGCCAGCGTGTGATGATCGCGATCGCGATCTCCTGCAATCCGCAGCTCCTGATCGCGGACGAGCCGACCACGGGCCTTGACGTCACCACCCAGAAGGTCGTGATGGACCTGCTGGCCGAGATCGCCGCGGCGCGCGGCATGGCGACGATCCTGATCACGCACGATCTTGGCCTGGCGGCGCGCTATTGCCGCCGTGTGGCTGTGATGGAGCTGGGCCGCCTTGTCGAGGAGGCCGACCCGCTCACGCTGTTTCGTTCGCCGCAGCATCGCTATACCAGGCGGCTGGTTGCGGCATCGCCGACCGCGACCTCGCGCGTCGAGGACCTGGTGCCGGAGGGCGAGGCGTCGCCGAGGGTTGAGGTCAAGGAGCTTCCGCCGCCGGCAGCGGGGACGCCGCCGCTCCTGGATGTGCAGCACATCGTCAAGCGGTTCGACGACGGCGTTCCGGCGGTCGAAAATTTCTCCATGACGATGGCGGCGGGCGAGAGCGTCGGCCTGGTAGGCGAATCCGGTTCAGGCAAGAGCACCACTTCCCGCATGATCTGCCGGCTGATCGATCCGAGCGAGGGCGAGATCCTGTTCGACGGATACTCCATTGCAAAAATCCCGGCGCGCGATTTCCATCGCTCGCCCTTGCGAAAGGATATCCAGATCGTCTTTCAGGATCCGAACGAGAGCCTCAATCCGCGCTTTTCCGCCTTCGACTGCATTGCCCATCCGCTCTTGCGGCTATTGAAGATGCGTGCCGGCGATACTTTGCGTCGGCGGGTGGAGGAATGCGCCGATCGGGTCGGCCTGCCGAGGGACTTGCTGGCGCGGTTTCCGCACCAGCTTTCGGGCGGGCAGAAGGCGCGCGTCGGCATCGCGCGCGCGATCGCCTGCCGGCCGCGGCTTTTGGTGCTGGATGAGCCGACAGCCGCGCTTGACGTCTCGGTGCAGGCCGTGGTGCTCCAGCTCCTGGATCGGCTGCGCCGCGAGGACAATCTCGCCTTCCTGTTCGTCAGCCACGATCTCAACGTCGTGCGCATGATGTGCGACCGCACCATCGTGCTGCGCGCCGGCGGCATCGTCGAACAAGGCGAAAGTCGCGCTTTGTTCGCCAACCCGCAGACCGACTACACCAGGGAGCTGGTCGAGGCGGTTCCACAATTTGGCTCGCCTCCCTCGCTGCTCCCTGCCTGATTTGCTCAAGCGGCTGCGGGTGGCTTGCCGGCAACAACAGGTATTGCCGTGCCTTGACATAAGTCAACATCCGGCCGGTCGCGCCGAAAAATCTTCACCGTCCCCAATAAGCAAGGGGGCTGCGCGAAGGAAATCAGCGCCAGGCCGACATTGCTCATCGCCACCATCCTTGCATCGGCTGCGGCCGAAGCGTTGGGGATGGTCAACGACGGCGTTGTCAAGGTCACGCTCGATGTCGTGAGATAAGGCGAACTTCTGAATCACCACACTCGCAGAGAAGGGGAATCGCAATGGCTGAAACGACCAAGCTCTCCGTCGAAAAGGCGCTCAACAAGCTGCGTGAGGCGGATGCGCGGAAAACCGGGAAAGAACAGACTGATGACAAAATTGACGCGCTCGAGGAAGAAGCCAAGCGCCTGAGAGCGCAGCGACTTCGTCTCGAAGCGCATCAACGACGTTCGACCAAGCGCGACTGAGGAGATGCGGGCAAGGAGCGCGCTGCCGGTGCAATTCGCATCATGCCAGCCGCGAGCCCAGGAAGTAGGTCAGCATCATGCCCTTTCCCTTGATCTCCACCGGACCGCGAAGCTCGCAAGCAAATGTATCTTTCACCTTGTTGTAGGTGAAGTCCGAAATTTGGATGCGGTTCGGCAATCCGGACGATTCGAGCCGGCTTGCCGTGTTCACCGTGTCGCCCCAGACGTCGTAGATCGATCGATGCCGACCGATGAGGCCTGCGACGACCTCACCGGAATGGATTCCGATGCGCACTTCGAGCTTTTCGCCAAAGCGCTTCCCGGTCTCGTGCACGATTTCGAGCATGCCCAGCGCCATATGTGCCACGGCTATCGCGTGATGGGGCGTTTGCTCCGGTAGCCCGCCGGCCACCATGTAGGCGTCTCCGATCGTCTTGATTTTCTCGAGCTGCAATCGGTGCGCGAGCGCGTCGAACGCCAAGAACAGGGAGTTGAGGATTTCGACGATCCGGGAAGGCGAGCAGCGGTTGGCAAGACCTGTAAATCCAACCAGGTCCGAGAACAGGATCGTCGCCTCGCTGAAACGATCGGCGATCTCGACTTCGCCCTGGCGAATTCGGCGGATGATCGGTTCCGGCAATATGTTGAACAACAAGGATTCGGTCTTGTTTTTCTCCACCTTCAACTGGTTCAGAAAGGCCTGCTCGCGGTCGCGCAGCTGTTTTCGTTCCAGAGAGGCTTCGATGCGAGCGCTGAGAAGAACCGGATCGAAGGGCTTGGAAATGTAGTCTTCGGCGCCGGCTTCGATGCAAGTGACGATGCTGTCGATTTCGTCAAGGGCAGAAATCATCATCACGGGGATGTGCTGAACGGCAGGATCGGCTTTGAGCCGCGCCAGCACCTCCAGGCCGTTCATGTCGGGCATCATCAAATCGAGCAGGATCAGGTCGTATTTGGATCTCGCCGCCGCCTGAAGCGCCAATGTGCCATTTTCGACGGTGTCGACGGCGTGACCATTTCGGCTCAGCCGGCGCGAAAGCAGGTCACGGTTTGCTTCCGTATCGTCCACCACAAGGACACGGCCGGATGGCGATTGTTCGCGGGCCTTTGGCGTGGCCGTGTGGATCGATCGCATGAGCTCGTCGATGCGACCAGGGAATGCAGAGGCATCAAATCGAGTTGTTAGCGCAGCGTTGGATTCAGGAACATCGGGCAGGGCGACCAGCCTGTCGATTTGGGCAAGCAGCTCCTCGGCCGCGGCCAGGATCTTGCCAACATCGACCAAGACCTCGACACGACCGCTGTCGCGCGCGTCCTCGATGATCAACTCGCCATAGCCTTTGACCGCGTTCAGGGGCGTACGCAAGTTGTGTCGAAGCCTGCTCTTGAATTCGGCCGGATCCTGATCCTTTCCGAGGGATCCTTGTGTGGCGAGATTGACCAGGCTGCCCAGCTGCTCCTGGAGCGAGAGCCCGGCCGAACGAATGCGGTCGAAATCGGCCACATAGGTCTCGTCTCCGCTGCGGCGCGCATCCTCGATCAAGATCTCCGTGAGACCAACGATCGTGGTAATCGGTGCGCCGAATTCCTGGCGCACGAAGGCCGCAATGACACGCTGGAGGCGCTGGTCTGGATCCGTCACGTTGCGTCAGAGCCTCGATATTGTCGTTTCAGGATCGCGCGAGCAGGGCGTTTATCTTGTCGAGCAGGCGCGGCATCTCGATAGGCTTGGTGTCGTAATCGTTACATCCGGCCTCGATCGCTTTCTCGCGATCTCCGGACATGGCATGCGCCGTAAGAGCGATGATCGGGATGGCCGACGTCGCCTCGCTGGCTCTGACACGCCGTGTTGCCTCCCAACCGTCGACGACTGGCAGGCTCATATCCATCAAGATCAGGTCCGGGCGTTCGCTTTGGGCCATCACGATGCCCTGTTCTCCGTCGACAGCCATGATCACCTCGAAGCCGTTTCGGACCAGGCGGCGCGAGAGCATGTCGCGGTTCATCTCGTTGTCTTCAACCAGCAATATCTTTTTCATGAAATCTCCATCGCTCATGCCGACGGGGTGTCGGTCCTGCTCTGGGAGGGACGCCGTCCGATGGCTTTGCCGATCACCGCCGCGATATCTCTGTCGATTGAAACGCCCTTTTCTATAACTGTCCACACGGAGAGAAGGCCTCGCTCGGCCGCCGTCAATTGCTTGGCAGTGATCACGACAACGGGAACATGGCGCCACTCCGGGTTTTGGTTGAAGGCATCCAGGAACTCGAAGCCGTCCATCTCCGGCATCAGCAGATCCAGCAAGATGAGGGCCGGGAGCGGGTTTTCCGAGAGCCAGGACAGCGCCTCTCTCCCGTTCGTCACCTCCTCGACGGCAAGGCCCATCTTCTCGATCGTATTACGGACGGTTTCGCGCGTCGCCAGATCGTCCTCGACCACGAGGATGGGGCCGTCGCGAGACAGCAGATTGCGCAAGAGGGAGGTCAATTCAGACCGGTCGACCGGCTTGGCCATCACTTCGGCTGCTCCCAGCGAAAGGCCGATCGCGCGGTCAGGTGCGATCGTGACCATGATCACCGGAATCTTGCGCAACTCAGGATCGCCTTTCAGGGCTGCGAGCACCGCCCAGCCATCGGTCTTTGGCATCAGGACGTCCAACGTGATCGCCTCCGGCTTGAACTTGCGGGCGAGTTGCAGCGCTTCATCGCCTCCGCTCGCCTGGACCGTGCGATATCCCTCTCGTTTCAGGCTGGTGCTCAGCAAGTCTCTCGATGCGGGGTCATCGTCGACGATCAGAACCGTGATGCTGCGATCTTTCGCAGGTTTTGCGGTTGCAGACTCAACATCGCCTGCCGGACCGGAGACTTGCGGCTCAACTGCCTGATCGCGAATGACGATTGTGAAGGTCGAACCTTTTCCGGGCGCACTGGTGACGGTGATATCGCCGCCCAGCAGGCGGCAGAAGTGGCGCGTGATCGCTAGCCCAAGGCCGGTTCCCCCAAACCGTTTGGTGGTCGATGCGTCAGCCTGATTGAACGCCTGAAACAGTCGGCCCAGCTGGTCCTCATTCATTCCAATTCCCGTATCCGAGATCGTCATTCGAATCATGGACGGCTCAAAACGCTCGATGGTGAGGGCAAGCTTGCCATCATGGGTAAATTTGCTTGCATTGCTCAGCACGTTGAGCAGGCACTGCTTCAGCTTGGTGCGATCGCTGCGAATGCTGTCGACCGCATCGTGCGCGCTTATCTCGAGTGCATTGCCGTTCTTGGCCGCCAGCGGCGCGATGATTGCGTTTACCTCCGCGAGCAGCGACGGCACGTCGATCTCCTCGATGAAGACGTCCATCTTTCCGGCCTCGACCTTCGAAAGGTCGAGGATGTCGTTGATCAGGCCGAGCAGATGACGACCGGCTCCCTCGATTTTCTGCAGGTCGGGCGCGAACTGTTTCTGTCCGGTATCGGCCGCGTCCTCCTGGAGGATCTCGCTGTAGCCGATGATCGCGTTCAGAGGGGTGCGCAGTTCATGGCTCATATTCGCCAGGAACTGGCTCTTGGCTCGATTGGCGACCTCGGAGGCCTCGCGCGCCCGTTCTAGCTCGATGTTTTGCTTTCTGAGCTCGGTGATATCCGTGTAGACGGCAACGGATCCTCCGCCCTGAATACGGCGCTCGCTGATCCGAACGTACCGGCCCCGGTACTGATATTCAACGAAGCCGCCCGGTTTCTCGTGCTGCGCCTTGCGTTCCGCGACCCACTGCTCCGGGCTCTTGCTTCCCAGATCCACGAGTTTTCGCGAGATGACGGCTTTGAGCACCTCATCAAATCTGGTGCCCTCTTTGATCACATCCGAAAGTCCGGGATAGAGCGCGTGAAACTGCTCGTTGAACAAAACGATGCGGTCATCGGAATCATACAGCACGAAACCTTCGGAAATCGTCGCAATCGCCGCGGCGATGGTCTTGCGCTGCGACTCCGCCTCGGCTGCGAAGCGATCCCGCGCCCGAAGGCTGTCGCGAAACAGGGCGAGCGCGCGCGCCATCGCGCCTATCTCGTTGGGGCCTGTAGGCGGAATTGATACGGACAGGTCTCCGGCGCTGAGACCGTCGATCGCGCCGACCAGTTCGCGGAGCGGGGTTGCGATGGAACGCAGGATGGCAAAGGTGAGCAATACGCCAAGCGTGAGAATCGCGAGGTCCGCAAAGATTGTGCCCCTTGTTGCGGTTCTGACTTCTTCGACAATGCGCTCGCGCTCCGCGGAGAGTTCCCCTCTCAGCTCATCGACGAGGGCGGCCAAATGCTCGTCGACTTTGACGCTATGGTTGCGCGCCTGCGCCAAAAGCGCGTTTCCGAGGACGCGCTGGTCATTGGTATACTTGTCCACCGCATCGTTGGCGGACTGTTCGAATGCCGCGCGCTCGGCGCGGACTTTTGCCACCAGATCCGGCTTGCGTCTGGCCAACTGGTCGAGGTAGCCGTCCATGCGACCGCGCGCGGCCGCCGCGTTGCGCTCCGAGGGCGTGAGCAGGCTGACCGCCAGGTCGGTCAGCCAATAGCGCATTTCGCCAAACGCGATGCGGGCGCCGGTGGCCGATTCAATGATTTCGCTGAGCTCAGTTTCGGTCGCAACCGCGCTCGAATTGTTTTCGAGCTTTCTTGTCAGAAAGAGATTGGTCGCCACCAGCAGACACAGCAATGCGCCTGAAAGGATGATCAATCGGGCGCGGATGCTAAGGTGAGACATCGATCTGTGCCTCGTCAAACTGGCGCGAGGCCGTGGGCAGAGCGACTTGCCGTGAAGCAATGCTCGAAAGCCGCCGGCGCCAAGTCGCGCATTGCTATTTGAACAGCGTCACGCTGATGACCGCGCCAAGATCGCCCTCCTTGCCGCCTTCCTTGGGGTAACCGGTGATATCGGTCTCTCCCTTGGGCGACCCATGACAGCTCAGGCAGGATGCTGCGTAATACTCGGGCATCATCATGCGAAAGGCCTCGCGATCCCCGGTCTTTGTGTCCGCCGAGACGGCCTGGCCACGCGGCCAATCCGCTTGCAGCAATTTGGTGCGGATCACTTCGCTTTCCCACGCATCAGGCCGCGCCTTGATGTTTCTGACCAGTTGTTCGGGCGCGGTCACCTTGACGTGCGCGTCATTCCTTGCGCGATTTTCGAACGCTTCGTTGACAAGGCGGGCAAAAACGGCCGGGATAAACGCCTTGAAGCCAACCCCTTTGGCGTTGATCGTTGCCTGATTGGCGTCGGTCGCTTCCACGATCGCATCCATCTGGGCGCGCAGAAGCTTGCCATGACGGGACGCCGGATCGATGCTTGCGGGATCCGTTCCCGTGCTCTTTTTGTAGATTTCGATGGCCTGATCGAGCACGACATGGCCGCTGAGACCCTTGTCGCCAAGATTTGGATCGTTGATGCGGGCCTGGTTGCTCGAAATGACCTGGCGCGCGGCGCGGAGCATGTCAGCAAGACTCTTGGCAACGGTCGTATCGTCATCCGATCCGGCGCGAACAGAGGTGCTGGAGAAAAATGCTCCAATCAGAAATGCTGCGAAGGCAAGCGGTTTGAAAGAGGCCTTGATCATGCAAAATCTCCACTCGGCAATGCGCTAGTGGTAGCATGTTAACGGCCAGGACAAAACAGAATTGCGTCAGCCTCCGGCTTTCAAAAAGCCGCGGGCAGTTGAAGCCGCATCGCCTCGATCGAGCCAAGGGACGGCTCGCGCGGAGCCGCCCTTTGTCGCAGGTATCAATCGCAATATCCCGACCGACCGTAGGCTGGATTGAATCCACAATGCGCCCTGCCGTTGTATGGCACAGGGGCAGGCGGTCGCGGCGGAAGTTCTTCCGCATAACTGTCCGCATAACTGTAGGAGTACGCTGACCGGTCAAAGTAGGCCGGGGGCGTCGGATACACCGATCGATATCCTTCATAGTATGTCGGCGCGCGATAGACCTGGCCCGGTGGCACATAACCCGGCGCGTAGGCGGGCGGTGCTGGCTGCGGTCCGTAGTAGGTGGCGCCCGGCGCCACATAGGCTGGGTAGCCGTTTTCGGCGCCAACGTGAACGTTGGCGGACGCGATATAGACGCCTCCCGGCGCCACGTAGACGGATTGCAACTCGCCTGCCGAAACTTGCGACGAGCAAAGAGCGCCGAGCGCAAGAAGAAGAATGCGATATCTCATGGTGACAGTACTCCTGCGATACTCATCTGCCCCTTGCGAAGCTTACCGATCATTAACCAAAGAACAAACGCTAACTGCGAGCGAGTGTGTCCCATTTTCGAACAAGAGACTCTTCGGCATCTGCAAGTTGCGCGGGTGGCGGAAGCGCCATGCGCGGCAAATTCCATGTTGGGGATATGCGACGCCTGCGGCATCGCCTTCCGGCGGCGACATCAAGATGCCGCCGATGAGCC
>Ga0335076_10004800_pt1 | contig 13702 bp, 10 predicted proteins | sample Lox_Sample_25_FD_206717 | JGI IMG/M metagenome (GOLD analysis project Ga0335076, IMG submission 206717) | Soil microbial communities from Loxahatchee National Wildlife Refuge, Florida, United States - Lox_Sample_2.5 | ecosystem: Environmental > Terrestrial > Soil > Wetlands | place: USA... | reverse complement strand
GCCAGACCTTTTGCGAAGCGTAGTTCGGGCGGAAAGTGCCTTCAATCCCAACGCGCGATCGACGAAGGGCGCGGAAGGCTTGATGCAGTTGATGCCAGCCACCGCGGCGCGCATGGGGGTGCGAGATGCCTTCGATCCTCAACAGAATCTGAATGGCGGGGCGCGTTATCTGCACGAGTTGCTGGGCCGCTACAACAACAATTTGACCTTCGCTTTAGCCGCCTACAATGCAGGTCCGGAACGAGTAGAGAAGTATCACGGAGTTCCGCCTTTCCCCGAGACGGTTTCTTACGTGTCGAAGGTGCTCCGCAATTTGGACTTCGAACGGCGACTGGGGAATCCACCATCGTTTGCTGTAGCGCTGCCAGCTGCGCGATCGGCCAAGCGCTCGAGCGCACCGAATCTGGACACCATTCGCGAGACACAGGAAACTATCGCAAGGGAGAGCCGGCAATCTTCATCCGAAGATGGCGAGCAACCAACCGATTTAGCCGACTCAAATTAGCTCGCAAGTAGTTCACGCACGGGAAACGGGAACGACTGATAACGAGGCCAGAAAGCTCGCGAACCCCACGCACCGAAACGAGTTTGCGGTAGCACAAAGACAGTTCGGACCCCAGGACGTATCCCTATGATATGTCCCTTGTAACCTTGCTGTTTTCATCGAGATATCTGAGCGTCCGATCTCGTTCGTCACGACGAAATGTAACGCTCTTGAGCCGCTCATTGGTATTCCCCTTGCTCATACATTCCAGTCACAGCACGGCAAATCGGCGAAATCCGGTCGGCAATAGGGACTAGGTTTCCCATCATGGGCAAACGGATTCATTCATCACGGCGTTGCTCGAGGTCGAGGATTTATGACTAAGAAGACCATAGCGATTGGGGCGATTGCGCTCGTTCTGATCGCATTCACGATAGGCCGCTACTCGCGGCCGGCCGCCACATCTGAACATTTTTCGCAGAGGCGAATTCTCTATTACGTTGACCCGATGCATCCGTCGTACCGGTCCGATAAGCCAGGCACGGCACCGGACTGCGGCATGGCGTTGGAACCTGTATATGAGGGCGAGCAGAGCGCGTCGGCGACGCCCCTTCCAGCGGGAGCCGTATCCATCAGCTCCGATCGCCAGCAACTTTATGGCATTCGTGTCGACACGATCAGCAAACACAGTGGTCCGCACATCGTGAGAACTACCGGGCGGGTCCAGGCCGAGGATAACCGTGTTTTCCGCTTGATGGCCGCCACGGAGGGTTGGGTACAGTCGCTTCAGAACACGCCCGTAGGCACAGTGGTAAAGAAGAACGAGTTGTTGGGGACGTTTTACAGCAAAGAGTTTCGCAATGCGGAACAGGCCTATCTGACATCGCTGACAACATTGGACCGCCTCAAGCCCGGCCACAATCTGGATGAAGCGGTAAAGGGGAACGACGCCAACATCAGAATCAACGAGGAACAATTGCGGTCGCTGGGAATGAGCGAGCCGCAGATCCGCGAACTGGCCAAGTCTCGCGAGACCACCCGCGACATCACCATTAATTCTCCGGTCGACGGCGTAGTGCTCACCCGCGACATTTCCCCACTCCAAAAATTCGAGTCTGGTGCGGAATTCTACCGGATTGCGGACCTCAATAAAGTCTGGATTCTAGCAGACGTGTTCGGAGATGAAGGAGAAATTTATCGCCCGGGAGCCAAGGTCCGCGTAAGCCTGCGTGAAACTGGCAAAACTGTTTCGGCCGTAGTGGACAACCAAGCACCAGTGTTCGATCCCACGACCCATGTATTCAAATTGCGCCTGGAAGCGGATAACCCCGGGTATCTGCTCCGCCCGGATATGTTTGTGGACCTGGAGTTCAACGTCACTTCGCCCGCGGGAATCTTGGTGCCGCAAGAAGCGATCCTGGACACTGGAATGGGCAAGACAGTTTACGTGGAAGCCGCCGAGGGCGTTTTTGTGGCGCATGCCGTGAAGGTGGGCGCGACTCTGGGAAGTATGGTGGCAATCACGAGCGGGCTGTCCGCGGGCGATCGTTACGTAGCCAGCGGGAGTTTCCTGGTCGATTCGGAAAGCCGGCTGCGCGGGACTCCATTAGTTGCCGCGCAGATGACGAAGAATGCTGAAATGAGCGCGCCGGCGAAAGATCCGGTGTGCGGCATGCCCCTGAATGATGCGCAGGCACGCTCGACACAGCATGAAGAGACCTATCACGGCGAGAAATTTCATTTCTGCTCCGACAATTGCCAGAACAAATTCCGCAAAGACCCTGCCCGCTACACCGGGCCCAACGCCGCGGCAAGCAATACAACTCCCGACACCCGGAGTGAGGCCCGCCGGTGATTCAACGAATCATCCAATTCTCGGTAAACAACCGGCTGATTGTGTTTGCGTTGGTGCTTGCGGCATGCATTTGGGGCGGCTGGTCCATGATGCATCTTCCGCTGGATGCGCTTCCGAATCTGGGTGAAAAGCAGGTCATCATCTTAAGCCGGTGGGACCGCAGCCCGGACATTATCGAAGACCAGGTCACCTATCCCATCGTCACGGCAATGACCGGTGCACCGCACGTGAAGACGGTGCGCGGTATCTCGGATTTCGGATTCTCCTACGTGTACGTGATTTTCGACGACGACACCGATATTTACTGGGCGCGTTCGCGTACCTTGGAAAACCTGGCGAGTGTTACGCCGCGCCTGCCACAAGACGTGAAAGTGGAACTCGGCCCGGATGCGACAGCGCTCGGATGGGTCTTCCAATACGTTTTGCGCGACGATTCCGGAAAGCACAGTCTTGCGGAGCTGCGCAGCTACCAGGACTGGTATCTGAAGTATTACCTGAAAGCCGTACCCGGAGTTTCGGAAGTTGCGTCGCTCGGCGGGTTCGTCCAGCAATACCAGGTAAATGTCGATCCGAACCGGCTGCGTTCGTACGCAATACCGATTTCACGGGTGGCCGAAGCGGTCCGCAGCGGAAACAATGAAACAGGAGCGCGGCTGATAGAATTTGGCGGCGCGGAGTACATGATCCGCGGGCGTGGATACTTCCAGTCGACGAAAGACATTGAGGACACAGTACTCTCGGCGGCAAATGGCACGCCAATCCGGATTCGCGATATCGGACGAGTGGTATCTGGGCCCGACATGCGGCGCGGAACCACCGACCTGGACGGAACGGGCGAAGTGGTCTCTGGCATCGTGGTGATGCGCGAAGACAGCAATGCCCTAGAGGTAATCGATCGCGTTAAAGCACAACTTAAGCAAATTGCACCGAGTTTGCCGCCGGGCATGGCAGTTGTTCCCGTTTATGATCGGTCGGAACTTATCCGCCGAGCGATACAGAATGCGCGGCAGACGCTCTTTGAAGTAATCGTGACCGTGGTTTTGGTCATTCTGATTTTTCTATGGCACCCGCCGAGCGCCGCAATTCCTGTTCTGACGATTCCGGTTGCGATTCTGTTGGTCTTCATCCCGTTGCGGTACTTCGGCGTAAGCATCAACGTCATGTCTTTGGCGGGACTTGCGATTGCCTGCGGAGCGTTAGTGGACGCGGCGATTATTCTTGTCGAACAAGCTCACAAGAAGCTGGAATCGTACGAGCGTTCGGGCCGCGCATATTCCGTCAACGATGTGGTCCTGCAGGCAGTGAAAGAGGTAGCGGGCCCAACATTCTTTGCACTCCTGGTGATTGCCGTCGCCTTCTTGCCGGTAATGACCCTGCCGGGTCAAGAAGGAAAACTGTTTCGTCCCCTGGCGTACACGAAGAACTTCGCGATGTTGGCGGCTGCGCTACTGGCGATCACACTGGCACCCGCTCTTTTGTTCGTTTTCGTGCGGCAGCATAGGGACGGTGCCGAACCAGCGGGAGTCTTCGCCCGCATTCGACGGCTGCTTTTGGGTGGTCGAATCCGGTCCGAAGAAGAACACCCCATTACCGGCCCGCTCATGCGCGTGTATGACCCGGTGGTTCGCTGGACGCTGCGCTGGAAATGGCAGGTAATCGCGGGAGCAGCACTCGCCGTGTTGCTCACATTGCCGCTCCTTTGGAAGCTTGGGTCGGAATTCCTGCCGCCGCTGGACGAGGGTTCCTTGCTCTACATGCCCACGACCATGCCGGGCGTATCGATCGAGCAGTCGCAACGCATGGTCCAAGTAACCGACCGCATTTTGAAAGGATTCCCGGAAGTCGATCACGTGCTCGCGAAAGCGGGCCGATCCGACAGCGCCACCGACCCGGCTCCACTGTCGATGATTGAGACGGTGATCGTGTTGAAGCCCAAGTCTGAGTGGCGCACTCGATCGACCTGGTATTCGTCTTGGGCGCCTCATTTTCTACTTCCCGTTTTCCGTCACTTCACACCGGATCACATTTCCGAACAGGATCTGATTTCGGCAATGAACACAGCATTGAAGGTGCCGGGATTTTCGAACGCCTGGACCATGCCGATTCGCGGGCGCGTGGAAATGCTCACGACGGGAATTCAGACGTCGATCGGCTTAAAGATTCAGGGCATCGATTTAAGAAAGATCCAGGAGATTGGGACGCAAATTGAGCCGGTCCTTCGGTCGGTGAAGGGTACCCGAAGCGTGTTCGCGGAACGCGCGGGGGATGGCTACTTCCTCGACGTAGTGTGGAACCGGGAAGCCCTTGCGCAATACGGAATTTCGATGGAGGACGCGCAGAGCACGCTGTCGACGGCGGTTGGCGGCGAGAACGTCAGCACGATGATCGACGGACGAGAGCGTTACCCGATCAACGTGCGCTATATGCGCGACTTCCGCTCGGACCTTGATTCCCTGAGCAAAGTGCTGGTTTCCGCCGGTGATAAGCAGATTCCGCTATCGCAACTGGCGACGATTCGCACGCTCAACGGTCCCGCTATGATTCGTGACGAGAATGGCTTGCGCACCGGATATGTGTTCGTGGACGTCGGCGACCGTCCTTATGGAGACTACATCAACGCTGCTCAGCAGGTGCTTGCCAAGCGACTGCAACTTCCTCCGGGCTACACGCTGGTGTGGAGCGGCCAGTACGAATCTTCGCAACGTGTCCGCGAACGGCTGTATCTGGTCATTCCGATTACCTTCGGGTTGATCCTGTTCCTGCTCTATGCCAACACACGTTCGGCGATGAAGACGCTGATCGTGATTCTGGCAATTCCCTTCTCTGTGGTTGGCGCGCTTTGGGCAGTCTATGCGCTGGATTACAACCTGAGCATCGCCGTGTGGGTTGGCATCGTGGCTCTGCTCGGCATTGACGCGGAGACCGGCGTATTCATGTTGCTGTACCTCGATCTTGCCTACGAAAAGGCACGCAAAAGCCGAGCGGTGCTGACCGAAGATCGCTTGACGGAAGCGATCGTAGAGGGTGCTGCGAAGCGGCTGAGACCCAAGTTCATGACGTTTGCCACCATGACCGTGGGCCTCGTGCCGATCCTCTGGTCTACCGGCACTGGCTCGCAGATCATGAAACGCATTGCCGCGCCCATGATCGGGGGAATTTGTACGTCCTTCCTTTTGGAGTTGCTTGTTTACCCGGCAATTTACTCGGCCTGGCGCACCTGGCAGTTGAGCCGGCAGGAGCAATCCACCACGCTATCTTTTAACGGCGATGGGGAAATTGATCCGCAGACGGGTGAAACCGTTCTGCGAATTCCGTAGCTCGCCAATTCGATTCCCATACCGGGGCAATAATTCAATTCGCTTGGAAGAACCGCGCGGGTTAAGACCGCGCGGGTTGCGTTTGCAGTGTCTCGAGCGCGGCCTCAGCACGATCGTGCAGATCCTCGGAATACCATGCAGGGGCGTAGTCTTCGAGGAGGGCAAAAAGCTCGGCAAAAACCTCAGCGGCTTCCACCTGCGTCATATGCTGTTCGATCGTCTGGCTATTCATGGCCACCCTCCTATCGACTCGGGTGAGAGAGAGGATAGTGGAAGTGGTCACGCACAATATGTGACCGCTGTCACGTTTTGCGTGCAAATGATGCTTTTTGTTAGTGTTTCCGGCACCGCTATTTGCGCTAGCGCAAACAACTCGGCGATTTTAGAGAGGACTAGTCTACTTTACGCGCCACAAACAATCGGCAAAGGGCCATTCATCGTCAATCCAAATACCTTGGGGTTGAAACCCACTGTGCGCGGCGGTCGCGTTCAGTTCCGCCAAAGAATACTTGTGACTGGTCTCCGTCCAGATGGTTTCGCCGTCAGCAAATGAAGATTCAATTCCTGCGGCAGCAATCGAAATCTCCTGATCCGACAACGATCGAAGATGCATCTCAACGCTGTGGGTGTCTTCATTGAAGACCGCTTCGTGAGCAAATTGGTTCAGCACAAACTCTCCGCCAAGTTCGCGATTGATGCGTGCAAGCAGATTGCGATTGAACGCCGCAGTCACTCCCAGGGAATCATCATACGCGGCCAGCAAGAGGTCTTTCGGCTTGCAGAGGTCCGCACCCAGCAACAGGTAATCTCCTGGCCATAAAATGCCCCGCAACTGCTGGAGGAAGCGGACGCCGGCTGGTCCGTCGAAATTTCCCAAGGTGCTGCCAAGAAACAGAACAAGTAGATGCTGTTGCTCGCCACGCCGGGCAGTGACCTCCAACAGGCCATCGAGATATTCACGCTCCAGGCCGACGACATTGATACAACGAATGTCCGAGAGTTCCCGCTCGCAGGTAGCCAGCGCTTTCGGCGAGATTTCGATGGGGTAATAGGAGAGAGCACTTCGACGGCACAAAGCTTCTAACAACAAACGGGTTTTCTTACCGCTACCGCTGCCAAGTTCGGCGACAGCCACACTCTCTGGCAACTGCGAGACGATTTCCTGTGCGTGTGCAGAGAGAATGCGCTCCTCGGCGCGCGTCAAGCCGTACTCAGGAAGGAGGCAGATCAGATCGAACAGGGCGGAGCCAACATCGTCGTAGAGGTACTTGGAAGGGAGTTCTTTCTGACCTCTCTTCGTCAATCCTTCCCGCACCAGGAGAGCAAAATCGTTCGGCTTGGTTGCGGTTAGTGTGTGCGTACCCATAATTGGCCCCATTTCTAGTTTTCGTTCGATACGCACCGAAAACCAGCGTAAACGTATTGATAGTGCGGCTGAAACCAGTTGCGAAAGGATGGTCGCAGAAGCGCGGCTGCGGTTCTGGAGGAACCGCCTTTCATCACACAGTGCTTTCCATCGAAGAAATTTGCAGAATATCCAGGATAAAAAGAAAAAGGCTGGAATCCGGCAAACGGCGCGAATTCGTTTGACGTCCACTCCCAGCCGTTCCCTAACATTCCAACGACACCAAACGCGCTCACGTTATTCACGGCGCTTTGAACCGGCGCAGCATCCCAACGAGCAAAATCGAAATTCCCTTTTCCCTCGAAGCGTTGGTCGTTTCCCCAAGGATAGGCGCGTTCCGAACCGCCAGGTTCGCCGTACGCGGCGCGGTGCCACTGCGCTTCCGTGGGTAAGTCTTTGCCCGCCCAACGCGCGTATGCACTGGCTTCCGCGTGACTGACATAGACCGGCCAGTCTAATGGCGGAGCGATAGGCTCGAACATCCCGCGGTAACACCAACTATTGCCGTCCTCAATCCAGAAGGCAGGATGACCGATCCGTTTTTCAGTGATCCACGCCCAGTCCGGGGGAGTCCAGAAGCGCGATTCGCGATAACCGCCGTCGAGAACGAATTGCAGGTACGCAGCGTTCGTCACCATGTACTGTCCGATGCGAAAGGAAGGAACGTTAACTCGATAGGCTTCAAATTCATTGTCCCACCCGAAAGCGTCCTCGCCTGCCCGCCGGAGCCCCAGAGTCGCGCTGCCCGATGGAATTTCGATGGCCTGGGGCCTGGCTTCGGGGCCACCCCAATCCGGCTGCCGTTGAAGAATTTTGCAGTCGAATGGCAACCGGTGAAACATGTAGGCGAGAGTTTCTGCGTGCATCAGACGATGTTCGATTGCTGTGTGAAGAAGAATCGAAAGCGAGTTTTCCTCCGCTTTACCCTGCGATTCGTCAGACTCTCCAGAGTTCAAGAACTCGTCGAGCCGGCTTCGCACTTCTTGCCGGTATTCGTAGATTTTCTCCAAAGCCGGCCAGTCATCCGGCTGGTCGTTCGGCAAGCCGCCATCAAGCGGGTCGATCCCAAAGGCGAATAGCCTATCGTACGCAGAATCGAAAGGCTTAAGACGCAGCGGCCGCTCACCAAGGAAGAGGTTCCAATCAAACGCTTCAAGGTGACCGATATAAAAGACGATGCGGTGGCGCTCGGCGATTGGCCGCTGGTACAGAGCATGCGGATGCAGGATGCCAAAGAGCTCGTCGCTGATCCTACGCGCACGGTTCAGCTGCTCGATAAGAGCGTTCCACCGCGTGAGTTTGGTTGCCGTTGCCATGGATGCATCGAGCAGTCAGCGGTGATCGGGAGGTCGCAGTTCTCCAGGTTCCAGCTCGACCTCGTCAACATAACACCAACCCCAATCTTCTCCGGGTTCGAAGGAACGCATAATTGGATGCGAGGTCGCATGAAAGTGCTTCGTGGCATGGGTGTTCTTCGATGAGTCGCAGCAGCCTACATGTCCGCAAGAAAGACAAAGCCGGAGATGAACCCATGAATCGCCCATTTTCAGGCATTCTTCACAGCCTTTGGAATTGGGCCGGACGGCCTTGATCGCCTTTCGGTGCTTGCACGAGGTAGCCACGTTTATGCCCCTTTTCCCAGGCCTGCTACCGGAATACGCACTTGGAACCTGGTGTCTCCCGGTATTGAGGTAAACGAAACCGTGCCATTTAACTTGCGCACGATGCGCCGTACAGTATCAAGTCCCAACCCTGTCCCATACCCTACAGGTTTCGTGGTAAAAAACTGCTCGAAGATATGGGATTGCGCCTCCTTGGGGATGCCTGGGCCGTTGTCGGCGATCTCGACGAGCACATACCCGTTATCCGAGGCGGCGCGAATCGTGATGGCGCCCTTGTTTTTCATAGCATCCGTCGCATTATCAATGAGATTCGTCCAGATTTGATTGAGTTCGCTCCCATTCGCGAGCACCCTAGGCAAACTCTGGGCGTAGTCCCGCTGGACCGTGACACCTTTGCGCAATTTGTGCTCCAGGATGGTCAGTGTGTTCTCGATGCCGCAGACGATATCCACTTCCTGGACAGGCGACTGGTCCATGTAGGAATACTCTTTAATAGCGCGCACGAGCGAAGATATGCGTTTCGTGCTGTGCCCGATCTGTTGCGCGATCTTCTCCATCTCCAACATCGTGGCGAATCGAATCAGTTCGGATGGAAACGCCTGTCCGGCAGCGGACGCCAAGCGCTCCAAATGACCTTTCTCCAGGTTGGCTTCCACAAGCATGGGAGTAAGCTTCCACGGATCCTTGACGCCATTGGCGGTCAGCCAGGTGCCGAGTGACTCTTCGCGATCGCTGCGCTCCAACTCGTCTTTGAAGGCAACGGGTTTCAGTTCCTTGCGTATGGCTTCCTCGGCTTCCGAAATATGCTCACAATTCGCCTCGTTCAGGTAGGGATCACGCTCGAGTTGGCGCAGGCGCTCCAGGCACGCGAGGAGAGCCTCGGCAGAACGTACCGCAGCGGAAGCCGGATTGTTCAGTTCGTGAGCGAGACCAGCGGACAGTTTTCCGAGTGCTGCGAGCTTGTCGCGTTGCTGCTCTAATCGTGTGAACTCCCTCACGCGATCCGTCAGCATTCCAACCAGACGCTCACCCAGGACGGGCATGCGATGTAACATCTGGGGGAACATGCTGGCCGGAAACTGCAGGAGGCGCAGCTCGGTGTCTGCGCGAGTCGTAATCGTGAAGCGCTTCATCCGCGAGTAGGGGAGCCGGCCGGTGACAGCCCCGGTTTTGATGTGAAAGACAGGCCCATCGGGGCCGGCGGATTCAACCCGCCCGGTAAATTCGCCTTCGAGAACCACAATCATCAGTTCCGCAGGTTCGCCTTCAGTCAGGATGGTCTCACCGGCGGAATAGCGGGCTTCTTTGGACTGTTCCACAAACCATTCGAGGTCCGCGTCGGATAAGCCTTCAAACACTTCGAATGCTTTGAGTTCTGCGGCGATGCGCTTGATCGATTCTTCCTTGGTCGAAGAAGTCATCGATGGCTCCTTGATCAAGAGACTTTCGCCAGATACTGATGGATAAGTTGTACTGCAACTGCCCCTTCTCCCACACCGGAGGCGACCCGCTTGACCGAACCATGGCGGACGTCGCCGACAACAAAAATTCCGGGAACGCTGGTCTCAAGCAGGTTGGGATCGCGCTCCAGGGACCAATTGGCGGGCCGTTTGCCATCTTTCAAAAGATCCGGGCCGGACAAAATAAAGCCGCGATCGTCGCGCTGCACCAGGTTGCCGAGCCAATCCGTTTTCGGCAATGCACCAATAAAGATGAATACACTGCGCGCGGGATAGCGGTCGACAGAGCCGGTATTTGCGCAACGCACGGTGATCTCTTCGAGTTTATTGTCTCCGTGGAGCTCGGCAATCTCTGTACCCGGCCAAACCTCAATGTTGGAGGTTTTTTCGATTTGGTCGATCAAATATTGCGACATGGTAGCTGCAAGCGATTCCCGGCGCACGAGCATGACCACTTTATGCGCGTATTTCGCAAAGTACACTGCGGCCTGGCCCGCCGAATTCGCGCCGCCGACAACGTAGACGGTTTCGTCTTTGCATGCAATCGCTTCCGTGACTCCGCCGCCGTAGTACACACCAGCGCCGCGAACGCGTTCCTCCCCCGGTACTCCCAAGCTACGCCACTGAACACCCATCGCGAGGAGCAGAGCGTGACAAGAGATGCGGCTGCCGTCTGCCAACTCGATAATTCGGTACGGGCCCTCCACACGCAGCCCGACGGCCTCCTGCGGCGCCAGTATTTCCACTCCAAAGCGCGTAGCTTGCACAACGGCGCGACGGGCAAGGTCTTGTCCACTTAGCCCGGCAGGAAACCCCAGATAGTTTTCGATCCGAGAACTGAGCCCGGCCTGGCCTCCCGGCGCCTCGCGCTCGATCATCACTGTCTTCAAGCCTTCCGAAGCGCCGTAGACCGCGGCCGCCAATCCGGCCGGGCCACCACCAATGATTGCGAGATCATAGAACTCGACGTCGGTGTGCGTGCGCAGGCCGATTTTTTGGGCGACAGCCAACGGCGAGGGATCACAGAGGCGGGTGCCGTCGGGGAAAATCATCAGCGGCAGCGACTGCGCTTCACCCTTTTCGTTGGTCAACAGCGCTTGCGTGCCTGAGTCCGTGGCCGTCAGCTCCACGTCGACCCATTGATACGGCACATGGTTCCTAGCCAGAAAATTCCGCAATTCATACGCATGCGGCGACCAGCGAGTGCCCAGTACGCGAATTCCATCGTAAGGAGGATGATACGAGTCAGTCCATTCATTCAGCAGGTCATCGAGCGCCGGATACAGGTTTTCTTCCGGAGGATCCCAAGGCTTCATCAGGAAGTAGTGCACCTTGGCTTCATTGATAGCATTAATGGCAGCGGTGGTGTCGGCATAAGCCGTCAGAAGGGCACGTTTCGCGGAAGGAAAGAGTTCGGTCGCTTGAGCCAAGAAACCGACTCCGTCGAGCTCTGGCATGCGTTGATCCGCCAACATCAACGCAACCGCTTCGTTCCGGTTGTGAAGTTGCTGCAGAGTGTTGATAGCCTCGGGACCGGACGCAGCGCGGAGAATCCGATAGCGATCTGCGTAGCGGCTGCGCAGGTCGCGCTCGACGGCACGAAGCACGTCTGGATCGTCGTCAACAGTCAGCAACACCGGTTTGGGCATGGTGAGAAGTTCCTTGGCTGAATTGCTGGTCTACCGCGCTCGATAGTGTACTGGTACGCGCGGAAATTTGCCTGCGGATTGGATGGCACCGAGGGGAGCGAGGTTACGCTTAAATAGAGGAAACACCCGGGTGGAATGGGAGGAAGTTGCATTGAAAAAGGGCCGTTTCGCTCGCCGCGCAAACGGCCCCCATGAATTTAGAACCGGATCGAGTTTTAGGAGCCTACTCGGACACTGATCGCAACGTTGTTGCCTCCATCCTGACGGTACGTCACGTCGGCAGTGGCTCCGACCTTCAGCTTGCCGTCCACGGTAGTGTTCTTATCAACCAGGAAGGTCATTGTCTTGGCTGCCGTCTCCTGACTGGGACTGGTCTGCGACTGATCTAACATCCGCGACCCGACCGTCAGCGTGAACGATGTGCTTGACACAGACGCGATCTTTCCGGAGACAGACTGAGTTTGCGTCGAATCTTGGGCCTTGGACGGGGGTTGTGCATTATCGGCCGGTGGCAGGGCGCATAAGCTAGCCGCTAAGACGAGACTCGCGAGGACAAACACACAAAATCTACTCTTCATTATCGAAGCCTCCCAATAGACATTTGGCGGGTACACACATAAAGAGCAGATTCCTGACCAAACCGCCCTACCCGTGAAGACCGGGCTTTCCTAGAAAATTTGCAGGGGTTAAACAACGTTTGCTCTGGAGACTGCATCTCCGCGCGGGTACTGGGATGCGAAAACTCTACTCTGCCCTGACGCGATTCTGCTCGGCTGGCCCAACTGGCGCGCGCGTGACAAATTTTGATCGAGTACTTGTATCTCGGTAAAAACCGACAGGAACGTCAAGTATTTCTGCGGCGCAAGTGAGACTTCAGAGTCTCAGTCCTTTCGGTCGGAAAGCGACGGCGTCGCTGATGCGGTTAGTTCGTAGACTTTTCCATCTCGCTTTATCTTTGTGACTAGCAGCTCGTAACGAAATCCGTCGGGGTGACTGGCGCTTCGCAACAACGCGAACAAACCACGGACCGCGGAGTTGGCGGGGAGAATTACCTCATTCTTGTCAGAAAGCAGCGGTGCGGCCAGTATTCCATCGAACTCCGCCCCGTCCCGATCCACCGCTGAGTCGATGGTTCGCAGCAACTTCACGCTGACGGTTGTGCCTCTCGGCAAACTGTCAATCACATTGGGAGTCGCGGGATTCAGTCGTGTCTGCAAATAAAAAGTCACCACGGTTCCCGCCGCCGCATGGATTGGCGACAATCCGGGAGATTGCGCAGCGACGCTGACGACGCTGAGAATACTTACACTGAGCACAACAAGGCGGGCGATACGAGACATAGGCCGGGCAATTCCTGTATTTTTCGTTCCGAATCAGTGTAGGTGGACGGATTCGACTGGGTCAACGCAAAAGGCGTCGAAGGCTTAGAAATCAGCATACGGTAAGCACTGTAGGATTTCTCGCGGAGGCGGCGGGGCATGCGCGATTCTGGTAGGGGCGCCGCCGCCAATCTTCTTCCCAGTCCTGCATGGGTTGATGAATCCACCACCGGTGAGTTTCCCTTCTCCATTCAGTCTGTAGGCGTATCTTCCAATCTCAATGTAAATGGCCCCAGAAAAGCGAGGCACCGCGTACTTGGTTCGGCGGTGCTTCAACAGCAGAACGACTTGTAAAGGTTCACAGCTGGTCTGGTGGTGGCGCGAGCGAAGCAACAGAGCTAAGAGTTGCGGACCTTCACTTCCTGACGCCGTTACCAACTCCTGCCCACAGAACTACAAGTTCGAAGGCAAAGAGCGCGCGCCAACTCTGGCGCTGGTCTTCCATCATCCAACACGCAGCAGGCGCAAAATCAGAACCAAAATCAAACTAGTTCTCAGTCAACGCCGTCGTCATAGGGGCGGCGGCTGGAG
>Ga0335076_10004799_pt1 | contig 13703 bp, 15 predicted proteins | sample Lox_Sample_25_FD_206717 | JGI IMG/M metagenome (GOLD analysis project Ga0335076, IMG submission 206717) | Soil microbial communities from Loxahatchee National Wildlife Refuge, Florida, United States - Lox_Sample_2.5 | ecosystem: Environmental > Terrestrial > Soil > Wetlands | place: USA... | reverse complement strand
CGGGCGGATGCCGCGAACGCCTTCGCGAGCGTCTCCTGCACTAGGTCCTCCGCGTCATCGGCGTTGCGGGTCATCCGGAATGCGGCCGGGTACAATCTGGCGGCCTGTCCAGAGAGCACCTCGTCTGGCCACACCGGGCCCGGCCTGGCGGCGGCGTGCGTCATGGATTTCCCTCCGCCTAGTCCGCAGTTCCGCCGGGACTACGGGCGGGACGAGGCCAGCTTGTTCTTCGCTTCGAGCAGGGCGTTGCGCAGCTCACGGTAGGCGCTCTCCAGCCCGGTGCGCACCGTGTCCCCCGCGCTGCTTGCCGTCGCGATCCCGGCCTCCCACTGCTTCCTGGTGTCGGCCCAGCTGCTGCGCAGCTGGTTCATTTTCGCGGTGACCTTATCGCTGGTCTCCAGCGCACCGGTGTGCAGCTGGACTTCCAGATCGTCGACGCGACCCTGCCAGTGCTCGATACGGCTCTTGATTAGCTGCTTGCGCAGCTCCGCCTGCTGGGCCCGGAGCTCGGCGATCTGCTTTTCCAGTTCTGGGACGTGGTCTTCCGGCATCGTAATCTCCGTTTCCGATCGTGATATCCCCAGGCTCAGGCCCGGTGAGAAGTGCCGCCAGGGACCAAGGTCCGTACTTCGAAGATCCCTGGCTGGAGGTCTTTGGACCCTGGCCGGACGCGCGGGCACGCTGTCGGCTGGATCTGTGACTAGCCGCGAGTTCCCGCAGGGCCCTCGATGACGGAGAAGCGACCGCGCCGCCGGGGTTCGTGGCTGTACATGCCGCTGGGCGCCGGCTTCTTCCTCGCCCTGGTGATGGCCGGCCTGCTGGTCGGGGTGCTCGCCTTCGATGCCCTGTCCTACGCCTACCACCGCATCGGCATCAGCATCGGCTGGATGGCCATCATCATGGCCGGCGCGCTGCTGGGCAGCCTGATCAACATTCCGGTCGCGCGGCTCCGAGCCGAGACCCGGGAGGTCAGCACGCCGGTCACGATATTCGGGGTCACCTACCGCGTCCCGGTATCCGTGCGGACCGGGCGCACCACGATCGCGGTCAACGTGGGGGGCGCCATCGTCCCCTCGGCCGTCGCGATCTACCTGATCTGCCACGACAGCCTGCGGCTGAGCACGCTGTACGCCACGCTCATCGTCATCGCGGTGGTGTTCGCGGTCGCCCGCCCGGTCCCCGGCATCGGGATCGTCACCCCCTCGCTGATCCCGCCGCTATGCGCCGCGCTGACCGCGCTCTGGCTGGGCGGCCACGCGGTCGCTGCCGTCGCCTACGTGGCGGGCACGTTCGGGACTCTCGTGGGCGCTGACCTGCTCAACATGCCTCGGGTCCGCTCCCTGCAGGCCCCGGTCGTATCGGTCGGGGGCGCGGGCACATTCGACGGAGTCTTCCTCACCGGCCTTGCCGCCGTCCTGCTGGCATCGCTGTGAGGCTCTCAGTAACACGGAGGGCACGATGATTCATTCTCCCAGCTACAGGCGGGCCGGACCGGTCAGCGGCGGTGATACGCACGTGCTATTCGGCCAGACGATGGGGTACGTCGCAATCACGGCCGGCTTTTTCGCGCTCGGCTCCTACGCCGGGCGCCAGCTGTCCTACGGATGGGCCTTCGTCTGGTTCATCGCCGCTTTCGCCTGCCTCATCGGCATGAACTTCACGGTGCGGCGGTCCGGGCCGGCCAGCACGGGCCTGCTGTTCGCGTTCGGGCTGCTGATGGGCCTGGCGATGGGGCCTACCATCGTCTACTACGCGAACGCGGACCCGCAAGCGCTGTGGGAGGCCGGCGGAGCTACCGCGCTGTTCATCGCCGGCTGCGGCGCGGCCGGCTACGCCACCCGGCGGGATCTATCTCGCCTCGCCCGCGTGAGCTTCTGGGCGCTCATCGCCCTCATCGCGTTCGGCATCGTGATGATCTTCGTCCACATCCCCGGCGGCTCAGTCGCCTACTCGGTGATCGGCCTGGTGATCTTCGCGGGCCTGACCATGGTCGATTTCCAGCGGCTACGGCGTTCAACGGACCTTGACTCCGCGCCGCTGATCGCCGCCTCGATCTTCCTCGACGCTCTGAACGTGTTCCTGTTCTTCCTGCGGCTCTTCACCCGGAACAGGGACTGAGAACCGGGCCGCGGGATGCACGCGAGCGGGCGGAACTCACCCGGCCAGTCCGCTGACCCCGTCGACAAGCCCGCCGATATCGGCACCGGCGATCCAGTCGCGGACCGGGCCACCGCGATCAGGGCGCAGCGGGCGCATCCCCCTACTTGGAAGACCATCGTCAAGCGGTTCCTCGTCGTGGCCCTAGCGGGCACGGCCATCTACCTCGTGGCGCCGAGCCTCATCGCCGTGCTGGGTTCCTGGCCACGCCTGTCCACGCTGAACGTGATCTGGTTCACTGCGGCGATAGCCGCCGAATCCGCCTCTTTCACCTGCAACTTCGGTTTGCAGCGGCTGGCCCTGCGCACCAAGGGCTGGTTCGCTGTCGTCACCGCCGGGCTGGCCGGCAACGCGGTCACCGGTTCCCTGCCCGGCGGCGACGCGGCCGGCGCCGCCGTCCAGTTCGGCATGCTCGAAACTGCGGGATTCAGTGCCGACTCCGCTATCGGCGGCCTCACCGCGTTCTCGCTGCTCGGCGTCGGCGGCCTGCTGGCGCTGCCCGTCCTCGCCCTGCCCGCCATGCTCGTCGGCGCGCCGGTCAGCCCCGGACTCGTCCATACCGCTGTTCTCGGTATCGCCGGGTTCGGGCTGTTCGCCATCTTCGGCACCGTAATGTTGCTGACCGACCGGCCGCTGGCACGGATCGGTCGCGCCGCGCAGGCGATCAGGAACCGGGTCACCCGCGGCCGCCGTCGCCCGGTGACCGGCCTGGACAGCCGGCTCCTGGCGGAACGCGATACAGTCAGGGCGGTGCTGGGCAGGAACTGGTGGCAGGCGGTCCTGCTGAGCACCGGTCGCCTCGGCTTCGACTACGGCTGCCTGCTGGCCGCGCTGCGAGCGGCCAGCGCCCGCCCGCAGCCCTCCCTGGTGTTGCTGGCCTACTCCGCTGCCGGCGTCCTCGCGCTCTTGCCCATCACCCCCGGAGGCCTCGGCATCGTCGAGGGAAGCCTGAGCGGCCTGCTGATACTCGCGGGCGTCCACCCCAGTGCCGCCTTCCTGGCCACCCTCGCCTACCGGGTCTGCTCCTACTGGCTTCCCCTGCTCGCCGGGCTGCCCGCCTACCTGCTATTCCGCCGCCGCTACGGCACGCCGGCCCCGCCGACCACCCGGGAGAAGCCTCACGCCCGGACGCCACCCGCGAAGCAAAGAACTAGCAGCGTTACCTCGAAGGAGCGAAGCGGTGGGTGAATCAGTGACCAGGCAAACCACGCAGGGACGAGGCACCGGGCCCGGGCAAGACCCCGATCCGCCGCACGCGGGCTTGCTCCTCGGCACCATCCGGGGAATCCAGATCAGGGTGGACTGGAGCATCGCGCTGATCTTCGCCCTGATCGCCTTCGGCCTGGCCGCCTGGCAGTTCCCGGCGGTCAGCCCGCACCAGGCCGCGCTGACCTATATTCTCGCCGGAATCCTGACCACGGCGGTGTACTTCGCCTCGCTGCTGGCCCATGAGGTGGCGCACTCACTGATGGCACTCCGGTACGGGCTCAGGGTCAAGAGCATCACGCTGTGGCTATTCGGCGGGGTCTCGGACCTCGGCGGCGACGTACCGAGCCCCGCCGCCGAGGCGCGGATCGCCGGCGTCGGCCCGCTGACCAGCCTGCTGCTCGGCGGTATCTTCGCCGCGGCGGCGATCCTGGTCGGGACCGCCCATCCGGCGCGCGCCAGCATCGCCGGGGCCGTCTATTTCGCCTTGTGGTACCTCGGGATCACCAACGTGGTGCTGGCCGTCTTCAACATTCTGCCCGCCGCGCCGCTGGACGGCGGCAGGCTGCTGCGCGCCGTGATCTGGTGGCGCACCGGTGACCGGGTGAAGGCCACCGTGCAGGCCGACCGGGCCGGACAGGTCCTGGGCTGGGTCTGCGTAATCGGCGGCCTGTACGCGTTCTTCCTCACCAGGGACTTGAGCTGGGTGTGGATCTCGCTGATCGGCTGGTTCCTCACCGCGGCGGCCACGGCCGAGGCCCAGCAGGCGGTCCTAGCCGGCCAGTTGCGCGGCATCCGGGTCAGCCAGGTCATGACGCCGGACCCGGTGACCGTCCCGGGGTCGATGAATGTCAGCGAGTTCCTCGACCATCAGCTGTTCCGTGCCAGGTACGACAGCTTCCCGGTCACGGCGGACGACGGAGAAACAGTGACTGGCCTGGTCACCCTTGACCGCATCAAGCGGGTGCCGGCAAGCCAGCGCGCGACCACCCGGCTCGCGGATATCGCCTGCCCGCTCAGCGACGTTGTCACGGTCTCGCCGCAGGACCCGGTGGCCGACGTCCTGCCCCGCCTCAGCGAGTGCGCCGACCGGCGGGCGCTTGTGTTCAGCGACGGGCACCTCGTGGGGATCATCACGCCCAGTGACATCACCCGGATGATCGACCACCTCGGCCTCGGCCGGTCCCGGTGACGCGGCTCAGCCGAACGCGTCGTCGCATGCGTTCTCGCCGGCGTGTTTCAGCTGTACCCCGTGACGGAGCCGATGCGGCGCTGTCACCGCCACCGGGTGACGGCAGGACACGACCACCACGAGCGGCCAGCCCGACTGCGCCTCGCCGAGCACGCGCTCCGCCAGCCCAGCCTGCCCGGCCGACGTGACCAGCTCGATGACGAACCAGGCCAGCAGGACGATCAGGATCACGGCCACCCGGACGGACACCTCGGTGTGCAGCGGCCACGGCACGGCCAGGCCGCGATGGGAAGCCGCCACCGGCCACACCGCCAGCGCGGCGAACCCAACCGTAGCCCACAAGACATGCGATCCCGGGGCACCGTCTCCCATGCGCACGGGGAACGCCGCGACCAGGATGCCCGCGATTCCCCCGGCCATCAGGATCAGCCGCCCGGCCGGGCGGGCAGGCCGCAGCGCCAGCCCGGTCACGATCTCGCACGCTCCAGCCAGCGCGAAGGCCAGGGTCATCACCCACCGGTCTGTGGCGCCTATCCCGGCCAGAGCGCTGACCGTGTCGGCGACCGGATCGTAAGGCCGCGACTGAAGAAAGCCAGCGATCGTCCACCCGGCGGCCAGCAGAACTGGCGGCACAGCGGACGACACAATGCCCCACCACGGCACGCCTCGCACGCTCATAACATCATTCAGCCTGCTATCCCGCCTGCCGCCGCGGCTATGCGTGGATGTCCCGGATCCGCGGGACTTTGGTCCCTGGACGGCCATGCGCCGGCACCCGCACCCGGCAAGGAGCGGATCCCGCTCGATCCGGAACAGCTCCGGGACCTACGGCCCTTCATGGCTCACGAGGAGGCGGGCCATGATTGCCCAGTAGTTAGTTGCCATCAAGCAAAGGAGAATGTGGCGTGACCGCAGAGACCGCGGCGAGGCACACGCCGGCACCCCGCGGGCCAGAACCTCCAGATCCGGACTCAGGCCAGGACGCACGGCCAGCGGCAGGGGACATCCTGATCATCGACGGCGCCGGCATGGCGGGGCTCCCCTTGCTCGGGACGATCGTCGCCGTATCCGGCGACGGCGAGACGCCGGGGTGCCTGGTGCGCTGGACCGGAGGTGACTACGAATCATGGATAGTCCCTGGCCCGCGCGCTCACATCGAAAAGCACGGCTGACTGATAGACGGGACGGCGGCTAGCCCGCGGACACCGCCGCGTCATTGCGATGTGAGCGTGATGACTGACCAGCCGTACGAGAGGGCCGCGTCCTTGAGTTCCAGGACGGTGGGTGCGCGTCCGCCGGGCAGTGAGATGCCGAGCCGGCGTCGTGCCTTCTCCCAGCCGATGCGGCCGATCATGGCCTGGCAGCTCACCGCCACCTCGGCGGGGTCCTCGGTGAGCAGCGCATGCATAGGATGCAAGCCCCCGCGCAGCGTCACCTCGACGTCAGCTCCGTGGCGCAAGTTCACCCGCCACCTGTCGACGGTGACGACGGTGAACTCTCCTTCCATGTCCATGTCCACGTAGGCAACCGGGATGTCATACCGGTGGCCGGTCTTGCGACCGGTCAGGTGCAGGACCAGGAGGGAATCGTCAAGCATCCCGTGCAGCGGCGAGCCGAGGATCATCCGCACCAGCGGGGCGGCTAGCTTCAGGAGGACGGGCGGCGGCGCGGATCGTTTCACGATGCTTGTCATTGCACAACACCTCCTATTTACCACCTTTCCCTGCGCGAACCCGGATACCAGGGACCTTGGTCACCGCTACGGGCCGAACGAGCAGCTAGGGACATGCTGGCCGGTCATCGAAGGCAACCCTTGCGGCGACCTCGCCGCGCGCTGAGGGGCCTTCCCGCAGTCACACCGGGCCCGTTCGGGATTGAAAAGTCCTTCGGGCATGCCGTAGTCGGACATCCACGCGTCGAGCTGGCAGCCTGGAATGAGGCTGAGGATGGTCGTGACCAGGCGGCGGGGGACTGAGCCGATGATGCGCACCGCGACGTAGGTCGAGTAGCTCCGGCCGGCGAGAACCTGGATCCCGAGGGCCGAGCCGTCCGGCATCGCGGCGTGCTCGCGCCCGTCAAGGAGCGCCTCGCACAGCAGAAGTGGACGGTTACAGTCAGGCGACGTTCGGCTCGTACCGCGTGCGCGGCTTTCCAGCGCAGTTCGGAGTGCCCTGTCCACGGTGACGACATGATCGTCCTTCCGCCGAGGTTTCGCCGCGGGCTCATGCCTTGCAGGCATGAGCCCGCGGGCAGGGGCTGGTCAGCTTTGGAGCGCGGCGACCATGTTCATGATGGCGACCATCTGCGGGGCGCTCTTGACCGCGAAGTTGGAGCCGTCGTAGCCCCACCAGTCCCAGCAGCCCTCCGGGTCGGCGGGGACCACGGTCGGGACCGTCTGCGGGTAGAGGACGATCAGGTTGTTGGTGTCGGCGAACTCGTCGAGGTAGGAGTCCACGGGGAACAAGTCGCCGAGGTAGGACTCGTCCGACAGGCAGCCGTGCAGCGCCACGACGATCTTGCAGTCCGCTCCGGCGGCGGTGCAGGCCGTGGGCGTGTACAGGAAGCCGGTGCCGTTCAGCCCGAGGGCGGCTGGGGCACCGCCGGGGACGAAGGGCGCCTGGCTGAAGGTGGTCAGCGTCCCCTTGGGCGAGCCGTTGTTGGAGCCGTTCACGGAGCCGAACCAGGTGTCGAGCATCTCCTGCTCGGGGTCGTCCCCGCAGTTGATGATGAACGGTACCGTTGTCAAAGGGCAGGCCAGCGGGCCGAGCGGTGACGGCCAGCCGTGACCGGCCAGGTCCCAGTTGTGGTAGGTGACGTCCGCGCCGAAGTACCGGTAGAACGAGACGCCGGAGTTCGCGACGAGCGTGTTGACGACTGGGTCGAGTTCGCCGTGGTAGACGTAGATCGGCTTGCGCTGCAGGTTCGAGACCGGGTCGATTAGCCCTTGCGAGGCCCAGGCCTGCGCCTGAGCTTCCAGCTGGCTGGTGCTGATGCCCAGGTCGCAGGTCTCGAAGTCGATGACGTTGCCCTCACCGCAGTCGTACGGCCCGGCGGCGATAATGCCCGCGCCGGAGATCTCTCCGGAGTAGGCGACCTGAAGCTGGGTGGCCATGAAGCCGCCGGACGAGACGCCGGTCACGTAGACCGACGAGGCGCCCAAGGCGGGGAGGGCCGAGGTGCTCGCGTCGGCTGACCGGGTGGCGGCGCTTGCGAGGGTGGCGGTTGCCACGGTGAGGACCGCGACTACGGCGAGGACGGGCTTACGGGCAGGGGATCTGAGTCTGAACATGACGGGCCTTTCGCAGCTGCGACTAAGGTAGAACCTGCCAATCGATTGGTTGGTTGCGGCGTGTTACGGACCACAATGAGGCACGAGACCTGTGCTGTCAACCAATCGATTGGTAGACTCACGCGTAAAACGCGGAATAGGCACGATGACGAGGAGCGAGGGAGGGAACGTCATGACGGGCACCAGCACGGGCCAGACCGCACGGGTCACGGACGTCATCGACGTCAGCTGGGAGCCTCGCCGGGTGGCGGCGGTGGAGCCGCTGCTGCCCGATGGCGTCACGCCGCCGGGCACGCGGGGCCGGATCCTGCGAGCGGCGCTCGGGCTGTTCGCCGCCACGGGCTTCGCCGGGACGTCGATCCGGCAGATCGGCGCGGCTGCCGGGATCAACTCGGCCACTCTGTACGCGCACTTCACCGCCAAGGAGCAGATCCTCGCCGAGCTCATCAGGATCGGCCACGAGGAGCTGCACGCCCGGCTCGAAGAGGCGGCCGGCTCGGCAGACCCGGGCGATCATGCCGCCCGCGTCGCCGCCATCGTCCGCGCGCATGTCGGGCTGCACGCCGATTACCCGCTGCTGGCGACTGTCGCCAACACTGAGCTACACGCGCTCAGCCCGCAGCTAGCGGTCGGCGCGCTGCGGCTGCGTGCGCGCTCCCGGCAGCTGCTGATCGCCGCCATCCGTGACGGCGCGCAGGCGGGCACCTTCGACCTCGCGGACGCCGCTGACGTCATCTTGACGGCGACGGCGATCGGCGCCATCGGCATGCGGGTCGCGCAGTGGTTCGGCCCAGACCAGCCCTTCACCCGAGACCAGGTTGCTGACCACCATGCCTGGCTCGCGCTGCGGATGCTCGGCGCTTACCGGAAGGACGGCCCATGACCGCGACAGCACCACTCTCCCCCCTCACGCGGCGGTACCTGGACATCCCCGTCGCCGACGGCACCCTCCGCGCCCTGCGGTGGGGCGACGGGCCTCGTCTCGTGCTCGCCGTGCACGGCATCACCGCCAACGCGGCGTGCTGGCAGGCGGTCGCGCGGTTCCTCTCGCCGGGCTGGACGCTGATAGCCGTCGACCTACGCGGCCGCGCCGGGAGCGCCGGTCTGCCGGGCCCGTACGGACTGGACCGGCACGCCGCCGACCTGCTCGAGGTCGCGGGCTACCTGGCCAGCCAGGGCCACCCCAGGCCCGTCCTGGCCGGGCACTCGCTCGGCGCGTACATCGCACTGCTTGCCGCCGCCGACAGGCCGCAGTCGTTCGTGCGGATGGTCCTCGTGGACGGCGGCCTCTCGCTTCCCCTTCCCGAGGGCATCAAGGCGGAGGACGTGGTCGCCGCGACCCTCGGGCCGTCATTCGCGCGGCTACGCGAGACCTACCCGACCGAGAAAGCGTACTTCGACTTCTGGCGCGCTCATCCCGCGCTGAAGGGGTCGTGGAACGCCGACATTGAGGACTACCTTCGGCGCGACCTGACCGGCGCGCCGGGAGCGCTGCGCTCCGGGGTCAGCGAGGCCGCCGTCCTCGCCGATGGCACCGACCTGCTCGTCGCCGAGCCGCGGGTGACGGCGGCGCTCAAGGCACTTCAGCTTCCCACGGTGCTGCTGACAGCCCCGGCCGGCCTGCTCGGCAGCCCGCCCGGCCTGCTGCCCGAGCCGCTCGTTGCGCACTGGAGCGAGAAGCCTGGCTTCAGCGCGGAGTCGGTCCCGAGCACCAACCACTACACCATCTTGATGGACTACGCCGCCGCGGCCCGCCTCGCCGCCCGCCTCACCGGCGAGGAACCGGTCGCTCACCGGTGAGGGACAGCACGTCGGCCAGCGGGGACTCCTCCAGTCCCGCGTCCTCGCCGGGCTTCCGGCGCGAGCGAGCGACGGGCCTACCTCGGCGACCCGCCGTCGCCGCTGGCGTGGGCTCGTGCTGTGTTCCCAGTGGGCAGGTCTCCCGCCCGGAGCCGCTCGCGCAGCAGCTTCTTGTCGAACTTCCCTGTGCTGGTCTTGGGTACCTCGGCGACGAAGGCGAACTGGTCGGGCAGCCACCATTTGGGCACCCGGGCGGCCAAGTGCCCGCGCAGCTGCTCGCCGGTGACGTCGGCGCCGTCGGCGAGCACCACGCATGCCAGCGGGCGCTCGGTCCAGCGCTCGTCCGGCCGGGCGATCACGGCAGCCTCGGCCACCGCCGGGTGCGCGGCAAGCGCGGACTCCAGCTCCAGCGAGGAGATACACTCGCCGCCGGACTTGATCACGTCCTTGCTGCGGTCGGTGATGCGGACGAAGCCGCGCTGGTCGATCGAGCCGATGTCCCCGGTGCGGAACCAGCGGCCGTGGAACTTCCTGTCCGGCTCTTCGTGCCCGTAGTAGGCCGCCGCGATCCACGGGCCCGACAGCTCGATCTCGCCCACCGCCGCGCCGTCCCAGGGCAGCTCGCCGCCGGCCTCGTCGACCAGCCGGGCTTCGACGAGGGGCAGGACCCGGCCGGCGCGGTCGCGGAAGCGCCAGTGGTCCTCCCCGGCGTCCGGGGGCGGGACCGCGAGCGAGACGACCGGGCTCGTCTCGGTCAGGCCCCACGCCTGGATCACCGTCGTGCCATGGCGCTCCTCAAACGCCTGCATGAGGGCCAGCGGCACGGCCGCGCCGCCACACACCAGCATCCGCAGGCTGGACAGGTCGGGCCCAGCGGCGTCGGCGTAGCGCAGCAGGTCCCACCAGACCGTGGGCACAGCGCCCGCCAGCGTCACTCGCTCCACCTCGATCAGGTGCGCGAGCGACTCGGCACTGGTGAACCGGCCCGGCAGGACCAGGCCAGCACCGGTGAGCACCGCCGCGTACGGGATGCCCCAGGCGTTGGCGTGAAACATCGGGACGACCGGCATCGCCCGGTCCGAGCGGGACAGGCCCAGGCTGTCGGCACCGAGCGCGCCAAGCGCGTGCAGCAGGCTCGAGCGGTGCGAGTAGAGCACGCCCTTGGGGTTACCGGTGGTGCCGCTGGTATAGCACAGCGCCGCGGCCTGCCGCTCGTCCAGCACGGGGTACTCATAGCCGGGCGGGGAAGAGGACGCCAGCAGGTCGTCGTACCGGATCACAGGGTAGAGCATGCCCGGGTCGCCGTCGCCGATCACGACCCACTGCCGCACAGTGGTGAGCTGGCCGAGGACCGGCTCAAGCAGCCCGACCAGGTTGTCTTCGACGAACACGACCTGGTCCTCGGCGTGATTGATGATGTAGGCCAGCTGCTCGGCGGCCAGGCGCAAGTTGAGCGTGTGCAGCACCGCCCCAGTGCACGGCACCGACAGGTAGAGCTCGAGGTGCTGCTGGGTATTCCAGGCCAGGGTCGCCACCCGGTCACCGGGCCGCACGCCGAGGGCGGCGAGCGCGGCGGACAGGCGGTCAACTCGCTCGACCACCTCGCCGAACTCCGCGCGGGCCGACCCCCGGCCAGTGAGCGTCACGACCTGAGAGTCGCTGTACACGAACCGCGCACGCTGCAGCAGATGCTGCAGCGTCAGCTGGTGGTCGTCCTGCATGAGCCCGTGCAGCACCGCTTGCCGCCCTCCCGGTCGGTTGTCTGGGGCGTACTTGAGGCTATGGGGGCGCAGCCGCCAGCTCCATTCGGGAAACCGAGAAAATCCCGCTGCCGGGCTCGTACGATCCACAGTGGCACTTCGCGTCCGCTCCCCGCAGTCTTGCGCTGCCGCCCATGACAGAGTCGGCGGTGTCCCCCGAGGGAGCGGGGCAGGCGAACGGCGCCGTTGGTGCCGACAGCGCGGTGCGGGTCATTCTCGCGCGACTTTCCGGGCAGCTGGAGGACGTCGCATGGAGGATGGTAGAGCGCTACCGGGGGGAGATCGTCGACTACCGGCTGGCTGACCCCCAGTTCCTCCACCGGGACGTGTACGGGGTGTCACTTGACGCGCTGCGCACGACCGTCAGCGACCTGGAGCACGGGCGGCACGCCACGTCACCGGCGGACTTCGAGGGAACCCGCCGGGGAGCGGCCCGCCGGGTGCACCAGAACGTGTCGCTGGAGTCCTTCCTGCACGCCGCGCGGCTGTGGGGCAAGGTGCTGTGGGAGACCGTGCTCTCGTGCACCAACGAGGAGGTAGCGGTCGAACGCGAGGCGGCGCTGCTGATCGCCGGCCAGTTGCTTGAGCACATGGACATGCTCTCGACCGCGGCCACGCAGGGATACCTGGACGAGCTGCAGAGTGTGTGGAGCGATCGTGAGGTCGTGCGGCGCGACCTGCTTGACGCGCTGATCGGCGGCGAGGGTGACACCGAGCGGGTCCGCCGCCTCGCCCGCTCGCTGCACCTGCGCCTTGCCCAGCGCTATGTGACGGTGATCGTGCGCGGTGCGGAGCGCCCCGCCGAAGAGGCCCCTGACCAGCCGATTGGCATGCGCGTCGCGCTGCGGCGGATAGTCGAGGCGGCCAGGGCACACCTGGTGCCGACGGCTGGCTCGCTGCTGGTCGGCGTGCGCCACGGCGAGGTAGTCGCTCTGTACCCGCTTGGCGGCCCGGCCGAGCTCGCCCCGGTCAGGCAAGCGTGCTGCGCCCTGGCCCGTCAGCTGGCCGGGCAGGGGGCCTGTGTGGGGATGAGCGGGGCACACGACGGGCTGGCGAAGCTCGCGGCGAGCTACACGGAGGCTAAGGAGGCCGTCGAGATCGCCGCCGGCACGGGCGCCCGCGACCGGGCGATCGCGTTCGACGAGGTCCTGATCGACTCAATGGTCCGGTCCAGCCCGCACGCAGACCGCATCCTGCAAGACACCATCGCCCCCCTGCTGCGGTACGACGCGGGCAAGCAGGCCGAACTGGTGCCGACGCTGCGCGCCTACGTGGACGCCGGCTTCAACCTGACCAAGAGCGCTGAGCTGCTGTGCGTGCACCCGAACACCGTCGTCTACCGGCTGCGGCGCATCAGGGACCTGTCCGGCCGCGACCCGCACGACCCCGAGGACCTGCTGCTGCTTTATCTCGGGCTTAAGCTCATAGACCTCAAGTCACCGGATTAGCTCTTCTCCCGCCTACCGGGCGGTCCAGCCGCCGTCCAGGGTGAAGGAACTGCCGTTGGCCATGGACATCTGGGGGGTGCAGAGGAAGACAGCCAGGTCGGCGACCTCGCTAGGGTCGATAAGTCGCTTGACCGCGGGCTCGGTGAGCATGATTTTCTCGACGACGTCCGACTCCGGGATGCCATGGATGCGGGCCTGGTCGGCGATCTGCTTCTCGACCAGCGGGGTCCGCACGTAAGCTGGGCAGATCGTGTTCGAAGTGACCCCGCGACCGCCGCCCTCGAGCGCGATGACCTTGGACAGTCCCTCCAGGCCGTGCTTGGCGGTGACGTAGGCACTCTTGTACGGCGACGCGCGCAGGCCGTGTACCGAGGAGATGTTCACAATCCGGCCCCAGCCACGGGCGTACATGTGTGGCAGCGCGGCGCGCACCAGGCGGAACGGCGCCTCCACCATCACCGCGAGAATGAGCCGGAACTTGTCCTCGGGGAACTCCTCCACGGGGGACACGTGCTGAATGCCGGCGTTGTTGACGATGACGTCCGCGTCCCCGGCAAGGCCGGCCGCGTCGAAGGCCGGATCGGCTAGGTCCACGGCGGCGGCCACGGCCTTGTGGCCGCAGACGGCGCCGTCCAGCTCGCCTGCCAGCTTCTTGGCGCCAGCCTCGTCCCGGTCGGCGATCACCACGGTCGCGCCGGCCGCGGCGAAGGCCCGGGCGCAGGCCGCACCGATGCCGCTTGCGCCACCGGTGACGAGCACTCGCTTGCAACTAAGCCCGGCTAGCATCGTCACCTCTAGGGTCGGGGCGGGTTTTTCGCGAGGATGGCGCGAAGGCTTACCTTGTCGAGCTT
>Ga0335076_10004798_pt1 | contig 13704 bp, 14 predicted proteins | sample Lox_Sample_25_FD_206717 | JGI IMG/M metagenome (GOLD analysis project Ga0335076, IMG submission 206717) | Soil microbial communities from Loxahatchee National Wildlife Refuge, Florida, United States - Lox_Sample_2.5 | ecosystem: Environmental > Terrestrial > Soil > Wetlands | place: USA... | reverse complement strand
TCAGCTGTTGCGCAGCGAGATGTCGTCGGACTCCGAGATGGCGGAGGCCTCGACGGCGCGCAGCCCTTCGCCGAGACGTTCGCGGGCCTGCCGCAACAGCTTGAGCGAGTTGGTGGACGGGTCCTGCTCGGCGCTGGGATCCGGGCTGGCCCCGTGGTCCTCGACCAGATGTGCCTGCAAGGCGGCGGCGGCTTCGTCGGCTGCTTTCAGTGCCTGGTAGATGGCCCGGTCTTGGGCAGTGTCTGTAGCCATGCGCCCTCATCTCCCCCGTAACCCGGGTCGCAATCGCAACTGGGGAGGAGGGCCATTCGTTTGGCTGCATTCCGGTCCGAGCGAAGGCTTCAGGGACGATCGGGCGCGGCGCGCTGCTCGGCGATGGAGTTGCCGCCGTCCACCACCAGGTACTGCCCGGTCATGTAGGACGCGCCCGGGCTGGCCAGCCAGGCGATGGCGGCGGCGACCTCCTCGGGGGTGCCGCTCCGCCCGGCCGGGGTGGCGCTGCCGTGGTCGCGCTCGTCCGGCAGCTGCGACCCGGACGCGATCCAGCCAGGGGCGACCGCGTTGACGGTGATCCCGCGCCCGGCTACGTCGACCGCGATCGCCCGGGTCAGGCCGATCATGCCCGCCTTGGCGGCGGCGTAGCCGACGTCGGCGCGGATGGCCATCACCGGGCCGGTCAGGCTGGCCACCATGACGACCCGTCCCCAGCCGCGGGCGGCCATGGCGGGCAGCGCCGCCTTGGTGACCAGGAACGCAGAGGTCAGGTTACGGGCCAGCGCCGCCTGCCAGGTGGCCAGGTCCATCGCTTCCGCGGTGCCGGACTCGAACACCGGGTTGGCGGCCGAAGTCATGCCGGCGTTGTTGACGACGACGTCCAGCCGCTCCCACCGGCGCAGCGTCGCTTCTACCAGGCCGGACGCGGCATCCTCGCCGGTGAGGTCGCCGATGAAACTGGCCGCGTCGAAGCCGGCCGCGCGCAGTTCATCGGCCCGGGCCTCGATCCGGTCGGTGGTGCCGCCGACCATCACCGCGGCGCCGAGCTGCGCGAGCAGCCCGGCGGTGGTGAATCCGATCCCGTCGGGGCTGCCCGCCCCGGTGACCACCGCGACCCGGCCGGACAGGTCGAACGCCGCTGGCATGGCCATTCCACGATCCTAGGGCCGCAAGATAGCTTCGGCCGTATGGTGAAGCGCCCCGACCCGCTGGAGACCGCCCCGCCCGCCTTTGACAAGGACGCCGTCACCCGGATCCTCCGGGATCGCTTCGGCGTCGATTCGCTGTCGCTCATGCCGCTGGCGGGCGAGCGCGACCAGAACTTCAAGGTGGACGCCGCCGACGGGCGGCGGCTCCTGTTCAAGATCTCCAACCCGGCGGACGGCCTGGCCACGGTGGAGATGCAGGCCGCCGCGCTCCGCCACATCGAGCGGGTGGACCCGGGCCTGCCGGTGATGCGCCCGCTGCCGGACGTGGTGGGGGAGCCGTGGGTCGAGGTGCGCGGCCCCGACGGCCGGAACTACCCGGTGCGGCTGTTCACGTTCCTGCCCGGCCGCGTGACCTCGAACATGGTGCTCACCCCCGCCTCGATCCGGGCCTTCGGGCAGACCGCGGCCCGGCTGGGGCGGGCGCTGCGCGGCTTCTTCCACCCCGCGGCCGACTACGAGATCCTGTGGGACCTCACCCACGCGGCCAAGCTCCGGGTGCTGCTCAAGCACGTCTCCGACCCGGCGCGCCGGGCCCAGGTGGAGCGGGTGCTTGACCGGTTCGAGACCCGGGTCGAGCCGGTGCTGCCGGCCCTGCGGGCGCAGGTGATCCACGGCGACATGAGCCTGGACAACGTGCTGCTCGACGACGGCCTGCGGGTCAGTGGGATCGTGGACTTCGGCGATATGACCCATGCGCCGCTGGTCTGCGACCTGGCCGTGTCCGTGGCGGACGTGCTGCACGGCCGCGATGACGCGATCGAGGCGGCCGAGGTGCTGATCGGCGGCTACGTGTCGGTGACCTCGCTGGAGGACGAGGAGGCCGGGCTGCTCGCCGACCTGGTCGCGACCAGGCTGGCCACTGAGGTGACGGTGGCCGCCTGGCACGGCGGGCTCTTCCCGGACAACGCCGCCTACGCGACGAGCGGCGAGCCGGGGGCCCGCGCGTTCCTCGACGCGATCGAGGCGATGGGGTTCGACGCCGTCACCCGGCGGTTCCGCGACGCCTGCCGCGGGCTTCCCTACCGCTCCATGGACACCGCCAGCTTGCTGGCGCGACGGCGTCGCGCGCTGCCCCGCTCGCCGCTGTTCTACTCCCACCCGGTGCACCTGGTCCGCGGCGAGGGCGTCTGGCTGTTCGACCCCGACGGCCGGCGCTACCTCGACTGCTACAACAACGTGCCCGCGGTCGGCCACGGCCACCCGCGGGTGGTGCGCGCAGTGGCCGGGCAGCAGCGGCTGCTGGCCACCCACAGCCGCTACCTGCACGAGGCGATCGTCGAGCTCGCCGAACGGCTCAAGGCCACCCTGCCGCCCGCGCTCGACGCGGTCTTCCTGGTGAATTCCGGCAGCGAAGCCAACGACCTGGCCTGGCGGATCGCCCGCGCGGCCACCGGCCGGTCCGGCGCGATCGTAACCGAATTCGCCTACCACGGGCTGACCGAGGCCACCCACGCCCTGTCGCCCGAGGAGTGGGCCGCGGGGGAGCGCCCTGCCCACATCGCCACGATCCCAGCGCCGGACGGGTACCGCGGCGCCTACCGGCGGGAAGAGGAGGGGTGGGCGCCGCGGTACGCCGCCCACGTGGACGGCGCCGTCCGCGGGCTCGGGGACCGGGGCCTGGCCGCGATCTACCTGGACCCGGGTTTCACCGCCGACGGGATCCTGGCCCCTCCCCCCGCCTACCTGCAGGACGCGGCCCGGCGGGCCCGGGCGCTCGGGGGCATCGTGGTCGCCGACGAGGTGCAGGTCGGCCACGGCCGGTGCGGGACGGACTTGTGGAGCTTCCAGGCCTCGGGGATCGAGCCCGACATGGTCGTGATGGGCAAGCCGATGGGCAACGGCTTCCCGGTCGCCGCCCTGGTGGTCCGGTCCGACGTGCTGGCGGCCGTGCCCGAGGAAACGGAGCTGTTCAGCACGTTCGGCGGCAACCCGGTCGCCTGTGCGGCCGCGCTCGCCGTTCTCGACGTCATCGAGGAGGAGGGGCTGGTGGCCAGCGCCGGGGAGGTCGGCTCCTACCTCCGGCAGCGCCTGGCGGCGCTCGCCGAGCGCCATCCGCTGATCGGGGACGTACGCGGCGCAGGGCTGCTGATCGGCGTAGAGCTGGCCGACAGCAGGCGCGAGCCCATGACCAGGCAGGCCCGGGACGCGGTCGAGGCCATGCGCGAGAAGGGGGTGCTGATTAGCACGGCCGGCCCGGCCAGCAACGTGCTGAAGATCCGGCCGCCACTGGTGTTCCAGCGTGAGCACGCCGACCTGCTGGTCCAGACCCTCGACGAGATCCTTCCCTTATCGAGCCGCTGATTTCCCCGGGCTGGCTGCGCCAGGCGGGCGGTTGGGCGGTACCGGCTGGGGCGTTGCGGCGGCCGGGCCGTGGGTGGCAGGTTGGCGATATGACGACCCGGCTGGTGCAACTGGTGGCTGACGCGAACGACCCGGCGGGCCTGGCCCGGTTCTGGTCGGCGGCGCTGGGATGGGAGATCGCCCTCGAGGAACCGGACGAGGTGGTGGTGTGGCCGCCCGGCTACAACTATCCCGACCCGGTGGCGCTGCCGCTGGTCTTCGTCCCGGTGCCCGAGCCGAAGACGGGGAAGAACCGGGTCCACCTGGACCTGGCCACGTCGTCCGCCGGGCAGCACGCGATCGAGGTGCGCCGCCTGCTTGACCTGGGCGCGGCGCCGGTCGACATCGGGCAGGGGAACGTGCCCTGGGCGGTGCTGGCCGACCCGGAGGACAACGAGTTCTGCGTGCTGGAACCGCGTCCGGTCTACGCCGACACCGGGCCGGTCGCCGCGGTCGTGATCGACAGCGCCGACCCGGCCGCCATGGCGCGGTTCTGGAGCCGGGCCGCGGGCTGGGACGTGCGGGAGCAGGGTGAGGACTTCGCCTCGCTGCGGTCACGCCGCGGAGTGGGACCGTACCTGGAGTTCCTGTATTCGGCGGACGCCAAGACGGTCAAGGACCGGACACATCTCGACGTCCGGCCCTATCCAGGCGGCGACCACCTGGCCGAGGCGAAGCAGCTGCAGGACCACGGTGCGGTCCCCGCTGACATCGGCCAGGGCGACGTGCCGTGGGTGGTGCTGGCCGACCCGGAAGGCAACGAGTTCTGCGTCCTCACCCCGCGCTGACGGACGCCGGGGGCGCCCAGCCCGGGTCGCGGCCGAACCAGCCCGCCAGCCGGTCATAGGCGGGCGCGTCCGGGCTGACCGCCACCTCCGGCCCGAACGCCCGTCCGCGGTGTTCGGGCTTGAGCATCTGACGTGACCAGCCGAGCCCGTACTCGGCCAGGGCAGGATCGAGATCGGCGTTCTGGCCGGTGGCCTTGACCAGGTCCCAGTCGTGCACGGCCAGCTCGGTGATCTGCTGATCGGCGCGGTTGCGCAGCGGTGCCCGCCCGCCGCCCGGCGTGGCGGTCGGCTGGTCGGGATCGGCCGCCCGCCACGCGGCCAGCAGCGCCCCGGCCCGGTCCCGGAATTCGCCGGCCCAGTCCTCGCCGAGCTCGTCGGCCGGCTTCTGCCAGTCCGCGGTCTCGCCGCGCACGGCAACCAGGAAGTTGCGCAGATCCTGTCCGGTCAGGTGGTGGACGAGCGCCCGCACGTCCCAGTCGGAGCATGGCGTCGGCAGCCCGGCCTGGGACGCCGGGATGGCCGCGATGATGGCGGCGGTCTGATCGAGTGCGCGCTCCAGCAGCGCTAGGGTGTCGGTATCCGAGGTCACGGTCCTCACCCTCTCGCCTGCCGTCCGGCCAGGCTCCGCCGGGGCCGCGGATTGCCCGCCCGGGCCGCATGCGGCCAGCAAAGCGCGTGGTTATTGGCTTATTCCGGCCGACGCCGCCGGGTCGCGGACCTAAGGTTCGATCATGAGTGTGCAGCTCGTCAGCGCGCTCGACCCGTCGGCCGAGGCCGCGCAGCTGGCGCAGTGGGCGAAGAGCTACCGGGACTCCGCCGTCCCCGGCGGGCTGCTGACGCCCCGCGCGGCGGCCGGCGAGCGGTGGGTAGCGGTGATCCACGGCGTCGGCCGGGACGAGATCAGCCAGCAGGACCTGGCCGATCCGGGGATCCTGCTCGGCCACGGCGCCCGCGATACCGGCCATCAGGCGTGGCTGTCGCGGGAGCGGGTGGTCTTCGCCGCCGGGCGGCGGGTGGTGGCGGAATGGCGGCTGGACGGGCTGTTTGAGCTGCGCACACTGGATGACCTGACCGGCGTGGTCACGCTGGCGTTTGAGCCCAACCCCGACTACGACGACCGGTTCCCGGCCCTGCTGTCAGACAAGGTGCGCTGGTCGGCACGCGCGGTCGGGCCCGTGCCGCCCGGGTACAACCGGCGGCGGGTCGAGGTGGACTGGCTGAAGTTCGAGGCGGTCTTCGCCGATGGCCGCGGCCGGCTGGACGGGTGGACGAAGGACCTGCCGGCGAGGCTGTCCCGCATCGTACGCAAGGCCCAGGACGACGAGGCAAGGTTAGTCCGCGGGGCTACCGGGGCCGCGGCCTGACCTGTCCTCTCGCCCGGGCCGCGATCGGCTTCGCCCGCGAGCGCGGCGCTGCCGCCGTCGCGCCGCCCCCACGTTCACGATTCCGGCATGCCCCGCTCTGGCGTGCCCTCACCGCTCTGGTGTGCCCCCCCGCTCTGGCGTGCCCCACCTGCCGCGGGCCTAGGTGAAGCCGGCCATTGACAGGCTGGGGCTAACGGTTATCCTTAAGGATAACCGTTAGGGGAGGCCCTGTGCAGCAGGAAGTGGTGCTGGCGCTGCTGGCCAAGGAGCCGTCGCATGGCTACGAGCTGCGTGCCCGGCTGCGGCAGGCACTCGGCCCGCTCGGCGAGGCGATGAACGACGGCCAGATCTACGTGATCCTGGGCCGGCTGGAGAAGGCGGGCCTGGTGGTTGCCGAGCAGGCCGCCGGGCTGCCGGACCGGCCGGACCGCAAGGTGTATGCGCTGACCGCTTCCGGCCAGGAGCGAGTCGCCGGCTGGCTGACCGAGGTGAGCTGGCCCAAGCCGGACCTGGCGGAGTTTCACCTCAAGCTGGTCGCGGCCGCGGCGGCGGGCCTGGCCGACCCGCTGGCCATCGTCGATGCCCAGCGCCGCGAGTTGCTGCGCCGGCTGCGGGACGCCCAGCGCGCTGCGATGGCCGAGCCGGACCGGTCGGCCGCGGGGCTGTTGCTGGAGGGGATCGTCCTGCGGCTGCAGGCGGACCTGCGCTGGCTGGAGGCCTGCGAGCGCAACTGGACCCCCCGGAGGGACAGGTCATGAACGAGAACGCCGACGCGCGGGTGCTCCGGGCCCGCGGGCTGCGCAAGGCATACGGCAAGGGAGAAGGGCTGGTACGCGCCGTCGACGGGGTCAGCATGGACGTCGGCCGGGGCGAGACCGTAGCGGTGATGGGACCGAGCGGCTGCGGGAAGTCCACGCTGCTGCACCTGCTCGGCGGGCTGGACCGGCCCACGGGCGGCGATGTCTGGCTGGCCGGGCAGGACCTGGGCCGGCTGGGGGAGCGGAATCTGTCCCGGCTGCGCCGCGACGCGATCGGCTTCGTGTTCCAGGCCTTCCACCTGATGGACGAGCTCACGGCGGTGGAGAACGTTGAGCTGCCCGCGCTGCTGGCCGGCCGCTCCCCGCGGGCGGCCCGGCGGCGAGCGGTCGAACTGCTTGAGCGGGTCGGGCTGGCCGACCGGGCCGGGTTCTTGCCCGCGGCGCTGTCCGGCGGGCAGCGGCAGCGGGTCGCGATCGCGCGGGCGCTGGTCAGTGACCCGTTGGTGGTACTGGCCGACGAGCCAACCGGCAACCTCGACAGCGAGGCCACCGTGGAGGTGCTCCGGCTGTTCGAGAGCCTGCACGTGGCCGGTCACACACTGGTGATCGTCACCCACGACTCGCGGATCGCGGCCACCGCCGATCGGCTGATCGGCATGCGGGACGGCGCGTTCGTGGACGAGACCAGGCTGACCGGCGGCACCACCGGCAATCTCGGCGCGCTCGCGGGGCTGGAGGGATGACGCCGTGGGCAAGATTGTTCTGATCTGGCGCCTGGCCGCCCGCGACCTGCGGCACCGCCCGGCCCAGGCCGCGTTGCTGCTGCTGGCGGTCACCGCCGCCACGGCCGTGCTCGCCCTGGGACTCGCCCTGCACGGCGTCACCAGCCAGCCTTACCAGCAGACCCGGGCGGCGACCAGGGGGCCGGACGTGGTGGCCCAGCTCGGCGGGCCATTCCAGGGACCGCACGGACCGGGGCAGCCGGGTTCCGCGTCGCAGGTCCCGACCGAGGTCCGGACGCTGGTCCACTCATCTGGGGTCACGGGCCACAGCGGGCCCTATCCGGTCGCCTCCGCGTTGCTGCGGGTACGGGGCATGACCGTGGCGGTCGAGGCGGAGGGGCGGGACCAGGCGCCGGCGTCAGTCGACCAGCCTAAGCTGACGGCCGGGAGCTGGGTTCGTCCCGGCGGCGTGGTCATCGAGCGGACCTTCGCCGGAGCGCTCGGCGTCGGGGTGGGGGACCGGGTCACACTGAACGGTCGGCTGTTCACGGTCGCCGGGATCGCGGTCACCGCGGCTAGCCCACCGTTCCCCAACTTGTGTTACCAGCCCGGCGGGGGCTGCGTCTTTGACCTGCCGGCCAAGCTGTCGCACGACCCCATCGGCCTGGCCTGGGTCATCAGGGCGGATGCCCGGACTCTGGCCGCGGCCGCCGCTGCGCCGGTGTCGTACTTCCTGAACCTGCGGCTCAGTCACCCGGCCGCCGCACGGGCATTCGTCAGCCACGTGTCCGGCGTCGCGGATCTGACCGCCTGGCAGGACATCGCCGCCGCCGACGGCCTGCTGGTCCTGGACGAGCAGCAGGTCCTCTCGCCGGGCGCGTTGCTGGCCGCCCTGCTGGCGGTGGCCAGTGTGGCCGTGCTGGCCGGGGGCCGGATGGCCGAGAACACCCGGCGGATCGGGCTGCTCAAGGCGGCGGGCGCAACGCCGGGCCTGGTCACTGTGGTGCTGCTGGCCGAGAACGTGGTCCTGGCGCTGGCCGCGGCAGCGATTGGGCTGGTAGTGGGGCGGCTCGCCGCCCCATCGATCACCAATCCCGGCGTCGGCCTGGTCGGCGCCCCCGGGGCGCCGGCGCTCACCCTGTCCATCGCCGGGGAGGTGGTCGCGGTGGCCGTGGCGACGGCCCTGGCCGGGACGGTGGTGCCCGCCATCCGTGCCGCCCGGACCAGCACGGTCAGCGCCCTGGCCGATGGGGCACGCCGGCCGCGACGCGGTGCCGTGCTCATCTCGGTGTCAAGACGGCTGCCGGTGCCGCTGCTGCTGGGGCTGCGGCTGGTCGCCCGCCGGCCGGGCCGCGCCCTGCTCAGCGCGGCCAGCATCGCGGTCACTGCCACCGCGATCGTCGCCATCTTGGCCTTCCATACCACGGTGAACCTGAGGATCGCCAGGGTCGCCCACGGCCTGGGCGATCCCGTCTTCACCCGGGACGAGCAGATAATGCAGGTGCTGACCGTGGTCCTGGTCGCGCTGGCGGTTCTCAACGTGGTCGTCACCGCCTGGGCCACGGTGCAGGACACCAGGCATACGTCCGCGCTGGCGCGAGCGCTCGGCGCGAGCCCGCCTCAGATCGGTGCCGCCATCTCGGCCGCGCAGCTCATTCCCGCGCTGCCGGGTGCCCTGCTGGGCATCCCGCTGGGCATCGGGTTGTTCGCGGTCGCCAGCCGTGGGGGAATCGTGACCATACCGCCGGCCTGGTGGCTGGCCGCCGCCGTGCTGGGAATCCTGGCCGCGGTGGACTTGCTGGCCAGCGTCCCGGCGCGCATCGGCGCCCGTCGGCCGCCGGGCGAGATCCTGCAAGCCGAGAACGCCTGACACCCGCCCGGCGGCGACGCTCCAGCCGCCCTCGCCAGCGAACGGAACCTTCGGAGCCGCCTCGCGTGACGCGGCAGCTGGGGGGAACTGATCTTCCATGGATCTGGTGACGGTCGCACCCATCGAGGCCCTCCGCTGACCGAGGCGGATGGAGCGGTCAGCGGAAATCAGCATCTCTATCAAGCGCGGGCCTGTGCTGGTCTCGCAGCGGCGTGGCCTAGCAAGGGCTGCGGTCAGTTGCATGACGTGATCACGGCGGCGCTCTCGAGGAGTTCCCGGAACTCGGCGGCCAAGCGGGCCGCGGGTGCGCCGTCCACCACGTTGTGGTCGATCACCAAAGTGAGATCCAGGACGTCCCGGATCGCGACCTGGCCATCGACGATGCGCGGGCGCTGGCTCATCCCGCCGACGATGACCTCGAGGGACATCAAGGTCAGGGACGTGATGCCAAAGCCTCCGCCGCCGGCGAACATGCCCACCGCAGTCACGGCGACAGTGCCGATCCGCTGCCGGGCGGTGACCGATCTCGCCATCACGGCGTACATAGCCGGTACCGTGCCTGGGATCCGGGTCACGGTCGGCGCGGCTCGTTCCAGCCACCTGCCGCTGCTGCTCGTTGATGGCTCGCGCTTGACGCGGCGCAGCTCGGCGGTGAGCTCGGGCACCCCGCGGATGTCAGCGTCGCGCAGGACATGGGGAATGGCGAAAGGACCTTGCGGGGTCGAGATCTCGACCATCGTGCCCACATCGACGTGATGGTGGGTCACCAGCTGCCCTCGCCAGTTGCGGTAAGCATGCACCTCCGGGTGGGCGGCGGCGGCGCGGGCCACACTGGCCACCACGAAGGCGGTCAGCGAACCGGGCGGATCGTAGCTGGCCAGGAGCCGGTTCGCCGTGGTCACGTCCACATCGACCAGCCCATACATGGGCATCTTTCGCCGACCGGCGCGCATGGCCGCGGTGACCAGCCGCCGGTTGGAGGGAAACGGCCGCACCTCGACCCGGCGCGCGCGTTCAGCCGCCATCACTAAAGTGTGACACTGCCGGGCAGCCATCGGCTCTGCGGGCACGCACCCCAGTTCCACAGCTCGGATCAGGCCGGCAGCGCGCATCGCGCTGGCCGGTCACCGCTGAGCTGCACCTGGACTGCGCGGGTCATGCCGTAGAGCGCCGGGCGCCGCGCAGGGCGGCTCCGCGCGCATCCCACAGTTCGCCGCACGCCGGTGATCAGGAGCCTGCCCGTCGGCCAGCTCAGGCAGGCCGGCGCGCTGCTGGCCTACGCCATGAACGGTGAGGAGCTTCCCCGGCACCACGGGTACCCGCTCCGGCTGGTCGTGCCGGGCTGGTACGCGGTGGCCTCGGTGAAGTGGCTGACCGAGATCCAGCTGACCGGCGAGCCCTTCCGCGGGCACTTCCAGGCCGACCGGTACCACATCGGCGGCCAGGCACTGTCCCGCCTGCGGGTACGGTCGCTGATCGTCGAGCCCACCCCGGGCACGGCAATCGAGCCAGGCGACATCGTGATCCGGGGCCTGGCCTGGTCGGGTTCCGCGCCCATCGCCCGGGTCGAGGTGCGCGCCGGCGACGCGCCATGGCAGTCGGCCACCCTGGCCGGTGACCGCCATCGGCACAGCTGGCAGCGGTGGGAGCTGCCCGTCCGTCTGACCCGACCCGGCCATGTCACCATCCGCTCCCGGTCCACTGACCTGGCCGGACGGACCCAGCCGGACCGGCCACAGTGGAACCCGCTCGGCTACGCCAACAACGCTGTCCACGAAATGCGCCTGGCTGTCACCGAGGCCCCATCCGGGCGGCGTTAGCCATAATAGACAATGGGCTCGCGGCCGCTGGCGCCGATGTTGGGATGCGGTCCCTCATGCGGGAAAGGCTTGCTGGAGCCGCACCGCGATCAGCTTCTCGACCAGTGGCGCCGGCAGTGGCTGGTCGATGTCAAAGTGCAGGGCCCCCGATGAGGTCGAGTAACCCTTGAGCTCGTCTTTGAGCGCGGGAAAGACGGAGCCGCTGTGCGGCAGGTAACTCAGATGGTTCTTGAACGCGGCAAAGCCGGCGATGGTTTTTCCCCGCACCTTGAACGCCGGGACTCCGTAGGAGATCCCTTGCTCGGCGTCGGGAAGGATGTCGACGATGGTCTGGCGCAACCGGGTCAGGGTCGTGCGCTTCGGCTCCTCCAGAGCATCGAGGTACTGGTCGATTTCCTGAGCTGACACGGCCTTATTGTGCTGATCGGTGAGCCTCGCGGGCAAGGAGCCGTGCGGACGCATCCGCAGGTGATCGGTAGGGTCATCCGCGGAAGGCACGGTCGCTCATCTCCGCGTCGTCCAGCCACCTGGGCGCTCAGCAAAGGCGAGGGCCGGTGATGTCCACCGTGGGCCACCCCCGACTCCCCGGCCGTCAACCCCATTCAGGGGGCGCCGGGCAAACGTCCTGCCCACCGTCGGCTCAGACATCCGCTAGCCGCAGGTAGTGGGGTTAGCACGTCTGGCGCCGCGTGTGTCAGCACCCTTGCTGGCCTTGCTCTGTTGGTGGCTGGATGGCAGTGAAAGCCGAAGCAGGCGCAGAGCAGATCGGGGGAGAGACTGATGAACGAGTTCGAGGTCGTAACGGTGATCGGGTGCCCACACGAGGAGGTCTTCGCCGCCGTGCAGGACGTCACCGGGACGCCGCGATGGAATCCGGGATTGCTGGAGGTCCGGCGGACCAGTGAGGGGCCGCTTGGGGTGGGCGCGACGATGCTCTACGTGGGCACGTTCTTGGGGCGGCGGTATGAGTCGCCGGTCACATGCACGGGTTTCGTGCCGAACAAGCAACTCGCCACGGCAACAACCGGGGGGCCGTTCTATCTCGAGGTCGACCAGACGGTGGAGCCAGCCGGTGACGGCACCAAGCTCACGATCCATTGCCGAGGAGAAAGCCGCGGCTTCTTCAAGCTCGCCGAACCGCTGGTCGTCCAGCTGACCAAACGCCAGGTCGAAGCCGCGTCCGGCAATCTCAAGGCCCTCCTGGAAGAGCACGCGCTCTAACGCTGAACGTGTGATCTCCGCTCCAGCATGCCCACGGGCTGGGCGGCCGACGGGTGGGAGGACGCAAGGTTCAGCATCTGCGCGGTGACCGGTGAGCTGCCTAGCCGGGCGGCATCTAAGCTGCAAGCATGGGGCAGGTCCGGGTGGGCACGGCGTCGTGGACGGACCGGACGCTGATCGCCTCGGGCTGGTACCCGCCGGAGGCGGACACTCCGGAAAGGCGGCTGCGGTACTACGCCCGCCAGTTTCCGCTGGTGGAGGTGGATGCCACCTACTACGCGCTGCCCGCGGAGCAGACCGCCACGCAGTGGGCGGCGCGCACCCCCACTGAGTTCACGTTCAACGTCAAGGCGTTCAGCCTGTTCACCCAGCACCCCACCCCGGTGGCCGCGCTGCCCAAGGATCTGCGCCCGGCGGCGGAGAAGACCGGCAAGGACCGGATCTACCTCAAAGACCTCGACCCGGCGGTGACCGGCCAGGTGTGGGAGCGGTTTTTGGCCGCGCTGGATCCGCTGCGGGCCGAGCGCAAGCTAGGCGCGATCTTGCTGCAATTCCCGCCCTGGTTCGTCATCGGCAAGGCCCGCAAGGACTACATCGTGGCCTGCGCCGAGCGGGCCGCGCCGGACCGGGTGTGCGTGGAGTTCCGCAACCGGACCTGGATGACCCCCGAAAACCAGGACGAGACCCTGGGCTTTCTCGCCGCCCATCGGCTGCCGTATGTGTGCGTGGACATGCCGCAGGGCCACCGCGACTCCGTCCCGCCGGTGCTGGCCGCGCCCGCGCCCGACCTGGCCGTGGTCCGCTTCCACGGCCACTCCGACAAGTGGGACAGCAAGGACATCCACGAACGGTTCGGCTACCGCTACACCGACGCCGAGCTGACCGGTTGGGCACCCAAGATCCAGCACCTGGCCGACCGGGCGGCCACCACCCACGTACTGTTCAACAACTGCTACCGCAACTACGCGCAGGTCAACGCCCAGCAACTCGCCGCCCTGCTCCAGGCCGCGAAGTCGCCGGGTTGAGTACTGGCAGGGCAGTCTGCGTTAGACCTGGGCCGCCTGAGTGTCAGGGCGGCGATGCTGGACGGCTCCGTCCTTCATGACGAAAACGGCGTCTTCTAGCAGGCGTATGTCCTGCAACGGGTTGCCGTTCACCGCGATGACGTCGGCAACGTATCCGGGCGCGATACGGCCGACCTGGTCGTCCCAGCGGATCAGCTCCGCTGCATGGATGGTGGCGGACTGGATCGCGCTGAGCGGGCTCTGGCCGCAGCGGACCTGGTAGGCGAGCTGGCGGGCGTTGAGGCCGTGGGGGTAGATGCCGCTGTCGGTACCGAAGGCGATGCGCACTCCGGCCGCCAGGCACCGGGTGAATCCTTCTCGCTGCGCGAGGGTGGTCTCGTCGTTCTTGCGGAGCACGTCGGCACGCCAGCCCTGTTGGCGGCCGGTCTCAGCGATGTAGTCACCGTTGTAGACATCGGCGACCAGGAACGTCCCGGCTGCGGCCATCATCTGGATTGACTCATCGTCCATGAGCGAGCCGTGTTCGATGGAGCGCACGCCGGCGCGCACGGCGCGCTTGATGCCCTCGGCGCCGTGCGCGTGGGCGGCGACATC
>Ga0335076_10004795_pt1 | contig 13705 bp, 12 predicted proteins | sample Lox_Sample_25_FD_206717 | JGI IMG/M metagenome (GOLD analysis project Ga0335076, IMG submission 206717) | Soil microbial communities from Loxahatchee National Wildlife Refuge, Florida, United States - Lox_Sample_2.5 | ecosystem: Environmental > Terrestrial > Soil > Wetlands | place: USA... | reverse complement strand
TCGGTCAGCGACCCGCACGACAAGACCGAGGTCGCCGGCGCCATCCACAAGGTGAACATCCAGGCGCTGGCCGGCCCGCTGAACTTCGCCTCCGGCGGCCCCGCGCCGGGCGTGGCCATCACCCCGCCGGCCGGCGTGCAGTGGCAGAAGGGCACCAAGTACCCGCTGGAAATGCAGGTCGTGGACAACACGCTGCTGCCGCAGGCGAAGATCACCGCCGACCTGAAGCCGACCAACACGTGAGCTGATGACAAGCCCACTGCTTGACCTGGAGCACGTGACGAAGCGGTTCGGCCGCGTCGTCATCGCGGAGGACCTGTCCCTGGCCGTCGGGACCGGGGACATGGTCGGGATCGTGGGGCCGAACGGTGCTGGCAAAACCAGCCTGTTCGGCCTCATCTCCGGTGACCTGGCCCCCGGCGGGGGCGAGGTGCGCTTCGCCGGGCGCACCGTCACCAAGCTGGATCCGGCCGCCCGGTGCAAGCTGGGCATCGGCCGCACCTACCAGGTGCCCCGCCCGTTCGGCGACATGACCGTGTTCGAGAACCTGCTCGTCGCGGCGCAGCAGGGCGGTGGCCTGCGCCGCCGGGCCAGCTACGCGGCCGCGGTCAGCGCGCTGGAGCGGACCGGCATGTCCGGCCAGGCCAACTCGCCCGCCGAGCGGCTCGGCCTGCTGCAGCGCAAGCGGCTGGAACTGGCCCGCGCGCTGGCCACCCAGCCCACCCTGCTGCTGCTGGACGAGGTGGCGGGTGGCCTCACCGATCCCGAGGTCGCCCAGCTGGTCGAGATCGTCCGCGGCGTCAACGCGGACGGCATCGCGGTGATCTGGATCGAGCACGTGGTACGCGCGCTCACCGCCAGCGTGGGCCGGCTGATCTGCCTGTCCGGCGGCAAATTCGTCGGCGACGGCGCGCCGTCCGCGGTGCTGGCGCAGCCCGCGGTCCGCGAGGTCTTCCTGGGGTCCGAGGTCAGCGCGGCGCTGGCCGGCGGCTCGCTCGGAGCCACCGGGACCGGGGACGGCGCGGCCAGCGGGGAACGGAGTGAGCCATGACCAGCCCGCCAGGGCAGGTGAAGGGGGATGGCGAGGTGGCCGGGGGGGCACGGCCGGAGAACGGCACCCCGCTGCTGGAGGTCCGGGACCTGACTGTGAACCACGGGCAGCTCCGGGCGCTGGACTCGATCTCGCTCCGGGTGTTCCCGGGCGAGGTCTACGCGATCATCGGCGCGAACGGGGCGGGCAAGTCCACGCTGCTGCGCACGATCGCCGGCCTGCACCGCCCGGCAGCGGGCTCGGTGCTGCTCGAGGGCACCGACCTGACCCGGCAACGGCCGGAACGCCGGGCCCGGCAGGGCATCGTCCTGGTGCCCGAGGGCAGGCGGCTGTTCGGCTCGCTGACCGTCGAGGAGAACCTGAAGGTCGGCACCGCCTACGCACGGCCGGGCCCGTGGTCGATCGAGCAGGTCTACGAGACGTTCAGCTGGATGCGCGACCGGCGCAGCCAGCGCACCGCCCAGCTGTCCGGCGGTGAGCAGCAGACGGTGGCCATCGGCCGGGCGCTGGTGGCCAACCCCCGGGTGCTGCTGCTCGACGAGCTGTCCCTCGGCCTGGCCCCGGTGATCGTGCAGCGGATCTACGGCATGCTGCCGCAGATCCTGGCCACCGGGCTCACCGTGCTGCTGGTCGAGCAGGACGTGAGCCAGGCGCTGCGGGTGGCCTCGCACATTCAGTGCCTGCTGGAAGGCCGGACCACCCTGGAGGGCAGGCCCGCCGACGTCACCGCGGAACAGGTCGAGGCGGCCTACTTCGGGCTGGCTGGCGTCGCCCCGGCCGGGCCGCCCGTTGAAGGGAGCGAGTCGTTATGGCCTGGGTGAACGCGATCATCCAGGGGGTGCTGACCGGCGGCCTGTACGCGCTGTTCGCCTGCGGCCTGTCGCTGATGTTCGGCGTGATGAAGGTGGTGAACCTGGCGCACGGCGACCTGGCCGTGGTAGCCGGGTACATCGCCATCTTCGTCATCACCGTCATGAATGTCCCCGTCCTCTGGTCATTCCTCATCGTGGTGCCGGTGATGGCGGTGCTCGGCTACGCCCTGCAGCGCACACTGATCCAGAGCTCCCTGGACCGCGGCGTGCTGACCACGCTGATCGTCACGTTCGGCCTGTCGGTGGTCATCGAGAACGGCCTGCTCCAGTTCTTCACCGCGAACAGCCGCGGCATCGGCGCCGGGTTGCCGCTGGTGTCCGAGTCGTTCAGCCTCGGCTCGCAGATCCAGATCGCCTACCTGCTGGTGGTCATCTTCGCGGTGGCGGTGGTGGTGCTGTCCGGGCTGCAGTACTTCCTGTCCCGGTCCAAGTACGGCCGGCTGATCCGGGCCAGCGCCGACGACCAGGAGGCGGTGCAGCTGTCCGGCGCCGACTACCGGCACGTGTTCGGCATCTGCGCGGCACTCGCGTTCGGCACGGTGGCCCTGGGCGGCATCGCCTACGGCATGTACTCCCAGCTCTCGCCGACCACGGGGACCGACACGATCCTGCTGTTCGCGTTCGCCGCGGTGGTGATCGGCGGGCTCGGCTCGCTGTGGGGCACCCTGCTCGGCGGCATAGTGCTGGGCGTGGCCCAGCAGATCGGTGCGCAGATCAACATCTCCTACGAGCTGCTGGCCGGCTACCTCGTGTTCCTGGCCGTGCTGGTGCTCCGGCCACAGGGCCTGATTACCCGGGGGGCACAATCATGAGCCTGACGACGGAGACTTCCGCCCGCCCGGCCGCCGGATTCCGGGTCACCCGGTCCCAGCGGAACGTGGTGTGGACCGGGGCGGCCGCGCTGGTCGTCGTGGTCGTGCTGGCCTTCTTCCCGTACTTCGTGTACTCCGGCACCACGTCCATCCTGGTTCAGGCGTTCATCGTGCTCACCATGGCCAGCATGTGGAATCTGCTGGCTGGCTACGCGGGCCTGGTGTCCGTGGGCCAGCAAGCGTTCGTCGGGCTGGGCGCGTACTTCGTGCTGATCCTGGCCATCAACGGCATCTCGCCGTTCGCCGCGCTGCCGGTGGCCGCGATCGGCTCTGGCGTGGTCGCGCTGCCGCTGTGGTGGCTGGTGTCCCGGCTGCGCACCGGGTACTTCGCCATCGCCACCTGGGTGCTGGCCGCGACGATCATGCTGATCATCGAGCGGTTCTCCTCGATCGGCGGCGGCACCGGCATGCCGCTGCCCGGGTTCTCCGGCTTCGACCCGACCCTGCTCACCGCGTACACCTACTGGGCCGGGCTGGCCGTCACCGTCGTCACGCTGCTGGTCATCTACCTGATCCTGCGCGGCCGGCTCGGCCTGGTGCTCACCGCCATCCGGGACGACGAGGTGGCCGCGCGCAGTTCCGGGGCGCGGGTCGGCCTGGCCCGGATGCTGGTGTTCCTGGTCGCCGGGGCGGGCTGCGGCGCGGCCGGTGGTGTGCTCGCGATCAGCCAGTTGCAGGTGCAGCCGAGCGCGGTGTTCAGCGTGCAGTGGACGGCCGAGATGGCCTTCGCGACCATCATCGGCGGCCTGGGCACGATCGAGGGGCCGATCATCGGGACCGCGGTGTACATGGTGCTGCAGCAGACGCTGGCCTCGTACAACGCGTGGTACCTGATCATCCTCGGCCTGGTCGCCATCGCGATCGCGCTGTTCGCCCGGCGCGGGCTGTGGGGCCTGGTGGACAGCCGGCTGAACGTGCGGTTGTTCCCGGTGGGCTTCTGGCTCCGGCTGGACGGGGAAGCCAATGGCCGCCGTTCCCGAACACCCCGTCCGCGACGGCCGGCCAAGCGTGGCGCTTAACGCCAGTACCCGCTGATTCCGCCTGCCACGGCGGGGCCGCGGCGGCTTGCCGCCGCTCGGCGCGGAGGCGCCGATCGGAACCATTGAGCGTCCCCAGCCGGTTCCGGCCGGCTCCGCCGGCCTCGGCCGGAGGGCGATCGGGGGGTCCGGGGGGTCGTCCCCCCGGGGCTAACCGGTGCGTGCTACGACGTAGCCGCACATCCCGGCGAACGCCTCGCGGGCCGGGACGTCGGGCAGCCCGGCGATCTGCTCCCGGGCCACCCCGGCCCAGCGGCGCAGGTCGGCCCGGGCCTGGTCCATGGCCGGGTGGTCGCGGAGCAGGCCGAGCGCCTCGGCGTGCAGCGCCGGGTCGGTCAGGTCGGCGGAGTCGAGCAGCTCACGGAGCCTGCTGTCGCTGGGCCGGCTGGACCGCAGCGCGTACAGCACGGGCAGGCTGCGCACCCCCTCGCGGAGGTCGGTGCCCGGTGTCTTGCCCGACTCCGCGGTGTCGCTGGCCACGTCGAGGATGTCGTCGGACAGCTGCCAGGCCACCCCGATCGCCTCGCAGGCGGGCTCGATCCGGTTCACCACGTCGGCCGGGGCGTCGGAGAACATGGCCCCGAACCGCCCGGCCGTGGCCACCAGCGACGCGGTCTTCTCGGTCACCACCTTCAGGTAGTGCTCCAGCGGGTCCTGGCCGGGCCGGGGGCCGATGGTCTCGGCGACCTGCCCGCTGACCAGCCGGGTGAACGTGTCGGCCTGGATCCCGACCGCGTCCGCGCCCAGCGAGGCCAGGATCTGCGAGGCCCGGGCGAACAGGAAGTCGCCGGTCAGGATCGCGATCGTGTTGGTCCACCGGGAGTTGGCGCTCGGGTGACCGCGCCGGATCAGCGCCTCGTCCATCACGTCGTCGTGGTACAGCGTGGCCAGGTGGGTCAGCTCGATGGCGGTGGCGGCCCGCACCACCCGCTCGTCGGCCGGATTGCCGAACTGGCCGGCCAGCAGCACGAGCGTGGCCCGGAACCGCTTTCCGCCGGCTTCGAGCAAGTGCGTGGACGCCTCGGCGAGCAGGGCCTCCTCGGTGCGGGTGGCCTCGGTGAGCTGCTGTTCGACTTGCTTGAGCCCGGCCCGTACCTCGGCGGACAAGGCGGCATCGGTCAGCTCCACGGGGACGGTGGCGATCACTCAGGGCTCCTGGTCGTCGGTCGGCACGGCCGTCCGAAATATGCCCAGCCCGGGGGGGCTGGACACTCCACCGGCGTGCCGGGACCGGGCGGGCGGTCCCGGCACGTCAGCGGACGAACAGATGGGCGGCCGCATGGTTGGCCAGGCTGAGCAGTGGCTGCGGCACGATGCCGAAGACCAGCGTGGCAAGCACGCCGACGCCGACGGCCGCGCCGGTGAAGATCCCCGGGGTGACCACGGTCAGGCTGCCCGGGGCCGGCTCGCTGAAGAACATCAGCACGATGACGCGCACATAGAAGAACGCAGCGATGGCACTGGCGATCACGCCCACGATGACCAGCGGCAGCGCGCCGCCCGCGATGGCCGCCTGGAACACCGCGAACTTCCCGGTGAAGCCGCTGGTCAGCGGGATCCCGGCGAAGGCCAGCAGGAAGAACGCGAACACCCCGGCCACCAGCGGCGACCGCTTGCCCAGGCCTGCCCAGCTGGACAGGTGCCAGGCCTCGCCGGCCTGGTCGCGGACCAGGGTGACCACCGCGAACGCGCCGATCGTGGAGAAGCCGTACACGGCCAGGTAGAACAGGCTGCTGGACAGCCCGGCCACGCTGGCCGCCACCATTCCGGTCAGCACGAACCCGCCGTGCGCGATGGACGAGTAGGCGAGTAGCCGCTTCACGTCGGTCTGGGTGATGGCGATGATCGCGCCGACCACCATGGTCAGGATGGCCACCACCCAGATGGCCGGCCGCCAGTCCCAGGTGAGCTGGCCGAACGCGACGTAGAACACGCGAAGCAGGGCGCCGAACGCGGCGACCAGGGTGCACGAGGCCATCAGCGCGGTGACCGGGGTGGGCGCGCCCTGGTACACGTCCGGCTTCCAGCTCTGGAACGGGACCGCACCGATCTTGAACAGCAGGCCGACGCCGAGCAGCGCCATCCCGGCGTACAGCAGGGTGGCGCTGCCGGTGTTGCTGCTCGCCGTGGCCGCGATGGCCCGCAGCGAGACCGAGCCCGCGTAGCCGTACAGCATGGCCACGCCGAACAGGAAGAACGCCGAGGAGAACGCGCCGAGCAGGAAGTACTTCATCGACGCTTCCTGGGACAGCAGCCGGCGCCGCCGGGCCAGGCCGCACAGCAGGTACAGCGGCAGGGAGAGCACTTCCAGCGCGACGAACATGGTGAGCAGGTCGTTGGACGCCGGGAACAGCAGCATGCCGCCGACCGCGAACAAGGTCAGCGGGTAGATCTCGGTGTGCGCCATCCCGGCCAGCTGGGCGGTCCGTTCCTCGGCGCTGCCCGGCGTGGCGGCCGCCTGGGCCACGAACGTCTCGTCGTCCCGGGACGACTCCGCGATCAGCATGACGCTGACGAACGCCAGCACCAGGATGGTGCCCCAGATGAACAGCGTGGGACCGTCCACCGCGACCGCGCCCATCGCGGCCACCTGCCCCGCCGCGCCGTCGGTGAACAGCGACGAGGTGGCGGCGACCAGGATGGTCAGGATGAAGGCCGCGGCCAGCCCGCCCAGGGTCAGGGCGAGCTGCAGCGGCCGGCGCTGCGCCCGGGGCGCGAACGCCTCGACCAGCACCCCCACCACGGCCACCCCGAACACCAGCAGCATGGGCGAGAGCTGGCTGTACTCGATGTGCGGCGGGGTGATCGTTGTCACCGCGAGGGACCCGGTCACGGGGTGATTCCCTTCTGGACCTGCGCGCCGCCGGCGCGCAGCAGGATCAGCTGCTGGCCCACCCGGAAGCTGGTTGTGCTCGGATGCTGCGGTACCGGATCGGTGGCATGAACCTGGGACAGCGTGTCGTGCACCGCCGGGTTGATCAGGTCGAGCAGCGGCTTCGGGTACACGCCGAACACGATCAGCAGGGCGACCAGCGGGCCGACCGCCCACAGTTCACGGGGCCGCAGGTCGGGCATGTCGGCGACCTGCGGCTGGACCGGCCCGGTCATCGTGCGCTGGTACATCCACAGGATGTAGATGGCGGCCAGGATGATGCCCGCGGTGGCGAACGACGCGGCCACCTTATACCGGGTGAACGTGCCGACCAGCACCAGGAACTCACTGACGAAGGTGGACAGCCCAGGCAGCGACAGCGAGGCCAGGCCGGAGATCAGGAACAGCCCGGCCAGTAGCGGCGCCACCTTCTGCACCCCGCCGTAGTCGGCGATCCGCTGCGACCGGCGCCGGGCGATCATGAAGCCGGCGATCAGGAACAGCGCCCCGGTGGCCAGCGCGTGGTTGACCATGTACAGCGTGGCGCCGGACTGGCCCTGGCTGGTCAGCACGAAGATGCCCAGCACGATGAAACCGAAGTGGGAGACCGACGTGTAGGCGATCAGCCGTTTCAGGTCACGCTGGCCGATGGCCACGACCGCCCCGTACAGGATGCCGATCACCGACAGCACGATGATCAGCGGGGTGAAATAGCGGGACGCGGCCGGGAACAGCTGCAGGCAGTACCGGATCATCCCGAACGTGCCGACCTTGTCCATCACGCCGACCAGCAGCACCGCGGTGCCGGGCTGGGCGGCGGTGGCCGCGTCCGGCAGCCAGGTGTGGAACGGCCACAGCGGCGCCTTGATGGCGAACGCGACGAAGAACCCGAGGAACAGCCACTTCTGCGTGGTCGGCGTGAACGTGACGTGGGTCAGCTGGGTGAACAGGAACGTGCCGGGATGCCCGCCGTGCGCCGAGTACACGTACAGCGCGATGACCGCCACCAGCATGAGCAGCCCGCCGAACAGGCTGTACAGCAGGAACTTGACCGCCGCGTACTGCCGCTGGCCGACCCCGAAACTGCCGATCAGGAAGTACATCGGGATCAGCATGGCCTCGAAGAACACGTAGAACAGGAACACGTCGGTGGCCGCGAAGACGCCGATCATCATCGTCTCCAGCACCAGCAGCAACGAGAAGTAAGTCTTCACACCACGCCGCGCCCGGGGCCCCGTGCTGGCCGGCAGGGTGCCGTCGGGAGCGGGCACCGGCACGCCGTCGGCCGGCTCCGGCGGGTCGGCGTCATTCCACGAGGCCAGCACGACCACCGGCATCAGCACGGCGGTCATCGCGATCAGCACCAGCCCGATGCCGTCCACGCCGACCGCGTAGTGCACGCCGAACTGCGGGATCCACTGGTAGGTCTGGGTGAACTGGAACTCCGGGCCATTGGACTTGAAGGCCACCATCATGGCGATGGTCAGGCCCAGCGTGATCAGCGAGAAGACCAGCGCCACCCGCTTGACCATGAGCCGCCGGGCGATCCGGTCAGCCTCGCTGCCCGGCGCGGAGCCGCCGGGCATGGCCGCGATCACCAGCGCGCCGACCAGCGGCACGGCGCCGATCACGGTGAGCCAGGGGAACGTGCTCATGACCGGCCTCTCCTAGATTCTCGCCAGCAGGAGGGCGCCGACCAGCAGCACCCCGCCGAGGAACATGGACAGCGCGTAGGACCGGACGAACCCGGTCTGCACCCGGCGCAGCCGGCCCGAGGTGCCGCCGATGGTCGCGGCCACCGTATTCACCAGGCCGTCCACCCCGCGGTTGTCGAAGTACACCGACAGCCGGGTCAGCCACTGCCCGGGCCGCATCAGCAGCGACTCGTTGATCGCGTCGCCGTACAGGTCCTTGCGGGCGGCGCTGACCACAGGCCCGGCGGCCGGGGCGGTCTGCGGTATCGGCCGCCGCCCGAACAGCAGCCAGGCGATCACCGCGAAGATCACCATCAGGGCCAGGGCGATGCCGCCGGCCAGGGTGAACAGCGACGGCTCGGCCGGCGTGTAACCGGTCACCGGGCCGAGGAAGCGGGGCAGCCGGTCGCCGAGGATCTCGAACGCGCCGAAGCCCAGCGCGCCGAGGGCGAGCAGGATCACCGGCCAGGTCATCACCGGGGGCGCTTCGTGTGGATGGGCGTCCTCGGCCCAGCGGCGCTTCCCGAAGAACGTCATGAACAGGATCCGGGTCATATAGAAGGACGTGATGCCCGCGCCGAGCAGCGCGGCGGTGCCCACGATCCAGCCGGTGGTGCCGCCATCGCGATAAGCGGCGTCGATCACGGTGTCCTTGGCGAAGAACCCGGAGAACGGCGGGAAGCCGATGATGGCCAGGTAACACGCCGCGAACGTGGTGAACGTGATCGGCAGGACCGCGTACAGGCCGCCGAAGCGGCGCATGTTCACCTCGTCGTTCATGCCATGCATGATCGACCCGGCGTCGAGGAACAGCCCGGCCTTGTAGAAGCCGTGCGCCAGCAGCAGCGCGATCGCGAACGGGTAGCCCTTGGGGCCGACCCCGGCGGCCAGCATCATGTAGCCGATCTGGCTCATCGTCGAACCGGCCAGCGCCTTCTTGATGTCGTCCTTGGCCGAGCCGATGATCCCGCCGAACAGCAGGGTGGCCGCGCCCACGATGGCCACGGCCAGCCGGGCATCCGCGGTCAGGTCGAAGATCGGGCCGGACCGGACGATCAGGTAGACGCCCGCGGTGACCATGGTCGCCGCGTGGATCAGCGCCGAGACCGGGGTCGGGCCCTCCATCGCGTCGAGCAGCCAGGACTGCAGCGGCAGCTGGGCCGACTTGCCACACGCGCCGAGCAGCAGGAGCAGCCCCAGCGCGGTGAGCACGCCCGGGCCGGCCTGGTGGGCGTGCGAGAACACCCCGGCGAACGTGACCGTGCCGAACGTGCTGAACATGAGCATGATGCCCAGCGACAGCCCGGCGTCACCGACCCGGTTGGCGATGAACGCCTTCTTGGCCGCCACCGCGGCCGATGGCTTGAACTGCCAGAACCCGATCAGCAGGTAGGAGGCCAGGCCGACACCCTCCCAGCCGGCGTACAGCAGCAGGTAGTTGTTGGCCAGCACGAGCAGCAGCATGGCCGCCAGGAACAGGTTCATGTAGCCGAAGAACCGGCGGCGGCCCTCGTCGTGGGCCATGTAGCCGACCGAGAAGATGTGGATCAGCGAGCCGACCCCGGTGATCAGCAGCACGAAGCAGATGGACAGCTGGTCGAGCTGCAGGCCGACGTTCACCTTGAACGAGCCGACCGCGATCCACTGGTAGATCTGCACGGTCCGGCTGCGCTGGTCGCCCGGGTAGCCGAGCATCTGGGCGAACGCGATCAGCGCGTAGACGAACGCGGCCAGCGGCATGGCCACCCCGAGCAGGTGCCCCCAGCGGTCGGTCCGCCGCCCGCCCAGCAGCAGCACGACCGTCCCGATCAGCGGGAACACGAGCAGCAGCCACGCCGCCCGCTGCGCGCCGACGGCGGGCAGCGTGGTCTCGACGTGCGTCACGGCCGTCTGCGCAACCGCAAGTGAGCCTGTCACTGCCTTACTCCTCGTGCTTGTCCGGGCTGAGATCCCAGCCCGGTGACATCCAGGGACGTCCTAGTACTTGAGCAGGCTCGCGTCGTCCACCGACGCGGACCTCCGGGCGCGGAAGATCGACATCAGGATGGCCAGCCCGACCACAACCTCGGCCGCCGCCACCACCATGACGAAGAACGCGATGACCTGGCCGCCGAGGTTGTTGTGCATCCGGGCGAAGGCCACGAAGGCCAGGTTGACCGCGTTCAGCATGAGTTCCACGCACATGAAGATGACCATGGCGTTGCGCCGGACCAGCACGCCGACCGCGCCGATCACGAACAGGACGACGGCCAGCGCGACGAAGTCGCCGGGGCTCATTCCTGGTCCCCTTCCTGGCTCCCGCTGCCGAGCAGCGTGCGCTGCTCGTCAGTCAGCGCCCGGCCGCCAACTTCGGTGCCAGGCGGCTGGATACGGTGGCTGATGAACGGGCTGACCGAGTTCTCGGCCGGGCTGCCGTCCGGCAGCAGGGCCGGCATGTCCACCGCGTTGTGCCGGGCGTAGGTACCGGGACCGGGCAGCGGCGCGGGCCGGCCGCTGGCCGTCCGCAGCCGGGACAGGTCCCGCTGGGTCAGCTTGGGCTCGGTGCGCTCCCGGTGGGCCAGCACCATCGCGCCCAGCGCCGCCGTGATCAGCAGCGCGCTGGTCACTTCGAACGGGAACACGTAGGTGGTGAAGATCAGCCGGGCGATGCTGTTCACGTTGGTCGCGCCGAAGCTGGCCGTCTCGGCGGGGGCCGGCCCGATCACCGCGTGCCCGATGGTCAGCGAGAGCAGGACCAGCAGGCCGATCCCGGCCAGCCCGGCGGCCATCCGCTGGCCCTTGAGCGTCTCCACGATCGAGTCCTTGGCCCGGATACCCACGATCATCAGGACGAACAGGAACAGCATCAGCACCGCGCCGGTGTACACGATGACCTGGACGAAGGCCAGGAACGGGGCGCCCAGGATGGCGTACAGCACGGCCAGGCACAGCATCACGACGGCCAGCAGCACAGCGCAGTAGACCGCCTTGCGGACCAGGATCATGCCCAGCGCCGCGCTCACCGAGATCACCGCCAGCAGCCAGAACGCCACCTGCTGCGTCTCGGCGGCCACGTGCGTGAGGGCCAGCGTCCCGTGCGTCATCGCTGATCCCCCGCGTCGGAGCCGATGTCGGAGTGAGCAGCCGCCTCCCAGAGCGATGGGTCGGGCCGGGTGACCTCGCCCTCGTTGCCCGGGGCAGGCTTCTCGTCCGCGTTGCGCGGCGCGGCCACCCCGGCGTTGCGCAGCAGGTAGTAGTCCTTCTCGGTCTGGCCGAGACGCATGTCGTGCGGCGGCGCCTCCATGCCGGGCAGCAGCGGCGCGAGCAGTTGCTCCTTGGTCCAGATCAGGCTCTCCCGGCTGTCGTCGGCGATCTCGTACTCGTTGGTCATGGTCAGCGCGCGGGTCGGGCACGCCTCGACGCACAGTCCGCAGAGAATGCAGCGCAAGTAGTTGATCTGGTAGACCGCGCCGTAGCGCTCGCCGGGTGAGTACCGCCCGTCCTCGGTGTTGTCCCGTCCCTCGACGTAGATCGCGTCCGCCGGGCAGGCCCACGCGCACAGCTCACAGCCGATGCACTTCTCCAGCCCGTCGGGCCACCGGTTGAGCTGGTGACGGCCGTGGAACCGGGGGGCGGTGGGGTTCTTCTGCTCGGGATACTCGACGGTGTCGACCTTCTTGAACATCTGGCGGAAGGTCGTGCCGAAGCCCTTGACGGGCCCCAGGAACTCAGGCACCGGTCACCTCCTTCGTCGTCCCGTTAGCGGGCTCGGACGTGCCGCGCTCAGTGGACACGGTCACCCCGATCCCGTGGTAGTGCGGCAGGTCCAGCGGCGGGACCGGGAAGGCCACCGAGTCGTCCGCCGCCGCTGGCGATCGCTCGGCGACCGCCGTCGCCTCGGTCTCCGCCGCGGCCTCGGCCGCCTCCTGACGGCGCTGCATCGCGGTGTCGGCCATGAACAGCAGGGCAAGCAGGGCGACCAGCAGCAGGCCGGCCACGGTGTACACGGCCGGGCTGCCGCCATGCGTGCGCCAGACCCGGATGGTGGCGATGACCAGGATCCACACCAGGGAGACCGGGATCAGCACCTTCCAGCCGAACCGCATCAGCTGGTCGTAGCGGATCCGGGGCAGCGTGCCGCGCAGCCAGATGAAGCAGAACAGGATGATGCCGAGCTTGATCAGGAACCAGATCATCGGGTACCAGCCGGAGTTGGCCCCGGACCAGACGCTGATCGGCCACGGCGCCCGCCAGCCCCCCAGGAACAGCGTGGTGGCCAGCCCGGCCACCGTGGTCATGTTGATGTACTCGGCCAGGTAGAACAGCGCGAACTTGAGCGACGCGTACTCGGTGTGGAAGCCGCCGACCAGTTCGCCCTCACCCTCGGGCAGGTCGAACGGCAGCCGGTTGGTCTCGCCCACCATGGTGATCAGGTAGATCACGAACGACGGGAACAGCAGCACCGCGAACCACGACGGGTAGTGCAGGGTGGCGCCGAACCAGTGGAACTCGGAGCTGCTGCCCGCCTGCGCGGCGACGATCTGGGTGGTGGACAGCGACCTGGCGTAGAGGAACACCGCGACGAAGGACAGCCCCATCGCGATCTCGTAGCTGATCACCTGGGCCGACGAGCGCAGCCCGCCGAGCAGCGGGTACGGCGAGCCGGACGCCCAGCCGGCCAGCACGATGCCGTACACGCCCATCGAGCTCATGGCCAGCACCAGCAGCACGGCGACCGGCAGGTCAGCCAGCTGGAGCGGGGTCTGCACGCCGAAGATGGACACCTCGGGGCCGAACGGGATGATCGCGAAGCTGATGAACGCCGGGATCGCCGCGATGGCCGGGGCCAGCCAGAACAGCAGCTTGTCCACGCCCCGCGGCACGATGTCTTCCTTGAGCGCCAGCTTGATCCCGTCCATCAGCGACTGGAGCAGCCCGAACTTCCCGGCCCGGTTGGGCCCGGGCCGCTGCTGCATCCGCCCGATGACCCGGCGCTCGGCCCAGATCATGAACAGCGTGACCAGCAGCAGGAAGACGAAGATGAACAGCACCTTGATGATCACCAGCCACCAGGGCTGGTTGTAGAAGCTGGCCAGGGTGGGATCCCCCGCGGCGAGCAGCCGCGAGCCCGCCACGCTGGCAGATCCGGTCATTGCGCGCTCCTCATGGTCACCAGGCTGCCGTAGCCGGCCCCGAGCTCGCGCCGCACCTGGGACCCATCGGAATGGGCCGGCAGCCACACCACCTGGTCCGCCATCTCGGTCACCTCGACCGGCAGGGTCAGCGAACCACGGTCAGTGGCAACAGTGACCTTACCGCCGTCGGCCA
>Ga0335076_10004794_pt1 | contig 13706 bp, 8 predicted proteins | sample Lox_Sample_25_FD_206717 | JGI IMG/M metagenome (GOLD analysis project Ga0335076, IMG submission 206717) | Soil microbial communities from Loxahatchee National Wildlife Refuge, Florida, United States - Lox_Sample_2.5 | ecosystem: Environmental > Terrestrial > Soil > Wetlands | place: USA: Florida... | reverse complement strand
GATCACCCATCGGCTACGGACAGAATCGGTGGTCAAGTGTGTTGCCTCTGCCAAGCTCCCGACTGAATATGGAGAGTTCCGGCTCCACACTTTCGAGAATCAGATCGACAAGCAAACGCATATTGCTCTTGTCGCCGGCGATATCGGAGATGGGCAGAACGTGCTTGTGCGCGTACACTCGCAGTGCGTTACGGGTGATGTGCTGCGTTCCGTGCGTTGCGACTGTGGTGCGCAGCTCGACAAAGCCTTGCGCCGCATCGCCACCGAAGGCCGCGGCGTGCTGCTGTACCTGAGCCAGGAAGGTCGGGGGATCGGCCTCGCCAACAAGATTCACGCGTACAGTTTGCGGGACGAAGGCTTTGATACCGTGGAGGCCAATGAACGACTTGGCGTCAAACCGGATGAGCGCGATTATGGCATTGGGGTGCAAATCCTGCGCGAAATCGGCGTGCGCTCCATACGGCTTCTAAGTGACAATCTCCACAAGCCAGTCGCTATCGAGGGCTACGGCCTGTCGGTCACGGAATGGCTGCCCCTCGAGATTCCTGCTTCATCTTCGGCCTTGGGCTATCTGGCAGCGAAGCGAAACAGGCTCGGGCACGTCTTGCAAACGCTAGACTGAATGGCCTCAAACACTTCCCCGGAATAACGCGACCGATCTCGCCGCAGCCGCGGAGGTTTCGCCTCCGACGCCACGAACAGGCTTACTGCGGCTTCCTGGAATGGAAAGGGAAATGCAGGAAAAACCACGAGCTGGTTACAGATTGCCCATGAGTCTAGAGATTTTTCGCCCAGCAGGTGGTACCGATGTCGGCAAGCATTACTCACGCAGAAGCTCTTTTTGGCGCGACGTTTCCTACGGGAATCGACACGCGTTGGGAGACAGAAAATCGCAGGATGTGGAATGAACGAGAGCACGAAAGCGAAGAACGTGAACTGGTCTACGAGATCAGTTGGATTTCAGAACTTGGTGTGTGGCGCCGCTTCCTGCGCTCGCAGCGGAAGATAAAAACTTGAAGAATCCTTGTTCTGGGAGAGCCAGTTCGCAAGGAGACAAATGCGAGGCTTGCGGTCGAGCGGGTCCGCTGCCCTATGCGATGAGATGCAGGTGGACTTAGGTTTGCGGCCAAAGAGTTCTGATCGTCTAAGGCAGTCCGCACCGGATGGCCGAAATGCCGAGACACAACCCTGAGCAATTGGGCTAGAGGTGCTGATAACGCCGCCATTCCGAGGATGAGCGACGTTTGCCGCGCATAGGGGGTTCAGGTCTTCGAAGCGGTCGATGGTGTCACGCAGCGGAAAGACCCAAGCATTTATGAAGCACACTTCCTTAGATGACCATCGTCGCTATCTCAACCGGTATGTGCAATGGGTGGAGTTCAACCGCCGTGTGCTCGAGGAAGCTCGTGACATTGCCAATCCGTTGCTCGAAAGAGTTAAGTTCCTCGGCATCACCGCGAACAACCTAGACGAATTCGTGGAAATCCGCGTGTCCAGTTTCCTTCAGAAGATCGAACATGGATCGCGCGAACTCAGTCCTGATGGTCTCACCGTCGCCGAAGAACTCGTCCAAGTCTCGGCAGCCATGAAGGTTTTCGTCACCGACCAATATAAATGTTGGAATCAAGAGCTTATTCCGGCGCTTGCAAAAGAAGCGATCCGCATTGTTCCCGTCCGCGAACTCTCAGGCGAAGCACTGAAGGTCGCAAGAAATTACTACTACTCCCGGGTTTATCCCCTGCTCACCCCGGTGACCGTCGACCCTTCCCATCCATTTCCGCATGTTTTGAACAAGCTGTTGTCTATTGCGTTCTTGTTGCGTGCTAGGGACGGTAAACCATATTTTGGTGTCGTCACCGTACCGCGCGCGTTGTCACGGCTTTGGCGAGTCCCTGCGGCCGATAACGCCCTTCACTTTGTCTCGCTCCAGGACCTTATGACTACGTACGCGCCGAAGTTGTATCGCGGCTATAAGATTCTCGCCTGGGCAGCGTTTCGTATCACACGCAATAGCAATTTGTACTTGGAAGAGGAGGAGACCCGCAGTCTTTTGGAAGCGATCGACTCACAGGTCGCGCGGCTGCGGAAGGGTGATGCTGTGCGTCTGGAAATCGAGGCCGGCGCCCATCCAGAGATTGTGGCGCGGCTTGTGTCCACTTTTGGCTTGGATGAATCACTGGTGTTCCGGGTCGATGGTCCCGTGAGTCTCTGGCGCCTGTCCCAGGTTTACGAAGAGATATCCAAGCCAGACTTGAAATACCCGGTTTTCAGACCGCGCCAGTTTCGCTTGAGCCGTAATGCGGATGCGTTGTTTGATTCCCTGCGGCGGCAAGACGTTCTGCTTCATCATCCCTACGATTCCTACGACACTGTCGTCGATTTTCTGCGCATTGCCAGTCGCGACCCGCGCGTGCTTTGTATCAAGCAGACGCTTTACCGCACGAGCGCCGATTCGCCGGTCGCACGAGCGCTTCTCGAGGGCGCAGCAAAGAAGGAAGTGACCGTCGTCGTGGAACTCAAAGCCAGTCTCGACGAAGCATCGAATATTCATTGGGCGCGCCGCTTTGAGCATGCCGGCGTGCAAGTCTTCCACGGGGTCGCCGGCTTAAAGACTCATGCCAAGCTGCTGTTGATCGTCCGCCAGGATCCCGACGGAAAGATCCGCCAGTACGCGCATCTCGGCACCGGGAATTACAATCCTTCCACAGCACGCTATTACACCGATCTAAGCTTGCTGACCTGCGATGAAGAGATTACCTCTGCCGTGCACGACGTGTTCAATTACCTGACCGCATATTCCGAGCAGGCCGACTATACACCGCTGATGGTGGCACCCCGGAACATGGCTGGCACGTTCCTGGCGCTGATCGATCGAGAAGTGAACCATGCGCGTCGCGGCCGCCGTGCAAGGATGATCGTCAAGGTGAATGCCGTCTCGGACCCGCCCATCATTCAGGCCTTGTATCGCGCCTCCGAGGCTGGGGTGGAAATCGATCTGATCGTGCGGGGACCGTGTTCGCTGGTTCCTGGCGTTCGCGGTCTGAGCAGTCGTATTCGCGTTCGTAGTATCGTCGGACGTTTCCTCGAACACAGTCGTATCTTCTACTTCGAGAACGCCGGCCAGCCAGAAGTGTATCTCGGCAGCGCGGACTGGATGGAACGTAACCTCTACGGGCGCGTGGAAGTCGTTTTCCCCCTGAAGGACCCACAACTTCGCCGGCGTGTTCACACGGAAATCCTGGGTTCGTACCTCGCGGACACGCGAAAAGCCCGAATCCTGGAGTCTGACGGAACCTGCCTGCGTCCACCGGGAGTTCGCAATGGCCACGGGTTCTCGGTTCAGGAGCACCTGATGAGCGTCGCCAGCTGTGCTGCAACTTCTGAACAGACTTCCCGTGGGGCGCCACAACCGCTCGAGGTTGGCTTTGAACTCCGCGAATGAAGCGGTGTCTTGGGGACCACGTGGGATTCAGGACCTTATGAAGCACTCCAGTGGCGTTGTAGAGAGCGCCTCGAAAAGCCCCGGAACCATCGCCGCTTTCAGCCCGAGGTCAAGCAAACAACTGTCGGAAGCCTTACAGAACATGAATCTTGGGCACACAATTTGAGCCTCTCGGGTTCCAAAAACAACTGGCTCACACTCTCAGGTTACCTTCGTTATTGACCCCGCGATTCCGCCGGATTACGCTCTCCGCTCTGCCTTACGTTACCTGCAGGATCCTGAAACAGGAGCACTCATGTCCGAATTTGAGAATCGCGAAGTCATCGAGGAATTGTACGATGCCCTGAACGCGCACGACCTGGATCGCTTCGCGAAGTTGCACGACGATTCCTATGTTCTGGAAAGCGATTCGTTCCCTGGCCCGATTCGTGGTCCGGAAGGTGCCAAGAGAAATACTGCAGTCTATCTGAAAGCGTTCCCTGATCTTCACTTTGATGTCCAACAAATGATCGCTAGTGGCGATTATGTTGTGACTCGTTGGCGGGCCACGGGAACGAACGACGGAGAACTTAACGGCATGCCTGCCACCGGCGGGCGCGCGTCTATCAACGGTTGTTCAGTCAGTGAAATTAGGAACGGTCGAATCCTTAAGACAACTATGTATTTCGATCAGCTTGCCCTCTTACGTCCACTGGGGACGACCGAAAGAGCCGCTGCCACAGCTAGTTAGCCGTTCCGTTAAGGATGCATCGGCCGGGTTACCAACTGCATATCGCAACCTAACCGATAAACTGCTCTGAGCCGTAACCGGGCTGTTCCAATTCCTCCTGTTCGGGCAGCCATTCAGGAAACTCCTTGTCCTGCAGTAGCCGGAGCGGCGCAAATGCCCGACGAAACTTTCAGCCCAGTTGCCCTCGCCGTCAAAGCCATCAATCGCGTTAGTTTTTTTCAGGGTTAGAGGAAGGGGGCAGGAAACGGCCAGTTGAGTCTCCTGCCCGTAATGGGAAATGTGTCTTGTACGTTGGATGAAGCCGGCCCCAAGTGGATGCTGGGGAATGAAAGATTTATCGTTTCAGACCACCGAGATCTACCTTCAGGTGCAGATACGGATCGCCCCGCTTTTTGGGGGAAGAGGTTCAGGGCAATACTGTACCAGCCAAGCGTAGAAAGGCGGAGTTGTTCCCGGAGACGATTTTATAATCCATTCGCGCGGCATCCAAAAACCGGCAACATTCTTGGTCATCTTTGCCGGCCTCCCACGGGCGAACAGCCAGCCCACCCCGTCGCATTCCTTGCATCTCGCGCGAGTCCAGCCAGTTCCCCCTGCACGAGGGGGAAGCGTGTCTTGAATTGTTCCTCGGAATCGTTTGCCCAGATGATCCGTATACATCTTCGATCGGCTAGGATTATGTTGTACCCGACCGTTTCACAGACGGGACAGCAGGTAGTGGCCAATGGATGTTTCGCCATGGCAGCGCAATTCCAGTCAATTACGGTATCAGAGCAATTTCTTCTTCGAGGCAGCCCGCCAGGGAAGAACAAGAAGATGGCACGCGACCTCTCGTCGCTGGCGCAGAGCAGCTCAGCGATTCGGCCTCGGTGTAAACGCCGACAGATTTCTGGGTGTAGCGGCACAACCAAAGGGCAAACCGGTCGTGCCTCCGCAAACTGGCGACAACATACATCTGACGCGTTCATCTCACGCTCCTTCTGGCAGGCAGCTGGCGTGTCAGTTTCAGGGACAGCTCACTATCGCCCCTGCATGGGCAGGGTGGCCATCGATGTTCATGCCCGGCCAGAGTTAATGTAAGCCCCCGGCTCGCGAATCGTCGAGGCTCATTGGCGGACCACCGATGAAGGTGAGATCGACAACCGTGCAATCATCTTGCAATGGATGATCGCCGGAGAAGAGCTGAACAGACTTGATGATCTGCTCCGGCGGCATTTCTCCTCCAGCACATTCCACAAGGCGATGGTCCCCAAACATTTCACCCGCGGCATTCTCCGTTTCCGTCACGCCATCCGTAACGATAATTAGATGGTCGCCAGGTTTCAGCCGAGTTTGAACGCTTACATATTTTACGAGAGGGAAAAGTCCAACGGGTAAGTTGGTTTCGTCCAGACGGCTGAGCTGCCCGCCATTGTTAACCAGAAGGGGAGCTACGTGACCGCAGTTCATATACTCCAGCGCACCGTCGGGTTGCAAACAGGCGATCACGAGAGTCGCGTACTTAGAGCCAAGATTGCGAGTGCAAAGAAATCTGTTGACGGATTGCGCGATTTCTGGGAATGGAACTCGAGACCGCAGAGCCTCATATATGATGCCCTGCAGCAACGAAGCCAGAATGGCCGCCGGCACGCCTTTCCCCGAAACGTCGGCTACCGCGACTGCGACACCATCCCCAACGGGCAGAAAGCTGAAGAAGTCTCCTCCGACTTCCAGACAAGGACGATTGTGCGCTCTGAGATGCGTAAACGGAACTTGCAAGGTTTCTGCGCCCATGAGCCCGCGTTGAATATGGGCTGCCGCCTCGAGTTCCTGAATGCGGAGTTGCGCAGCGTCCTTCTCGCGAAGTTTCCTAAGAAATTCGTCGGGAGGGATATAGAACGGGTTCTCCTGCAGGAGGCCTCCGATTATAATCATCGGGTGTGATCGTAAAGCGTCAACTATCCGTTCCGCATCGAGCGCCTCCCGGTCATACGTGCAAATCACAACGTGGTCATACTTGGGAAGCATTTGGTTTAAGGAGATTTCATATTCGACCCAGTCTGCCGTGCGCGGCAGGCCTGCAGCACCCCACTGCAGATGCGCAACCAGTCGTGTGCGGTCGTACCCTTGCGACGCACCGGTTTTCAGCATCGTCTCCATCGCGGCAAGCATTCTTTGTTTTTCGAAGCGCCCATCCGGCAGATAGGTATCGCGCCACGGGCGTATGTCGAGTTGACCGCGTGTTCTGGCTAATGCTGTGTCGATACCTTCCGCCTGAAGACGTTTAAGGTGATTGTCTTCTCGTTGCGGACTCAGGACGTGCAGAGCCTTCTCTCCCCGCTCGAATCCCTCCTTGATGAATGGCATTAGGACTTCATACTCCTCTTCGGGGCTGCGGAAGAACGCGCAAACATGTCGTTGCTCACCCAGCGTGCCACGACCAAGGTGAATACATTCGGGAGACTTCATCGCGTTTCCTCAATATCTTTCGTCGACAATAGCAAGAATTCCTCCAATCAGTCATTGATCCCTGATTTAGCTCCGAGCTTCCCCCGCCGCTAGGTGAACAGAGTTTCGCCCTTGCTCATGGTGCAACACCGATACCAAAGCTACAGGCTTTAAGTTGATGAGTCTTCAGCGTGTTGGTGAAACGAACTCGGGTCGAAAGTCGACAGTGTCGAAGGCAAGACACCGCGGCAACTGCAGCGGAGCGCTCTTCGTGACTTCGAGCAGCGTCCTTTTGCTGGTCAGAACTGAAGCTTAAGGGCAAGCTGGATGGAACGGGGGCCGCCGATTTGGTAGAGGGGGTTGAAGCCGCCATTGGCGCCGCCAGAGCCGAGAAAGCTCGCTAGCGTCTGGGCCGAGTGGCCAAACAGGGGGCTGATTAGGTCGTTGTTGGGGCTGCCGAAATCGGGGTGCTTGAAGATGTTGAAGAACTCGGCGCGGAAGAAAAGCCCAACCTTTCGGTGAGGTGAAGTTGTCGCTGCAACGCAAGATCTCCTTGTGTTGCTCCGAAGCCGCGTAGCAGATCGTGACCGAAGGTCTCCTGCTGCTCTGCAGGCAGCTCGCTTTAAGGCGACCTTATGTCGCGATGGTGTCAACGCAAAGTAGAAATGTCCGGGTTTTCGCCAGATAGAAATGTCCGCTTCCATGGTTTTCTCCAGGGGTGATTTGCAGGTACATGGTATTTGGTTTTGATTTTGTTTTGGGGTTTCGGCGTTTGTTCCGCAAGTCCTGGAGGCCGTAGGCCGGAAGGACTTGCGGACGGCCGCACCGGTTCGGGACAGGGGCGCAGGTGCAGATAGCGGCCGCGGTAGCGCAACCAGTGACTTCCGTCTAACCGCCGTTCGATCTCCACCGCCGCTCCGCGAAGCCCCGCACAAACTTCTTCCCGTAGTACTCCCCAGCGATTTCCATCCCAGCTGACGGTGTGATCCTCGGCTACCCTACGGGCCACGCGTACACTCAGGATCTCTTCCAGGTGCTGTTCCCGCCCCAGTCGTCGATGGGCATTGCGGGCATTCCGCGGGACCACCGTGAACCGCTGCTCCCACTCGGGTAGAAAGCGCGTCTCCAGAAAATGATTCGCTCCCAGGATGCTGTCGATTCCCGCCAAGCGCATCTCTTTCACTAGACGATCCTGAAGGGTTTCAAACAACCTCTCGATACGCCCCTTCGCTTGCGGACTGTGGGCCGCGATCCATTCGATCCCCAGTTCGTGCAACGCTCGCCCGAACTGCGTGCGCAGCGGATCTCCCCGCAGTTGTTCGGGTAGCGGCTGCGGGCCGGCCTTTCGAAAAATGCTGGCTTTATCCGTGTAATGGGCCAAAGGACGTCCGTAGCGCTGTACCCATCCGCCAAACGTTCGCAGGTTCTCTTCCGTGGTGTCGTGTTCGGTGAACCGTCCCCAGATGCGACTGGTGGCATCGTCGATCAGGGCGATGAGCTGGCAAGCCGGACCGCGCTCCTCCAACCAGCGGAACGGTGAGCTGTCCTGCATCACCAGCTCCCCGAAACTGGCTCGGCGCTCCCGCCACACATGCACGGCCTTCACGCGCTGCGAGCGCGGGCGCCACAAGGCCGCTTTGGTCATCCACTTCCGTAGCGTCTCCCGGCTCACGGAGAAACCCTCCTGGGCCAGGTGTTCGGCAGCCAGCGTGGGTCCGAAATCCGCATAACGCTGCTGCAGGCGCGCCAAAATCTTCTGCTCCAAGCGGGCCGGCAGCTTGCGGTTCGATGGTCGGCCGCGCAGTCCGTGAACCAGGGAGCGATCTCCGCGCTCGCGAAGGCGCAGCAGCATCCGCCGCACCTGGCGGTCGCTTATGTTCAGCCTCGTGGCCCCAGCTACCTGCGTCAGATGCTTCTGCTGTATCTCGTGCAACACTTTCAAACGGTCCCGTCCTCGTTGGCTCAACGCAATTCGCTCCGTCTCCATGGGGCCCTCGGCCATCCATGAAAGCGGACATTTCTACTTTGCACAAACCGGACATTCTCATTTTGCGGCGACACCTTATGTCGCGATGGTTGACAAAAGGGGACGCGAGGACGGAGCATAACTGCTCTTCCGCGCCGCACAGGGTCCTATAATAACGCGCCGCAAGAGGGCATGGGCTGGGAAGGAGAAGGCGGAGTCATTCGCCGATGCGTGAACGCTATGCACGGTACACACCCTTTAACGACCCGAACGTCCGTAAAGCCGCGAAGTTGTTGGATGCCTAAGGCAAGATCGTGGACAAGGAAACGACGGACAGGGAAATGACAATAGGCTGCTAAGGGTGTTGGTGGGACTGCCGAAGTTCGGGTGGGCGAAAATTACGGTTTTGCGAGGAAAAAGGCAAGGAGCCCACAGGTCCCTCGGCTTCCCGTTGGTCCCGGGATGCCAATTGCTGCGTTTGCCTACACGCATGTTTTAAGCGCGTTTCCTGTATACCAGGACAGCGGCCTTAGAAATTGACCCGTACACTAAACTGAATCTCCCGGGGCTGGTTGACCTGTGACAGAATCTCCCCGAAATTCGAGGAACCTTGCTGGGTCACAGGAGGCGCAAACTGCACGCGGTTAAAGATGTTGAAGAACTCGGCGCGGAACTGCACGTTGGCCCGCTCGCCCCAGAGATTTGTCGATTTCATGGCTGCGAAATCGTAGTTGTTGATTCCCTGCGAGGTTAGAGTCGGGTCGACGCGTGACTCGTTGCCGAAAGCATAGTTGCCTGGAAACGTAAAACAGGAGGTGTTGAACCATTCATTTAAGCGGCTTCTTGCTGAACCAGAGATTTTTTTATCGCAACCGGGGACCACGTTCGGACGGAGCGTTCCGCCGCCGAAGAACTGCGTCAAGGGATTGGATTGCGCCTCGGTGATGAACAAGGGGAATCCGGATTGGAAGGTCGTGATTCCGCTCACGCTCCAGCCGGAAACCAGCATGTCAACAGGTCGAGAGAGCGTATTGGCGAATCTCTGTCCCTTGCCAAACGGCAGGTCCAGCACATAGCTGATCACCGCGCGCTGATTAACATTGTAGCTGAGGAGCGAGTATTCTCCATTCAAGTTGTTGTAGTCCTGAATCGTGCCTTCGCCGCTGGTGGAGCTCTGCGGAGATGGCTTGGCTTCCAGGAAGCCGTTGAGAGTGTCTGTATTCGCAAGATTCTTCGACCACGTGTAGTTGGCCGACAGCGTGCCGCCAGAACCGAAGCGCTTGACCAACTTTGCCTGTAGCGAGTTGTAATTGCTATGGGCGTGGAATTCGGCCGTGTCGCTGATGTTACTGTAAAACGGGTAGGGCCTCAAACTTTGACCCACGGTCATTGGAATCCCGTCCAGGGTCGTAGGATTCAGCAGCGTTGATCCCATCGCGTAATACTTGCTCGAGAGTTCGTCCAGCGAAAGGCCGATCCCGGGCAGGTTCGTCCCCTTCAAACCGGAGTAGCCGACCTCCGCCATCCAGTTGCCTTTGAACTGGTGGCCCACGGTGAAGTTCCACTGTTGCACGTGCGGGAAATTCTGCTGGGGAACCGGTCCGCTGATATTTTTTAAACTGGCGGTACAGCAGTACCGGGTCATGAAGCCCGGGTCGGTACGCCCGATGGGCTGATTGAGTGTCGTCGGGTAAAGATCTTGTAATGGCGTCGGTAATGCTCCGGTGACATTAATTTGCGTGCTGGCGGAGTTGACCAAAGAACTGCTTGCCAGCACTCCCGTCAGATCGGGGGGCAGGTAGAATATGCCGTAGCCGCCGCGGACTACCGTATCGTTGCTAAGGCGATAGGCAAAGCCCAAGCGCGGCGCAAACAGGTCGTGTTTCGGAAGGACAGTACTTCTGTGTGGATACAGAGGAGAATTCACCAGGGTGAGAGTTCCGGTAGCGCCGGTATACGGGTCGACGGCATAGGGCAGCAGCACCGTAGCCTTGTTATTTCTTTCCGCAACCGCTCCGGGTAATTCGTAGCGTAGCCCCAGGTCGAGAGTCAGGTTCCTCTTCGCCTGCCAGGAGTCGGTCACGTAATACGCCTGGTAGTAGCTGTAACTGGCTGTCGTACTGAACGTGTCGAACTCGATCTGCGTAGGATAGCCCATTAAGAACGAAGCCCACTCATCGCCGGTATAGGTCGTACTGTAGGTGTACTTTCCCGAGCCGCTTCCAACGAAGCCTGTACCGCTCTGATCCATCAGCCGGAGCTCAGTACCGAACTTCAGACTGTGCGCGCCGATGATCTTGATCAGGTTCGCGTTCGTACCATAGGTGTTCCACCAGTTCACCGCGTATCCGGTTATGTTGCCGAAGTTGTAAAAGTTATGGATCCCGTTGAGCGTGAAGACGGGAAGCACATGGATGCTCATCTGCGGAGCCAGAGCCGCGTACGCAGGTCCGAATTGCGATTGGTTTACCGAGACGCTCTCCGGATAGTTCGGCGAGTACTCCCTCACATAAGTGATGCGAACGTCCAAGAGAGTGCTCGGATTAAAGATGTAAGTGTCTCCCAGGACGACCTGATGCGCGTCGTTGATGACATGACCGTTGGTAGTGGGCCAGCCGCCGGCATTGTTGAATTCCGAGAACCCGGTATCATGCAGGGTCCAATAGGTATATCGGCCAAACAGTCGCTGCTTGGGACTGATGGTGTAATCAACGCGCCCGTTGTATTGGTTCTGGTGGTTCGTGATGGGCGTGGTCAAGAACCAATTGAAGGCTCCCGAAGTGTTTGGCAGCGGGTAATAGTTCATGAGGATGTGGGCCAACGGATCGCCGCAGGACCCCTGCCAGAGGTTCGTGATGGCCCATGTTCCCTCATTCGGGTTATGCACAATGTTGCAGTGTCCCAAAGGATCGGTGATCGGATTCGTAAAGACACCGCTCCGCATCGCTTGGGTGGGCACATTGGTAGCCGAGCTCTCGCCGAGGATTTCCGCGAAGCCCTCCCAACTAAAGAAAAAGAACGCTGTGTCCTTCTTGATCGGCCCGTTGAGCACTACGCCGTACTGGTTCTGATTGTCCTGAGGCCGAGGTGCGTCGAGCCGGTTGTTGAAGAAATTGTTGGCGTTCAACTCGGCATTTCTGAAATACTCGTACAGCAATCCGTGCCACCGGTTGGTGCCGCTCCTGGATGTCATGTTAACCACACCGCCGGCAAAACGCCCGAAATCGGCGCCGGCACCGCTTGTGACGACGCTGAACTCCTGAACAGCGTCCTGCGTCATCACCAGGGCAACTGTGTTTCCACCGAGAACATTGATCGGGGAGCCGTCAATATACTCGGCGCTCTGGCCTTGGATGGCGCCGCCGATCTGGTAGTTACCCCAACCCTGGTTACCGGTCCGGGTCCCTTGGTTGAGACCGGTGCCGCCGGCACTCGAGCCCCCTGGCACCACGCCCGGGGCCAGGGCAATCAGGTTCATGACGTTGCGGCCATTGAGCGGCAATTCCCGTACCCGAGATCTGTCTATCTCCTCGCTCATGACGCTCGTGTCGGTTTGCAGAAGTGGCGCTTCGGAGTTCACTTTGATGGTTTCATTGATGGTACCCACAACCAGTACCCCGTCGACGCGGACGAACGCTCCCACCCCTACAATTACCTGGCCGCTCAAGAACCGTTTGAACTGCGCTTTCGTCATCTCAACCTGGTAAGTGGTCGGTACCAGATTTGTGACGAGGTACTTACCTCCTGAATCCGATTGGACGATTTGTGCTTCGTTTGTTCCGATGTTGGTCACCCTCACGGTTGCGTCGGGCACAACGGCGCCAGAGGTGTCCGCTACGGTTCCCAGAATCGATCCGTAGAAGCTCTGTGCCTTCAGCGGCGAAGCAGTGCCGAGAATCGTCACCAAGCAAGTTACCTTCACCGCAAACGCAATCATCGCACTGCGCGAAGCCCCTATTTTGTCCGACCAGCTTGTCAACGTTGAAGTAAACACCCGATTTGCGCCTCCGCCGCGCAAGGTCGCGTATGAGGGGCTCAGCCTTGTTCCTGGATCCCGGTGCCAATATCCACTTACTCAAGAAAACGAATGTATGATACATCTGCACGAAAAGACCGCTATTTGTCAATTTTTTTGAGGAATGGACCTAGGAGATCGTAATTTATCCCATATGGGAAAACCGCTCGCGAGGATGATGGTTTGTCTGACACTACTGCTGGGATGTAGTGCGTGCGCTTTGGCGCTAGACCCCTCACTCGATGTTAGCCAGTATGCACATACCGCCTGGACGGTTCGCGACGGTTTCAGCAAGGGGCCTATTCATTCCATCGCGCAGACCCCCGACGGTTATCTCTGGCTGGGCACGGAATTCGGCTTGCTTCGCTTTGATGGCGTTCGGGCTGTGCCGTGGGAGCCGCCTGCCGGTGAGCATCTCCCGGGCGACATTGTGACGAGGCTGCTGGTTTCGCGCGATGGAACTCTGTGGATCGGAGCTGGGAAGGGCCTCGCAAGTTGGAGGGACGGCAAGCTAACCCATTACCCGGACATGGCGGGATGGATTCTTAATTCGCTCGTCGAGGATCATGAGGGCATAGTGTGGGCTGGCGGGTTCGGGATTCCGGGGCACGGGCGGCTCTGCGCGATCAAGGACGGCCGAGCACAGTGTTCCGACCCAGGTGAAGGAGTGCAGAGCATATACGAGGACAATAAGAGCACTCTTTGGGTGAGCACGTCCGAAGGGCTATGGCGATGGAAGCCGGGTCACGAATTTTTTCAGACGGGCAGGACGATCACTTCTGCTCTGGTCGAAGATCATGATAGGGGACTCTTGTTTGGTAGTGCTGACGGAATTCGGCGTTTCGTCAATGGAAAAGCAGAGGTGTATCCCGTCGAAATGCTGGCGCGGCTGTTCGGCGTTGACTCATTGCTCTGGGACCACGACGGCAATTTGTGGGTTGGAACCTTTGGAGGTCTGGCGCACTCCCACCATGGACGGACAGACGTTTTCACGGAGGTTGACGGGCTTTCTGCGAACGTGGTGAACAGTGTGTTTGAGGATCGTGAGGGCAATATCTGGGTCGCCACTGAAGGTGGTCTCGACCGTTTTCGTGATTTTGCAGTCTCGACCTTTTCCTCGAAGGAG
>Ga0335076_10004793_pt1 | contig 13709 bp, 11 predicted proteins | sample Lox_Sample_25_FD_206717 | JGI IMG/M metagenome (GOLD analysis project Ga0335076, IMG submission 206717) | Soil microbial communities from Loxahatchee National Wildlife Refuge, Florida, United States - Lox_Sample_2.5 | ecosystem: Environmental > Terrestrial > Soil > Wetlands | place: USA... | reverse complement strand
CAAATCCTCACAGCTTCGCTTCTTTGGCGCGCCTCGTCCATTCCCAGATCCCGCCCGTCACCTCAACCGGCAGCCGGTGTCCCGCTTGCCGCGCGATCATCACGATCTGTCCCCGGTGATGCCCTTCATGCGCGATGAAATATCCAAGCACGTGCCCCACATCCAGCGGCAGATTGCGCCACACGTAGGCCCTCGTCGCGGGAATCCTTCCTCCTCGGTCGCATCCCAACTCCAGCAGATTCAAGATTCCCGTTCCGCTCTTCTCCAGCGCTGGGATCAACTCCTTCGGCTTCACTTTCCGCCGGTCGACGCTCTGCGGCACTGCGATCCCGTTTTCTTTTCCGAGCGTCTTGGTCCAGCTGCACCGCGCATTGTGGATGTGCCCCGCAATCATCCGCACGGTTTTCCGTGGAACACCCGGCACCTCCGCATCCCAAAGTTCCTCCGGCAATTGCTCCATCAGGTACACCGTCACCCGATGGTTCGTCTTCCACGCGTTCAGAATCGATTCCCGCAGATCAATTGTCTTATCCATTGGAGCGACCCACACGTCTCCGTCGGGAGCAGCCGAGCGAAAGTCTCCGCCTTCCCGCCTTGGTCAAGGCCCTTGAAGCAAAGTCTACCCACACCCCAATTCTGGCGCAACGCACGCAAGCCCTATCCTCGGTTCAGCGAAGGCTGGGTAACACTCTTTCTTTGTAGCGCCCGCCGACTGTGGCGGGCGTCTTTGTCTTGGTTTTGATCTCGCTTTTCCTGCTGTCATCCCGAACCCGTTTTCATGCCTTTCCAAAACGGTGTGAGGGATCTGCTTCTCGTCTTGTTTTTCCTGGCTGCCCCATTCTTCGCGCAGCGCAACCTGGGTGAGACTCTTTCTTTTGTAGCGCCCGCCGACCGTGGCGGGCCTCTCTGCCTTGCTTTTTCGTGTGGCCGCCTGTCTCAATCCTCTTTAAGGTTCTACTGCGAGATAGCGAGCGCTGGTCGTTGTATTCCGGCGGAGCGAGGGGTAATATGCCAGTCACTTCCACGCTCATTCCCCCAAAGGTGAAGTTGGCCATGTCAGCCCGCATTCGAAACCACCCCCTCTTAACCTTGTGGTTCGTCTGCACTGTGCTCCTGCCTTGTACTACTCACGCCAGGAGGCCTGCATTCACCAACGCCCCGAGAGATCAAGAGATCGCTGCTCCAAGAGCGGGCGGGCCTGACGACGCCTCTACGTCGGTAAATTTGGACGTTTACGTCAAGGGACCGGATGGCGTGCCCCTCGAGAGAGAAGCGGTGGTCACCTTAACCAGGCTGAGCGGCCAAATTTCTGGCCAGGGAACCACCAGCGCGGGTCATGTAAGTTTCAGCAATCTGCCTGCATCGGAATATACATTGCAGGCGGTGGCTCCCTCCTACGAGAGAGTTACGCTGCAGATCAATGTGCATGCAGAAGGTAATTCTGCGATGAAGGTGACCATGGAACTGCGGCGAATGTCTGGTTCGGAAGAGCCGGAATCCGCGGCTGGCCTCGCCGCGCTAACTCCGAAAGCGCAAAAAGAAATGGGGATGGCGCTGGAAGCATTACGTACCAGCAATCTCGCTGAGGCGCGCAGCCACCTTGATGCTGCATATCGCCTTGCTCCGGCAAGCGCCGAGGTGAGTTACGTTCTCGGAGTTTATTCGTCTCAATCGAATGACCTGGACCAGGCGGAGTCTCATTGGACACATGCGCTTGAGCTCGATCCTAAGCATTTGTCCGCTCTGCTTTCCTTGAGCGAACTCTTGCTACGCGAAAAAAAACGGGCCGAGGCAATCCCGCTTTTGCAGCGGGCCTTGGAAATTGACCCTTCTTCATGGCTGGCCCATGGTCTGCTCGCCGAGGCATTGTTGCTGCAAGGCTCGCGCGATGAAGCCATCCAGCAGGCCGAGCGCGCCATGGAGTTGGGTCATGGGCAGGCAGTGGTGATTGAGCCTCTGCTTGCGATGGCGTTGGCGGAACGCGGGGATACGAGGCGAGCAATCAGCATTCTGCAGGATTTTCTCAGGGACCACCCCGAAGATGCCCGGGCAAAGAGGCAGTTAGAGCTTCTACGGTCCCCTCAACGATCGGTTCTGGGAAACGGTGCCGTGGTTACCGCAAATCAGGTTGGGCCGAAGGATGCCGCTCCCAACGAGGCCCGGTCTTCCTCCTGGCGTGCGCATGCCATCCTTGCAGAAGACTATTTGCGTCAGGGATTGGCGGAAGAGGCAATCAAACAGGCGGAGCAGGCGCTGGAGTTGGGGCATGGAGAAGCGGTAGCCGTCAAGCCGCTTCTGGCCCGCGCTTTAGCGGAACACGGCGATAAGGATCGGGCCATCAGCCTTCTGCAAACATATCTTAAAGACTACCCCGCGGACGCCGCCACCAAAATACAACTTGAGAGTTTGCAGACATCTCAGGCGCCCGTTGCATATAACCCGGCTTCGGCTGACGCAAACGAGATAATGCTTCCGGCTTTGACTGTTGCCGTGACATCGTTGCCGCTCCCCTCCAACTGGTTGCCTCCTGGCGTGGATGAAACAGTCCCGCCGGTGGAACCCGGTGTCGCCTGCGCGCTCGACGATGTCCTGCGAAAAGCGGGCAAGCGGATCCAAGAATTCGTAACCAATGTCGACCGATTCACCGCGACGGAATCCCTGAAGCACGAAACGATCAATAAATGGGGATTTGCGTCCTCTGTGCAAACGCGCAAGTTCGAGTACGTTGTCTCCATCGAAGAAGTTCGGTCGGGCCACCTGAGCGTCGTGGAATACCGTCGCAGTGGTGATCGAGCGGCCGATTTCCCGGACGGCGTGGCGACAAATGGATTGCCGGCTCTGGCTCTCATCTTCCATCCGTACAATGTGGGGACCTTCGAAATGACATGCGAGGGGCTGGCCCGATGGAACGGGGCCTCCGCCTGGCAAGTGCATTTCCGCCAGAGAAGCGATAAACCGAATTACATTCGATCCTACAAGATCGGATCCGGCGGCCCATCATACCCCGTTGCGTTGAAGGGGCGCGCCTGGATTGCCACGGACAGTTATCAGGTTCTCAGGCTGGAAACGGATCTGGTCGCACCGGTGCTGGAAATTCGTCTGCTGACCGACCGCACGGTCATCGAATATGGCCCGGTCCATTTTCGAACCGGCAAAGTGGATCTCTGGCTGCCGCAGAGCGCGGAGGTGTATTACGACTGGCTAGGACGGCGCAGCCGCCGGCGCCATACTTTCAGCCATTACCTGCTTTTCTCAGTGGGAGACGAAGAGCGCATCTCGGCACCGAAGACCGAAGAGGAGTCACCCCCAAACCCAACTCCCGAAGCGATCCATCCAATTCCCTGACGGGCGGGTAGCGCAGCCCGAGCCTCCGAAGATTTTGGGTGGCGCTCGATAAGAGCGAAGGCCACCCCCGAGGGTGCGTTGTATCAGCTAGTGATAATATTTCACAGTGTTTAGCTGGGTTGTGGACCGCGCCGGAAGGGAAGAAGGATCAAAGCGCGACCCGCCTGCCGGATGGAAATTGAAATCAGAAAGGTGAGATTTGCGTGGCACACATGCGATCTTTGCTCCTTATAGGCGTCTCGATTTTTTCGCAGCTCAACCCCGAATGCGGTTGCGCTCCGAGGCACCTCCCTAAAAGCGCGGAGCAGGAACAAGGTGCGGATCAACGCCGCGGGCCAGCTTTCTCAAAGCTAGCCTCCGGCACGGAAAGAGGAGAAGACGGGTTTTTCGTGAGCTTCAGTATCTACCGAGCGGCAAACAACGAAAAAGTGGTGGTTCAGCATTGCGATTTCTATTCGGACGCTCGGGCGAAACAGCATTTTGAACGCGTGATCTCGAAAGCGTTGAAGGTCCTGGTCCGTGAACCCGCGAAGAATGGCAAGGGGGTCATTGTGGGCGAACGAGCGGAGGCGGTTTTCGCAGGAGATCAACTCGGCGAAGAGCAGGACACACTCCTTTCGACAAACGGTTCCATGTTCCAGTCAATCGCCTCCAATTCCCGAAGGGCCGCTCGAGATTTCCAAGAATGGTTAGCCTCGTCCGAGTCAGAGGTATCCTCGCGCGTGGAGCAGCCTTAGTGCTGAGCTGGCGGGTGGGGCACGCTTTCGGATAGGAAACGCCTTTCGGGGTGGCCTACGCTTTCCGCAGGAAAGCGTGGGGGAACTCTTTCGCGCCGCAACCCACTGACCCGGCCACCCTTAGCCCCTTGATCCACTCCTGTTCGAAGATACCATAATCTCTATTGACATCCATGTTATAATAGCGTATGTTGTCTTCGGCTGCTCCTTACCGCATCTCGCGCAACTCCTCCCGCCGCCGAATCCGTCGTCACTTCGCGCACACTGTCCCTTTCTTTTCAACAGCTTGCACACTCTTGCAAAGTGAAATTTTCGAGCAACTCTTTTTCTTTCAATCGCTTGCGCACTCTTGTGCAAAAACATGGGGGGTGGGGGGTACTCTTCCCGATTCGGAACTGCTCGCCTGTCGCCCGAACACGACACTCTTTGATCCCGGCTCACAGCCCGGCGAGAATCTCCACCAGCCTCCTCACTTCCCGCTCAAACTCCCCGTGCCCGTTATGTCCATAAGCCATCACCGTCCCGAGCCCCGAATGAAATTCCTTCGCACCCGTTTCCTGCACCACGCGCTCGAGATTTCCGGGATTGATTCCCCCTCCGGGCAAAATCGCAATCTTTCCGCCCGCCATTTCCACCAGCCTCGCGAGGACCGCCGCCCCTTCCGCCGCATTCGCCTTTCCGCCGGATGTCAGCAGCCGCGCCGCGCCGGTCTTCATCACCGCTTCGAGCGACGCGAACACATCCGCCGTTTCGTCGAAAGCTCGATGAAAAGTGACCGGCAGCGGATCGGCCGCTTCGACCAGTTCTTTCGATCGCGCGACGTCAATCCTTCCATCCTTGTTCAAAACGCCCAGCACGGCGCCGTTCATTCCGCAGGCCTTCGCAATTTCGAGGGCGCGCATCATCTGCGCGAATTCCGCCGCGGAGTAAACAAAATCTCCTCCGCGTGGCCGGATCATCGCGAAGATAGGCAAGCTCACGCGTTCGCGCACCGCGCGCATCAGCTCCGCTCGCGGTGTGACTCCGCCTACCTTCAGCTGTTCGCAAAGCTCGATGCGGTTCGCGCCCGCGCGCTCTGCGGCGGCCGCCGCCTCCAGCGATTCGACACTAATTTCCAGCAATCGTTTTGTGCTCATCAGATGCAGACAACGCCAACTGTTCTCTGCTGCGGCGGAACAATTTTCTCCAAATGCTTCTCAGGCCTGGCTTGCCGATCCGGAAAAATAACTTTCGATCTCCTCCAGCGTTTTGCCTTTTGTTTCGGGCAGGAAAAACGCCACGGTGATGAAATACAGCACCGTGAATCCCGCAAAGCCGTAGAACATCACGGCGTAGCCGTAACGCCCGACCGTCGGGAGAAAAACCGCCGCGATGAAGCTCGCGATCGCTTCGTTGATCAGCAGCGCAATGCTCATCCCGTTCGAGCGGATTCGCGTCGGCATCAGCTCGGAAAGCGCCAGCCACACGCAGATTCCCGGTCCCATCCCGTAAAACGCCACGAACAGAAACAAGCTCCCGGCCACGATCCATCCGTTTTCCTGGCCCGGCAGCGGCGTGATCAGCGCGTGCTCGATGCGCAGCGGCGCGCTCTGCGCCTCTTTCAAATTTCCGAAGGGGTTCGAGAAAAATGCCAGCACCCTGTTTGCCGGGACGCAGCTCGACCGGTCAATTTTGACCGCGGCCGCTTGCGCCTGGTTGGAGCGCGCCACCGGCGTCGAAGCGCTGAAATCCCCATAGGCATAAATAACGGTCAGCGCTGCGGGTTTTCCCGCGAGGTCCGCGTGACCGGCTTCGCTCACCCATTTCCGTTCCAGTTCGGGGATAAAATCGAATTGCACGTTCGCCTGGCCGTTCACCATGGTCTGCACGGCCTGCGGCACATCCACGCGATTCTTCTCGCTCCGTCCAAAGAGCCACGCGGTCAGCACCATCGAAACCACGATTCCCGCGGTTCCTATCGAAAGGAGAAACTTTCTGCCCTTGCGATCCACCAGCACGACGCCGATTACCGTCGCCAGCGCATTCATCAACGTGAAGAGGATGTATCCCCAGTGCGCTTGCACGTCCGAGAGGCCGCTCTGCAGAAGAATCGCGGTGTTATAGCCGATGATCGAATTGATTCCCGTGGTTTGATTCAGCCCGAGAATCAAACATGCAATCAGAAACGGTATGACGTACTTTCGTTTCAGCAGCGATTCCGCCACGCGCTTTCCGCCCACTCCGCCGGTTTCGGCTTTCTGCACCTGCTCCATTTCCTCGAATTCAACGCGGGCTTGTTCCGGCGACCGCGAGCGCAGCAATGCCTGAAGGGCGGGATCGCGCTTTCCGCGGCGAAAGAGCCAGCGCGGCGATTCCGCCACCCAAAAGCTTCCAATCACGAACAGAATCCCCGGCGGCAGCGAAACCCAGAAAATGCCACGCCACGCATGATCCTTGAACGTGCGCAGAATTTCTGCGTTTCCAAGCTTCGCAACTTCGTCCACGCGCAAGCTGAAATACATGCCCACACATGCGGCGGCCACGATTCCAATCGTGAGCAGCCATTGAAACATCGCCGTGCCTTGTCCTCGCTGATCGGGCATCAGGCATTCCGCCAGATAGAGCGGCACCACCACGCCGATCAGTCCGGCGCTGATACCCTGGCACAATCTTCCGAGGATCAGGGGCTCGAAGCCGTGCGAAAGCGCGATGATCGGAATGCTGACGGCGAAAAGGATTCCGCTCAGGATCATGACCGGTTTGCGGCCGAGGCGATCCGACAGAAATCCCGCAAACAGAGTGGAAATGACGGTGCCCATCAACACGGCCGCGACGACAAAGGACAATTGCTGATTGTTCAGCCCGGAAGTCGCTTCGAGGTAAGGCAAAGCGCCGGCGATGATGCCCACGTCAACGCCGTAAAGGAGGCCGCCGAGCCCCGCGACGAGCAATAAAAGACGGTTATAAGTAGTCGAACGAGAATTTGCCATCGTGGAGGATCCTGTTTGCCTCGCCGCCCAGTTTTGCCGCGCAGCCAGAAAAATTCTGACAGAAAAACGCGGGCAAGCCGTGGACGGAGAAGATAGTGCTATAGAGCATCAAAAGCAAGGATTCTTTGCGGTTCGTGCGCCGGTGTTACCGACTCGGAAAGAGTCTGTCGGGGAGGGAGAAAGATTGACGGGAGCCCAGAGAAAATGGCTTGAAAGAAAGTAGTCCGCGAAAGGGAATTGATTCGCTAGATGAGGCCCATGGAGGCGAAGCAGGTGAGCGCGGCACAACCGAGAGAGACGCCCAGGACTATTCCGGCGAGAACATCACTGAGGAAATGCATTCCGAGGACGATGCGCGAGAGGGCGATGCTGAACGCGAGAAAATAGAGCGTGGGCTCGAGGCCGGGATAAAAATAGCTGAGGACGAAAGCGATGGAAAATGCAGTCATCGTGTGGCCTGAAGGGAAGGAAAAACGATCGGGCGGAGAAATGCTGGACCAGCAATGCGGCTCAATCTGGCAAGGACGCGGACGCTGGCTGACATGCTTGAGGAGTTTGAAAACGAAAATTCCGACGATGGCGGCAGCGCCCGCGGCGCTGACGGCAGTGAAACGCTGCCCGCCTCCGATGACCAGGAGAGAAATTCCGAGGGCATACCAAATCCAGCCATCGCCCATGCGCGTGGCCGCAATCATCCAGTAGCGGAACCAGCGCGGCGCACGCCAGCGATTCATACGCCGCATGACCCGGTGGTCGCGGCGTTCGATGAACTCCCAGACATTGCGAGCTACAGCCACGGTTCGAACCTCTGGACCTCTTTACTTAGATGCCTTCCCAGCGGGGATCGAGATCCCAAATCATCCTGGTTTTCTTTTCTCCCAGATGCACAAGCGAGGCCCACTTCCGGGAAAAGCACAGTTCGTTGATCCAATGGAACGCGGTGAACGCAGGAATCAAAGCGGCAAGCGGGAAGAGAACGACGGTCCAGTTTTTTTCGCGAAACATTTCTGCCGCGATGCGATAGACATCAGCCGTCAGCTTCAGATAACTTCCGTGCACGCCGTGGACGCGGCCCCGGCCGGCGCGGAGGCCGGCAAAGAATTCTTCGATGGTGCTCGCGCCGGGAACTTCGGTGAAGGTGCGCGCGATGCCGGAGTGTGTGTGCGAGTCACTGCCAGCAACGGAGATTTTGCCGAAGCGTTGCGCAAGTATTTCTGCGCCCTCATTGGCACGGCGGCACATCTGGCCGTTGCGAGCCTCAAAGGCAGGCACGTAGGAGGCGAACCAGCGGAAATCCTCCGGCTCGCGAGGGCCAGTCAATCCGGAAAAGGCGTGATTCACGCTGAAAAAAAGTTTGCGCTCGGTGAGATACATCAACAAACGGATAAAATCGTTGCGGCGGTGCTGAATTTCCGCATGATCTTTTTCCGTGATGCCGTAGACCCCGAGATGCATTAAAGTACCGCTGGGCAAACGGCAGGTGACCTCTTCGCTGAGGAAGAAATCGGCATGCCGCCGGAGGATTTCGGCGGCATCAATGGAGTCATGGTCAGTCAAAGTCACGATAGACATCCCGAGACGTTTGCAACGGGAGTAAACCTCGCCGGGGTCGTTATAGGACTCGCGGCAGATCAGGCTCACACCCGGAGTGTCGCACATGCCAGAGGCGATTGAGTGAACATGAAGGTCGCATCTCATGAACCTTTTGTAGAATATGGATATAAACAGTCCATGAAGACGGTGAGAATTCTAGGTAAATGTGCCCATGGAACTCATTGAACACACAGGACTTCCAGAGTTATCCACATGGCATGGAGAATGCTCTGTGTGGCGAAGATCAGGCGTATGGCAGAATCAGCTCCATGAAAAAAATACATATCCTTTTTCATGATGCTGGTGGCGGGCACCGCAACGCGGCAGTTTCCCTCAAAGGGATCAGCGAACGGGAGGCGCGACCCTGGACAGTAGAGCTGATCCAGTTTCAGGAACTGACGGACCGGCTGGATATTTTGCGGAAATTCACCGGGATCCGAATCCAGCAACAATACAACATTCTGCTGCAAAACGGCTGGACGCTGGGGAGCCGGCAGCTTCTGCGCGTATTGCAACTGACGATTCGAATTTTTCACCGGCCGATGGTGAAGTTGTTGAAAAAATACTGGCAAGCAAATCCCGCGGACATGCTGATTTCTGTGATTCCGCATTTCAACCGGCAGATCTGCGAGAGTTGGAATGCAACATATCCGGGCCGGCCGTTCGTCACGATCATCACGGATCTGGCAGATTTTCCTCCGCGATTCTGGATCGAGCCGATGCAGCAACAAATCGTGATTGCGGGAACGCAGCGCGCGGTGGAGCAAGCGAAAGCGATCGGGAAAGTAGAGGAGCAGAATGTTTTTCGCGTGTCGGGAATGATTTTGCGTCCGGAGTTCTACGGGGGCGAAAAAGAGGATCCGGCGGCGTTGAGGAAGGAGCTGGGTCTGCAGGTTGATCTTCCTACGGCGATGGTGCTGTTTGGCGGACATGGATCGAAAGTCATGTACGAAATCACCGAGAGGATTGAGGAAGCTGGACTGCCAGTACAGTTGCTGTTGATTTGCGGGCGGAACGAGAAGCTGGAGGCGCGGTTGCGGGGAAGAAAATGGAGCATCCCGGTGTGCGTGATCGGCTTCACGAAAGAAGTTCATCGGCTGATGCACGCGGCGGACTTCATGATCGGGAAGCCGGGGCCGGGAAGCATTGCGGAAGCGATGGTGCGCGGATTGCCCGTTCTTGTGGAGTGCAATGCCTGGACGCTGCCGCAGGAGCGCTACAACACGGAATGGGTGAAGGAGCAGGGCGTGGGGATCGTGCTGAAAAATTTCAGAGAAGTGGCCGACGGGGTGAGGCGGATTATTGAACCAGAGAAGATGAGAGCGCTGAAAGCCAATGTAGCCGCATTGGAGAATCGGGCGGTGTTTGAGATTCCGGAAATTCTGGCGAAACTCCTTGAGGAAGCTCCTGTCTCAAATACATCCGCGAAAGAATTGACTGCCGAAAAGCTTCCCGCGTGAAGGCGAGAGGCCAGCGAGGGCGGCCCGCATCCCGTGGATGCGGCCTGCTGATTCAGTACGATCTCGATGGTTTTAGGGCAATCCTGCTGGTTTCCCGGATGTTTCACACGCGATTGGCTTCGGAATTTTGGGAGATAGCCGTCGGACCGGTGCGCTAGTGCCTACTTCTCCGGTTTGCGCGTTTACCAGGCGGTGTGAGGGACTAGCATTAGAAGTGTATTCCCTCGGGCCAGTCGTATTAAATTCTCCTCATGCCAAAGGCTCATTGCCCACAATGTCACTCACGCGCTGTAAGGGTGACACTCATCGACGGTTACAAGTTTTACTGCTCTCAATGTGGTTGGAATCGCGAGAATGTCCGTAGGGAGTTGTCCTCCAGTGTCAAGGTAAGTCTGGTTCTTGCGGTCCTCGGCGCGATTTTCGCAGTGTGGGTGCGCATCAGAAACCCGAGCGTAGGATCAATGTGGATACCTCCCCTGCTGGTGTTCTCAGCATTGCCCATGTACTACGCACTTTCTGGGGTTCTGCAAGAGCGCAAGATGAGAAATGTGCCCGTTCAGCCTGCCTTGGGCAAATCTCGCGCTACTGCCACTCCCGAAATGGCCTCCTCTGATGCTCTATCAGAAACCACTACATTTGAGGAGCGGGAGTTCCCGGAGCTGGCCGCACTTCCACGTCCCCGAAAACTCAAATTGACATGGAAAGGCCGTTTCTACCTCGTTTTTGCCCTGGCGGTCGTGGGTTTGTTTACGGTCTACGGTCTTCCGGCTTTCTGGAACGAGTTCCGCAATCCGCACAACTCCTACGGAAAGAACTTGCTGGTCATCCTACCGACGGTCTTCATCTACTGGAAAGCTTTCACATTCTTCCGCAACCGATTTCGCGAAAGAACACTACTGGCGAATGGCGAGTTGGCTTCAGGTTACGTGAGCGCCCAACGGACCGGAACATACGTCCCCTCCATTGAGTACAGCTTCAAACTCGCGGGCGGAAAACTTGTCACGGGCCGTTACAATGACGCTTCCCATTCCTTGTACGAAGGCATGACAGTGCCAGTTTTTTACGACCCTGACGAGCCGACGCACAGTGTTCCCTTGGATTGTTCGCTCACTAGAATCGTTAAATCCTGATTCGTCGTGCCGGTTCAAACGGTCGCTGCAACACCATCTGGTATAAAGCTGCTTTCAAAGGTGGTGTTTATGAGACCAGGGAGACGGTTTGGGCTTTCCGCGGAGCAGAAGTGCGGCGTGTGGCGACGTTGGAAGGCGGGGCAGACGCTGCATGAGATCGGGCGTGCTTTTGGCAAGGACCATAACTCCATACGTGGTGTCGTGGCGCGTCATGGTGGGATTGTTCCGGCCGTACGGCGGCGTGCGCTCCTCGCGCTCACGCTGCGTGAGCGCGAGGAAATCTCACGGGGGCTAGCTTCCGGTTGGTTGTTCCGTGAGATTGCCAAATGCTTGAAGCGAGCGGTATCGACCGTGAGCCGGGAGGTCGCACGTCATGGTGGCCGTCCGGCGTATCGAGCCAGTCAAGCGGATAGCGAAGCCTGGCAGTCGGCCTTGCGGCCCAAGCGCTGCCTTCTTTCCATCAACCTGAAGTTGCGCGACATCGTTGCGAGTAAACTGATGCTGGACTGGTCGCCGAAGCAGATTTCCGGTTGGCTGAAAACCCAGTATCCCGACGATGAGAGTATGCGTGTGTCCCACGAAACCATTTACCGAAGCCTGTTCATTCAAGCCCGTGGAGCGCTAAAAAAGGAGCTGTTGGAACACTTGCGATCCAAGCGTCGCATACGCCGGTCTCGACACTCGCACATCTTTAAAGACGGGCGCGGGCAAATCCCTGAAGCCATCTCGATCCGTGAAAGGCCCGCTGAGGTGGAGGACCGTGCCATTCCCGGTCACTGGGAGGGCGACCTCCTGCGTGGCTCCGGGAACAGTCACATCGCCACCTTGGTCGAACGTCAGTCGCGCTTCGTCATGCTGATCAAGATACCCAGCAGAGATACGACGCAGGTTGTAGCGGCGTTGAGCAAACACGTTCGAAAACTTCCCGCTACGCTGCGACGCTCGCTGACCTGGGACCGCGGACTGGAGATGGCCAAACACAAGGACTTTACGGTGGCTACGGATGTGAAAGTGTATTTCTGTGATCCGCAGAGTCCTTGGCAACGCGGCTCGAACGAAAACACAAACGGGCTCTTACGTCAGTACTTTCCGAAGAATATCGACCTAACCGGCTATTCCCAGTCGGATCTGAACAAAGTCGCGCTGCGCTTAAATCAACGCCCACGTCAAACTTTGGGTTTTCAGACGCCGGCGAGTAAACTTCAAGAAAGTGTTGCGTCGACCCATTGAGACCACCCGCGAAACCGGTAAAGTGGCTTACAGTACCAAAGCAACTATAGGTAATGATAGTATCCGTTTTATGAAGGGCCGTCGTGACCGCCGCACCGTTCAAGTCCTCATCCTGTCTCTCGTTGTGGGGGCACTCTGCTTTTTCTTTTCGTTCTACATCCTCGTTGTTGTTGGAATCTACTCGGGCTTCCTTGACTTCACTCTCTTTGGTCCTCCCCCACGTCCGCAATATGGCTGGATTGCGGTTTGGGTCGGCAGCGTTGGCACCTGCGTTTTCTCATCGCTGGCGTTCTTTCGGTACGCTTCGGGAAAACTCATTCCTCCGAAGTAACTCAACTCCTGATAAGTCGCCTAACCTGTAAGGTTCCGGCTGGCAAGCAGGCGTCGAATGACCACTGTCCTTAGGACAGCCGCGCCAGAATTCCTGAGAATGAAAGATTTGGCTCCCCCGGGAACTTGCTATTGGCTGGCGCGTTCGGCGCGGCCAGGGTGAGGGTAGCGAGGGCCGACGTCGTGATTTTCCGGCATGGATTGCATGTGAGGTTTGGCGCAGGTAGTGGCCCACCAGCGAGCGGCGTATCTGGGCGAGTCACACATCTTGGTGCAAGCGGACATTTTTCCGGATTTGGAAGTGCAGCCGCAGTAGCAGCCTCCCGCCTTGGGATTTCGCGAGACGGGCTGGACATCGGCGTTAAGAGAGGCGGGAATGATCCCGAGAGCGAGGAGCAGCCAGAACCGGGGGAAGCGACGTAAGCGGGGAAGGAGAGAAGGCATGTGACGATTGTGTGAGGGCATGGGAAAAAAACCGATGGTCCGGAAAGACATGAATTTTTGAAACGAAGGTGCTGGAGGTCATGGAACCGAGGTGGAGATGAAGAGGAGCATAGGGGGCAATTCCCGAAAGAGGATTGGCGGGTTCCAATCTGATTCTTGAGGGGTGGGTCAAACGGGTTTGGGAGGGAGAGGTCCTACGTTAAGTCTTTTGTAATCAATCGGGGATGGGACCCAAGGAGGCCTGTAAGGGTTGGTCCGCATCGTGCATTCTGGGGACGCGTGGGCACGTTTCGAATGACGGATCAAGAAGAGAGGCGAGCGAGGGGGAAGGGGCTTGCTCGCCGATTTTCGTGGTTCGTTCCCACCTGCCTCTGAGAGGGAAGCTAGGATGGATGACCCCACGCTCTGGTGTGAAAACGACACCGGAAATGAAACGTGCCTTCCGGGGCTCCTGGTCCCAAGCAGGAGCCC
>Ga0335076_10004792_pt1 | contig 13710 bp, 13 predicted proteins | sample Lox_Sample_25_FD_206717 | JGI IMG/M metagenome (GOLD analysis project Ga0335076, IMG submission 206717) | Soil microbial communities from Loxahatchee National Wildlife Refuge, Florida, United States - Lox_Sample_2.5 | ecosystem: Environmental > Terrestrial > Soil > Wetlands | place: USA... | reverse complement strand
AGCTTGACCGCCAGCCACCGGGTCCGGGTGATGCTCTGGTTCCAGACCAGCCGTCCGGTCCCGGTCTCGAGCTCACGGGCGATCAGCGGGGCGCCCCAGAAGATGCCGATGATCGCCGGCGCGGCCAGGATGACCAGGACGCTGAGGAAGTACAGGATCACGTAGGCATTGGATCCGTCGGGTAGCAGGGGAAAGCTGCGCCCTGAGGTCAGGTAGACGAGGAACTGGCTGGCCAGTCCCGCGCAGCGGCCGCCGTGGCAGCCGGTGATCCCGCTCGCGGCGTACAGGCTCGTTATGCGCGATTCGGTGGCGACCAGCAGGATCGCGAACGCCGCCAGCGCCGCGATCGCGGTGATGGCCTGGGCGCGGAACTGGCGCCAGGTCAGCCAGATCATTTCTGCACCTCCAGGTGGCGGTGGCGGTGACCGCGTCCGGTGGCCTGCTTCATGTAGGCGAGCACCACGTCTTCCAGGCCCACCTCGGAGACCGTCCAGACCGGATCGAGGACCGGGCCGCCGGCGCGTACCAGCAGCGTGGTCTGCACGTCGGTATGGCTGGCGGAGATGACCTCCACCCCGTCCGGAAGCGAGGCCGGGTCCCGGCGCGGGCCGGACAGCAGGTGATGGGTGGCCAGCAGCTCGTCGACCGCCCGGGCGACCCGGACCCGCGAGCCGACCAGCACGATCACGTGATCGCAGACCCGTTCCAGGTCGCTAATCAGGTGCGAGGACAACACCACGCTGACCTGCTGCTCGGCGACCGTCTCCATCAGATCCTGGAGAAACTCGCGGCGGGCCAGCGGATCCAGGCTGGCCACCGGCTCACCGAGCTGGCCGAAGCTGCGTCCCGGACCCACGACCTGGCCTTGGTCTCAACGCTGTTGCAGCTGATGACGGAGCGTTCCGGTACGACACCGACCGAATGGGCCCTCGGAACCGAGGCGTGCCTGCGCGCCATGGCCAGCGACGGCGAGACGGCCAAGGCCTGCTACCAGGAATCGATCGACCGGCTGGGCCGCACCCGCATGCGGGCGCAACTGGCCCGTACGCACCTGCTGTACGGCGAATGGCTGCGCCGCGTGAAGCAGCGCGCGGAGGCCCGCGAGCAGCTGCGCCGCGCGTACGAGATGCTGACCGCGATGGGATGTGCGGCCTTCGCCGAACGGGCTCGCCGCGAGCTCCTGACCACCGGGGAAACAGTCCGCAAGCGTAGCGTCGCCCAATCGATCGAGTTGACCGCGCAGGAAGCACAGATCGCCCGGCTCGTCCATGAGGGCCTGTCGAACCCGGAGATAAGTACCAGGCTCTTCCTCAGCTCGCGCACCGTCGAGTGGCACCTGCGCAAGGTGTTCACCAAGCTCGGCATCAGCTCGCGCAGGCAGCTTCGCGGGCCCCTGCCCGCCGCCGTACGGCGCGCCCTGCAGATTTAAGGCAGCGGGCCGGTCCCTCCGCCGCGGGATGCGCGGCGGAAGGACCGGGATGGTGATATCAGGAAACCGAGTGCGTCGCCTGGAGAATGACGCTGTCCACCACGCCCGGGCGCGCGGCCGGGACATCGTGCCCGGAGTGCGTCGTGACGATGTGGGCGTGGGCCCGGTTAGCCATGAATGTCTCAGCGGCGGCCGGAATCGCGTTGTCATCGAGCGCGACGATTTCCCACTTCGGGACGGAGGCCGGCGGGTTCACCGTCGTAGGCTCCGCCAGCGCGGCTGCCGTGATCGGGCGCTGGGTCACCGACGCGATCGAGATCTGGCTCGGCGACAGGCCGCCGGCGTACACCTCGCCGAAGTCAGCCGGGTTGATGTAGATGTCAGTTCCGCCCGGCTCGGTGCGGGTGACGAGGTTGCTGCCCTGCAGTTCTGACCCGGGGAACTTGTAGGTCAGGTCCGCGGGGGACTCGCCCGCGTTCGGAATGTAGGCGGCCACGTAGACCAGCGCCTTGACCTGGCTGTCGGCCGCGGCCGCGGAGCTGATCAGGAAACCGGCGTAGGAATGTCCGACGAGCACGATCGGCCCCGAAATCGTCTTGAGGACGCTGAGCAGGTACGCCGAGTCCGATGCCACACCGCGCAGCGCGTTGGCTACAGCGAGCACGGGATACCCCTGTTGCTGCAGGAACTGGATCTCGCTGCTCCAGCTGCTGGAGTCGGCGAATGCGCCGTGCACCAGCACGATCGTGGGCTTGGCGGCTGTCGGGCCGCTCCTGGAAGTCTCGGCATAAGCCGCGCCGCTGTTCGCGGTGCTGGCGAGGGCAGCGCCCCCTCCGGCTAGCACGGCCGCTGCCACCAGCGGCACCGCCAAGGCGCGCGTGAGTTTCATCATCGGTTGGTTACCCCTCTGGGCAGTCGGGAAAGGCCTTGGTCCGCGGCCTTTTTGGTACGGGACCCGGGCGCCGGGGATGTTCTTATCTTCGCTGTTCGGAGCGCATGACCGCCAATGCCGATCTCCGCTGGTCTGATGCCGGAAAGGCATAACGCGGACGACTACTCTGGCGATCATGGATCTCGATCTACGGCGGCTGCGTTACTTCGTGACCGTCGCAGAGGAACTCAGCTTCATTCGCGCCGCAAAGCTCCTGCACATGACGCAGCCCGCGCTTAGCCGGCAGATCAGCGCGCTGGAACGTGATCTCGACGCGCAGCTGTTCGAACGCGACCGGCGCGGCACGGCCCTGACCCCGGCGGGACAGCAGCTCCTTGAGGACGCGATTCCGCTGCTCGCCGCCGCGTCGGCGCTGGAACGGCGGACCCGGCTGGCCGGGCGGGAGCCGGCGCGGTTCGCCATCGGGTTCATGCCCGGCACGAACGCCACCCCGATCATCAGGGAGTTCGCCAAACGTGCCCCGTACCTGAGCGTCGACGTGGTCTTCACGTCAATAACCGACCAGGTCGATTTCCTCATCGACGGGCGGGTCGACGTGTGCTTTGTCCGCCTGCCCCTGGCGGAAGACACATTCAGGGTCTTTCCGCTGTTTCCCGAACCTCAGGTCGCAGCCGTGCCCGCCTCTCATCCGGTCGCCGGATCCCCGGCGATCGATATCAAACAGGTTTTCGACCTGCCGCTGCTGCAGGATCCCGGCGAGGTGCCGGAGTGGCAGGGTGCGGTAGCCGAGATCCAGCAGCCGCTGGTCTCCGACCGGCAGCATCGCCCGACTATCGAGGAGAACCTGGAGAGAGTCGCTCTCGGTGCGGGCGTCTTGGTTCTCCCCGCCGGCATCGCGGACTTTTACCGACGCACCGACATCAGCTATGTCCCGCTGCAGGACGTGGCCGCCCGCATGGTGGCCCTCGCTTACAACAAGCACCGCACCATGCCGGAACTCGTGCAGTTCGCCAGCCTGGTGGCATCGATGCTCGGCATGGAACCCGGCTGAGCCACTGAGCTGGCATCACGGGTCTGGCACGGTCCACACTGTGTCCATGAGGGGACTATTTGACGAGCTACGCTCCATCGACCTGTTCGGCGGCCTGACTGACCAGCAGCTTTCGGAGCTGCTGGCAGGCAGTTCGGAGGTTGGCTTCCGTCCGGGACTGGAGTTGTTCCGGGAGGGTGAGCACGCCGACTTCTGGTGGGTGCTCCTCGAGGGGGTGGTCGCACTGACCCGCCACGTCGGCGGCGAGGAGACGGTGGTCGCGAAGATGGAGGTCCCCGGCCGCTGGGCGGGGGGATTCCGGGCCTGGGATGACCAGGGCGTCTACCTGGCCACCGGCCGCGCGGCGACGACCGGGCGGGTGCTGAGGATACCGGCCGACGTGCTGCGTGAGCGGATGAAAGCCTGGTTCCCGCTGGGCGGGCACCTCATCGAGGGGCTCTACCGGACCGCACGTTCCATCGAGGCGGCGGCACGGCAGCGGCAGTCTCTGGCCACCCTGGGCACGCTCGCCGCGGGCCTGGCGCATGAGATCAACAATCCGGCGGCCGCCGCTGTCCGCGCGGTCGACGCGCTGGAGGACGCCTGCCGGGCCCTGCTGGCATCGGTCAGCCGGCTCGCCGTTCACCAGGTCTCGGCTCAGCAGTTGAGCGCGCTGGACGCGCTGCGCCAGGAGGTCACCCGCCCTGCGATGGGGCCAGACGCGCTGGCCCTGGCCGACCTGGAGGACGCTCTGGCGGGCTGGCTGACCCGCCATGGTGTCGACCGCGATTGGACGATCGCGCCGTCGCTCGCCGCCGCCGGCGCGGATATCGGCTGGTGCGAGCGGGCAGCCGCGATCCTGGACGGACCAGCGCTGGAGCCGGGCCTGGAGTGGGTCGCCAGCACCTTGGCCGCCGACGCGCTGCTGGCGGAGATAAAGGAGTCGACCCGGCGGATCTCAGCGCTGGTCGCCGCCGTGAAGTCCTACACGCAGATGGACCGGGCCTCGATGCAGCGCACCGACGTTACCGACGGCCTGGAGAGCACCCTGGTCATGCTCGGCCACATGCTGCACGACGGCGTCACGGTCGTGCGTGACTACGGCCCGGGTGTCCCGCCGGTGGAGGCTCACGCCGGCGAGCTCAACCAGGTATGGACCAACCTCATCGGTAACGCCGTCGAGGCGATGGACGGCAAGGGCACGATGCGGCTGTCGACCCGCGTCACGCAGAACACCGTCGTCATCGAGGTGGCCGACACTGGCTCCGGGATGCCACCGCACGTGGCCGCCCGCGCGTTCGAGCCGTTCTTCACGACCAAGGACGCGGCTACGAACACCGGCCTTGGCCTGGACATCGCCCGACGCATCATCACAGAGCGTCACGGCGGAACCATCGACATCGAATCCCGGCCAGGCCATACGGTGCTCCGGGTCCAGATCCCGGTCCGGGCTCCTCAATCATGAAGGCCACTCCGCCGGCCTGGCCGGCGGCCACGCTCAGTACGTGATGCCGGGGAACTGGTCCCGGGCGTGCTCCAGCTGGGCGGCCCACTGGCGCGGCCAGCCGAACGCGCGGGCGGCCTGCCCGCTCATGTCGGCGGCGGCGGCGCCGCTGGTGAAGTGGACGTACTCGCCCCAGTTCATCCGCCGCGTGTAGGTACCGCCCGAGTCGCGCGGGAAGTGCCGGGCCAGCTCCCGGAAGAACCTGTTCATGACCTGGGCCTGCCCGCAGTCTCGCCACAGCGGGTAGAACCAGTCGCGGAACCAGCGGGTCCTCCGGCGCGGGAAGTCGTCGGTGTTGCCGGTGAACCGGCGGTAGACGCCCCTGGCCTCGCGGTCCATGCCCAGCGCGTTGTAGAGGTCATAGATGTAGAACTCGGCCCACTTGCTGTCGCCCCAGATTTCATACGCCGGCGAGCCGTGCACGCTGTTGTTGGCGCTCTCCACCGAATGCCCGATCTCGTGAGCAGGCAGCTCGCGCGCCAGGGCGTTGCCCTCCCGCCAGGTGTCCAGCCCGCAGTCGCTGACGTTGTGGTAGTCGTGGACCGGGCTGACGTAATAGCCCGCGTGACCGCCGCCGTGCCGCCCGGCGTGGTGGATGGAGTAGATGCGCGGGTCCGGCCCGAATCCGTCGCCGTAGGTTGCCTTGGAGTACTGCCAGGTCAGGTTGATGAACCGGGGCAGCCACTGGATCTCGGCCCGGCGCACGTCGGGGTCCAGGTAGATCGCGCAATGCTCGTCGTGATGGTAGAGCCGGAGCAACTGGCGGTGGTCGAACCAATGCTCCTGCCAGGTGGCCGGCGGGTCAGCCAGCGGGCGCTCCGACCCTGCCTCCATCAGGTCCTCCCGCCTGTCCGGGCGCTGCCCGCCGGTTTCGTTAGGCCCCTTTCAACATAGCCGGGGTCAGGACGGGGCGGTGAAGCGGTAGCCGGCGCCGCGCACCGTTTGCAGGCTTCCGGCACTGTCACCGAGCTTGCGGCGCAGGGCGCTGATCACGACCTCGACGACGTTGCTCCCGCCGTTCCACTCGTAGCCCCATACGTCGCGCAGCAGCGCCGCCCGGCCGACGACCCGGCCTTCGCGTTCGTGCAGGTACTGAAGGACGTCGAATTCCAGCTTGGTGAGGTCGGCGCGGGTGCCGTCGAGGATGAGCTGGCGGCGATCGGGATCGAGCAGGGCGTGGTGGTCGATGAGCATTTCCCGCGCGGCGAGGTCGGTCAGCCAGCCGTCGATGGAGGACGGTCCGAAGTCGTTGTAGAGGGCATGGTAGGTGGTTCCGCCGATCTCGGCGGCGCCGTCCGGGAGGCGGGCGAAGCCGAGCGGCGCGAGCTGAGACAGGGCCGCGGGCAGGTCCGCGGCCTGCGAGTAGATGCGCCGGAGCCTGGGCCGCATTTCCAGGTAGCGCCGCTTGAGGTCCAGGATCAGGGCGGCGTGGGCCTGCGTCGCGGCTTCGCCGCCGTCCGCGGCCAGCATGTGGCGGAGGAAGAGCACCTGCTGGCCGCGCGGTACCGGGTTGGCGCGCAGATGCTCGCGCCAGGTGGCGGCGACAGGGTCCGCGGCGAGGAGCCGGGCCGGTACGGAGGTCGCCTCGCACAGGCACTGGAACGCGGCGGGGGACCCGTCGGGGTCCCGCGCGACGCGGAACGCGGACGGCATCGCATCCCACCAGGACCGCATCATGGCGACTGCCCCCGCTGGCTGGTGCGCGCGGGCGATGGCGGTAATCCGGGCTTCATCGGCCGGCCGAGCTGGCTCGACCGCGTACCGGTAGCTGGCGGTGGGGAAGAACGCTTCCCGCACGGCCGGGTTCTCGATGAGGTAGAGCAGGTCGGCGGTGTAGCGCCACAGGTCCGCCGGCGGGGCACTGCGCAGCTCGCGCCGCAGTTGCCGCCAGGCCGCGATCCGGTGGGCGCGGTAGGCCTGCGGATGGTTGACCCGCAGCAGCGCCGCGACAACCTCGCGCACGGTGTCGTGCAAGACCAGGCCATCCGGGCCGAACTCCACGAACGGCAGCGGGCGCAGCATGTCGTAGGCCTCGTGCGGGGGAACGTCCGGCAGCAGGGCACCGAGGAGCGACAGGGTCGGTCGGCGCAGCGTGCAGGCGGCGTCGAGCACGGCCCGGGTCGGCTGGCCGAGGCCGGAAAGGTAGACCCGGGCGAGTTCGGTGACGACAGTGGCGACCGCGGCGTCGGGGACCGTGAGGTCCGGGCGGGCGCCCCGCGCGGAGACGGCCAGCCGCAGGGCCAGCGGGTGGCCGTGGGTAAAGCGGGTGAGGTGGGCGGCGTCGGCGCCGCTGAGTCCTTCGCGGCGCAGCAGCGCGTCGGCGTCTGCGGCGGCCAGGTTCGCTAGCGGCACGATGACCAGCAGGTCCCCGAAATCAGTGATCCAGGCGGCGACGGGCGGCTCCCGGCCGGCCAGCGCCAGCCTGGTATTGTCGCGCAGGCCCGGCACGAGTTCCTGCCGCAGCCAGGTGTCCAGCAGCCGGAGCTGTTCGTAGGAATCGAGAACCAGCACCACCCGGTCACCGAGATCGCTGAGCGCGGCGGCGGCCTCGGCGACCGTAGCCATCGGCCGGATCCCGCCGGGTGGTTCAGCCCGCAGCGCCCCGATCGCGCGGTCGAGCGCGGCGAGGAAACCGCGCTCGGTCGGCTCGATGCCGCCGCAGTCCAGGCTGACGACGGCGGCACCGTGCGCTCGCGCGTCGTCGGCGAACGCGGCGAGCAGCGCGGATTTCCCGATCCCCGCGATGCCGTGCACGGCCACGGCCAGCGGACGGTCACGCTCGGCTAGGTCGAGCAGCACCGCCCGCTCCGCCTGCCGGCCGACCACAGCGGCCGCCCGGGCGGCCAGCAATGTCCGCAGGGTCCCGGTCATCGCCGGCCCGGCCGTGTTTCGGTCATCTGTCAGTATTCGCCTCGGGTCACCTTCGTGGGCCTGGCCAGGACCGAGAAGTCCCCGACGGTCACGTCGATCATGTGCGGGTTCGCCTGCAACCCCTGGAAGATCTTCCCGCCCTGGTAGGCCCTCATCGCGGCGACGTCGTCAAACGCGTAAATACCACCGTAGGTGTTGGCCTCCTGGTTGGCTAGCCAGATCTTCGCGCGCAGACCCGGCAACGCGGCGAACGCGGGTGCGATCTGCTCGGCGTGCGCCTGGTATGCCGCATCGTCGATGCCGTCCAGCTTGAACGTGACGACCTGTATGTGCATGTCGTGCTCCTTTCGGTACGTGGTGACGGGCGCCGTGCGCTCCGGTCACCGGTGACGTGATCACCGTAGGGACGGCGGGGCTGCGTCGGTGAGCTCTAGCTGAGGCGAAGCTGAGCCGGGCCGCTCAGCTTCGCCTCATGTTCGGCTCAGCCGGGTCGGCCGCCCGCGGCCTAGCGTCGGCGGCAGACCTGATCCATCCACTTGCGGAGGTTTTCCGATGAACACTGAACTGATCGAGCAGAACGTGCACCGGCTGCTCGGCGCGATGACCGGCGCGGCCACCACGGCCATGGTGGCGGTCGGCGACCAGCTCGGGCTGTACCGGGCCCTGGCCGGCGGCGGGCCGGCGACCCCCGGCGAACTGGCCGCCCGCACCGGCCTGGCGGCCCGCTACCTGACCGAGTGGCTGTCCCAGCAGGCCGCCGCCGGGTTCCTGGCCTACCGGGCCGACGACGGCCGGTATGTGCTGCCGGCCGAGGCCGCCGCGGTGCTCGCCGATGAGGCCTCGCCGGCCTTCCTCGCCGGCGGCGCCACCATCACCCGCGGCTGGTTCGCGGGCATCGACCGGCTCGCCGGGGCGTTCCGCACCGGCGATGGCATCCCCTGGCACGAGCAGGACCCGGCTGTCTTCGAGGGCACCGAGCGGTTCTTCCGCCCCGGCTACACCGCCAGCCTCACCACCGAGTGGGTCCCCGCCCTGCCCGGGGTGGCCGGCAGGCTCGCCGCTGGCGGCCGGGTCGCCGACGTCGGCTGCGGACACGGCGCGGCCGCCATCTTGCTAGCCCGCGCCTACCCGCAGGCCAGCGTCCACGGCTATGACTTCCACGACCGCTCCATCGCCGTCGCCCGGCAGCGGGCCGGCCAGGCCGGCCTGGCCGGCCGGATCCGGTTCGAGACCCTCGACGCGACCAGCTACCCGGCCGACGGCTTCGACCTGATCTGCCTGCTGGACACCCTGCACGACCTCGGCGACCCGGCCGCCGCGCTGGCCCACGCCCGCAAGGCGCTCGCCCCCGACGGCGCCGTCCTGGTGGTGGAACCGGCCGCGGCCGACGACTACGCGGCGAACCTGGCCAGCCCGATGGCCGCGCTCAGCTACGCGGCGTCCACGTTCCAGTGCACGCCGGCCGCCCTGGCCCAGCCCGGCGGGGTCGCGCTCGGGGCGCAGGCCGGCCCCGGAGCGGTACGGCAACTGGCCGACGAGGCCGGCTTCAGCGGGTTCCGGCTGGTCACCCAGACCCCGGTCAACGTCGTCCTCGAGCTCCGGCCATAACCGGTCGCCCGCCGCTCACGAGCCTGCCGGCCGGTCCTCGCCCCGTCACGCGGGAGGAAAGCCGGCGGGCGGAGCGGCGGGCGGGCGCTGCTCCAGGGCCTGCAGCGCCAGCGGGACGGCGGTGTCGAGCTGAGGATCGCGGCCCGCGGCCCAGTCGTGCGGCGCGATCGTCACGTCGACGTCCGGATCTGCGACCGCCCGTCCACCGCGGCGATGAGATCGCCCGATCGGGCAACCGGTTACACAGACCCGGCGGTGCCGGCTGTCTCTGCCGCGCTGGCCGCCAGCCCGTCATCACGCCGTCGGCGGCCGTCTGATTCGCCGGGTGAGGTATGCGCGAGGGCGTCGTCCAGGCTGGTGAAGTTGGGGATCATGCGGTCAATGCCGGTGATCGAGAAGACGCGGAGCACCGCGGCACCGGAAATGACCAGCAGCAGCTCACTGCCGTGGGCCTGGGCGCGCTTATGCGCCGCCAGCAGGCTATGAACCCCGGACGAGTCGCAGAACCGGGTCCGGGTCAGGTCGGCCACGAGCGTCACGTGCTCGTCCGTGGCGGCCTCGAGCAGGGCCGAACGGAGTTCCGGGACGTTGGTGATGTCGATCTCCTCCGGTGCCACCACGACCGGCACGCCGCCGACCAGCTCGACGGGGAACCTGCCGTCCTGCATCTCGCCACCTCCCGTGGCCGTGGGAGCATCTGCGCTGAGCGTCGCCGATCAGCGCAATACCAGGATCGGCCTGCGGCCGGAAGCATGTCAATAGAAGCACGAGGAAAATTTCATGCTTTTTCTCTCGCGGGAAATCACTCGCGAGTTCTACACTCGGTAGGCATGAGCGACGATGACGAGAGTGGCGGCTCCTGGACGCTGCTGACCGGGCACGGGCACGTGCTGGTCGAGATCGCCCGCAACCCCGACGCCCGGATCCGCGACATCAGCCCGGTCGTCGGCCTCACCGAACGCACCGTCCAGGCCATCGTGGCCGACCTGGAGGCCGCGGGTTACCTCACCAGGATCCGCACCGGGCGGCGCACGCGGTACACCGTCAACCACGACAGCCTCTTCCGGCACTCGGCCCAGGACGGGCACCGGGTCGGCCCGTTCCTTGCCCTGCTCGCCACCGAAGGCGAGAACGCCCGCACCGCGCCAGAACCAGAGGGCGGGGTCTGACCGCCACCAGCCAGGAGCGGCAGCTAGGCTCGCCCGCGGCGCCGCGATAGCCGGGCGGCGCACTCCAGCATCCCGGCGTGCACGAAGGCCTGGGGCAGGTTGCCCCGCAGCTGGCGCTGGTGCACGTCATACTCCTCGGTGTACAGGCCCGCCGGGCCGCACGCCGCGCGGCTGCGCTCGAACCACCGGGCCGCCTCGGCGGCGTCCCCGCAGGCCTGCGCGACCTGCGCCATCCAGAATCCGCAGAGCAAGAACGCGCCCTCGCTCTCGTGCAGCGGCCGGGCGTCGTGCCGGAACCGGTAGACGTACCCGTCCTGGGTGAGCTCGTCGAGGACGGCGCGGACGGTGGCGCGATTGCGCGGATCGTCCGCGGGCAGCGTGCCGCGGATCACCGGCAGCAGCAGCGCGGCATCCACCCGCGGGTCGTCGGGGGAGCGCTGCCAGCGCCCGGCCGGGTGGACCGCATCGGCCAGACTGGCCAGCAGCGTGTCGGCCAGGGCGCTCCACCGGGCCGCCTGCCGGTGTCCCGGGCCGCCGGGCGGCCCGCCGGCCGCGGCGGCCAGCGAGCGCAGGCCGGATACGCAGGCCAGGCGGGAATGCGTCCAGTGCTGGTCCTGGAGCTCCCAGATGCCTGCGTCGGGCTTGGACCAGCGCTGCTCGATGGCATCGGCCGCGACGACCGCCGCCTGCCAGTTCTCTTCCGTGAGGATGTCCAGGCGGGCGGCCGCGGCGAACAGCTCCAGGGCTTCGCCCAGCCCGTCCAGCTGGAACTGGCTGGTGACACGGTTCCCGGCCCGGACTGTCCCGCCCGGGTAGCCGCGCAGCCGAACGGTGCGCTCGCCGGGAATGGGCTGGCCGTCGATGGTGTAGGCGGGCATGAGATCAGGGCCGTCGGCCAGGATCCGTTCGGTGAGGAACCGGACGGTGCCGTCCAGCAGCGGGTGCGGGCCGTGGGCGGCCACGGCCAGGCCCGCGTAGCACTGGTCGCGGATCCAGGCGTACCGGTAGTCGTAGTTACGGCCCCCTTCCAGCCGCTCGGGAAGCGACGTGGTGGCGGCGGCGACCATCGCGCCCGAGCCTGCGGTCAGCCCGCGCAGCACCGCGTAGGCATGGCGGGCGTCGCGGGTGGCGATCAGGTCGCCGCAGCTCGGCACCACGTTGGACCAGGTTTCCCCGGTCGCCTCCCAGGCCTCGTCCGGGTCGGGCGGCGGGGCCTCCAGCGGCCGGTCGGAGAGCTCCAGGACGAGATCGTGACGACCGCCCTCGGGGAGGGTCACGCTCAGCGTCATCCCGTCGGCGCCGGGCTGGGCCCGGCGCGCACCAGACCAGCGGAACTCCAGACGGCCGCTGCGGCCGGTCCAGCACCTGCCGGCCCTGGACAACCCGGTCATCCGGCTGCGCCCGAATCCGGCCCGGACGTCAAGCGTCACGTTGACCCGGGTCGGCCCGTCGACCGCCTCGATGCGCCGAAGGATCACGACGCGATGCGGGTCGGCCGGCATGGCCAGCGCCTCCCGGCACTCGGTTCTCGACGAGCCGACCCAGCGGCTGCGCCAGATCAAGGTGCCGCTCTCGTAGTAGCCGCCCCAGACGTGCCACGGATCAGCCGGCGTGACCGCGTAGACCCCGTGGCCGCCGAGTAGCCGGCCGAACACCGACGGGTTGTCCCAGCGCGGCGCGCACAGCCACGAGATGGCCCCATCGGGGCCGATCAGCGCCCCGCGCTCCCCGTCGGCGATTAGCGCGTACTCGCGCAGCACATGCGGGCGAAACGATCCGGTCATGAGGATCCAACTGTCCGGCCGAGCCCGCCCGAAACGCTGGGAACGCGTTTAGCCCAGGTCCCGCCGGGCAGCCGGAATGCCCGTCAGGAAGGCGGATCCACATGCAGACCCAGACCGTGGTCATCACCGGCGCCAGCGCGGGCATCGGCCGCGCCACCGCGCGCCTGTTCGGGGCACGGGGCGCCCGCGTTGGCCTGATCGCGCGCGGCCAGGCCGGGCTCGACGGCGCGGCCCGCGACGTCGAGGAGGCGGGCGGAACGGCCCTGGCCATCAGCGCCGATGTTTCCGACTACGACCAGGTCACCGCCGCCGCCCGCCAGGTCGAGCAGGAACTGGGACCGATCGACGTGTGGGTTAACGTCGCGTTCACCTCGGTCTTCGCGCCCTTCGAGCAGATCACCGCGGCGGAGTTCCGGCGGGTGACCGAGGTGAGCTACCTCGGCTTCGTGCACGGCACGATGGCCGCCCTGGCGCTGATGCGTCCCCGCGGCCAGGGCACGATCGTTCAGGTCGGTTCGGCGCTTGGCGAGCGCAGTATCCCGCTGCAGTCGGCCTACTGCGGGGCCAAGCATGCCATCAACGGGTTCACCTCGTCGCTGCGCTGCGAGCTGCGGCACGAGAAGTCCGGCGTGCATGTGACCGTGGTCCAGATGCCCGCCGTCAACACCCCGCAGTTCTCCTGGGTCCGGTCCCGGCTGCCCAGGCATCCTCAGCCGGTGCCGCCGATCTACCAGCCTGAGGTCGCGGCCCGCGGGGTGCTGTACGCGGCCGATAATCCCCGGCGGAAGGAGTACTGGGTCGGGGCGAGCACCGCGGCTACGCTGCTGGCCAACCGGCTGGCGCCCGCCGTCCTGGACCGGTACCTGGCCCGGACCGGCTATGGCTCCCAGCAGATCTCGCAAGCCGTGGAGCCCGGGCGCCCGGACGACCTGTTCCAGCCCGTCGACGGGACCGACGGGACGGACTACGGCGCCCGCGGCGTCTTCGACGAGAGGTCCCACGACCGCAGCCCGCAGCTGTGGCTGGCGCAGCATGCCCGCGCGTCCTCCGGGGTCGTGGCCGGCGCCGTCGTGGCCGGAGCCTTCCTGGCCTGGCAGCTCGGCCGCCGGTGAACATCCCGGCCCGGCGCCGGCCCGCCGCGCCCGCCCCGGGACACGCGCTGCAGGTGATCCGGGCCGGTTACGGCCTGGCCCTGGTCCTGGCCCCGGGCCCCGTCATCCGCCTGGCCACCGGCCGCCCGCCTGGCCGCCGGACCTGCTGGGCGGCGCGCGTCCTCGGTACGCGGCACCTGGTCCAGACCGCGCTGACCGCCGCCGCGCCGGAGCCCGCCGTGTTCGCGGTCGGCGGGCAGGTCGACACCCTGCACGCCACGTCCATGCTCCTGCTCGCCGCCGTCAGCCAGGGCGGCCGGCGTGCCGCCCTG
>Ga0335076_10004790_pt1 | contig 13710 bp, 13 predicted proteins | sample Lox_Sample_25_FD_206717 | JGI IMG/M metagenome (GOLD analysis project Ga0335076, IMG submission 206717) | Soil microbial communities from Loxahatchee National Wildlife Refuge, Florida, United States - Lox_Sample_2.5 | ecosystem: Environmental > Terrestrial > Soil > Wetlands | place: USA... | reverse complement strand
TTGACAACCACGGCGAAGCGTGAGGGCGACACCTGGATAATCAACGGTCAAAAAAGATGGATCGGCAACGCTCCGTGGTGCGACATTTCCATCATTTGGGCACGCGATCTCGCTGACAACCAGGTCAAGGGATTCATCGTCGAAAACAAATCCACGCCTGGCTTTAAAGTGGAAAAGATTGAGAACAAGATCGCTCTCAAGGTGGTTCAGAACGGCCTGATCACGATGGACAACTGCCGGATATCCGAGGAGAACCGTCTTCAAGTCGATGCATCGTTCCGTGACACTGCCAAGGTTTTACGCGGGACGCGCTATTTCGTCGGCTGGGAAGCGACGGGCTGCGCGATGGGCGCCTACGAAAATGCTCTCAAGTATGCCCAGGAGCGCTTGCAGTTCGGAAAGCCAATTGGTTCGTTTCAACTCGTGCAGGACCTCCTCGCCAAGATGCTTGCCAACATTACTGCCTCGCAGTGCCTGGTAGCTCGCACAGCCCAGCTGCAGGCCGAAGGAAAGCTAACGGACGCCCATGCAGCACTTTCGAAAGCGTTCTGCACGGCCAAGTGCCGCGAGACGGTCGCTTGGGCCCGGGAGCTCGTGGGTGGAAACGGTATTGTCGCCGACTACAACGTGGGGCGTTTTTTCGCCGACGCGGAAGCGCTGTACTCCTACGAGGGCACTTACCAAATGCAGAATCTGATCGTCGGCAAGGCAGTCACCGGTTTCGGCGCGTTTATTTGAGGCACTTCGGGGAGGCGCACCCGCAAATCCCGCAGCGACGGAGGGGTAGCGGACATGGGCTCTCGAGGCGGTGCGTGCACCGGTCAACGATCCCAATCGCTTCGACCGGGTGTGGCAACAGGTTGCTTCGCTCTCGGGCGTCTACACGATGAACCCAGGTGTGGCGCAAGCAGCAAACAGATAGCGAACATTTAGCGTTAAAAAGGAGAGCAAACCAATGTCTTCCATTGCAGCAAAGTCATCGTCGACAAAACTCACTTCGAAAGCCACCTCGGGCCGGTTGTTCATTCTTGATTTGGGCGCAGGACGCGTGCTCTCCGCGAACCAGGACGGCTCCGATTTGAAAACGATCGTCAGCGAGGGCAGGAAACTTCCAGACGGCATCGTTGTTGATATCGAAGCAGGCCACCTCTACTGGACCAACATGGGCAGCAACCCTAGCGTGAACGACGGTTCCATCGAGCGCTCCGATCTCGATGGAAAAAACATCACCCACATTGTTCCTCCCGGTGGCACGTTCAGCCCCAAGCAGCTCCAACTGGACAAAAAGAACGGCAAGCTCTACTGGTGCGATCGCGAAGGCATGCGTTTGATGCGCTGCAAGCTGGATGGTTCCGATCTCGAAACCCTCATTGACACAAGCCAGGGCGAGTCCCGCCCCGGCAGGGACGCGAGGAAATGGTGCGTGGGGATTGCTCTCGATGTTCCGGGCGGGAAGCTCTATTGGACCCAGAAAGGCCCCGACAACGCCGGCCAGGGCCGTATCTTGCGCGCAAATCTGGAGATTCCGAAAGGTCAAGCACCGGCAAATCGACAAGACATAGAAGTCCTGTTCGACGGATTGCCCGAACCCATTGACCTAGATCTCGATCTTGCCAACCGGATGATGTACTGGACCGATCGCGGCGATCCGCCTCGCGGCAACACCGTTAACCGTGCGCCGATGGATGCGCCTCCTGGCGGCCGCAAAGACCCGCAGATTATTTTTAGCCACCTGATGGAGGGAATTGGCCTGGCACTGGACCTGAAAGGTGGCCGCATGTTTCTGACCGACTTCGCGGGCTCCGTCTACAGCGCGAACCTCGATGGATCGAACCAGAAGACCCTGCTCTTTGCGGAAGGGAACCTGACTGGCATCGCCTATGCCGAAGTTCCCGCAGGTTCTTAGCGAAGCCGGAAACGGCCTCGGAATCTGAAAGGAGAAGCGATGAGTTCGCCAGCACCTGCTTTGAAGTTTGAAAATGTCTTGTACGAGAAAAAAGGTCCGATCGCGTATGTGACCCTCAACCGGCCTAAGGTGCTGAACGCGCTCAATCAGGCGACTTGGCGGGACTTACAGGCGGCGTTTGAGGCGGCGCGTGAGGATAACGACGTTCGCGGCATCATCTTGACCGGAACCGGCGACAAAGCTTTCATCGCCGGCGCAGACATAGCGGAGCTCTCCCAGGTTAGCGCGGTCGAAGCCGAAAAGTCCAGCAGCTACGGACAAGCAGTCCTAAACCTCGTCGAGAATCTCGGCAAACCCGTCATCGCCGCGATTAATGGCTTCGCACTTGGTGGAGGCTGTGAAACCGCCATGGCCTGCACGATCCGAATTGCAGTCGAATCCGCAAAGTTCGGCCAGCCGGAAGTCAAATTGGGACTCCTGCCGGGAGGCGGAGGCACGCAACGCCTGCCGCGGCTGGTGGGAAAGGGCCGCGCTCTGCAACTCATTCTTACCGGACAGATCATCAGCGCTCAGGAAGCCTATCGAATCGGGTTGGTCAATGAAGTGGTTCCTGCCGCTGATCTGATCTCTCGCGCCGAGGCAATTCTAAAGCAAGTCTTTTCTAACGCCCCGATCGCGGTGAGGTATTCGCTGGAAGCAGTGAACAAGGGAATGGAGACAAGCCAGGCCGAGGGCTTCGCGCTCGAAGCTTCGTTCTTCGGACTCTGCGCTGGAACAGAAGACAAGAAGGAAGGGACATCCGCCTTCCTTGCAAAACGGGCGCCGCAGTTCCAGGGACGATAAGGAAGTCGAAACCTGTAATTCATTGAAGGAGTCTTATGGCTACCGAAAGCATTTTTTCTGGTTTGAAAGTAGTAGACCTGGCTAGTTTTATCGCAGGTCCAGGCGCGGCGACGATTCTGTCTGACTTCGGCGCGGACGTCATCAAAGTGGAGCCGCCCAACGGAGAGCTGTGGAGAAGCGGGCAGAAGATCCCGCCACAGCCGCGTTCGGAAGAGCCTTATCCCTTCCAATTGGCGAATCGAAACAAGCGTGGCGTTGCGCTCAATCTCAAAGCGGCTAGCGCGCAGCAGGTTCTCGAACGGTTAGCCAAGTGGGCCGACGTTTTCATCGTCAACACACCGCATTCCGCGCGCAAGAAATTGAAGCTCGAATATGACGATGTCGCGCAGTGGAATCCTCGGCTGATCTATGCCGATCTCACCGGCTTCGGCGAGAAAGGTCCGGACGCCGAGCTTCCGGGATTTGATATCACTGCCTTCTGGGCGCGCAGTGGTTTGCTATCCATGACGCGCGATGCTGGATCGCCGCCAACCTGGCCGGTGGCAGGTAGCGGAGACAATGCGACTGCGGTCGCCATTTATGCCGCGATTGTAACCGCTCTTTATCGTCGCGAACGCACCGGCAAAGGATCCTACGTCACGACTTCCCTCCTCGCGGCAGGTGTCTGGTCAGCCAGCGTCTTTATCCAGGCCGCTCTATGCGGAGCGAATTTCTATGGGCTGCACGATCGAACGCATCCCGCAAATGCAGCCTTGAACACGTACCGCTCTTCAGATGGCACCTGGTTCGTTCTCGTAGCTACCCCAGACAAGATACCTGCTGTCCTAAAAGCAATGGGTCGCGAGGATATCCTGACAGATCCGCGATTCTCCGATCCCGTCAGGCTAACACAGAACCGGCCGCAACTGACGGCAATGCTCGATGAGATCTTTGGTTCGCAACCGATGTCACATTGGTATGAGGTTTTCGATGGCGTACACGTCACATTCGGCGCCGTGCGTGACCCACAGGAGGTCATTAATGACCCGCAATTGCGAGCGAATGACATCGTCGTTCCGCTCGAAGGAGCCGGCGAAAAGCTGACCTCGACCATCAGCAGTCCTATTCAAGTGCGCGGCGTTATTAAAGTACCCGCTAGGCGCGCGCCGGGAATCGGCGAGCATAACGATGAAGTTTTGAAGGAGCTTGGGTTCACGAGTAACGACATCGAAGGTTTGCGCGCCGGCGGCACAATACCACCGCTGGAGCTGGCATCGACTGCGGCAGACTGAAACCAATCGAGGAGAAAACCATGGCGAAACAAGCCGGAGTTGGAAACACAGTTTACAAAATAATCGAGGTCGTCGGAACGAGCACGCAGTCCTGGGAAGACGCTGCGAAGAACGCAGTGGAGACCGCCGGACACACGCTTCGGGATCTGCGCGTAGCAGAGGTTGTCAGGACGGATATGACCGTCAGGGACGGCAAAGTGCAAGTGTTCCGGGCACGAGTGCAGCTGTCTTTCAAATATGAAAGCTGAGAGCCCTGAACAGACGGAAGCTCTTGCCCGAGAGAAGTTGAATCGAGGAAGATATGGCGCTACCAAGGATCATCATCGTCGGCGCGGGGTTTGGCGGATTAGCCGCCGCTAAAGCTCTCAAGAACACGCGCGCCGAAATTCTGCTAATCGATCGCACCAACCACCACCTGTTTCAGCCTTTGCTCTATCAGGTGGCGACCTCCGTGCTGACGCCCGCTCAGATTGGTACTCCCATCCGCGGCATCCTTCATAACCACAAGAATACCACCGTGATCTTAGGTGAGGTCACTGGAGTGGACAAAGAGCAGAAGCGGGTCTTCGTCAGCGACGCAGACCGCGAAAATGTGCCGATTCCTTACGATTACCTCATTCTCGCTACGGGTGTCACTCACAGTTACTTTGGCCACAACGAATTCGAAAAGTTTGCACCGGGATTGAAGTCGCTCGCCGATGCCGTGTCAATCCGAAACAAAATTTTGCAGGCCTTCGAGCAAGCAGAGGCCGAAGAAGACCCGACCCGTCACCGCGACCTCCTGACATTTATTTTGGTGGGCGCAGGTCCCACGGGGGTGGAGATGGCCGGCGCCCTAGCTGTGTTGGTCCGGAGCAAACTCAAGTCCGAGTTCCGGCGAATCGACCCGACCTCAGCGCGAATTGTGCTGGTGGACATGGCACCCAGAGTCCTGCCGCCGTTCTCGGAGGGTCTTTCCAAAGCGGCAAAAGAGCGTCTTGAGAAATTGGGCGTTGAAATTCGGCTGGGGCACAGTGTCGATCAGATCGATGCACACGGCATCGTAGTGGCGGGTGAGCGCATCGCGAGCAAGACCGTAATCTGGACTGCCGGAGTCGCACCCTCGCCGGCGGGCAAGTGGCTGAAAGTCGAGACCGACCGGGCTGGGAGGGTACGCGTCCAGAATGACCTGAGTGTTCCCGGACACCCCGAAGTCTTTGTAATTGGCGATACTGCGTCGCTCGATCGCGATGGCAAGCCTCTTCCAGGCGTTGCGCAAGTAGCTATCCAAGGGGGCCGCCATGCAGGGAAGGTTATTCAAAGCCGCATCGTCGGCAATTGCGCTCCGGGCCCATTTGATTATTTCGACAAAGGCAGCCTGGCCGTAGTGGGCAAAGGCTTTGCCGTCCTGCAAAGCGGCAGGGTTCATATGAGTGGCTTCGGCGCGTGGCTCGCCTGGGCGGCCGTGCACCTACAGTTTCTGGCTACCTCGAGTCTCCGTCTGACCGTTTTTTTGCAATGGGTCTGGACGTACTTTACCGGTCAAAGAGGCTCCCGGCTCATCGTCAATCACCATGGGTCGGCACCAGAGACACAAGCGGCAGACACTGCCATCAAAGCGGCGATCGCAAGCAATTAAGAGTTTCGAAGGAACACAATCTACTCAGATCGAAGCACCACTCAAGGAGAACGATAATGGCGAAGAACAAGCAGATTCGGAACATAACAATCGTCGGCACGGGCGTGATCGGCGCAAGTTGGGCGGCCTTGTACTTGGCGCGCGGCTTCAACGTCACCGCGACCGACCCGGCGCCGAACGCGGAAGCGAACCTGCGCCGGTTTATTGACGCTGCGTGGAAAGACCTGACGGTCATCGGGCTCTCGCCGAACGCATCGCGCGACCATCTTCGATTCACGACCGATATGAAAAAGGCGCTCGCCGACGCCGACTTTGTTCAGGAGAACGGTCCAGAGCGCCAGGAATTCAAGATAAAGCTGTTTGCGGATATGGACGAAGCGACACCGCAGGATTCGATCATTGCGTCGAGTTCATCGGGGCTGACCATGAGCGTGATGCAGTCTGCGTGTAAGCATCCCGAGCGCTGCGTGACAGGCCACCCCTTTAATCCTCCCCACGTCATTCCTCTGGTCGAAGTCGTTGCCGGCGCTAAAACATCACCGGAAACGGTCCAGCAGGCGATCTCGTTTTACACATCGATCGGCAAGAAAGCGATCCAAGTCCGCAAAGAAGTAGTCGGCCACGTCGCGAATCGCCTGCAGGCCGCCATCTACCGCGAAGTTGTATACCTCATTGAGCAGGGCGTGCTCGATATTCCCGACGCAGATGCGGCGGTGTGCTGGGGACCAGGTCTGCGCTGGGGAGTCATGGGACCCAATCTTCTGTTCCATTTGGGCGGCGGTCAAGGCGGGATTCAGCACTTCATGGAACAATTCACTGGCCCGTTAGCGACATGGTGGAAAGATCTCGGGAAAATCACTGATTTTAGTCCCGAGGTCAAGCAAACGATTATCCAAGGAGTCCTGAAGGAAGCGGGCAATCGCTCGATTGAAGAGCTCGAGCGCGAGCGCGATGCCATGTTGCTGGAATTGCTCGCCACTCGAACAAAGGGCGAAAAGGCAGCTCAGGCGGCGATGGCAAGCGGCGCGGATTAGGTCCCACAGGACGAAACAAAGCGAAAGCTCTAGCAAGAGCGATCCCTAAATTCTTGAGTGCAACCGATGATCTATGTCCATTCACTTGGCCGGGCTTCACGATATTATTCGGCGCAACCGGCGCTCTCGCTCGGAGGAGTCCCCTTAACTTTCTCCGCGTTGGAAAATCGTGTCAAGGGCATAGCGGCCGCGCTCAATGCGCTTGGTTTCAAAGCAGGAGACCGGCTAGCCCTTCTCTTGCCTAACGGCTCGGAGTACATCGAGTTGGTGTACGCATGCAGCTGGCTCGGCGTCATAGCAGTTCCATTAAACACACGTCTATCCCTCGCGGAAATTGATCGGGTGCTCGCTGATGCGACCCCCCATGGGTTGGTCCGTCATTCCTCGCTACCGACGCCAACAGTGCAAACGCCGTGGCAAAGGGTACTCGATCAAGATCCTTTGGAGCTTCGAAACGATCTTCCTCCATACGTCGTTTATGACCCGGAAGCAATAGTCGCTCTTATCTACACCAGTGGCACGACTGGCCGGCCCAAAGGCGTGATGGTAACTCACGCTAACATCCTAGCCGACGTTCACCACTTCAATTACTGGATGCGATACACGGAAGGCGCCGTCTACCTGCATGCGGCGCCGATTTTTCATATCGCCGACTTTCCCGCGATGTTCGCGGCACCGGCTTTCGGCGCGTCCCAGGTCACGATTCCAAAGTTCAGCCCACAGAGCTTCTGTGAGACCGTCGAGCGAGAGCACGTTAGCCACACGGTGTTGGTTCCGACGATGATCAATTTGCTGACTCAGTTTTCGGACGCCACGAAGTACAACTTGAGCAGCCTGAATGTGCTCGCGTATGGGGGATCTCCGATGGCTCCCGAGCTAATCCGGCGCACGAGGGAGCTTCTGCCGCAGGTGAAACTTGTTCAGGTTTACGGACTGAGCGAAACCGGGTTCCTTACGGGTCTGCAAGACCACGAGCACACGCAAGACCTGCTTATGTCCTGTGGCCGACCTTGCCCTGGCATCGATCTGCAAGTTACAGATGAATCAGGGGGGCAAGTCGAATCCGGAAAGCCAGGTGAATTGGTCGCTCGCGGCGCCAACATCATGCGGGGGTACTGGAATAACCCGGAGGAGACTGCGCTTGCATTTCGTGAGGGTTCGTTCCGCACCGGCGATATCGGCTACCAGGATTCTGAGGGCCATTATTACATTGTGGATCGCGCGAAAGACATGATTGTCACCGGAGGCGAGAATGTTTACTCCGGTGAAGTCGAAGCTGTCATTTACTCGCACCCGGCAATTCTCGAAGCCGCGGTCTTCGGAATACCTGATCCCAAGTGGGGTGAACTGGTGACTGCCTGCGTCGTGCTCAAGCCTGGAATAGTTCTCACTGTGGACGAACTTGTCGCGTATTGCCGGCTGAATCTCGCGACTTTCAAAGTTCCGCGCCGCGTCGAGTTATTGGACGCCGAGTTACCCAAGAGCGGTTCCGGCAAGATATTGAAGAGAGTCTTGCGCCAGCGTTTCTGGGCGCACGCGGTACGGGCAGTCAGTTGAAGCTCACATTCGGTGTGAATGTTCGACGTTTTACTTAGTTCATCTGGTTGAAACCTCGATTTTGTGGTGGCTCGGCTCGTGGGATTTTTGGAGGCAAAAATGGACGACATATACGTGGTCGCCGCGATACTCACCCTCGCTCTGCATACCGCTGAGCGCGAGCGACCCCCGAAATCGGCCACTGAGCGCTGGCGAAGAGTATGGACGGACTTCGAGCGGTTCTTGAAGGAACTGGAAAGCTCGGATCGCTCGATAGACAAGCGCGGAATCAACCCGGATTGAACCGCGGGGAATGCACAGGATCGAGTGAAAGAAATGGGAAATATATGGCACACCCCGGCTGCAAGGTAACGGAGCTTGTGAAGTCGAAGCTAAACATCGAAGCGAAAGTGCGCCGGGCCCCGGAAATTCACTGGGATCTGGCGGTGTGGCCATGAATTCGAATTTGACAGATCCTGCCTTCTGGAGCCGGTTCCAGTTCGGCTTCACCGTGATCTATCACTACCTGTTTCCACAGCTCACCATGGGATTGGTTTGGTTCCTGGTGTATTGGAAATGGCGGGCGTTGCGAACAGGTGACGATAAGTATAACAAAGCCGTCCGGTTTTGGGCCAAGATATTCGGACTCAATTTTGCCGTAGGTGTTGTCACCGGTATTCCTATGGAGTTTCAGTTCGGCACGAACTGGGCGGGCTTTTCCCGGTACGCAGGCAGTGTGGTCGGACAAACTCTGGCGATGGAAGGCATGTTTGCATTCTTTATGGAAAGCGCGTTTATCGGAGCGTTGATCTGGGGTGAGAAGCGCCTTGGTCCCCGATACCATTTCCTGGCTGCGATTGGAGTTGCGCTGGGAAGTTGGCTTTCGGGTTTCTTCATCATCGTCACGAACGCTTTTATGCAGCATCCAGTGGGTTATCGAGTTGAAGCGGACGGCTTGCTGGGCATCGCCAGCTTCAGCGCCTATCTGTTCAACCCGTGGGCCTGGGTGCAGTTCGCCCATAATCAAATGGCGGCGCTCGTCACCGGCGCGTTTGTAGTTACTGCCATAGGGGCCTTCTATGTTCTCCGCCGGCTCCATCCAGCGCAGGCTCAAATCTATCTACAAGCCGGCGCGCTCACTGCACTCGTCGCGTCTGTTCTCGTTGCCATTCCCACTGGCGACTGGCAAGCCAAGATGGTCGCCCATCATCAACCCGTAACGCTTGCTGCCATGGAAGGCAAGTTTGTGGGCGGATCTAGGGCGGGCGTCGCAATGATCGGGCAACCCAACGTTGCTGCCCGGCGGCTCGACAATCCGATCGAGTTTCCAGGGGCCCTCAGTTTTCTTGCCTACGGTACTTTCGAGGGTTATGTCCACGGCCTCGACGAGTTTCCACCGAATGCCTGGCCCGACAATATCGAACTTTTGTACTACTCCTTTCACCTCATGATTACGCTTGGGACAATTTTCATTCTCCTGATGGCCTACGCGAACTTCCAGAATTGGCGCAAACGCCTCACATCGGACACTTGGCTGCTGTGGGTGTTGATGCTGGCATTTCCTTTTCCTTACATCGCCAACACCCTGGGTTGGATGACGGCCGAACTTGGCCGTCAGCCGTGGTTGCTTTACGGCATTTTTCGCACGAGCGCCGGTTACAGCAAGGTGGTAAGTAGCGGCGACACCATTTTCACGTTGATCGGCTTTATCGGCCTCTATTTCGTACTCGGACTGCTCTTTCTCTTCCTGGTTGGTCGCGAGATCGTCCTCGGCCCAGACGAAGAAGCCGCGGTCGACAGCCGCGCAAGAGTGCTTGCCGCGCAGGTAAAGGAGTAAGTTGGATGATCCCGACATGGTATGCCATTGTCAGTCTAATGCTCATCCTCTATGTGGCTTTCGACGGTCGCAACTTTGGAGCTGGAATGCTTCACCCGTTTGTTGCTAGAACGCCGGAGGAGCGGCGCCAAGTCGTTGCGGCGATCGGACCTCTTTGGTCATGGCATGAAGTTTGGCTCGTGGGTTTTGGCGGTACTTTGGTTGCGGTATTTCCCCGCCTTATGGCCACGGCTTTTGCCGGCTATTACCTTGCCCTCTTTTTGATTTTGTGGTGTCTGATTTTGCGCGGCGTTTCCATTGAGGTGGGTGGCCACATCAACGATCGCCTTTGGCAGGGATTCTGGGATTTTGTGTTCATCTTTTCAAGTTTTCTCCTTGCTGTACTTTTCGGCGCGGCGGCGGGCAACGTAGCGCGAGGGGTTCCGCTCGATGCCAATGGCGATTTCTCGATGGCGTTTTTCACGAACTTCAATGTGCGGGGTAATGTAGGTTTGCTCGATTGGTACACCCTGTCCGTTGCCATCTTCGCGGTCGTCCTGCTGGCAGCCCATGGCGCAATCTATTTAATGCTGAAAACCGAAGGTGCGGTGCATGACCGCAGTGCCAGCTATGCCAGGTATCTCTGGGTCGCCGCCGTTCCTCTCTTTGTCGCAATCTCGCTCGAGTCGTGGTTGGTTCGTCCCGCCGTTCCCGCCCACGCTCTTTCCAATCCGTTGTCCTGGCTTGGGCTCCTGCTTGTCGTTGCGTCTGCCATTGCCCTCATTTCCGGACTTTCGACGCGGCATGAAATGCGGGCTTTTCTGGGGTCGAATTTTCTCGTCGCGGGCTTGTTGGTTATCGGCAGCGTCGCTATTTTCCCTGTGATGCTGTATTCGACGCTCGCGCCGCAAAATTCACTGACAGCCTATGCCGTTGCTTCAAACCACCGCTCTTTGCTTCTCGCTTCCTTTTGGTGGCCAGTGGGCTTCGCTCTAGCAACCACTTACTACATTTTTATCTCCCGGCGCTATGCGGGGAAAGTGAGACTTAAAAGGGAGAATCAAGGCTCTTATTGACCGCGGCGCGGTCGCAACGTGTCAGGTGAAAGGAATGGTGGCACGATGAGAACTGTAATCCGATTGACAGCGCTGATGATTTCCGCGTTTTCGTTCTTCTTTATAGCTGGACCCACCTCAGGGGATCAAGGCGCTGAACCATTCAAGTTCTTCCGAGAGTACATTGGCTTAGATCAAGATCAGATTGCGCAACTTCGAAGCGGGAAGGCAATCGCGAAGGTTTTGGACTCACCCACCGCAGACCAGGTATTTGTATTCGGTGCGGTACACGTGGAGTCTACCCCACAAGATTATCTCAAGCTCGCATCGAATGTAGATGCACTGCGCAAGCTTCCCAACTATCTGGCCATCCAGAAGTTTAGTGATCCGCCGCAGCTTTCCGACCTCGCCGGTTTCACATTGGAGGCCGACGATGTTGAGCAGTTGAAAAACTGTAAGCCCGGCAGGTGCGACGTTCAACTGCCTGTCGAGGCGATGGATCAGTTTCAGCAGTCAGTTGATTGGTCTGCTCCTGACGTCGCAACTCAAGTGAATCAGATAGCGCAGAAAATGGCGCTCGAAGCTCTATTGAAATACATCCAAGGAGGAAACACTGCTTTGGGAACCTACCGTGACAAAAAACATCCCGCAGTGGTGGCGGAGACTTTTCAGTCCTTGCTCAGTCGGTCCAAGGCGCTACCCGTTTATCTTCCGGCCCTTGATCGTTACCTCCTCGATTATCCCAACGCGAACTCGGACAACATCGAATCGCAGTTCTATTGGGAGAAAGTAAATTTCGGGCTCAAGCCCACGCTCCGAATTGTGCAGGCGATCGTCTATCGCGGCACGAATTCCTCGGATCCCGCCTATGCCATAGCGATCAAGCAGCTGTATGCAAGCCACTACTTTGAAAGTGCGCTCGATCTGACGGTTTGCGTCAGAGACCAGGAGCAGCCCGAACCCCGGGGGATCTACCTAATTACCCTAAAAGGCTCACAGCAAGCGGGTCTGACTGGACTCAAAGGAACGATTATCAGGAAGGTTGCTGTAGACAAAACGCGTTCCTCGTTGCAACGGGCCCTTGAAGCAATCAAACAAAAACTGGAAAGGCCGGCTGATTGAATGTTTGGACGCGTGGGTGCGGGTGGACACTGATGGAACTTCTTGATCGTCGCACCGCAAGCAGCTTGCTCACATTACTTGTTGTTGCACTCGTGCTTGCCATCGTGTACATAGCGAGAACAGTTATCGTCATTTTTGCTTTTTCGATTCTGTTTGCATATTTGATTGATCCCATCGTCCGCTTTTTACAACGCCACTCTCTCTTCTTCAAGAATCTTAGGGGACCGCACGTTGTGGAAGCCTATTTGGCAGTCCTTATCTTTGTTGTGCTCGTCTTCCGCGTTCTTTCGCCGCAATTCCATAAGAACACCTTGCAATTCCTAAGCGCGATACCTGCGGTGGCCGAGCGAGTTTCAACAGGAGAAATTGCAAATGACTTAGGAAATAACCTTGGCTTGAGCGATGCGCAGGCAACTCGGACCAAAACATTCCTCCAGCAACATCGGTCGAGTATCGAGACTCTTGTGCAAGACATAGAGCGGTTTGCGTCGACGGCAGTTGCCGGAATTCTGGTAATCCCGATATTGGCCGTCTTTTTTCTCAGCGACGCTGAAAGTCTCGTGGAGCAGTGCATCCATCTTGTTTCGAGGGAAGCGACCTACGAGGCAACGCGGTCCTTGGTCGGCGAGTTGCACCTCATGCTTCAGCACTACATCCGAGCTAAGGTAACTCTTGCCGGGCTGTCACTCCTCTATTGTTCGACGGCGACGCTCGCGCTGGGTTTTCCAAACGCGCTGGCGTTGGGCGTCCTAGCCGGCATCCTGGAATTCATTCCCGTGGCGGGGTGGATGATCGCCGCGGCTACGATTGTCGGCGCCGGCGCCCTCGCCCACTCACATTGGATATGGATGCTTGCCCTGCTTTGCGTTTGGCGGATGCTTATGGACTATTGGATTGCTCCCCGTGTCATGGGACATGAGTTGGAGATTCACCCACTTTTGGCAATATTCACAGTCATGGTAGGTGGCGCGGTCGGAGGAATCGTTGGGATCTATCTTTCCGTGCCTCTCGTCGCTACTTTGCGCGTTGTCTGGCGCAATTTTATTTCGCGTGCAACGGGCACAGCGACTGTGTTCGACTCTCCGAAGCTCGCGGCAGCAGAGAGGGCGAAAGCCCTGGACTTGGTGAAGGGGCGGAACGAGTTCTGCGCAAAATAGAAATCGGTAAAGGGGACGCAACAATTTCATTCGGCATAATCCGACCAGCACCATCTGACATCGGTCTAGAAATTGACCCGTAGACTGAGCTGAATCTCCCGGGGCTGGTTGACCTGTGAAAGAATCTCGCCGAAATTTGAGGAACCTTGTTGGGTGACAGGAGGGGCAAACTGCACTCGGTTAAAGATGTTGAAAAACTCGGCGCGGAACTGCACGTTGGCCCTCTCGCCCCAGAGATTTGTCGATTTCATGGCAGCGAAATCGTAATTGTTGACACCCTCCGAAGTCAGGTTGGGGTCTACCCTGGGTTCGTCGCCGAAAGCATAGTTGCCCGGAAACGTAAAGCAAGACG
>Ga0335076_10004788_pt1 | contig 13711 bp, 9 predicted proteins | sample Lox_Sample_25_FD_206717 | JGI IMG/M metagenome (GOLD analysis project Ga0335076, IMG submission 206717) | Soil microbial communities from Loxahatchee National Wildlife Refuge, Florida, United States - Lox_Sample_2.5 | ecosystem: Environmental > Terrestrial > Soil > Wetlands | place: USA: Florida... | reverse complement strand
TCGGAATCCTCAGGAAGCGCAGCCGAATTTCTTCCCTCAGGCCGCAACATTGCACCGCTACCGGAAACTTCACTCGCACGAACGACAATTCCAGCGGCCCTTCGATGCGCGCACCGTGAATCCGCAGCCCTCGCGGGTCCACGCATTCCCTGGCCTCTCGATCGATGCACAGCCAGCGAATCAGCTCGGCGCGGATGCTTCGCTCCACGCCCCATGCGTTTGCTTTCGCCGGATCATTCGTGGCATCGAAATCCTTTTGACTCGATCCGCACCACGCTACTTCTCCGGCGGGCGCGGCTCGCAAAACTCTGACTTCGGCTTCCCGTAATCCTTGGAACCGTGCTTCGGCCAGGCGTATCAATTCATCGGCTTGGTTTGCAGCGGACGAGATGGCCATGGGGCTCTTCGGTCTAATTGCCTTATATCACGGAAATCCAGCAGCACCTTTGACTTTGATACTTTTCGCCTGTTTCATTAGCCAGACTAATGCCCTCCATCAAAAACCCTCTCCATGTACCTGCCAGGGGCTATTTCGTAGTCTAATGAATGAAACCCAAATCGGAAGCTCTTGCGCGCCGCGCGGCGGTACCCGCAGGCTGCGCTCTCCGGACAATAAGGTTAACGACGACCTTCTATGTGGATTGTTCGACTTGCTCTTTCCAGGCCTTACACGTTTATCGTGATGGCCATGGTCATCGTGTTACTCACGCTGGCCGTCGTTCCGCGCACGCCCACGGACATCTTTCCGGAAATCAACATCCCGGTCATCGCGCTGGTCTGGGCCTACGGCGGCTTGCAGCCGCAAGAGATGGAGCAGCGCATCACTACCAACGTTGAGCGCGGCGTCACCGTTCTTGTCAACGACGTGGAACACATTGAATCGCAATCCCTGAATGGCATCGCGATCATCAAAATTTTCTTCCATCCCAACGCCAATATTCAGACCGCTCTCGCGCAAACCGCTGCCATTTCTCAAACATTCTTGCGCAGCCTGCCTCCCGGCACCACTCCGCCCTTGGTCATCATTTATTCGGCATCCACCGTCCCTGTTTTGCAGATCGGTCTCACCAGCGACCGCCTTAGCGAGCAGCAACTGTTCGACTACGGCAACAATTTCATCCGCACGCAACTCGCCACCGTTCAGGGCGCCTCTATGCCTTTCCCCTACGGCGGCAAGCAGCGTCTCGTCTCTGTCGACATCGATTTCCCCGCGTTGGAGGCCCGCGGACTCTCGCCCGTAGACATCGTCAACGCCGTCAATGCGCAAAACCTCATTCTGCCTACCGGCACGGCGAAACTCGGCACCCTGGAATATAACGTCGAGCTCAACGGCAGCCCCCGTGTCCTCACTGAGCTCAACAATCTGCCCGTCAAAACCGTCAACGGTTCCACCGTCTATCTCCGCGATGTCGCTCACGTTCGCGATGGGTTCGCTCCGCAGACCAACGTCGTGCTCGCCAATGGCCAGCGCGGCGTGCTCATGAGTGTCTACAAGACCGGTAACGCTTCCACGCTCTCCATCGTCGACCGCGTCAAGCAAACGCTCAAGGATTACCAGTCCTCGCTTCCCGAGGGCCTGAAGATCACCACTTTCTTCGACCAGTCCCTCTTCGTCCGCGCCGCCATCCAGGGTGTCTTGCGCGAAGCGTTGATCGCCGCCTGTCTTACCGCCGTCATGATTCTTCTCTTCCTCGGCAATTGGAAGAGCACCCTGATCATCGCTATCTCCATTCCGCTTTCCATCCTCGTCAGCATTCTCTGCCTCAGCGCGCTCGGCGAAACCATCAACATCATGACCCTCGGCGGCCTTGCTCTCGCGGTCGGCATCCTGGTCGACGACGCCACCGTCGAAATCGAAAACATCAACCGCAACCTCGCTCTCGGCAAGGAAACCGTTCAGGCCATTCTCGACGGCGCCCAGCAGATCGCTCTCCCCGCCTTCGTTTCCACGCTGTGCATCTGTATCGTCTTCATCCCCATGTTCTTCCTCTCCGGCGTCGCCAAGTACCTCTTCGTTCCCCTCGCCGAAGCCGTCATCTTCGCCATGCTCGCCTCCTACATGTGGTCGCGCACCATCGTGCCCACCATGGCCATGTATCTCCTGAGCTCCGAAGACGAGTATCACGCGGACGAACATGCCGGCGAAAAAATGGGGTTCTTCCGCCGCTATCAACAGGCCTTCGAGCGGGGTTTTGAGCGCATTCGCGACGCCTACCATCGCTCCCTGACCGTCGCGCTGCATCATGCCGGGGTGTTTTCCGCGTGCTTCCTGGCCTTCTGCGTTCTTTCGTCTTTCTTGAACTTTTTTCTCGGCCGCGATTTCTTCCCCAGCGTCGACGCCGGCCAGATTCGCCTTCACATGCGCGCTCGCACTGGTCTGCGCATCGAAGAATCCGCGCGCCTCGCCGATCGGATCAACGCGGTAATTCGCCAGACCATTCCCGAACACGACTTGCAGACCGTTCTCGACAACATCGGTCTCCCCTACTCCGGCATCAACCTCACTTACTCCAACTCCGGCACCATCGGCACCGCCGACGGCGAAATTCTCGTTCAGCTCAAGCCCGATCCCAGCCGCCCCACCCCCTATTACATCAACGAACTTCGCCGCAAACTCCCCACCGAGTTTCCCGGCGTGCAATTCTTCTTTCAGCCCGCCGATATCGTCACCCAGATTCTCAATTTCGGTACCCCCGCCCCGATTGACGTCCAGATCACCGGCATGAACCAGCCCGCCAATTACGCGCTCGGTCTGAAACTCGCCAATCAGATCCGCCATATTCCCGGCGCCGTCGATGTCCACGTGCAGCAGGCCTTCGATGCCCCCACTCTCTTCATGAACATCGACCGCACTCGCGCCCAATACGTCGGCATGCAGGCCCGCGACATCGCCCAGAATGTCCTCGTCGCACTCTCTTCCAGCTTCCAGACTTCTCCCAATTTCTGGCTCGACCCGCGCAACGGCGTCAGCTACCAGGTCGCCGTGCAAGCTCCCCAGTATCGGGTTGACAGCCTGCAGGCTCTCCAGAACACTCCCGTCACTTCCCCCTCGTCAGCAGCCGCTCCGCAGATCCTCGGCAATCTGGTGACCGCCTCCACCGTCGCGCGGCCCGCGTCCGTTTCCCACTACGACGCGCAGCCCATGATCAATGTCTATGCCTCCATCGCCGGCAGCGATCTTGGCTCTGTCTCCAGCCAGGTCATCAAGCTCGTCAACGACATGCAGAAGGACCTTCCCCGCGGCTCACACACCTTCATTCGCGGCCAGGTCCAAACCATGAACAGTTCGTTTCTCGGCCTCGCCATCGGTTTGGTCGGCGCCATCATTCTTGCCTACCTGCTGATCGTCGTGAATTTCCAGTCCTGGCTCGATCCCTTCATCATCATTACCGCTCTGCCCGGCGCTCTCGCTGGCATCTGTTGGATGCTCCTGTTCACCCACACAAGTTTGAGCGTTCCCTCGCTCACCGGCGCTATCATGTGCATGGGTGTGGCCACCGCCAACAGCATCCTTATGGTCTCTTTTGCGCGCGAACAGTTGAACGAAGGCAAGAGCGCTTTTGACGCCGCCCTCGAGGCCGGCTTCGTCCGCATGCGCCCCGTCATCATGACCGCCCTCGCCATGATCATCTGCATGGTTCCCATGGCCATCGGTCTCGGCGAAGGTGGCGAGCAGAATGCACCTCTCGGCCGCGCAGTCATTGGCGGTTTGCTGTTTGCCACCGTCGCCACTTTGTTTTTTGTGCCCTGCGTCTTTTCCATCATTCACGGACGTCTGGAGCGGAAGCGCCATCGCGCCTTGAATGCGTGATCGGCATTACGGTTTTTGGAGCACTTGTATATGACTGATGTTGCTAACGGCGAGATACACGGCGAGCGCCCGCCAAGACCGGCCAGCAGATCTCTGTTTCTCGTCTTCTTTCTGATCGTCGTGGTCCTTGTGATTGCGGGCGCCATCCTGATGCTTATGCGCCGCGGCGAATACCAGACTCTCGCCAAGAACACCGAGACCCTCGCCGTGCCCACCGTGGCCGTCATTCATCCCATCCCTGAACCCGGCGACGAAAAACTCACCCTCCCCGGCACCATGCAGGCTTACGTCGAATCTCCCATCTACGCCCGCACCAATGGCTACCTGAAAAAGTGGTATCACGACATCGGCAGCCGCGTGAATACAGGTGATCTCCTCGCAGACATCGATACCCCCGAAGTCGATCAGCAACTCTCCCAGGCCCGTGCCGATCTCAACACCTTCAAGGCCAACGAAAACCTTTCGCAGATTACCGCCACGCGTTACACCGATCTCCTGAAAACCGACGGCGTCTCCAAGCAGGAAGTCGACAATGCCACTGGCGACCTGGCCGCCAAGCGCGCCATCGTCCAGTCCGGCGAAGCCAACGTTCGCCGCCTCGAGGAACTCGAATCCTTCAAGCACATCTACGCCCCGTTCAGCGGCGTGATCACCCGCCGCAACGTCGACATCGGCACTTTGATCAACGCCGGCAACGGCGGCCTCGCGCAACAGCTCTTCTTCCTCGCGCAAACCGATCCCATCCGCGTCTTCCTCAACGTTCCTGAAGCCTACGCCTCCTCCATTCGCCCGGGACTCGGCGCGTACCTGGAACTCACCCAGTTTCCCGGCCAGAGATTCCAGGGCAAAGTTGTTCGCACCGCTGAATCCATCGATATAGCTACACGCTCGCTCCTCACCGAAGTCGATGTTCCGAATAAGACCGGCCTGCTTCTCCCCGGCGGCTTCGCTCAGGTTCATTTGGAAGTCAAAGCGGTTGGTCAGCCCCTGCAAGTGCCCGTCAATGCTCTCCTCTTCCGCGCCGAAGGTCTTCGCGCCGTCGTCATCTCCGACGGCCATACCAAGTTGCAACGGATTACCGTTGGCCGCGACTACGGCAACACCCTCGAAGTTGTCGATGGCCTGAAAGCTGACGACTGGATCGTTCTCAATCCTCCCGATTCGCTGGAAGACAATCAGAAGGTCAACGTCAAGCAAGTCGCCAATCCCGTCACGCAGCCCGCTACAGGCCCCGCTCCCCAATCGTCGCCCACGCCCGCTCCTGCGGCGCCTCCAGCCGCCATGCCGACGGAGAAAAAGCCCTGATGCTTCTTTCTCGCGGATCTGCGAAGCGTGCGCCGCTGCTGGTGTCCGCAGCCATCGCCCTCTTCGTGCTCGCTGGATGTACTGTCGGGCCCAACTACAAGCGCCCCACGGCTCCCGTGCCCGCGAAGTGGGACGTCACTCCGCCCTGGCGCGAAGCCGACCCCAAAGATGCCGTCCCGAAAACCGCCTGGTGGACCCTTTTTCAGAATGACGAATTAAACCAGCTCGAAACCGAGTTGCTCGCCTCCAACCAGACTCTTGCCGCTTCCGTCGCCACTCTCGCTCAGGCGCGCGCCAACGCGCAAATTCAGAACGCCACGCTCTTCCCCGCTGTCGGAACCTCCCCAAGCTTTGGCGGCGAACGTTATTCCGCCAATCGCGCCACCGGTTCCAACATTCCTCTCTCCAACGTCACCCAGGGCAATTTCGCGATTCCTTTCACCGTCAGTTACGAAGTCGATCTCGTCGGAAAGCGCCGCCGCACTATAGAAGCCGCGCAAGCCGCTTATCAGGCCAATGCCGCCGACCTCGAGAATGTTCGCCTCATTCTTACCGCCGAACTGGCCGCCGATTACTTCACGCTTCGTCAGCTCGACACGGAAATTGCCATTCTCGACCGCACCGTCCAGGCACTGCAAAAGGGTCTCGACCTCGTCAACTCGCGCCATACCGGCGGTCTCGCCTCCGGCCTCGATGTGGCCCAGGAAGAAACGCTGCTCAATACCACGCGCACCCAGGCTACGCTTCTGCATCAGCAGCGCAAGCAGTACGAAGACGCCATCGCCGTTCTCGTCGGCAAAGCTGCCCCCGATTTCCACATTCCTCCGCGCGAACTCACTGCCGAGCCGCCCAACGTGGACACCACCATTCCCTCCGACGTCCTCGAGCGCCGTCCCGACATCGCCGAAGCCGAGCGCCGTATGGCCGTAGCCAACGCCCAGATTGGTGTCGCCAAGTCCGCTTACTATCCCTCGCTCGTTCTTTTCGGTCAGGGCGGCTGGAACTCCACGAACATCGCCACGCTGTTGAGCGCGTCCAGCGGCTTCTGGGCCGTCGGCGCAAACGTCACGCAAAACATCTTCAGTGGAGGCGCAGTCCGCGCTTCCGTGCAATATTCGGAAGCGGGCTATACCGGCTCCGTTGCGGAATACCGTGGGGTAGTGTTAGACGCTTTCCGCGAAGTGCAAGACAACCTTACCGGTTTGCAGGTCCTCGATTCCGCTCGCCAGTCTCAAGCCGATGCCGTCGCTTCCGCTCGCCGCCAGCTCGATCTCGCCAATTCCCGTTATGTGGGCGGGCTGGTCAGCTACCTCGATGTGGTCAGCGCGCAGCAGAATCTCCTCAGCAACGAGCAGGAAGCGGCCATCATTCGGGGGCAGCGCCTCGTTACCTCCGTCCTTCTCGTCAAAGCCCTCGGCGGCGGTTGGGATGCCGCCAGCCTCGACGCCGTCCACGTCAAACCCCAACTCAAAGACCTGGTTACCCCGTAGCGAACCGCCCGCCCCCAAAATTCTTTGCAAACTACGAAGATTTTCGTTGACACTACGAACTCCTTCGTAGTAGCCTCCTTCCCATGACGACCTTTCCCAAACCTACCGCTTCCGAACTTGAAATCCTCCATGTCCTCTGGGAACGCGGCCCCGCCACGGTCCGCGAGGTCCACGAAGCTCTCAGCGCCCACAGACCTATCGGCTATACCAGCGTCTTAAAGCTGATGCAGATCATGACGGCCAAGGGCACCGTCCGCCGTGACGAACAGCAGCGCGCGCACGTCTATGAAGCTGTACAGCCGGCCGAGAAGACCAAGCGCCAGCTCGCCCTCGACGTTCTCCAGCGCGTCTTTGACGGCTCCGCCAGCGAGCTCATGATGCATGCTCTGAACGGCCGCAAAACCTCCAAGGAAGAGGTCGTAGAACTCCGCCGCTTGCTCGACGTATACGAAAGGAACATCCGATGACGCTCCTCACCGATTGGATCTCGCCCGCCATCCTTCGTACCCTCGCTCTTTCCCTGCTGCATTTCGTTTGGCAGGGCGCGGCCATTGCGGCACTCGCCTATGTCACCCTCTCCGTCTGTCGCAATGCGTCGACTCGCTACGCCATCGCCGTCGCCGCTATGATCGCCATGCTGCTTTCGCCCGCCGCCACCTTCCTCGTTCTGCGCGGGCAGGTAACGGCGGCCGTTCTCGACACTGCCGCAGCGGAAATTCAGCCTTTAGCGGATCAGCCGGCAGCCGTGGCGGCGAACGCTGCCTCGCACTCTCCCGTCCAGCGCGAATCCTCCGCCCTTCCCCTCCTGCTCCTCGTGGAAGCCTGGTTCGCCGGTGTCCTCCTCCTGAGCCTGCGCTCCATTGGTGGCTTCGTTCAGATTGAGCGCCTCCGCCGCCGTAAACTTGCTGGCGTGCCCGACGATATTCTCGAACTCTGCCTCGATCTCCAGGACCGCATGGGCGTCGCGCGCAGGATCCGTTATTGCCAGAGCATCCGCGTCGATGTTCCTCTCGTCGCGGGCTGGCTCCGCCCCGTCGTTCTCCTTCCGATTTCCGCCATCACCGGCTTGACCCAGCCTCAACTCGAAGCCATCATCGCCCATGAACTCGCCCACATCCGCCGTTACGATGCGTTCATCAACGTCTTCCAGGTCGCCGTTGAAACTCTGCTTTTCTATCACCCCGCCGTCTGGTGGCTCGGCAAGCGCATCCGCACCGAACGCGAACACTGCTGCGACGATGCCGCCGTCGCCGTCTGTGGCAGCTCTGTCGTTTACGCCCGCGCTCTCGCTCGCCTTGCGGAGACACGCCAGTCGCCCAAATTCGCTATGGCCCTCGACGGCAGTCCGCTGGTTGCTCGCGTCGCGCGCCTTCTTGGCTCCAGCCAGTCATCCGACTCGCTGCGAGCCGCAAATCTCTCTGTCGGCGTGTTGTGCTTGTCCGTGGCTCTGTTCGCCGGTAGCGCGTTTGTCGGCAGCGTCCGCGTCTTGCGTGCGCAGACTCCGCCGCCGGCTCCCGTTGCACCGTCTGCTGCCATCGCGTCGGCACCGCTCACAGCCGCCCCTGCCCCCACCGCTCCCAGCGACGCCATCATCGTGCGCCCCAACGATTCCGATGCCGCTCCTACGCTGGCCATCGCTCCACTCGCAACAAGCGTGGCTGAACCCGCCACCGTCCCGGCACCTGCTGCGCAAGCCGATCAGCCCAAGCAAAGCTATGTCGACTCCCTGAAAGATGCCGGGCTCGCCAATCTCACCGTGGATGAACTGGTCAGCCTGAAGATCCAGGGCATCACCGCCGACTATGTCAAATCAATGAAAGAGCTCGGCATCAAACCGGAGCCCGATGAACTCATCGGCCTCAAAATCCAGGGTGTCACCCCGGACTACGTCAAGCAGATGCGCGCCGCCACCGGGCAGAATCTCGACGCCGACGCACTCATCGGCATGAAAATTCAAGGTGTCAGCCCCGATTACGTCAAACAGATGCACGACCTTGGTCTCAATACCGATGCCGACGGCCTCGTGGGCATGAAGATTCAGGGTGTCACTCCCGAATACGTCAAGGAAATGCGCGGCCTGGGCCTAAAGGTCGATTCCGACGACGTTGTGGGGATGAAGATCCAGGGAGTCACTCCTGAGTACGTCAAGGAAATGCGTGCCGTCCTGGGAGAAAATCTCGATGCCGATACCCTCATCGGCATGAAAATCCAGGGCGTCACTCCCGCCTACATCAAGGAACTGCAATCCGCCGGCCTCAAGTTCGACGCCGACGAAGCCATCGGTGCCAAAATCCAGGGCATTACGCCGGAATTCATCGCCGCTGCCCGCAGCCATGGCTTTAAAGATCTGACCCTCGACAAGTTGATCGCTCTCAAGCACAGCGGCGTTCTCGACGCCGCAAAGTAAACCAATCAGGAGGAAAATCATGAATCGCCGTGACGGAATCGTCGCTTACTCCCTTGTTGTCTGCGCACTGCTCTTCGGCCTGGTCTCCCGCGCCACGGAATCTTTTTCCGGCAGCTGGACGATTCAGCGTTCCGACGAGCCGGGCAAGGTTCAATTCGCGCTTATCCATCACCAGCACGGCCACAATTCCACGCACGACTCCGCGTGGCCCGTCAGCGCCTTCGTCGGCCTCGACCTCACCCAGCCCGGCAAGCACGACGTCAAGTTCTCTATCACCCGCGATGCGGGCCGCTTCGATTGCGAAGGCTTCGTCGATCATGGCGACGGGGCGGGCGTCTTCCATTTTTTAGCCGATTCCAAATACGCCGCGGAAATGAAGTCCTTGGGCTTCGCCGGCATCGATGAGGAAAAGCAATTCTCCATGGCCGTGATGGACGTCAGCCTCGACTTTGCGCGCGAAATGAAGGGCCAGCGCCTGCAAGGCCTCGACACCGACAAGCTCGTCGCTTTCCGCATCTTCAACGTGAATTCTCAATTCATCAAGGGACTGCGCGACGCCGGCATCAACGTCACCGACTGCGACAAGCTCGTCGCCTTCCGCATCCACGGCGTTACCCCGGAAATGGTCCGTTATCTCCACGGCGCCGGCTATCAGCCCACGGAAGATCAGCTCATTGCCATGCGGATTCACGGCGCCACCTCGGAATGGCTGGCCCAGCTACAAAAGGTTGGTTACGACAAGCTCGACATCGACAAGCTCATCGCTTTCCGCATCCACGGCGTTACTCCGGAATTCATCGCCAAGGTCGAGAGCCTCGGCTACAAACATCCCGATCCTGATCAGCTCATCGCCATGCGCATTCACGGCGTCACGCCCGAATACATCTCCGCCATGAAAGCCCGCGGCATCAAGGATCTCTCCATCGACCAGCTAGTCACCCTCCGCATCCAAGGCATCGACTAGTCCGTAGCGCTGCGCCTTCAGCCCGGCATCTCGGCTTTGCTTTTCGAATGGGCTCCCTTACCGCACGCTCAACTGCCCCGTCCCCACATGCGCGTGCAGCCGGTACTTCCCTTCGCTATTCCTCGAAACTGTCCGGAACAGTCCGCCCTTCGAATCCCCGAAAATCTCCGCGTCCACTTCCCCCGCGTTCACCGACATGTCCACCTGCCCATACTCCTCGGGCTTGTCCACGTCGATCGTTAGCTGCCCCGCGTGCAACTCCACGTCTTTATTCCCTACCACGTCCCGCACATTCACTTCGCCGGCAAAAACCCTCGCCATCAAATCCGAATTCTTCGGCACGTGAATGATGATTTGCAGATCGTTCTTCGGCCCGCCGCTCAGGTGGAACTCGGCCACGTTGTTCGTCACCTGGAACCGCCCCTTCACATCCTGAATCTTGTCGACATTCTTTCCCGCCAGGTCCACCGTCATCTTCGTGTCGTCCGTTCCCACAATCAGGATCTCTCCCGAACGCACGTGCAGCCGCAGCGGCGTGTTCGCCGGACACTCAAACTCCATGTGCGGCTTACCTGCCAGCACAATCTCCGATTTCGTATTCCGCGCCAACGTTGGGATCGCAAGACCGACCAACGCCATTCCGAGGACGAGACGTTTCATAAGCACACCTCCCCCGATCTGCTCCATAATACGAACCTAATCCGTACGATGTTTCCGGAATTTTAGATCTAGTACCTTGCTTTGATAGCCCCGTTACCCGATTTAGCTGCCTCGACAGCCCTCCCCCTGGTCTGTCTCTCCGCCAGTTTCTTTCACCGCCGCAGTAACGCGCGTACTCTTCGAATCTGCGACAATGGATTCACGCCATGCCTGATTCCTCCGACATTCAGAAAGCCGCGGAAATCCTTCGTTCCGGTGGACTTGTCGTCTTCCCCACCGAAACCGTCTACGGCCTCGGCGCCAACGCCCTCGATCCCGCCGCCGTCCGCAAAATCTTCGCGCTCAAGCAGCGTCCCGCAACCAGCCCACTCATCGTCCACGTCGCTTCCATCGATCAGGCCCGCGAACTTGCCTCCGACTGGCCCGACGAGGCCGATCGCCTCGCACGCGAATACTGGCCCGGTCCCCTCACCCTTGTCGTCCCCAAAAAGCCCTTCGTTCCCGGCGAAGTCACCTCCGGACTCCCCACCGTTGGCCTGCGCATCCCCCGCCACCCCGTTGCCCTGGCCCTCCTTCGCGCCGCGAATCTCCCCATCGCCGCTCCCAGCGCCAATCGTTTCACCCAACTCTCCCCCACCACCGCGCAGCACGTTCGGGACGCCTTCGGTGCCGAAACCCCGTTCTTACTTGATGGTGGCCCCTGCGAAGTCGGCCTCGAATCCACGGTCGTCGCCGTCACCCCAGACGGCCTCGAAGTTCTCCGCCCCGGCATGGCCTTCGTCGAAGACGCTGTCGCCGCTCCCGAATCGACGGCGGGCTCCCACCGCTCCCCCGGCCAGCACAAGAGGCACTACAGCCCCCGCACCCGCGTTCTCCTCGTCACGCAAGGCCGTCTCCCGCAATCCGGCCGAGGCGCCTACCTCTGGCTTTCCCACAGAACCGAGTCTGCGCGATCTCTGCGCATGCCCGATCAGCCGCAGGCCTATGCCGCACAGCTTTACCGCCGCCTGCACGATTTCGATCGCGAAGGCCTTGACTGGATTGCCGTGGAATTTCCTCCGGAAACACCCGAATGGGCCGCCATTCGCGATCGCCTCACCCGGGCCGCGTACTAAGACTCCCGGTAGCCCTATAATTGCTCTTCGTCACTTTCGTCCGTCCGCATTCGCGATACAATTTCGCTTCGTTCGGGGAGGGTCCTTTTATGGTCGCTCAGTTCTCCTGGCTTCGCACCACGTTGCTCTTCGTCCTTCTTGTCGCCGTCTGCATCCTCGTCTTCGGCGTTATGGGCCATCTCCGCGCGCAAACGCCTCCGTCCTCCGACAAGCCTTTTGTCATCGAGTACTATTACAAAACCAAGTGGGGCCACGCCGACGAGTTCATCACCCTCTTCAAGAAGAACCACTATCCCCTGCTGAAGAAAGAAGTCGAAATGGGCCGCATGCTGTGCGTTTCTGCCGTCGCTCCCGTCTACCACACCACCGAAGACGGCCGTTGGGACTATCGCGTCACCATCGTCTACAAGAACGCCGCCGTCGCCCACGACAATTTCGATTCCGCCGCGCTCCTCAAGCAGCTCTATCCTGATCAGGATGCCTACAAGAAAGAAGAACAGCGTCGCTTCGAAATTCTCGACGCCCACTGGGATCTTCCCATCAAAGAGGTCGACCTGGATTCCAAGTAACGCTCAGGCGCTTGCCTCCCGCAGTTGGGTAAACCAGGCTTCAGCCTGTGCTGTTTCACAATTCAGATTCCTTTCATCCCGGCGGCATCACAGATTATCTAAGAAGAACTGCGTCACCCGGTTCCACACAATTTTCCGCGCCGGCGGATCGCTCACCCCATGCCCCCGCCCGGGCGCCGCAATCACTTCCACGTACTTCCCCTGGCTGATCAGATCGTTGATCAGCGCCAGCGTGTTTGAATAGTGCACATTGTCGTCGCCCGTCCCGTGCGCGATCAGCAATTTGCCCTTCAGTCCCGACGCATACTTCACCGGCGAGCAGTCCTCGTACTCCTTTTCGTGATCCTTCGGCAATCCCATATACCGTTCCGTGTAAATCGAATCGTAGAAATGCCAGTCCGTCACCGGCCCGCCCGCGAAACCCACCTTGAAATCGTCCGGCGCCTCCAGCATCGCGCTCACGGCCATGAATCCGCCAAAGCTCCAGCCCCAAATCCCGATGCGATTTCCGTCCACCCACGGCTGCTTCTTCAGCCACGCCACCCCGTCGCGCTGATCGGAAAGTGCATCCGCGCCGAATCGAAAGTGGATCGGCGCTTCAAAAACGTGCCCGCGCCCCGCTGCCCCGCGGTTGTCCAGCGCGAAGATCACGTACCCCTTCTGCGCCATCATCTGATGCCATAGCATCGTTCCCCCCATCCACGCGTTCATTACCACCTGCGCGTGCGGCCCCCCGTACGTGTACACAATCACCGGATATTTCTTCGCCGGATCGAATTGCGGCGGCTTGATCAGAAAACAATTCAGCGCTACGCCGTCCTTCGCTGGCACCGTCGAAAATTCCACCGGCGAAAGATGGTATTGCGCCAGCTCCGCCACCACGTTTTCATTCAGCGTCGCGCTCTTTCCTCCGTCCACCCCATAGACATCCTGCCGCGGTGGCGTGGCCGCGTTCGAATAGGTATCCACGTAGAACTGCGCCCCGGGCGACAGATTGACCGTATGCGTCCCCTTTTCCTTGGTAATCCGTCCAAATCCGCTGCCGTCCAGCCCCACGCGGTACAACTCGCTCTCCGTCGGCGACTTTTCCTTCGCCGTGAAATACACCATTCCCTTCGCCTCGTCCACGCCCGCAATCCCGCTGACTTCCCAGTTCCCTTTCGTCAGCTGCGCGATTTCCTGCCCGTCCATTCCATACACATAAATGTGCCGGTAGCCCGTTCGCTCGCTGCTCCACAAAAACCGTTTTCCGTCTTTCAGAAAATTCAGATCGTCGCTCACGTTGAGCCATGCCAGATCCTTCTCGGTCAACAGCACGGAGGTCTTCCCGCTGCTCGCCTCCGCAACGAGCAAATCCAACTGACTCTGCGCTCGATTCAGCCTCTGAATC
>Ga0335076_10004787_pt1 | contig 13712 bp, 6 predicted proteins | sample Lox_Sample_25_FD_206717 | JGI IMG/M metagenome (GOLD analysis project Ga0335076, IMG submission 206717) | Soil microbial communities from Loxahatchee National Wildlife Refuge, Florida, United States - Lox_Sample_2.5 | ecosystem: Environmental > Terrestrial > Soil > Wetlands | place: USA: Florida... | reverse complement strand
CCTCCTGTCCACCGCCGTCCCCGCAAGTCCAAGGACTTGGATTGATGTGTGAGAACGGGTGTCGCTCATTCGTAACTTTTTAGAGCTGCCCGTTTGCACACAATGACCCTCCTGTCCACCCCGGTCCCACACTGACTACCAAGGTCCTTCCCTAGATCGCACACGACACCATTTCCGGGCCGACAAACCCACATTCTTGCGGTGCCGCCGCCTCCCGGGCACCGACGCCACCGCAGACCAGATAGAGCAGCACATGACCGACATCATCGACCAGAACCTGAACTCCTCCTCTCTCGCCGAGCTCGATACCCGCGTTTCCCTCTTTCCCGAGGCGATGCCCAATTGGGCTCGCATGGCGGCTCGCCGGGCGATCGGCCGTATCGGGCACGCCGCCGGCGCGCCGCTCTCGGAGATCCCGGCCGACGGCGCCACCGATCGGCATCAGGAGTTCCAAGCCAGCCTCTGTCGAAGCGGCTTCGCCGACGAGCAGCGCTCCCTCAGCCAGGCCCTGGAGCTCCCTCAGTTGCCGGCCGATCTCCTGCAGCGCGTGCGGCAGGGATCGCCGACCCTCGCGGACGCCATCTATATGGTAGATCTGCAGAGCGGATGGGGCGACGAGCGCGGCCGCATCAAGGGCGCAATCCAGGCGTTTACCCAGAAGATGGGCATGCTGCCCAACCGCATGCTGGCCGTCGGCCACGTCGTCGAGCAGAAACTCGATGGCTTTACTCACGCTGATTTCGGCATCGGGCAGCGGTCGTTCGACAATTTCCGCGGGCGCATCTATCGGGCGGTTCGGCTCGTCGACATTCACGCCCGGCAGCGCCTGTCGCGCTCTCTCCTCGCCGGCCCCTGGCGGGTGCTGGTCGATCAGGTCGACCCTGAGCCTACCGAGCCGAGCGCCGGTAAAAAGAAGCGCAGCGGCACCGCCGGCGACTGCGCCAAGATCTGGCCCCTCATCAACTATTGCCATCGGCACGACATCGCGCCCTCCGAGGTCGATGACGCCGTCATTGCCGCTCTCGAGCTCGATCTCGAGCGTCAGGGTCGAGCAGATCCCTTCGAGATCGCGCGCGATGTCGTCTATGCCTGGGAGCGCCTGGGCCGGCTCGCCCCTGGCTTCCCCTCTCAGACGCTGTCGCGTCTCAAGAGGCCTGGATACAATTCGGCGCACGAGGTCATGTTCGAGAAGCTGCCAGAGCTGTTCCGCGTCAGCTGGGCTCAGTATGCCGCGAAGCACTTCAGCGAAGGTGGATTGCCAAAGTCCATCGCTGAGGTCGTGGTCGATGAAGACGCGGCGCTGCTCGCGATCGCGCGCGGCGAGCGCCGCGACGCCACCTTTACGAGAAAGACGGACGCGCTCGCCAATTTCCGCACGGTCGCCACATACGCCGCCAATGCCGCTCTGAAGAAGGGGTGGTTGCTGACGAACCTGCGGGAGATACTGACGCCGGAGATCCTGGCGTTGACGCTCGCGGCGGTTCGAAAGCGGGCGCGGGCGCGTGCAGAAGCTAACGGAACCGAAGCGTCCGACAAGAGCAACACGCTTCGCAACGACGCGACAATCTTTATCACCATGGCGCGCGATCTAGGCGTTGCAGTCGATGCAATCGCGCTCATGGAAGACGTCCGAGACAATGTCGATCCCCATTTCCTCAAGAAGGTGAGGAAGCGCGACGGTGTGATCAAACGCGTCTCGGCGGCGCGCAAGATCGGCCCGCGGCACGCGAAACGGCTTCGCCAGTTCAACGATCCCGTGAAGCTGCTCGCGTGGTATGAGCTCCCTGAGACCCTTTATAAGGAGGCCAAGGAGCTCATCAAGCGGCAGCGCGCGATCGATCCCAATTACCAGCCGAATCTGGAAGAGGTTAACTCGCTCATCGTCGCTGTCGTGCACCTGATCACCCGCTACTGTCCGTGGCGCCGAGAGAACATCGCCGCTCTCCGGGTGTATGGCTCAGAAGCCAATCTGCATCTTCCAACGCGTCATTGTTCCGAGGCATTCCTGGATGTCGACGGATCGGAGGTGAAGAACGGCGTCTGTCTCGACGGTGTTCTGCCGCCATCCGTCGTCGAAGTGATCGACTTCTATCTCAGATACTTTCGTCCCGTGCTCGCCGCCGCAGTGGGCGCGGACCTCGATAATCCTCACCTCTTTCCCGCGCATGGCATGGAGTACCGCGCGGCCCAACAGCTCAACAAAGCGTTCGTCGATCGCAACTGGCGGCGCGGCGGATTTCTGCTCAATCTGCAGGTCCAGCGCCATATCTGCGCAAAGGTCGTCGCCGACGAGCATCCGGACAAGATGGTGCTCGTGCAGCGGCTGCTGGGACACAAGTCGATTAAAACCACGGAGAGCTATTACGCCGAGATCAAGCAGATAGTCGCGCAGCGCATGTACCATCGCCTGCTCGATGAATATATCCAGAAGCTCCGGGCATTGCCCCGGAAGGCGCGGTGATCCCAATGGTGTCCTGTAATCGCGTGTGGTCGCGGGCCAATGCCGAGAGCGACTGTCGCACCTGGAAGGATACGGAGCGGGCTCGCTGGCTGGAGCTGTTCGGCAGCGACGATCCAGAGCTGCCGCGGCGCTGGGCCCGTGAAACGGCATACCAGAACGCTGGCGTATACACCCGGTATCTCGCCTGCGTCCGAGAGCAAGGCCTCGAGCCCCGGCTCAGCGCCGACGGCCTCCGGCTCTTCATCCGTAAATGCGAGGCGGCGGGGGCTGAGGGAGAGGGGTGCGTTCCGAGGACGATCGCCGGCTACATCGGCGCGCTCTACAAGATCGGACGGCTCCTCAGTCCGGAAGCGGACCTCGCATGGCTCATGAAATCCTATCTCCGCGCGGAGGCGGTGGCGAAGCGTACCCCGAAGCTACGCAACACCCGCATCGTGGATGCCGGAGAGCTCTATCTGCTGGGCAAGCGGCTCGTCGAGGAGGCGCGGCGCCTCGGTCCCGGCGCCGGTTGGGCGGCGATCGGACGGTATCGGACCGGGCTCTTCATCTGCTTCGGCCTTATCGGCCCCGAGCGCCTTCGGGCGCTTCAAAGCCTCAAGCTGTCCGACTTTGCCGACGGGTGCGCCTTTTACGGCCCTGAGGACATCAAGGTGAAGCGCGAAAGCGTGCGGGCGATGACCGAGGAGGTCGAAGCCATGCTGTGGGAGTGGATCGCTGATTTCCGCTCCATCTATGAGCCCCACCATGATGCGGTCTGGATCGCGCGCGGTGGCGCACCGGCAGTGCCGGCGACACTCTACATCGCCATGCGCCAGGTCACGGAGGCCGAATTTGGCGTGCCCGTGACACCGCATATCCTACGGAACATCGCGGCGACGTTTATCAAGCGCCATGCCCCCGAGAAGGCAGCGATTATTCCGATCATTCTCGGCCACAGTTCCGACGCGGTGACGCCCGAATATACCCAGACGGCCGAGAGCATCGAAGCCGCGCGGATTGTCGGAGCGATCATCGACGCGCGGCGGGAGAGCCTGGAGCGCGAGGTCCGCGCGGTGACGCGCCGCGAGATCGCGCTCTCGCCGCGCGCCCGGCGCCGGCGCCGCTATCGCAATGCGAACAGGCGAAGGCCCACCGATGCGGAACTCTAGGTTCGATACCGGTGTCGGTAATTCGAGCCCATATCCGCCCCTGAAGAAAGGGGAGTTCACCCCTTGGTCCCCCTCGGAGACCGCGGCTCCATGCAATAGCGAGGAGCCTCGGCTCTCCGAGAGAGCACCCAATGACGCTTGAGACGGCAGCGAGCGCAGCCGCGCTTGCCATCGAGCAAGGCCAACCTCAGCGATCAAAGGAGTGCAGAAATGCTTCAGCCATCATTCCATCACCGACGCGGCGCGAACCGCGTTCGGCGCCGCAAACAAGCAGCTCAAGCGGAGACCGGCTGGCGGCCCTGGAGCGAAGCCGCGCTCGCCAGTCTCGTTCAACACCATTCGGTCTCGATCGACGAGATCGGCGGCACGGTGCTCCAGCGCCAGTTCGGCGCCCGCGTCGCCGACACCCTGCGGGCATACCACCGGCTATGCCGCTCGAAACCTGCCGGCAACCCGTTCGGTAGAAGGATCGGCGAGCCGCGAGCGCAGGTGCTGTATCAGCTCGAAACGGAGCTCCAGAGCGAGCTCGGAGTGCTTCGTGAGCATGGCGGCGACCTCCGCTGGCAGTCGAGCCTCACCCAGTTCGAGTGTCGCCTTCGATTCGTTTACACGCAGTAACTCTCTCGCCCGGCGCCAGGGATGGCGCGCCGGGCGCGCTTGAAATTGGGATCTGGAGCCAGAAGGCGAGGCAAAAAAATCCGACCGAGCGAAACCCCGCAGCCGCCAAACGATACCATGTCCCCTTCAGTCCGATCCGGCGCTTGAGCGTTCTCTGACGGTGGCTGTGATGCCGTCCAGAGGCCTCCCCGTCTCCCCAGGGCTTCGAGGGAGACCACTACAAGAAAGCTTCAGCGATGAAGATTCAAACTAGCCCCTCGGCCGCCCGGCTGAGGCAACTGCTCCCCGGTTCGCCGCAGATTGTGTTCTGCTGGGACCGGGTCAACGGGGTTCCGGTCGGCGATGCCCAAAAGGCCGTGCTCGACCGGATCGTCAGCCTCCTCCGGGAGGGAATGGCGCTCTTCCCCAATGGCGTCAACGAAACGCTGGTGGGCGAGGCCGAGCCTCACGAGGCGAAACTCGCCCAGATCGGTGCCGGGATCGGCGATCAGCTGTGCATCCTGAATGCCGACGGCCTCTACGTCGCGGCGAGCCGCGGCGTCGAGAGCCGGCCGATCGGGCCCATCGGCGAGAGCGTCGCCATGGAGCTCGTGCCGGTTCTCCGGCTCGCGATCATCCGAGAGGCCGCCGCCGCAGCATAGGGGCGCGTCCTCAGGCAACTATGGGAGCGGCGGTGCCGCTCCCACTTTCTCGCAGTCGCCGTCAAGTGCCGCTTGATTTATGCGCCGATCGTAGAACGGCGCGGGACAAGCGAGCCCTCTCATGAAGCACCCACCACTGCTCCTCTGGCGCCTGCTGACACCGGGCGAACTCGAATGTTCGCCCGAGGTCGTGCCCGATCTCGTCGCGTTTCTCACGTCGCGGCTGACGCCTCGCACCGAGGACGAACGCGCTCTTCTCGACCAGATGTTACGCGGTGATGGCTATCAACCGAGCCTACTACTCGCCGTGCGGTTTCTGGGGCGCCGCCGACCCCCAGATGTGGCCATGACGCTCGTTCTCCTGAGCGCGCTGCGTGGCTCCTCCGTGGCCGCGGTGGCGCTCGCCCAATCGCTTCTGCATCGTGCCCGGTCCTTCCGGCACCTGGCCCAGAAGGCCGTGTCGAAGCCGTCGGCTGTGGCGGGACGCCATCGGCGGGAAGCGCGGCGCTCGCTTCGCCTTTCCCTCGCATGGCTCGCGTCGATACGCAGTAACGTCCTCGAAGCAACCAGCCGTTGGGAGGGAGAGCTCGCCTCCCTGTCACGGGTTGGGGCGGATCCTATTCCGTCCGCGCCAACCGAGGACGAGCCCTCGTCACAAGGGGAGAGCGGCCCCACTCTCACCGTCCTCAAGGAGATCGGCGACCCCGACTCCGAGGCCGGCCGCGATCTGTCGACGGCGTACCGCCGCCTCCTGGAGCCCCTGCCGCTCAAGGGCGGGGATGTGGATCTCCTCGAGCTCGAGACCATGCTGAGCCGGGAGTTTCCGCATTTGCGCGACGCGATCGATCACATCCTGGGCGACCTGCGCCTGCAGCGCTACGTCGGCCGCCGCTGGCTGCGGCTTCGGCCGCTGCTCCTGCTGGGGCCTCCCGGGGTCGGGAAAACCCGTTTCGCGAAGCGGCTCGCCGCCCTTCTTCAGATGGGTTATGGCGAAGTCAACGGAGCCGGCTCATCCGATGACCGAGCGCTGCGCGGCACTGCAAGGGGCTGGCGGAGTGCGCAGCCCTCGCTGCCGCTCATCACCATGGCGCGCACGGAGTGCGGCAATCCGATCGTGCTCGTGGACGAAGTCGACAAGGCCGGCGGCTCCGAACGCAACGGCGACATCCGTCAGACGCTCCTGAGCTTCCTCGAAAGCGAAACCGCGGCAACGGCATTTGACGAGGCTCTGCTCGCTCCTGTCGACCTTAGCCAAGTGAGCTGGATCTTAACGGCGAATGACGTCGCGGGTCTCAGCGCCCCTCTGCGAAGCCGTGTCGCCGTCATCCACTGCCCCCGGCCGGCAGCGGCAGATTTTGAGGCGATCTGTCAGAGCGTGCTGTCCGAGATCGCGCGATCGCTCGACGTCGATCGCGAGGTTCTGCCCTCAATTGACCCGATCGCACTGGCAAGACTGCGGGACCTGTTCGTCAGCACCGGCGATGTTCGGCGTTTGCGGCGCGCGATCGAGGCCGTTCTAGGAGCAGCTGTTATGTCGCAACGAAAGCTTCACTGACCGTGGCACGCACGCCGCGCGTAGCATCGGCTAAGGCGGTGTAACGATCCGTATATATGCAAGGAACCGTCCGTCTTCTTATCCATACTCGGGCACGCGGGCGGCAGACTGCATGAGATACGCGGAGCGGTCTGCTGACGGCCCGCATGCGATAGGTGCTGCATCCTTGCAGATTCATGACACAGGGCGGATTCGTTCGCATCCCTCAATCCGCAGAACAGTTGATCGCGTGCAATCTGTCTCGGAATTCGTACCGCGCTTCTTGACCGAGACCTTCGACTATTTCTAAGTCGCTCTGTGTCGGAACTGCCCGCGTGACCTGCAAGTGGCGGTCGATGGAGAGAACAGAATAGACGTATGAGAAGCTGTCGCCCAATTCGCTGTCGGAGCCTTCGTACCGTGATCTCTCGCGATAATGTTGGAGCCTCACGAGCACAACCAGATCGCAGTTAAGCTCGGTCAGCAGTTCTGACAGAAAGACAGGCTCACATTGCAACGCCGACCCGGATCTGCAACTCTCGTGTTCGCCCTTTCCGGTCTTCCCTCCCCACGCAAGAGACCGGAAGACAGTACGCCCAGCGCGATCGCGCCACGCGTCGCTCCACGGTTCGTCGGCTTGCAATTCAAAGGTGCTGATGATGTGCCTTGAGGGGCGCGCGCGCTGCACTGCTTGGCGACAGCCGCATGGGTCATACTGGTCGATCTTAAGTTCTGCTCGTACATCGGTGATCCACGGCTCGATAGGCGCCATATCAGAATGGCGCTGCCGATCGTCCTCTTCATCGTATTGCTCAAGCACAGGCAGCCACATATGTGTGAGCGGCGCCGTGGCCAGCGCGCGAGCGGCCGCGCTGCTCTCCCCCGTAGGGACGAGGGCAGAGGAAATGTTGACGCTCACGCGGTCGGGCGAAGACCATGACCCGTCGACGGTGAGGAATGCACCGATATTTCCGTCGCTCCTTATTCCTGCCATAGAAGCAAGCAGTGCCAGATTGTCCGATGGCCGCTCCTTCTCTGGATCTTCGGCCTTCAGTTCGTGCAGGGAGAAGTCGGGGTATGCGCCCGTGCCGTCGGCCAGCCACAGGCCGTCCTGCCTAGTCGGCGAATAGTCCGAGAGCCACTCTTCCCATCTGTGGTATGTGTGGCGAGCTTCCTTGACCGGAGTTGTGAGTAGCAATCTCCCAGCTTCCAGCGCTAAGGCATGCCTTGCCAAGTAGGCACCGTAGGACTGGAAACTGTCTCCGGTCCCCTTAGCATAGGTCGAGTAGCCGCTCGGATGGTCGCGGCCGCCGAAATCGTACATACGTTCGATCTTGGAATCCCACTTTCGTATCCATGCAACGCACAGATCTCCAACCTTCCACTTCGGCAAACCAAAAATGTTTCCAACGCTGGCCAGTTCGTACTTGTCGAAATCGTAGTCGAAGCGGAATGGTAGCTCGGGTTCTGGCACATCCTTGGGCCGGCTCCAGTGGAAGTCCGGGGCACCCCTGATCGGCACATCGCTGGGCGGAAACTGCGAGATGTGAATCCCTTTGACACGTCGTCTGAGCGCTTCAGCTGCGTCCGAACCATCTCCGGCCAAACACGCCAACAGTGCACGGCGCGCGGTCTCGCGCAGCGCTACGTGCGGGAATGCCTCGTCTAACGCTATCGTTTCAAGTTTTTTCACATAGCGCGCAATCTCTGTCGGAAAGTCGACCGCAATCCTTGCTATGGCGAGCAGGAACCACTGCCGCGAATGCATGATGAAAAACGATAGCTGCGGGTCTTGAAATGCGCCGGCATTGGGCGCGTCGAAGCCGTTGAACAGTTCGTCGATCACCTGCCAGCGCTCGAACCGTGCTAGCGTTCGCACCGCGTGTGCGGCTCGCCACCGGTCTGCGGCCTGCGGTGAACCGAGGCAGAACCAGATCAGCCCCGCGACGATTGCGGTAGGATCACTCCCGGGGTCGAGCGCGGGCGTCCAGGCACCGTCGCCGACGTGGTCCGCGAGCCGCGCAGCGCCGCAATCTAAGAAACGCTCCAACGCGCCACTCGACGCTTTCCAGTCTGCGCGAGCGGCAAGGATTGAAGCTAAATTAAGCCAAGTGGTGGCAGCCGTATCCAACTCACGCGTCGTCGTCGCCTCGATAAGATCGACCGCCAGATCTTCACGGGGCTGGCACGTGACCTGCGCGAGCGCGTTAAGCTCCCATGAAAATCCCCATTCTTTGCTGACTAGCTCGGAAGCGTGCTCACGAATCAATCTGGCGCCGGAGTTCTTCAGAGCTTCAAGTTGGGAGGGCGAGGTCGCAAGCCAGGCGGCCTTGATGCCTTCTAGTAGCTCATTTTTTGCAAAGAGATTGAGATTGCGGGTGGAGACAATCGCTTCGATGTGCCTGCTCTGGTCGGCGTATGCTACCTTCTCGCGCAGCTTCTTGAAGGCATCCGATTTTACATCAAGCGCACCATCGATTTCGTCTAGCGCCGCGACGAGCGCCTCGATTGAGACAGTGCGCAAGGGGTCAGTACCTTCGACAGCAGCATCTATCTGCTGCTTCTTCTCCTCGACGTTCTTGCGGACCACCTTCGGGTCCATGACATCGCCAAAGTCCTGCTTCGCTTTGTGTTTGTTGACGCGACGCGGCATCGCAGCCCTCGCCTCCAGCCGCTCCAGCTGATTCTTCACCGACGTGAGTGCGGCGGGGTGCTTCTCCAGCGTAGCCCTTATCTTTTCCAAAGCGTAGGGTGACGGCCGACCAGGGTGAGCGAGTTCGAACTGGCTCAGGAGTTCGGCGAGCAGTACCACTATGTCGACCGGTGCCGCATTGATGAAAGATTCGACGAGATCATCCCATCCCCAGTCCCAGCTCTCTACCGGCTCGATTAGCCGAAGGAGCGCGACTGCATCCTTGGGAGATACGAACCGATCGTTAACGAGAGACGAAATCGCACTCGGTAGCGTCAGCTCCAGTTCGACTTTGCCTCGGTCATGCCATCGTGCGATCTGCGCAAGGTATGATCCGCCCCAAATGCGAGAAAAAGCTAGCGCAGCGAGCGGCCAGGGAAACTTATCAGGGTCATAGACATTCAGTTCGCAGATCTTCGCGAGACGATGCGCTGTTTCCGAGTTCAACGGCTCCGCTACTAGCGTGCTGGCGAACCTCAGAAGCTCATTCGTCAACGACTGATCGCCGGAACCGATGGCATCGAGCTCCGACAGACCGCGTGAGAAAAGTGCTGCGGCCTCGGAGCGGTTTGCGGGGAGAAGCGCTCGGGCCAGTTGCGCGATGAGGTTCGATCGAAGTTGCACATCGCTCTCGCGTTCGATGGCCTTTACCGCTTCCATGGCCATTCGGCCGGCGAGCGCACCTGTTCTCCCGTGGGTCGCGAAGTGCTCGATAAAATCAATGTACAGATGCGTCGGAATGAATTCCGACTGTTGCATCCATTCCAGAAGTGCCGTGCCCGCCTGCGGAGTGAATATGTCGAGGGCGACTAGCGCGTGGCGCACGCAGGCGCTGTAGAGGTCGTCCAAATATCGCGCCGTTTCCCTCAGGTAGTAATGGTCTTTCTGGGCGGAGGCCAGCGCCGCTTTCCAACTTCCGAAGAACGCAGCGAGCGCTGCATCTCGTTCTGCGTCATTCGTGGCGCGAAGCATTGCAGCGAGTTGACTCGCAAGTACGACGATCGGGAGAATGCGCAACGGGAGTCGATCGCGGGCCAGTTGCCGATCTGACGCCGACAACTGTGATTTCTTCTGTGCCTCACCATCGCCCGTGTGGTCTGGCTGCTCCCCTAGCTTCTTTTTTAACAGCGCTTGTTGTCCGGCCTCGGAGTCCGGCGTCGGATCTGCCGATACCAGGTCCCAGAGTTCGCACGGAAGGCAGTCGAACAGCGTCGGAGCTCTCGATTCAGCGACCGCGCGCACCGCGGTGGAAAGTATCCATGGCAGCATATATTTCGGCGAGGACGGATCAGTAAGGGCCCAGAGCTTGAAACGTCTTGGGGCCACAAATGCAGCTATCGAGGTGGCTTCGGCGCTGAGGCCCAGATGTGCCGCTTGCAGCGAACAGCGCTGCAGGCCCAGGCTGTAGGAGTCGGACTTTCCATATTCGGGGAAATGGTCGCTCACTGGCGCTTGGTCCGGTAGAGCTCTCGCGAGACGCCGCAGCAGTCGCACGCGCTCCCCAGCATCGAATCCGGGAAATACCGTTAGCATTGCAACGATGGTCGTGGGCGGTAATTTGCGGCATCGGACCGCAGTCCTCAACACCCCAATCAGCTTCGGCATTTTTCCGAGAGCGTGCGACACTTTGCAAATCTCGAACAACCTGGACGCCACTTCGTAGCTGTAGGCATCGTCCCACAGGCTTAGAAATCGCGCCGCCGCAGTCGTTCTGCCGCTCGCCACAAGGTAAGCAGCGATTCCGGCGAGGTCCTCCGCCTCGATCTGAGTTTGCTGAAAGCGCTTATGCTTCTTCTGTCCCCAGAGCCACCGTCTCCATTCGTCCGCACGCTTGGCCTGTGTGTACGCCTCTGGCAGGTCACCATCGGTCGCGTATGCTGTCGCAAGACGAGCGTGTCGCGTACCGGGCCAGCTGGTCTTGGATTCGAAGAGGCGGCGGAGCGTTTCAGTGTCGCCCAAACTCACGACCAGATCGGGATGCGCCAAGAGATAATCTTCACCACGCTCGTCGACCGCGACGACCGACGACAGCTCGACTAACAGATCGACCATCGCGTCGTAATTCCGCGCCTGGGCCGCCGCAGCGAGCGCTGTTCGCAGGCGGTTGAGACGAATCGTGCGTTTGCCGACCTCGCTCGCAAGAGGCGCCGGAAACCGTGTGTCGAAGGCAAGTTTCCGCAGATCGTCGACCCGCCCCATCGCGAACAGCAGCCCTGGAAGTGACCGCGCGGCGTAAACCGACGACGTCTGAGCCGCGGCTAGGCGCATCGAAACGTCATTCAACAGATGAAGCGCCGAGCCGTACCTCTCTTCGACAAGTGTTTCGGTTGGTTCATCCCTGAAGATGATCCCATGCCGCGTCCGATCTAGCAGCGGAGACAGGTCAGCGGCGAAGCTCTCGACTTCGGCAGCTGATATATCGAATGCGATTGCTATCTCGTCGATTGGAACCGGTGGTGGCAGAAGCGACAACGCGCAGAGGAACGCACTGACGGAATCTGCACGTGCGCCCTTCTGGTCCGCCGCCCTCACCGCGCGATCGATCCTTTCCTGAATCAGGCTTGCTACCTCGACCTTGGCCTCGGTCTTTGTCTCGCCGACAAGATTGCGGTCGGAATCGATCAGGTTCGCCACGACACGTGGGTTTCCGTCAGCACGCCGGTGTACCACCTGTATCTGCGCCGCAGTTGCGTCCGGACGTCGGACAGAGATGTAGGCTGCGCTTTCGGCAAGGGTGAATGGCGTCAGGGCAAACGGCCGGCACTCTGCTTCGCCGATCGCCTTGTGGCGGCGCTCGGTTCTGGCTGTCACAATCACGAAGAGCCCGTCGACCGGACCTTGGGCCGATAGGGTCTCAAGCAATTCGCGGGGAAAAGACGGTTGCCCGCGGCGCGCGGCTTCCACAGCAGCGTTATCCGCAGCATCTATAATTATGAACAGACGACCGCTAGGCTTCGTGCGCCGCAATACCTCTATCGCCTGTCGGAAGCGTTGAAGGCTGCGTCGCACCACCTGGGCAGCGTCGGTAGTGCCGGGCAGGATCGGGTCACAAAGGCCGCGGCAGGCGAGTTCGTTGACAATGTGCAGCAGGCCCCGCTCCGGATTGTGGCGTCCGTCGGCGAAGGTGCGGTAGGCTCCGCCTCCAAAGCAGTCGAACAGCACGACTTCGGCTTCGGTGTCCAATTGGGCGGCCAGGCTCTGGACGAACACTGTTTTCCCGATACCGCCGGCGGCGTGGACAATCCACCGCGGCGCGCTGGCAATATCTTTGAGAAATTCCGTCAACTGGGCGCGTTTTACGACTTCGCCGACCTGCGGGAACGCCTGCGGCGTCGGCAATAGGTCACTTTCCTGAGTGAGACGGAGCGCCGCCAACACGTCGACCTGCGTGATAAGATTGTTGCGCTGTCCGGCTGAACTCGCCTTGTCCCGCACGAGCTGCCGGAGATCACCGAGCCGCGCGCTTGCCAGCACGTCGTCGGAAGCGGACCAGTCGGCTATCACCCGCGCGTTTCCGCGTTCGATATTCCGTAGACGTTCCATCCGCCCAATCAGAAAGATACGCGAAGCGAAAGCTCTGAGCTGGTTCTCGGTGAGCGGAACGGCTGCACGTAGCTGATCGAGCTGCGCCTTGCCGTCTTCGGACGCTGGCACCACACCTGTAGATGCTGCGCAAAGGGCTTCCAGCATGCCATCTGATATCGGCCGGTTGGTATTGAGCGAATAGGTCAACTTAGCGGAGACGGTCGCGGTGTCGTGTTTAGCAGCGAAATCGACCTCGGCTGCTCCGAATTTTGCTAGCGTCTTACGCGCATCTGCAACGCGCAGCGGCTTATCCTGGGCTGCAATCGAATACTTGAACTGGGTAATCTCCATTCGCGAGCAAGCGTCGAACGAGGCGTCACCTCCATAGTAAAACGTAGCGTCGGCGATCTCCACCGTCGCGTCGGATAAGTCTTCTTCGTCCCCGTCCGCGAGGCCTTCTACAGCGATCGCATTGAGCACGTTGCGTGAAAGCAGGAGGCCGAGCGCGCAGCGAGCGACCCACGCCTCGTGGAATTGATGACCATCCTTCGAGGCGCGAACCGTATCTATAAGGATGTCAGACATCAGGAGAGCAAGAGACCTACGGGGGTTGCGCTCGCGACCGGCGAGCTGGGCGCTCCGTTCGGTGCCACCGCTCTATCGCTCGCGGTAATCGCGGCGGACGAGTGGATAGCCCCATAATCAGTAACACAGGGGCTCGAAATACACGGCCCGCAAATTTATCTAACAAGGGCCGGTTCACAATCATTCTTTGTGGGAAAAGGTGCCCGCTGCTGTCGTGTTTGCTTATTCGAAACGGCTATGGTCGAGCTGACCGGGACCCGCGTCATCTCATCGACATTCGTCCTCTCGATTGAAGCGGACGAATGAGCAGCCCAAACGCACGGCGCTGGGGGAACTCTGGGGGACCAAATCCTCCGAGTAACGCTCCGTCAGGGAGAGGCGCAACAAACTACTGATACTGTGGGGTTTTTGGCGCACCCGGCGAGATTCGAACTCACGACCTCTGCCTTCGGAGGGCAGCGCTCTATCCAGCTGAGCTACGGGTGCCTTGTGCCAATCCGCGGGCGCC
>Ga0335076_10004786_pt1 | contig 13714 bp, 18 predicted proteins | sample Lox_Sample_25_FD_206717 | JGI IMG/M metagenome (GOLD analysis project Ga0335076, IMG submission 206717) | Soil microbial communities from Loxahatchee National Wildlife Refuge, Florida, United States - Lox_Sample_2.5 | ecosystem: Environmental > Terrestrial > Soil > Wetlands | place: USA... | reverse complement strand
CGCCTGCATCGCCCCCCAGACTTCGGGATCGACTTTCGGCAGGTTGTACGCGGCACGACTGAACATGGTGTGGTCCTCGGCGTCGACAAGTGGTTGATGGTCACTTGCCATCGTGCCCAGGCGATCGGCGCTTGCCGTTGTGGATCCGGCGAGCTGACGTTCCGTGCTCCCCGGGTGTTTTCACCCTTTCGCCAGTCACACGGAACCGGATGGCGTGGAAATTATGCCAGCGGGTTTGCGTGCGCAGCGCTCTTTTCAGCCGGGATATCCGCGCGCCAGTGGGCGATGAGCAGGGCCAGCGCGACCGTCGCGACCAGAGCAGGAAGCAACCCATCCAGCACGAGGAACTGGGTCAACCGTAGCGGATCGGCGCCGACCAGTCGCATCTTCAGGTCGAAACCGTGCAAAAGGCCGACGTGCCTGTAGGCGTCGAGTCCGATCCAGCCCGCAAGGAAGACCGCCGCCGAGGCCAACACGATCAGGCGCCTGGCGTGCGGCTGGAGGGCCGCTGCGAGGCACAGCCCCAGACCAAGACCTATCCAGACCAGGAGCCGCGTCGTGCGGCGGTGAACCGCCGACGCGATCGATTCGATCGTTGGCGGCGCAGCGGCAAGGCTGGTGGGCGCGGAGCGCTGCGCATCGAGTTCGGCCAGGTAAAGCGCTTCAGCCGCGTGGCGAGCGGTCGCGTCGAGCGCCGGCACCGTCAGCGATGCGAGGCGGCACAGCCACGCAGCGGTGACGATCGCCAACGCGGTCCAAAGGAGCGCCGCGCGCAGCCTCACTTGCGCGCCGCGGATTCCTCGCGCTCGAGCCGCTCCAGCTGCTCACGCAGACGCTCGATCGAGACGCCGCAGTAGGCCAGGAACGCGCAGAGAAACGCGGCGAGCGTGTAGTAGGCCACCGCGCCGAGCGACGAGTCCGCAAGCGCATACAGCGTGGCAACCGCCAACACGACCGAGACGATTCCGAGCATCCGCATGCAAGCGATTCGACCGCATCGCGCCGCATGCAACCAGCCGCGCTTTCGGGGGTCGAATCGCCCAGTTCACGGGGCGGTTCGACTCACGGCGCCATAATGCGCGCCCCTCCGTGAATCCCGCGCAAGGAACCCTGCATGAACGCACAGTGGATCAAGATCAAGTCCCCGGATGGCGGCGAATACGAGGCTTACCTCGCGTTGCCGCCATCCGGCAAAGGACCGGGATTGGTGCTGTTCCAGGAAATCTTTGGAGTCAACCGCCACATCCGCGCGGTTGCAGACCAGTACGCCCTAAGCGGTTTTGTCGTGCTCGCGCCGGATCTCTTCTGGCGCCAGGCGCCGCGTGTCGAGCTCGGTTACACGCCGCCGGATATCGAGAAGGGACGTGGCCTGATGACGGGCCTGTCGCCCGTGCAGGCGATCGGCGACATCGGCGCCACCGTGAAGACGTTGCGTGCGCGCCCGGAAGTCACCGGCAAGGTCGGTGCGATCGGCTACTGCATGGGGGGTCGCTTCGCCTACTTCGCAGCGGCGACCGCCGGCGTCGATGCCGCGTCGTGTTTCTACGGCGGCGCGATCCAGGACAACCTCGACAAGGCAGCATCGATCACGTGCCCGATCCAGTTTCACTACGGTGAGCGCGACCAGGTGATTCCGGCCGCCGCACGCGAGAAGGTTGCGGCCGCCATGCAAGGCAAGCCCGCGGAGATCTTCGTCTACCCGGCGGATCACGGCTTCAACTGCTGGGAACGTGGCTCCTACGAACCGCGCTCGGCGGCGCAGGCGCATGCGCGCTCGCTGCTGCACTTCACGACGCACCTCTACTGATCAGGCGCCGGCCAATTCGTCGCGCGCCGTCGTCAGGTGCGCGACGTCGCCCCATTCGATCACGTCGATTCTCAGCGGTCGCGCTCGCGCCGTTGCACGGTTGAGTGCCGCGTTCACCATGACGTGCTGGCGCGGAGCGTTCCATGCGAGACCGCGCGCGTGCCGGTAGGCGACGTCGAGGCAGCCGCCATGCGCGACCACCGCGACCGTCTGCCCCGCATGCCGCTCCGCAATCTCTTCGAGCGACGCAAGCACACGTGCGATGAACTCAGTTGCCGACTCGCCTCCGGGAATCGTCCACGCGGGATCGCGTTCGCGCCAGGCGGCAAATTCCTCCGGCCAGTCTTTCGCGATCTCATCGAGTGTGTGGCCTTCGAAGATGCCGAAATGCCGCTCGCGCAGACGTTCATCCGCCACCGGTTCGACCTGGCGCGACTGGCCGATCGGCTGCGCCGTCAGCCAGGCGCGGGCGAGGTCGCTCGCGAAAATCGCGTCGATCCTTTCCGGGACGAGTCGCTGCGCAAGCCGACCGGCTTGCCAGATGCCCGTGTTCGAGAGCGGCACGTCGAGCTGCCCTTGAATACGGCTCTCGGCATTCCACGCGGTTTCGCCGTGGCGGATCAGCAGCAGCGTCGTGAGGTCCATGCGCAATCGTTCACGCGAGGCGGGGATTGAGGGTGTAGGTGCCCATGATGTGCGCCTGCGCCAGCACGTGCGTCTCCATCGCCTTGCGCGCTTCGGCACCGCCAAATTTTCCTTCGAGCGGCAGCCGCGCCACATCGAGCGCGTAGAGCGTGAACACGTAGTGATGAACGATCGAATCGTTCCATGGCGGGCACGGTCCGTCGTAGCCGAAATAATCGCCTTCCATGTCGTGGTCGGACGCGAACCAGCCGGTGTAGTCGTTGATGCCCTGGCGCGTTCCCTGTGCCGCCGCCGGCCCGCTCTTGCCACGTGGCGTGACCGCGTGCGAGAACGCGCCGGCCTCGACCGAGGTCGTCGATGCAGGGATATCGGCGAGCGTCCAGTGAAAGAAATCGACCCGCGGGAGGCTCGCCGGGATTTCGCGGCCTTCCTGGTTCACATCGTCGCCGCGGCTTGGCACGTCGTAGTCGTGACAGATGAGCACATACGAGCGCGTGCCGGCGGGCGCGCCGCTCCACGCGAGTTGCGGGTTGCGGTTGGAGGACAACTTCACGTGATGCGCAGGATCGATCACGGCAAACGCGAATTCGCCGGGAATCCTGCCACCGTCGGTAAAAGAATTGCTGGAAAGTTTCATTTCAGTTCCTCCTGCTGTCGGGCGGCTCCACGCGCAGCCAGAACGTGACCGGTCCATCGTTCACGAGGTCGACCTCCATCATCGCACCGAACTTTCCGGTCGCAACCGATGGATAGGCCTGCGTCGCAAGCTTCACGAAATGGTCGAACAGGCGCCGCCCTTCCTCGGGCGGAGCCGCTGGCGTGAAACTCGGGCGCGTACCCGAACGCGTGTCCGCGGCGAGCGTGAATTGCGGAACGAGGAGCAATCCACCTGCCACGTCGCGCACGCTGAGATTCATCCTGCCGCCCTGATCGGCGAAAACCCGGATCGCGAGGATCTTCGCGAGCAATTGCTCCGCTTGAGCATCCGCGTCGCCCCGCTCCGCGCAAACGAAGACCAGCAGGCCGGTGCCGATCGCACCGACCGTCTGTCCTTCCACGCGCACTGACGCACGCGCAACACGCTGGATGAGGCCGATCACGGAGTGATGTTAGTGGTGTGCGCACTGCGTCGCCGAAACGAGGTAATCCGCGAGCCGGCTCGTGGTCTGCCGCGCATACTGCACGGATGGAACGTGGGCCCGGCGAAGAGTTTCGCGACGATCTGCGCGGCATCGATGCCAGCCGCGCGGCCAGCGACGTGCGTCGCTTGTTGCCGCCCGTCGTGCTCGCTGAACTGACGCGCCTGAACGCGGCGCGCGCCTGGTTTGCAATCGCCCAGACGCTTCTGATCGCCGGCGCCGCGTTTGGCATCGCGTGGACTCATTTCGAAGTCTGGGTCGCGGTTCCGGCGATCGTGCTGATCGGTACCCAGCAGCACGCGCTGTTCGTACTGGCGCACGATGCCGCTCACTACCGGCTGTTCGAATCGCGCAAGCTCAACGAATTCTTCGGACGACTGTTCGGCGCGCTTGGCGGGATACCGGTCGGCAGTTATCGCGTCATCCACCGGTTGCACCACAACAACCTGTATAGCGAAGTCGATCCTGATATCGCGCTGCATGGCGGTTACCCGCGCGGAAAGCGTTATCTGCTGACCAAGCTGCTGCAGGACGCCGCGGGCATCAACGCGCGGAAGAACTTCGCGTACTTCTTCGGCAATCCGGCGATCAACGCCACGACCAATCGCGCGCAGCGGCCGCTCGACGACACGTCAACGGCGCTGCGTGCCGCCGCGCGCCGCGACTGCCTGACCGTTGCGGCGGTTCACGTTGCCGTGCCGGTTGGTTTGCTCCTGCTCGGCGGACCTGTCGCGTTTGAAAAATATCTCGGGCTCTGGATCGTTCCGCTGCTGACGGTATTGCAGCCGATCCTGCGGGTGCGCGCGATTTGCGAACACGGCGCAGTGATCGATACCTCGACGCCACTCACGGCCGCGCGTACCAACGTGGTCGGCCCGATTGCCCGACTGGTGCTGTTTCCGCACCACGTCAATTTCCACGTCGAACATCATCTCTTCCCGGCCGTACCGCACTACAACCTGCCGCGGCTGCATCACGAGTTGGCGCGGCGCGGGATCATCGGGCGCTCGGAAATGCGGCCTCTTGCCGATACCTGGCGGCGCGTGTTCGCCGCGCGCGGCTCGCTGGCGGTCGACTAGCGGATCGTCACGCGCGCCCACTTGCGCTTGCCGACCTGGATCACGTAGGTCCCGCGGGCAAGGCGGAGCGCGCGATCCTCGACCTTGGTGCCGTCGACCTTGACGCCGCCCTGTTCGACATTGCGCACCGCTTCGCTGGTCGAGGGGACGAGCCCCGCCTGCTTGAGCACGGTGGCGATGGGAAGCCCTCCGACCTCGTCTGAAGCGAGCGTCACCGCGGGCATGTCGTCGGGCACGGCGTGCGCCTTGAAGCGCGCCATGAATTCCTGCTCCGCCTGGTCGGCGGCGCGCGCCGAGTGAAACCGCGCGACGATCTCCTTGCCGAGCTCGATCTTGATGTCGCGCGGATTGCGACCGTCCTTCGCCTCCTGCTTCAGGCGCGCGATCTCCTCGTTCGAGCGCAACGACACCAGGTCGAACCAGCGCCACATCAGTTCGTCCGAGATCGACATCACCTTGCCGAACATTTCGAACCCGGATTCGGTGATGCCGATGTAGTTGTGCTTGCTCTTCGACATCTTCTCGACGCCGTCGAGTCCTTCGAGCAGCGGCATCGTGAGAATGCACTGCGGCTCCTGCCCGTAGTGGCGCTGCAGTTCGCGGCCGACCAGCAGGTTGAACTTCTGGTCGGTGCCGCCGAGCTCGAGATCGGATTGCAGAGCGACCGAGTCGTAGCCCTGCATCAATGGATAAAGAAGCTCGTGCATCGCGATCGGTGCGTTCTCGCGCATGCGCTTGGCGAAGTCGTCGCGTTCGAGCAGGCGCGCGAGCGTGTACTTCGCGGCGAGCTTGATCATCCCGGCGGCGCCGAGCGGCTCCGACCATTCCGAGTTGTAGCGGATCTCGGTGCGTGCGCGATCGAGCACGAGCGTCGCCTGGTCGAAATACGTCTTCGCATTGGCTTCGATCTGCTCGTGAGTGAGCGGCGGCCGCGTCGCGTTGCGACCGGACGGATCACCGATCAGCGACGTGAAATCGCCGATCAGGAAGATCACCGTGTGACCGAGATCCTGCAGCTGGCGCAGCTTGTTCAGCACCACGGTGTGGCCGAGGTGGATGTCCGGCGCGGTGGGATCGAGTCCCAGCTTGCAGCGCAACGGCTTGCCCGTTGCCGCACTGCGTGCGAGCTTTTGCGCAAACTCGGATTCGATCAGCAGCTCTTCGCAGCCGCGCTTGACTAGCGCTAGCGCGTGTTGGATTTCGGGAGTGATCGGTTGTTCGTTCGGGCTCGACATGGATGTCGTGCGACCAGATGTCGCACGCATAAGTGCTGGTATCGGCAATCGCGGCGGAGTCTAATTGATGCTCTCTTTCGGGCGATGGCGTGATCAGTGGCGCACACGGACCTTTACGTCGGGCTGATGTCCGGCACCAGCATGGACGGCGTGGATGCCGTCCTGGTCGATCTTGCCGCGCGCCAGCCGCGCCTGCTCGCGCACGTGCATCACGAATTCGCGCCGGAGCTGCGCAAGGAGCTGATGCTGCTGAACGCCTCGAGCTTCGATGAACTGCATCGGGCGTCGGTCGCATCGCAACACCTGGCGCGCGCGTACGCGTGGACGGTCGACGACCTGCTGCTGCACGCCGAAATCGACGCCGCCCAAGTGCGCGCACTCGGGGCGCATGGCCAGACCGTGCGGCATCGCCCCGACGCCGGGTACACGATCCAACTCAATGCGCCGGCGACACTCGCCGAACTGACACGCATCGATGTCATCGCCGACTTCCGCAGTCGTGACGTCGCGGCGGGCGGTCAAGGCGCGCCGCTGGTGCCGGCATTGCATGCGGCGGTCTTCGCCTCGGATCGGCCGCGCGCGGTGGTCAACGTCGGAGGGATCAGCAACCTGACGGGACTGCCCGGCCAGGATGCATCGGCCTCCGTGATCGGATTCGATTGCGGACCGGGCAACGTCCTGATCGACTCCTGGGCGCTCGAGCATTTGGGCGAACCGATCGATCGTGATGGCCGCTGGGCAGCAGGAGGCCATCTCGATGCGCGGCTGCTCGCGACGTTGCGCGCCGAGCCGTTTCTCGCGCTTGCCCCGCCCAAGAGTACCGGGCGCGATCTCTTCAACGCCGAGTGGCTGCGTCGCCAGCTCGCCGACTCGAGTGACCGGATCGATCCGCGCGACGTGATGACGACGCTGGTTCGGTTCACCGGCTCTGCCATCGGCGATGCGATCAAAGCGCACTTCCCCCAAGCCGAGGACGTGGTCGTCTGCGGGGGCGGCGCGCGCAATCCGACGTTGATGACGATGCTGCGTGAAGAAGTCGCGCCGCGATCCGTCCGCGGCAGTGACGAGCTGGGCGTGGAGCCGGAGCATGTCGAAGCGATTGCGTTTGCGTGGCTCGCGCAAGCGTTCTGCGAACGTCGCACGGGCAACCTGCCGTCGGTGACGGGTGCCGAAGGCGCGCGCGTCCTTGGCGCGCTCTATCCGGCGCGTTAGCGTCGTTCAGCGGATATGAAAAAGGGCGCCACTGGGCGCCCTTTTCGGGAGAAGTGCTTGCGTCAGACCGAGAACGACGATCCGCAGCCGCAGGTCGTGGTGGCGTTCGGATTCTTGATCACGAACTGCGCACCTTCGAGATCTTCTTTGTAGTCGATCTCGGCGCCAACCAGATACTGATAGCTCATCGAGTCGATCAGCAAAGTGACGCCGTTCTTGATCATCGTGGTGTCGTCTTCGTTGACGACCTCATCGAACGTGAAGCCGTACTGAAAGCCCGAGCACCCGCCTCCTTGCACGAACACGCGCAACTTCAATTCCGGGTTGCCCTCTTCGTCGATCAGCTGCTTCACCTTGGTGGCCGCCGAATCGGAAAAGACGAGCGGGGCGGGCATTTCCACTGCTGCATTCATCGTGCGCTCCCGAAGGAATCCTGCTTGCGGCGATTATAGGCGCCGGTTTCCGGCCCGCGCGCACCACTCATCCGGCGGCATGGGCTTCGGCCTTCACCGGTTCCGGACGTGGGCTCTGCGCGGCCAACTTCAAGCCCGCCTTGCCCGTGTTTTCGCTCGGTGCATGAACCAGCATGCCGTCCACGATCGCGCCGTTGTGCATTTCCAGGGCGCGATAGTGGACATCGCCGGAAATCTTCGCCTTGGGCTGCAATTCGACCAGTTCGCTCGCGTACACCGGGCCGTTGATGCGCCCCGCGACGACCAGGTGAGCGGCGCGCACCTCGCCCTCCACGGTGCCCAGCTCGCTGATCACCAGCATGCCGGCTTTTTCGCCGTCGACGCAGCGAACTGCGCCCCGCACGGTGCCGTCGATGCGCAACCCGCCGGAAAAGGTGAGGTCGCCGACGATCGTTGTTCCGGTGCCGATCAGGCTGGCAATTTCTTTCTGGGACGTGGCTTGTTTGCTGAACATCGTTGACTCCCGCTTCCTACGTCATAGGAAATGACTGTTGTGTTTGCGCCTGGCCGCCGGCGACGATCTTCACCAGCACGGAGCGCGCGACGGCGCCTTCGGGCAACGAGAACGTGCCCTCGACGCGTTGGTAGTGACGGAACGAAAGTTCGATCGCATCACGCGGCGTGCCCGGATCCGGTACGGTCATGGTGAACGGCTGGCCGTTCTGGGTGAAGCTGACCTGCAGTTCCACTTCGCCCGTGAAATCGCGATCCGGCTTGCCGCTTTGCTGGACCAGCAGGCGGAATCGCATCTGGTTGGGCTCGCCGTCGGCCTGCACGCGGAAGCTGCGGATCAGCACGCCTTTCGCGTTGGCGGGTGTCGGCAGCAGGCTTTCGAAGAACGAAAGATCTTCGCGCAGCTTGACCGCTTCGGCCTCGAGCGTGCTGACCTGCTGCGCCAGTTGTTCCTGGGCCGCCCGCTCGACCTTGATCTGGCTTTCGTAGGAGGTCGCGACCGCCTGGAAGCGATCCCGATCCGCCTTCAGTTCGCGCACCTGCGATTGCAGGTTCTGGTTGTCGAGCGTGAGTTCGCGCCGCCCGGGCCCCGCGAACATCTTGCCGTACTCGTAGATCGCCACGCCGGCCGCGGCAGCGATTGACGCCGCAACGAAGAAGAACAACGCCCGCAGTGGCCAGGGAAGCTGTGTCCGCACGGTGACCCGTGAGGCGCTGACGCCCATCTTGCGCCGGAACAGCTTCCATTTCATCGGCGATCAGGGCACGACGGGAACGTGCATAAGGCCCTCGGTCTCGGGCCGGCCGAACATCACGTTCATGCACTGGACCGCCTGGCCCGACGCGCCCTTCACGAGGTTGTCGAGCACGGCGATCACTACGAGGTGATCGCCGTCGCCGGGCCGATGCACGGCGATGCGCATCAGGTTGGACGCGCGGACGGAGCGCGTATCGGGCTCGGAACCGCGTGGCATCACGTCGACGAACGGCTCGTTGGCGAACCGCTCCTCGAAGAGCTTCTGGAAATCCGTGCCGCGTGCTTCGGGCTGGATGCGCAGGTGCAGCGTGGTGAGCATGCCGCGCACCATCGGCACGAGGTGCGGCACGAACACGAGCCCGATGTCGCCATGGCCCGCGACCAGCTTGAGCTGTTCGAGGATCTCGGGGAAATGGCGATGGCCTTTGAGCCCATACGGCTTGAAGTTGTCCGACGCTTCGGAAAACAGGTACGGCAATTCTTCCTTGCGGCCCGCGCCCGAAACGCCGGATTTAGCGTCTGCAATCAAGGCTTTCGTGTCGACCAGGCGGCGTCCCCCCTCGATGAGGGGGAGAAGCCCGAGCTGAACCGTGGTCGGGTAGCAGCCGGGATTGCCGACGATGCGCGCACGCTTGAGTGCCGAACGGTGGATCTCGGGCATGCCGTAGACCGCCTCACGCACCAGATCCGGGCAGGCGTGCGGCTGCTTGTACCAGCGCTCGTACTCGGCCACGTCCTGCAGGCGGAAGTCGGCCGCGAGATCGATGATCCGCACGCCAGCGGATGTAAGGCTGCGCGCCTGGTTCATCGCAACCCCGTGGGGAGTGGCGAAGTAGACGACATCGCACGAAGACAACGGAGCGCGTTCCGGATCGACGAACGAAAGTCCGACCGGGCCTCGCAGGGACGGGAACATCGCGTCGACCCGCGTACCCGCTTCACGGCGCGACGTGATCGTGACCAAATCAACCGCAGGGTGCTGCGACAGCAGCCGCAGCAATTCGACGCCGGTGTACCCGGTGCCTCCGACGATGCCGACCTTGATCCGTCCGCTCATCGTCCTCCCTTTCAGTCCGAGGTGCGGGTCGAACCAGGGTCGACCCACGGCGCGCGCGATCGCGCGAATTGATCTTGAAGGTGGAAACGAAGCGCCGCCAGAAACTCGATGAACCGGCTCGACGAGCTGACTCCACGAACTCGGCGCGCGGCCTCGACCGTCACCAGTATAGGCTTGCGCTCGTTAGGGCTTGCTTACGCGCGCCCGCGCGAAAGGATTAACCCGACGCGGGCAGCGCCGGGAAGCCGCAGCAAACGCGAGCCGGACCTAGCGCTTCGAGAATTGCTTGCGTCGTCGCGCCTTGCGCAGGCCGACCTTCTTGCGCTCGACCTCGCGGGCGTCGCGCGTGACCAGGCCAGCGCGTGACAACGTCTGCTTGAGCGTGCCGTCGTATTCGATCAGCGCACGAGCGATCCCGTGGCGCACGGCACCAGCCTGACCGGACTCGCCGCCGCCGTCGACGTTGATCTGGATGTCGAACGTGGTGGCGTTGTTGGTCACCTCGAGTGGCTGGCGCGCGATCATGCGGCCGGTTTCGCGGTGGAAATAGTCGTCGATCGAGCGGCCGTTGATGATGATCTTGCCGGTGCCACGCTTGATGAAGACCCGCGCGACCGAACTCTTGCGGCGCCCGGTTCCGTAGTTATAGTTGCCGATCATGCGGCCCTCGCTTGTGCGCTCGTCGCTTGTGCGCTCATCACGTGAGCGCTCATTCTTGCCGCCTGGACCTGCAGCGCCTTGGGTTGCTGTGCCGAATGCGGATGAGATGCTTGCGGATAGATCTTGAGTTTCTTGATCATCGCGTAGCCCAGCGGACCCTTAGGCAGCATTCCCTTCACCGCGAGTTGCAGCGCGCGACCCGGAGCCTTCTGCTGCATCTTGTCGAACGTCGTTTCGTTGACCCCGCCTGGATACCCCGTGTGGCGGTAGTAGACCTTGTCGGTGCCCTTGGTGCCGGTGACTCGCAACTTGGCCGCGTTGACGACCACGATGTAGTCGCCGGTGTCGACGTGCGGCGTGTATTCGGGCTTGTGTTTGCCGCGCAGGCGCCGCGCGAGCTCCGCGGCCAGTCGACCGAGCGTCAGCTCGCTCGCATCGACGACGTACCAGTCGCGCTGCACTTCGTGCGGCTTGGCAGAAAAAGTCTTCATCGCTTCATTGCTTCACAGTGACGTCTTGCTCACAGGTCTTGCTCAGGGTCGACCGGCCTGCGCAAACGCACATCGATCCGGTCCAGCGAGGGGAAAGCCTTGTATTGTAGCTGCGGCCTCTTTGGCGGCGCAAGTTGACCCGTCTGGCGCCGCTCCGGGGCGGCCCACGACACTCGGAAGGACGAATCCCGATGGAATGCACGGTCCGCTGGGGTGGCTCCGACGGCATGAGCTTCATCGCCGAGACCGGCAGCGGCCACCTTGTTGCGCTCGACGGTGCGCCCGACGGCGGGGGACGCAACCTCGCGCCGCGCCCGATGGAGATGGTGCTGGTTGGCACCGGCGCATGCACCGCCTACGACGTGGTCCTGATTCTCAAACGCGGCCGCCACGACGTGACCGGCTGCGACGTGAAGGTGCACGCCGAGCGTGCCGAGGTCGACCCGAAGGTGTTCACGCGCATCGAGTTCAAGTTCGTCGTGCGCGGGCGCAAGCTGCCGCGCGAGGCCGTCGAGCGCGCCGTGCGGCTCTCGCACGACAAGTACTGCTCCGCCTCGGTGATGCTCGCGAAGACCGCGCAACTCGACTATTCGATCGAGGTGATCGACGCCGCGACCTGAAGGTAAGGAAGGCGCGACACCGACTCAGATGTGATGTGCAGTGCGCGTCATCACGCGCGCGGCGATGCGCATCGCCAGCCGCGCCATCCAGGGCAGATCGACACCACCAAGGTCCGCGGCGTTGTCGGCGTGCCTCGCCTCATCCTCCTTCATTGCGTCGACCACGCGACGCGAGGCCTGGTCCGCGAGCGGCAAACGCTCAAGATGGCCTTGCAAATGTGCCTCCACCTGGCGCTCGGTCTCGGCCATGAAACCGAGGCTCGCGCGATCGCCAATGCGGGCCGCCAGCAGTCCGATTGCAAACGAGCCGGCGAGCCAGAGCGGATTGAGCAAACTCGTGCGGCCGCCGAGTTCGCGAATGCGCCGTTGCGTCCACGCGAGGTGATCGAGCTCTTCGTTCGCGGCCGCGAGAAACATCGCACGCAGTCGTTCATCGCGTGTACCGATCGCCTGTGCTTCGTAGAGCGCTTGCGCACACACCTCGCCGACGTGATTCACGCGCATGAGCGAAGCCGATTCGTCGCGCTCTGCCGCCGTCAGCGCAGCATCGGCCGCTTGCGTGACTGCCTCATCGGCGGGGTAATCGCGCAGCGCGTGCGGCGTCCCTTGCAGCACCGCGAGCGCACGATTCGCAGAGCTGAGCACGCGGTCGAGGGTTGAAAGGTCTCGCATCGAGAGATCCCACACCGATGGGATGCGCCTGAAGGGCCATTTCCCGCCTGTTGCGCCTAAGCGACAGCGATGACTCCTCAGAGGTAGAAAAGCATGCCAGATCTTTGCCCCTGTCATGCGATTTTGTTCAAATAGCCGCGACTTCCTGAGGTTCGCTTTTGGAGGTTCTGGCGGGACGCGCAGGTAGCGCCAGGAATCGAAAACTTTCGTGGAGATACTTCAATGAAAAAAACGCTTCTCGCACTGGCGGTTGCGGGCGCATTCTCGGGCGCGGCGTTTGCGCAATCGAGCGTGACGCTGTTCGGTATCGTCGATACCGGATATAGCTACTACAAAGGCGATGGGAACGGACATCAGCTCGTCCTGACCAACAGCAACCTGAACTCGTCGCGCCTCGGTGTACGCGGGACGGAAGACCTCGGCGCCGGCCTGAAGGCCAACTTCTGGCTCGAGGGTAGCGTCGCAACCGACAACGGCTCGGGTTCGGGTACCAGCACCAACAACCAGCCAAGCGGCACCACGTCGGGCACGGCGGGCTCGCAGGGCTTCACGTTCAATCGCCGCATGTTCGTCGGCCTGTCGGGCGGGTTCGGTGAGGTCCGCTTGGGTCGCAACTACACCCCGTTGTTCATGCAGATCACGTCGAACGATCCGTTCGGCACCAACGGCAGCGGCGATACCAAGATCTACGCGTTGACCGGCCTGACTGGTGCCGGACAGATCTCGACCACGGTCCGCGCTTCCAACGCATTCGAGTACCTGACACCTCCGGGCATCGGCGGCGTCTACGTGCATGCGATGTACGCGCTTGGCGAAGTTGCGTCGAATGCCGGCTCGGCAACAGTAGGCACGAATGACGGCCGCGTTTACAGCGCGCGCGTGGGTTGGGCTGGCGGTCCGGCGGACATCTCGGTCGCAATGACGCGGTCCGACATGCTGCAGTTGACCACTCAGGGCAACTACACCGGCATCGGCCTGGGAGTCAACCTGACGTTCGGCGCATTCAAGCCGATGTTCCAGTACGTCCAGCACAAGATCGACATCGTCAACACGACGATCCAGGATCCCGAGCGCCGCGACATCCTGCTCGGCCTCGTAGCGTCGTTCGGAGCAACCGATATCCGTGCTTCGATCAACGACTATCACATCAAGAATCCGGCTGGCGCGGTCGACAGCGCCCGCCAGTACGCAGTTGGTCCGGTTTACAACCTTTCGCGCCGGACCGCCGTGTATGGCACGTTCTCGATGATGGACAACAAGGGCGTCGGTACCGCGTTCGCCAACGGGCGCGCTACCACGACGGCTGGCGGCAAGACGACTGCGCTTGACCTCGGCATCCGCCACTCGTTCTGATCGCAAGCGCCTCGGGCGCATGCAAAAGGGGAGCCTCCGGGCTCCCCTTTTTTATTGCGTG
>Ga0335076_10004785_pt1 | contig 13715 bp, 7 predicted proteins | sample Lox_Sample_25_FD_206717 | JGI IMG/M metagenome (GOLD analysis project Ga0335076, IMG submission 206717) | Soil microbial communities from Loxahatchee National Wildlife Refuge, Florida, United States - Lox_Sample_2.5 | ecosystem: Environmental > Terrestrial > Soil > Wetlands | place: USA: Florida... | reverse complement strand
CAAGTTTCCGGTGATCGATTATCACAACCATCTCGACGCACAGGAGCCGCGCGAAGTATTGCGAGTGATGGATGGATGCGGCATCGAGAAGATCGTGAACATCACGATGTACACGGGCGAAAAGGCGCTGGCCATCATCGACAGGTTCCATTCGGCGGATCGCGATCGATTTGCGACGTATGGATGGATGGACTGGAGCGACGTGGAAACGCCGGGATTTTTCCAGCGGAGTGTTGAGCGGCTGGAACGACTGGTGGACCGCGGAGCGTGCGGGCTGAAGATCTGGAAGGACCTGGGAACGAAGGTTCGAGATCAGGACGGATCGCTGCTGCGAATTGACGACGAACGACTCGATCCGGTGTACGAAAGAGCGGCCGAGCTCGGCGTGCCGATCATGTATCACATTGCCGACCCGGATGCGTTCTTCCTGCCGATCGACGCGCGGAACGAGCGCTATGAGGAACTGGCGGCGCATCCTGAGTGGAGCTATTACCGCTCACACTACGGAAAGGAAGAGCTGCTGGCTCAGCGGGATCGCGTAATCGCGCGCCACCCGAAGACCACATTTGTCGGGGCGCACGTTGCGGAGCACCCGGAAGATCTGGCGTACGTCAGCCGACTATTGGACAAAAATCCGAATCTGCATGTGGACATCGGGGCGCGGTGCGCCGAATTGGGACGGCAGCCTTACACGGCACGAGAGTTCTTCCTGAAGTATGCCGACCGAATCCTGTTCGGGACTGACCTGATTCCTGAAGTCAACATGTACCGATTGCATTACCGGTTTTTGGAGACACGAGACGAATATTTCGAGTATCCCTCGCACGCGTCGAGGCAGGGCCGATGGAACATTTACGGGTTGTTCTTGCCTGATGATGTGCTGCGGAAGGTGTACCGAGAGAATGCCGTTCGCTTGCTGAAGCGGCGATAGAAGGCGTCCGGAGAGGGAGCCGTGGCTATGGCTACGGAGAGGCCCGTTGGCCTTGATTCTGCTGTTGCTGTATCTGTCGGCGCTGCTGGTACATCTGCTGCAATTCCTGGATCATTTCCGAAGGGGATCTCGCGCCTCCGCTCGGAGCACTGCCGCCTAAACCACCGTCAGTCGTCGCCGCAGCTACCCTAGGTTGCAGACTTGAAGGGGCCTCCGGGGCGCCGGGTACCGCGGCTGGCTGGTCGGTAGGTGTTGCAACGACAGCGACGTCTTGAGCCGGGGGAATCTCGGGTTGCGGAGCGCGCGCGGGTGAAGGCACAACAGAACGGCCGGAGGGAGTGAAGGTGGTTGAACCCGTGGATGGGGAGCCACTTTTGTTCCTGGCCATGAGCGTAACGCTCTGGATAGCCACGGCGTCTTCATCGGAGCCCTCGATGATGTAGTCGAACTCGGACCAGCTCAGCAAGTCTGCGAGAATCTTGCGAGCCGGTCCGGGTCCGAGATGGGCGGTAACCCGTTCCGTGGAAGCGTTGGTCGGAAGGTCAATGTCGGCGCCGGTGGCGGCGCGAAGGGCCAAAAGAACATCGGAAAGGCTGGCGTTGTCAGCGTTAACGGAGAGCAGCCCGTCCTCGAGGGTAACCAGAGATCTTGGGCCGGTCGCCGGAGCGGTTTGGGATTCAGGTGTCGATGTCGACGGTGGACCCGATGACCTGGCGCGGGCAGCGGTCTGAATCTGTGGGGCTGGGCCCTGTCCGGGGGTTTGGGCACCAATCTGGCTAGCAGGGAGGCAGGAAACGGATAGGAGGACGAGCAGGGCTCGCCCTGGGACCGTGCGTTGACCCGTTGCCAGCAATCCGGAATTGGCCCTTCGCCTCATTCAGTTGTCGATCCCGCCCAATTCTCCCAAGGCCGAGTTGCCGCTGAACCATTAGAACGTAACAGGGATACCCGCGCCTTCTTTGCGCTTCCTCAATGTAGCCTGCAATTGGCCTAAGGCTGAGACCGCAAGCCGGCCGATAACCCGCGTCGGAACTGATTCTGGGTCACTACCGATGCCGGAAACAGGTCGGGCTGGCTTGGGGTCTCCATATACTTCAAGTTGAAGTCGGAAGTGACGCCCTTAAAGGCAAGGTTCAGGTCACTCACCGTGTTCTGAAGTTGCATGGCAGCTTCGATCTGAGGGCGCGCCTGTTCAAGGGTAAGCTGCCGCTTAGAATCCAACCTGAGAACAAGGACAATGTTGTCACTCTCGATGAGCGGCGAAGTTTCGCCGAGATCCATGTCGAACACGCGAGCCTCATCGGGGGATTGGGTCGGGCGACGAACAATGTTGAGATTGGTCCTGGGCAGGCCGCCCTTGATGCCGAGTTCCTTATAAGCGCGCGCCTGCAGGGCATCGAAATCGTCGCCCTTGAGGATGCGGTCTCGGAGTTCTTCCATTTTGGTTTTGACGACAACCGCGTCCAAGGGTAGGCCAGACTCGGTAGCGGCGTTCAGAGGCACGGCTATCCGGCGGACCTCGGCTTGCTCGAAGTTCTTCTGGTTCTTTTTGTAGAAGACCTCCACCTGTTCATCGGGAATCTTGGATGCCTGAATTTGCAATCCCTGCAAGATGTGATTGGTGAGGACCTGCATGCGGGCGAGGGTTTGGTCGAGCTGGATCTCGTGAGCGATGGCAGGATCTTTGTCCAAGTGGCGTTGTTCAGCGAGTCTGGTGGCGGCGATGAGCCTCGCGTAGGTTAAGGCGAATTGCTGATGCGCTTTGGGAGACGCCTCTGGATCAAGGGCAGCCACAATGGCATCCAACTGTCCCCTGGTAACGACGGTCCTGCACTCGGCCCCAGCTTTCGCGTCTTTCGCCGGAGGAGGGCACACACCCTCTAACGTAAAAATGGGGGCGCTAAGAGGTATCTCCGGCTTAAACCGAACGGAGGTTGTTGCAGAGCCATGAGCTGGACGGGCAGAACTCGGCGAAGGGGCAGCGGTGGCGGCCCGTACCGCGGGGCGCGTACCGGTCTGGCCGAACGAAGCCGTGGCCAAAAATAGCGAAGACAGACATATCGTAGCTGCGCGCATCGATACTCCTGGAGTTGGATTAACCCGCTTCGGAAACTTGCATCAGCGCCTGAATATTGCGAACGACGACGGCTTCGCGGCGTGTACTGATGATCCCAAGGCGCTCCCAGTGCGAGAGCAAGCGGCTCACCGTGAACAAGGTGGTGCCGGTGAGCTGGGCCAATTCCTCGCGAGAAAGACTGATTTCCAAGGCCCCGCGAGTGTGCTGGCGCAGTTGGTTCGAAAGACGGATCAGTTGCTGGCTCAGGCGCGGAGCGACTTTCTGCGTGGAGATCTCGCGGAAGCGCTCTTCAAGTTCCTGCAGACGAACACCAAGGAGCCTGGCGGTGTTGCGACGCAAAACCGGGAAGCGGTCGGAAACATGCTCGAACGCGGCGGTATCCCAAACAATGGCGGTGGTAGGCTGGGTTGTCTTGGCGGTGACGAGATTATTGGATCCGAGATAAGATTCAAGAGCGCCTACCAACTCGCCGGGGCCACTCAAGCGAAGAATCACTTCGCAGCCAGTGGGACCGAGCTGTGTGGTCTTGACGCAGCCCGAGAGCACCAGAATCACCTGCTTGCAAGGAGCACCTTCAAGAAAGATGGTGTGGCGGCGGGCGAATTCTTTCTCGTGGGCCGCAGCGACAACCTCCTTACAATCCGACGCCGATACATTGAAGAAAATCGGAAGGCTCTGCATCCACTCCGTGCGCCGACCAAGGCTGAAATCCCGGTCAACGCCGAGCATCGGACGAGCCGACACAACTTGCATATTGGAAACTTCTTCTGGCATCGAGTCCACCCTCTGAACCGCTCCAACTCTCACCCGTCCGTGAGTTTGGAGAAGATAATCGAAGCTACCCGGCCCACATCGCTTCAAGAACAACCGGCCCGAAGGGAGAACCGGTCCATCGCCAGGAAAGGGCACAGTAACGACGCGGGTTAATTGAAGACGCCCACTATAACTGCCGTTTCCTGCGCTCGTTGTGGCAACGAAAGATTCGTGAAGGGGACGACCCAGCCAGTCGAGCGTTAACTGGCTTCGGTGGAGTAGATGGTGCAAATTGGATGCCATTAGTCTAAGAACATGTAATGTCTGTAAGGTATTGGTAAAGAGCGAGTTTCTTGCGATTGCGCAAAGTGGGAAATTCCGACGGAAAGAATTGGATTGCACAGTTCGGGCAGTTTTGTGCCAAGGATTTCTCTCTTTTATGCAGTAAGAATTGTCTAACCAACCAAGGAGCAGGGCTTTGCGGGTAATGGTAATTCTGGGAGGTGATGTATTTTGCAACAATCAGTTTTGAAACATTCAAGGACCAGCGCCGACTGATAAACGGAGGCGCTTAGTGCGGCGACGTGTCGCCGACCGACGGCTGTGGAGCAGGAGGAGCCGGAACACGAGTTATGCGGGCGACTGGAGCCGGGGCGGAAGCGGATCGATTTGCGCCGGAGGAATTCGCGGGGTTCCCAGTTTTTGCATTGTCTGCCGAGGAGTCCTTAATCTCGTGTCGGATTCCGGTGACCGTGGCGGTACCTACATCGATCAGGCGAAGGTTCTGTTCTGTGATGCTTTGGGCGCGAACGATATGAGGAGTGATGGCGAAAACGATCTCGCGCTGTTGGCGCTGCTTGTCTTCCTGTGCAAACAGGTATTTAAGAATGGGAATCTTGTATAGATAAGGGTATCCAGCCAAGGACTTGCTTTCCGTATCTTCGATGATTCCGCCGACGAGATTGACGTCTCCGTCCCCCAGGCGGGTCTGTTGTTCGATCCGGCGCTGACCGATGATGGGCTGGACAATGCCACCGATGTTGGTCTGACCAGTGACGGAAGAAATTTCCAGGGACATCTTGAGAGTAACCTCTTTCTCCGAGTGAATGTGGGGGGTAATGTCCACGTTGACGCCAATATCGAGGTACTGGAATTGCGTGCTCACGAGAGAGTTGACACCGCCGACTGTTCCGGGGGTGAAGGAACCGGTAGCGACCGGGACGCGGTCGCCAATCTTGAGGGTAGCCTTTTCATTGTCCATGGCTCGGAGCTGGGGATTTTGCAGCACCTTGGTACCACTATCGCTCATGAGGAAGGACATGGTTGCGCCGGGAACGGTGAGATAGAAATTGCCCGCGGCGAGGTTGGCGATCTGCGGAAACGACCAGGATGCGCCACTGCCTCCTGAGCTAGAACCATTGGTGTTTCCGTTCTTGTCCGTCCTCACCGGAGACATGGAGACGCTGACAGAGGTCGGCGGATTGGTGCCGATAGTCCTCAAGGTGTCTTTGCTGACTTCCATGACGGCAATCTCGATCATCACTTCGGGCTTGGCCTTGTCCAAGTCTTCGACCAACCTCTCCGCGAGGATCAATTGATCGGGCGTGCCGCGGAAAACCATGGCGTTCTGAGCCGGGATCAACTGAACGCGAGTCAGATCGAGCATGGAACTGACAGTCTTCGAGGCTTCCTGAAGTTCAGCAGTGGAGGAGACATTGCGCATGAAAAACATGCGCATGGCCTGATGTTCGTATTCCTTGCGCTTGGCAGCGGTGTCGGCCGAAACAAGAATAGTGTTGGAAGAAAGCGGCTGCCAGAAAGTCTTGGATTGCAGAGCGAGCATTTCCAAAGCGCTTCGTGCGCCCACGTCGTTCAATTCAATATTCACTTTTTGTGGCTTGAAATCGGGATCGAAGAGGACGTTGACGCCAGCGAGCTTCCCAATGATTTTGTAAGCCTGGTCCGACGGAGCGCTAAGGCGCATGTTCATCGGAGTGTTTGACGGGGGATGAAAATCAACCGGACCGGGGACCGCGTCCGCGGCTTTGGCGGAAGCGGACTGGGCCGCCTGAACCTTTGGCTCCTCCTTCTGAGCGCCGTGCTTGATCATATCGGCGGTGTTCTGCGCCTCCATCTTGGCGATCAGGTTGGTAGAATCGATTTGCATCGCGCGGGTGAATTCCGCCTCGGCCTCGGACAGCTTGCCGCTCTCGCGAAGCGCCACGCCGGACTTAACGTGCTGAACGGAGGCATAGAAACGCATGCGAGTCACGGCACTGGCGTACTTGCTGTTTTTGGGTTCGAGGGTCAAAGCTTGGGTAAAGGCCTCGTAGGCAGCGTCGTAGTTGTTCTGAGATTCGGCCTTCTGACCTTCTTTGTAATAAGTTTCCGCCTTGTTGGCCCAGACCGGAACGGCGATGGAAAAGGAAAGCAGAATGGCTAGGGCCGCACGAGAAAATGCAGCAACGCGCGCCGTCCGAACAGCGCGGCACACGCTCTGAAATTGGTCCAGGAGCTCTTGCATCAAAGCCAACACCAACATCACGAGCCAGAGCACCAATCGCTTCATAGCCGTCCTTCTTGCAGATTACACAATAGCAATAGCTGATTGTGAGTCGCAGGTATTTGCGATAGAGCAAAGACGATACGTTTTAAACATGAAAATTGGTAGGAGCACATTTCTAGTCGCGGGCTGCAGGTGTAGGCGGAGCATAGAGAGTGCACAGGATAAAGGCTAACCAGTTGTTTTTGTGCAAGATGGCTTAGATTGCCGAGTCAGTTTGGCTAAGCCCGCGATGGTCAGAGACAACAAAGGGAGTACGACGCGAATGAAGTGGTTGGGCCAAATTTTCGTCTGCGTGGTTCTTGCGGGCTGCCTGGCGGGAACCTGCTTTGCGGGAGAGACTGCCACACTGCGGAACGGGTTCGCGATTCATTATGAACGGCGCGAGTCGCTGGGCGACACGACACGCCTGCACCTGGCCGACTCCAGCGACAGTTTTGTCGACGTTCCGACGAACGACATTATGCAGATCGAGGTGGACAAGGTGCCGACAGCTACGACGCCACCGATAAAGCCGCAGACGGTAAACCACCAGCCGATAAAACTGGACGAAGCACTGAGCGCGGCCAGTCAGAAGAATAATGTTTCTCCGGATCTGCTGCGAAGCGTGATCCGAGCCGAGAGCGGCTTTAATCCCAATGCGCGGTCGGTAAAAGGTGCACAAGGACTGATGCAGCTGATGCCGGCAACGGCGGCACGATTGGGAGTGCGTGATGCATTCGATCCGGCGCAAAACCTAGACGGCGGTGCGCGCTATCTTCGGGAATTGCTGGGGCGGTACAACAACAATCTGGCATTCGCTCTGGCCGCATACAATGCGGGACCGGGGCGCATCGAAAAGTACCGCGGAGTTCCGCCCTTCCCGGAGACCGTGTCGTACGTCACGCGCGTATTGACCAATCTGAATCAGGGGCAAGCCGGATCAGGTCCGCGGTCATGGGCCAGCTCGAGTGGCCTAATCCCGCAAAGCAAGAAATCGAGCGCGCCGAACTTCGAAGCGATAAGAACGTTGCAAAGCGCGATCGTAATGAACGATAAATCACCCGAAGCAAAAGACACCGAACCCACTGAGTCGAATTAATCCCAAAACAGTAAATGCGACAGGTAGCCGCCACGAGTGGTTCGGAGTGGCACATCAGAATCTTGCTGCCGTCCGCGGAACTACCCGTACTAACAGGTACATTTCAGCGAAATGCACCGATGCAGAGGGACGTGTTTGATTATTCGCAAAGACACTGCTGTGCGTTCGGATAACTTGCCAAAGCTAAGTCGCAACCCTGGGTGTAGTTCTGCGTGAACTGGAGATCGCTCAATCGAGAAGAAAGTGGATTGACATGACAAGTTTAGACGTTTGCTCATGGGCAAAGACTTTCTTCCGCGGTCAGTTCAGTCTGAGAAACCAAGCTGAAGGAAGGCACTCGACGCAATGACCCGCGGTAGGCAGCGACTAGTAAACGGTGGCGGAAGAGGAGGACGCATGGCAAGCAGAAAGTGGGGCACTCTTTGGCTCCTGTTGATTTTGAGCGGTGTCGTGGCGATTCCCGCAAGCGCGCAGTCATTCCGAGTTCAATGTCCGACGAGCACGATCACGCACCCGGCGGGAAACAATGACGTAGAGCCAGCTTACACAGGCCCTGCGTTGTACACGACCGGACCGAATGGATACCAAGTTCCTAGCACTGCAACCGTCAACGGTGCCATCAAGTGCCAACAAATCTCCGGCGGAGACGGTTACGCGACGATGGGCGACGGCACGCAGACGTATATGTTCTCGTTCGGGCCGTTGTCGGGGTTGGCGGATATCGCGAGTGGCAAACCAGGAACAGAGCCGCCGTCGGTATTCAACAGCATCGACTCAGCAGCTCTTTTGCCCGGTGACCCAGCGACAACGATTGGCGACGCGCCAGTAAACGGACTTGTGCCGCCTCTCAGTACGGGCCAGCTTAACCAGCTTGGGCAGTTTTACAACGGTGCGGTTGGTTTGATTGGCGACCCCGAGTTAAGCGCTCCGGTGACGACGGCGCCGCAGTCATGCGGTGGAGTACCAACCACGGCCACAGCGGTTGCAAACGTGATCGGCGGAATCGTGGACAGCGTAACGATCACGAACGGTGGATGCGGATACACGGGACCGGTTGCCGTTACGTTCTCGGGAGGAACGGCGCTGCCAAACACGACGGTCACCGAGGCGATGGGCGTAGTGGAGGTCTTAAACAGCACTATCTCTGCTGTGGATGTGACCTTTGCCGGGGCGAACTATAACGTGGCACCGACAGTAACGATCGGACCGCCAGTAACAGGGTGCACGAACAGCGCGCTGGGCGTTTGCGTTTCCGGGCACGTAGATCCGCGCCCGATCATGAACGTCGGCGTGATGAACGGGAATATTCCCGCGCCGCTGATGGCCATCGATGAGGATGACGAATTCTTTCTGACCCTTACCAACGTCGGCATGATCATGCGGCCCGACCTGTTCGAGCAGCACACTGTGCACTTCCACGGATATCCGAACGCGTCATCGTTCTATGACGGCGTACCAGACGCTTCGGTGGCAATCAACATCGGCGCGAGCTTCACTTATTACTACCTGGCGCCGGACGCTGGAACGTACTTCTGGCACTGTCACATCACTCCGCCGGAGCACCTGCAAATGGGGATGGTTGGGCAAATCTACGTGCGGCCCCGCCAGAACCGAGTGAAGCTTGGAACCCCCTTGTACACAGCTCTTCAGCTTCAGCAGCAGGATCTGCGGACAAAATGCGATTCCAGCGCAGACATTCTGTGCAGCAATCCGCTGCCCGCGATTAATACGGGCGCCACGGGCGGTTTCGTGACTGCTTCGGGAACGGGTCGAACGGGGGCCCCTTCAAAACTGTACGCGTATAACGACGGGGATGGTTCGACTCAGTACGACGTGGAATATCCGATTCAGATCCACGGCTTCGACCCCAGCTTCCATTTCGTGGGTATGACCTTCAACCCTGAAGGATTCGTGGATATGAAGGACAAATATTTCTTGCTGAACGGCCGCAGCTATCCGGACACAGTTACCGCCGGACCGCTGCAGACGCAATCAGCGGACGGCGCGAACCACTTCTCGCAGCCGCTGCCTACGATCATCAACATTCCTGCAGGCAAGAAGGCGCTGTTGCGGATTTCCGACCTGGATGTAACGGAATTTCAGACATTGGCTTCTCTCGGAATCCCGATGCATGTAATCGCCCTAAACGCAAAATTGTTGCGCGATCAGGCCGGGAACAACATGTACTACGACACAAACTCGATCACCCTGGGCGGCGGCGAATCGCTGGATGTGATTCTGGACGCCAGCGACACGTCGAAATACCACAGCGGCCAGATCTTCTATCTGTACACACCTAACCTCGATCACCTGTCAAACGACGCCGAGAATTTCGGCGGCCTGATGACAGAAGTGCGGATCAACTAGGAGCGCGGCGATGAGGGCGATGACCATGAAAAAAGAGATTTCGCATCTGAAACTGTTCCTGGTGCTGATTGTAGCGCTCGTTTTCTCGGGGGCTGCGCAGGCGTCAGCGCCGGGCATCACCGGTCCGCAATTCAGTCTGCAAGCACACGACGATTACATCAGCCAGCCCGATGGATCAGCCGTGTATTCGTGGGGCTACGGATGCAGCGCATCGCCCGCCGGTCACGCACCCGCGACGATTTCAGCATTTTTCTGCACGGAAATGCAGATTCCCGGTCCTACCCTGATCGTGACTGAGGGGGACTCCGTCAGTGTCACCCTCACGAACAACCTCCCTGCCGCGGCCGGCAACACGTCGATTCTGTTTCCGGGATTCAACGTAACTGCGACGGGCGGTGTTGCGGGACTGCTGACCCAGGAAGCGGCGCCCGGAGGAACAGTTACCTACACATTTACGGCATCGACTCCAGGAACGCGCGCATATTACAGCGGCACGCAGGGAGATCTGCAGGTCGAGATGGGGCTGTACGGCGCCATCATCGTTCTTCCCAAGACAATTCCTAGTGCCTGCACGTCGCCGTCGATCCGGACGAATCTTTACGGTGTGGATGCCACAGGCGAGGCGGATTTCCGGCTAGCCGCGGCCGCCTACGACAATCCGAAGACCTGCTATGACCGCGAATACCTGTTTCAGTTCTCCGAAATGGATCCCAGCATTCACAAGCAGGCCCAGGCACAGGTTGCGGCCAAGCAAGGGTGCACGGCAGGAGCCGTAGGGTGCAGCTTGGAAGTGGCCACCGAGCCATATCACCCCGCCTTCTACATGATTAATGGGCGGTCGATGCCGGATGACATGGACCCGAATTACGCAGCGCAGTATCCGCACCAGCCATACAACGGTGACCCTCACATGCACCCGGGCGAATTAGTGCTGCTCCGCATCATTGGACAGGGCCGTTGGCAGCATCCATTCCACGAACACGGGAATCACGTTCGAATTCTGGCGAGGGACGGGAATCTGATATTGAGCCAGTCCGACCCGACGCAGTTGGCTGGCCCTCTGCTGTTCACTACCACAACCACGCCAGGTTTGGCGATGGACGGCATCTTCTACTGGACGGGCAAGGGACTGAATTGGGATGCCTACGGGCACAATCCTAGTTCGTCGGACTCCAACGCCAAACTGAGCTGTGTCGCGGATGCAAACGGGTACAACAGCGGGCCGGGAGCCTACACGGCAGTGAATTACTACGAGTGGTGCCAAGACCACAACAAACCGATGCAGGCTGCTCCGTTCGGCGACGTGGCGGCGGGAGGACCGATGACTTTGCCGGACCCGACGCTATTCACGAATGGTCCCTGGTACGGTGGCAGTCCTTACCTAGGTCCGGACGCGACCACCCGCGCTACCGGTTGTATGAATCCCAACGCGCTACAGACCAATTCACCGAACTGCGGCACCACGGCGACGACTCCGCCTTCCGGAACCATCGCAAATCCGCCCTCGAGTGAAGCCGGTTTTGCATTTATGTGGCACTCACACAACGAGCGTGAAATCACCACGAACAACATTTTCCCCGGGGGCATGCTGATGATGATGCTGGTGGATTCCCGGGAATTCCAGATTGACGAGACCAATTGAGGACGAGGAAAGCGATGAGAACCAACACACTGAAAGCTACCCTGAATGCGGCAGTACGAGTAGCCTGTCTCCTGCTCTTCGGCGCGGCGGCGGCGCTTGGCCAGCAGCAAGTGAACCTCAGTGCCGGCCCGGCGAACGCGGTGCTGCCGGATGGTTCGTCGGTGCCGATGTGGGGATACAGTTGCGGAGCGTTAGTGAGTGGTTCCACCGCAACTTGCGCGGCGCTGAATCCCGCGGCCGGGGGGATGTGGTCGCCGATCGTGATCACGGTTCCCACTACCGCGACAGGGGGACTGCAGATCAATCTGACCAATAACCTGTCGTTTGCTGGCGGCAAAATTCCTACGTCGATTGTGATCGTCGGGCAAATCGGTGGCGGCTTGGGTGATGTGACCCAGAGGACCACCACGGCACCGCCGGACCACAGCAATGCTCAGCCACTGACGTGGCCGATTGCCGGCGATGCGCCAGGTACCGGCCCAACCGGCGTCGGCACGCCACCAGTGCAGGGACCGCGTGTGCAATCGTTCGGCACGGAAGTGGCGGCGGGCGCCACGACAAGTCTGACGTGGGCGAGCCTGCGGCCGGGCACTTACCTGATCGAATCGGGCACGCACCCGTCGATCCAGGGACCGATGGGTTTGTACGGCATCCTGGTGGTCACGGTAGCTCCAGCGTCCGCTGGTGCGACGGGAACCGCTTATGCCGGTGTGACTTATAACGCCGAAGTTCCAATGCTCTTTGGTGAAATCGACCCCGTGCAGAACGCCGCGGTGAGCACAGCGGTGAATACAGCGAGTTTCAGCGAGACCACGGTGTGGTCCGGCCGCCCCGGCGCTTGCGGCGATCCGGCGATCCACAACTGCTATCCGCCAGCGGTTAACTACACCCCGCTGTACTACGTGATTAACGGCGTGGCCTTCGATAAGACCCATGCTTCGCTGTCGGTGTTCCCAGCAACGGCAGGAGTGGACTCGACGGGGGCGGCAGTGACCACCGGCATTTCGGGGACCGTGCTTGTTCGCCTGGTAAACGCGGGCTTGAGAATGCACGTTCCGTCGATCGTGGGATCCGCGACAGGCGCTGCAGGTGCTTCTGGATTCGCGCTGGTCGCCGAGGACGGCAACCCGCTTCCGGGCGTACCGCGAGTGCAGAGCGCAGTGTTCATGGCTGCCGGCAAAACGAATGACGTCATGATCAATGCGCCAACCTGCACGCCTGTGGCTCCCGCTACGACGTGTTCGCCCGCAGCGCTTCCGATTTTTGACCGCGAATTGAGCCTTTCGGGGAATGCAACCCAGCGCGACGCCGGCATGCTGGCGTATATCGGCGTCAACGGTGGCGCCGCTCCGAGCGCAGGCGCCTTTGGTGCAGCCATGGCGCGGAACGACGAATACGATGCGGTCGTCGGTGGACAGACGATAACGATTTCGGATCCAGCGAAGGGCGTGATCGGCAACGACACCAACGTCTACGGAGTCAGCTTACTGGCTGCTCCGGCGGGCGGCACGGTTTCGTTGAATCGTGACGGTACATTCACGTATACCGCCAATGCCGGCACCACTTCAGACATATTCAGCTATTGCGCAAACGGCACGGTGACCGGCACGACCTGCTCTTCGGGTCTCACCGCAACCGTAACCTTGGGCGCGTCGACAGTCGTGACGAACAGTGGCGTGACGTGCACCGCGGCCACTTACACGGCTGCCACAGCGACCTTCTTTGCCCTCAGGACTCCCGGCCTGCTCGCGAACTGCACCGACGCAGCGAATCTGCAATTAAGCGTTGTAGCCAGCTCAGTAACCGCGACTGGAGTCGTAGCTGACGCCAACGGCGGCTTTACTGCCAGCAAGGGCAGCAATACAGCCGGCACCGTGACATTTACGTTTGTGGCGCAGAACTCGCTGGGCAAGCCGAGCGCCGCCACGAACGTTACAGTGAACTTCCCTGCTGGCAGCGGACTTGCGGTCAACGTGCTGGATGGCAGAGACCTTTCATCGACGATCAGCGACTATCGTTGGATCATCGAAGAAGATCGTACCTTCTATGTAGACCCGAATTGTACGCAGAACCCGCCGCCAAGCTCTTGCCCGACGGCGAGTTTTGCTGGCCTGGGGACCTCGGGAATCGTTCCAGTGTTCGGCACGAACTTCCACACCAGCAACATGCCCGTAGTCGCAACCGGCTGCACAGGACCACTCTCTTGTGAAAGCGGCCAGACCATGGTGGACGCGGGAGTTCCTTGCACAAGCACGAACGTTCCCGTGGGTTGCAGTCCAACTGCTGGGCAGCATATCAATG
>Ga0335076_10004784_pt1 | contig 13715 bp, 16 predicted proteins | sample Lox_Sample_25_FD_206717 | JGI IMG/M metagenome (GOLD analysis project Ga0335076, IMG submission 206717) | Soil microbial communities from Loxahatchee National Wildlife Refuge, Florida, United States - Lox_Sample_2.5 | ecosystem: Environmental > Terrestrial > Soil > Wetlands | place: USA... | reverse complement strand
TCGCCAACGTCACCCAGTACAACTCGACCAACCTGCTCGCCAGCCCGGCCACCGGCCTGGACTTCCAGGTGGGCGTGAACGGCACGGCCAACGACGTGATCTCGTTCTCCACCCTGGACGCCACCACCGCCGCCACCGGCCTCAACCTGGTGGGCATGGACCTGTCGACCAAGGCCGGCGCGGTCGCCGCCCTCTCCACCATCGACGCCGCCATCCAGACCGTCTCCACCGACCGCGCCATGCTGGGCGCGGTGGGCAACCGGTTCCAGAGCGCCATCAACAACATCCAGAACTTCTCCGAGGCCCTCACCGAGGCCGACAGCCGGATCAAGGACGTCGACGTCGCGGTCGAGACCTCGAACATGGCTCGCGCCAACATCCTGCAGCAGGCCGGCGTGTCGGTCCTGGCGCAGGCCAACCAGACGCCGCAGCTCGCCCTCAAGCTCCTCGGGTAAGCAACGGCGCAGGAGAACGGCAGGCCGCCCCCGGCGAAGAGCCGCGGGGCGGTCCCCGCCCCTCCGGACGACGCAGACGAGGTGAACGATGAACCCCGCCGCCCGCCGCTACGCGAAGTTCGAGCGAGAGACCGCCTCCCCCGAGCGCCTGATGGTGCTCCTCTTCCAGGCCGCGCTGCGCAACATCCGCAGCGGGACGTCCGCCCTGGAGGCGGGCAAGGGCCTGGAGGGGACGCGCGACCTCCGCAAGGCCTCCGACATCGTGCTCGAGCTCCTCGCGACGCTCGACCGGAGCCGGGCCCCCGAGCTGTGCGACCAGCTCTCCGACGTCTACCGCTTCGTCTGCCAGCGGCTCGGTGCCGCGGCGCTCTCCCGGGACACCAAGGCCGCGCGGGAGGCGGAGCGGGCGTTCGCCCCGATCGTCGAGGCGTTCGAGACGGCGGTCGCGTCGGTCGCCAGCACGTCGCGGTGACCGGCGGGGCGACTCTCCACCCCGTCTGCGTCGTCAGGAGGTGGCACCCCCGGGTGCCGCCTCCTTTTCGTTCCGGGCCCTGGCGCGGCGCTCGGCCTCGGCCCGGAAGGCCCGCGCGTCCGCCGCCGCCCCGAGCGCCTCCGCCGCCCGGGCCGCCAGGGCCCAGCCGTCCGGCCCCTGAGCGAGGATCGGCTCGACCTCCCGGAGCGCCTCCCCCGGGCGCCCCAGCGCCAGCAGGGCCTCGGCCACCCCGAGCGTCGCCCGCCCGTCGGCCCCCGCGGCGCGCGCAGCGAGGAAGGCCTCCTGCGCCTCGGCCGGCCGCCCCGCGGCGAGCACCACCGCGCCCAGCCGGAGGAGCGCTCCCGCCCGCGAGGCGTACATCACCTGCTCGACCCCGCTGCGATCGAGGAGCGGCAGCGCCTCCCGGTAGGCCCGCTCCGCCTCGCCGAGCGCCGCCGCCCGCTCCGGGCCGGCCGCCGCGCTGGCGAGCAGCTCGTGGGCGCAGCCGCGGACGAAGGCCAGGTCCGGGTTGGGGCCCTCGCGCGCCTCGGCCAGCGCCGCGGACTCGAGCGCCTCGGCGGGCCGCGAGCGGCGCACCGCGGCCGCGCCCCGCACCACCGCGAGCCGCCGGATGGAGCGGTGGGCGGGCTCGCGGGGCACGCCCGCCCAGCCCTCCTCCGCCACCCGGGCGGCCTCGTCCACCTGGCCGTCGGAGAGCAGCTCGGCGGCCAGGTAGCCGAGCGCCACCGGGTTGCCCGGCTCCCGCGCCGCCCGGCGGTGGAGCAGAGCCAGGTTCCGGGCCCGCTTGTCGCGCGCGCTCCAGACGTCGGCGCAGTAGCCGAGGTGGACGAGGTCGACCTCCACAGGGACGATGCGGTTCCCGCGCCGGCCCGCCCACTCGAGGACGCTCTCGTGGATGCAGCCTTCCCAGCGCAGGTCCGGCGTGCGCCGGAGCAGGCGCGGGATGAGCCCGGGCGCTCCGACGCGGCGCGCCCCGGAGAGCACCTCCCGCTCCGGCGCCTCGGGGGCGTCGGCGTTGTGGCAGCGGACCAGCCCCACGTCGAACCTCGCCCCGGCGAGGGCGCGCCGCACCGCCCGCCCTCCCCCCTGGGCGAGCCGCTCGTCGGCGTCGAGCTGGAGGATCCAGGCGCCCCTGGCGTGGGCCGCCGCCAGGTTCCGCGGGGCGGCGAAGTCGTCGTCCCAGGGGCGGTCGAGGACGGTCGCGCCCGCCGCCCGGGCCAGCTCGCGGGTCCGGTCGGTGGACCCGGTGTCGACGAGCACGATCTCGTCCACGACGCCGCGGACCGAGGCGAGGCAGCCCGGCAGGAAGCGCTCCTCGTTCCGGGCGATCAGGCAGAGGGAGATCCGGGCCACGGGAGCTCCCGGAGCAAGAGCGGTGCCGCGCGGATCGGGCCGGCCCGACGGGCGGTTACGAGCGCGCGCCAGGACGTTGACGCGGCCGGCGGCGGCCGGCCGTCGAGCGCGCGCCTGACGCGGCGCGCCGGCGGCCGCGCGAGGGCGACAGGCCGAGCCGGGCGCATAGGAGGTCCGCCAGGGCCACCACCTCCTCCGGCCCCAGGGCCCGGACGGCCCCGGGAGGCGGCTCGTCCGTCACCACCGCGAAGACGCGCCGGTCCCGGGCGCAGAGGAAGGCGCGGTCGACGCGCCGCCGGTGGACCTCGATCCTGGGCAGCGGCTCGGCCTTCCAGCCCTCCGCCAGGACCAGGTCGACCGGCGGGAGGAGCCGCGCCAGCGCCCGGACGCCGCCGGCAGGCGGCCCGAAGTAGGCGAGCGCCTCCGGCCCCTCGATGGCCGCCGCCACCGCCCCGGCGCGCCGCACCACCTCGGTGTCCTTGCCGGGCGTGTCGAGCGCGTGCCGGTGGCCGGTGTGCTTGAGGAAGCCCACCCGGAGCCCGCGCCCGGCGAGCTCGGGCACGAGCCTCGCGAGGAGCCGGGTCTTCCCCGCCCCGCTCGGCCCGGAGACGGCGACGATGGGGGCTAGGCGGCGTCGTCGGCGAGCAGCCACGCGGCCACCTCCGCTCCGGCCGGGAGATCGCCGGCGTCCTCCGGGATGCAGAGGAGCACGTCGGCGAGGGCGGGGCCCCGCACCTGCGCCGTGTCGCGGCCCAGCGGGCGGGCCCGGCCGTCGGGGTCGAGGCGCGCCCAGAGCAGCCGCGCCCGCCCCGGCTTGCCGTGGGCCGGCTCCGCCAGGTGGAGCGGCACCGCCGGTCGACCGATCCGGGCCGCGCCGGCGAGGGCGAGGAGGGCGGGGCGCGCGAACACCTCCAGGGCCGCCAGGCAGGCGGAGGGGCTCCCCGGGAGCCCGAGCACCGGCCGGCCACCGGCCAGGGCGAAGAGGAACGGCTTGCCCGGCTTCATGGGGACGCCGTGGACCCGCGTCTCCGCGCCCAGCCGCTCCAGGGCGGCGGGCACCAGGTCGCGGGAGCCGACCGACACGCCGCCGATCGTGACCACCGCGTCCGCCCCGCGGAGCGCCTCCGCGAGCGCGGCCGCCAGCGCCTCGAGCCGGTCCCCGGCGCTCGACCGGCGCACCTCCGCCCCGGCCGCCCGCGCCACCGCCGCCACCGCCTCGCCGTTCGAGTCCGGGAGCCGGCCGGAGAGCAGCTCGTCGCCGGTGGAGACGACCGCCACCCGGAGCCGCCGCCGGACCCGCACCGTGCCCGCCCCCACCGCGGCGAGGAGGGCCGCCTGGCGGGCCCCGATCCGGACGCCCGCCGGGAGCGCCTCGTCGCCTTCGGCCACGTCCTCGCCCGCGAGGCGCACGTTCTCGGCGGGATGGGCAGGGGCGCGGAAGCGGGCCGAACCGCCCTCGATCGCCACGGCCTCCTCCCGCACCACCGCGTCGGCGCCCGGAGGCAGGGTGGCACCGGTGAAGATCCGGGCGGCGTGGCCGGGCGCGAGCGGCTCTGGCACCTCGCCGGCGTAGACCGCCTGGGCCACCGGGAGCGCGATCTCCCCGGTCACCTCGGCCGCCCGGACCGCGTAGCCGTCCATGGCGGCGCAGGTGTAGGGCGGCGAGGCGAGGCGCGCCAGCACCGGCGTCGCGAGGTAGCGCCCCATGGCCTCGGCCGCGCGGAGGTCCTCTGCCTCCACGGTGGTGAGCGCGGAGAGGATCTTGGCCCGGATGCGGAGGAGCCTTTCCATCGGCGCCATCATGCCACGCGTCGCGGTCTCATCCCGGCCCTTCTGCAAATCGTGCGCAGCCCGGGTCTTGATCCCGGCCAAAGCGCAACCTCTGCGGGGATCAAGTCCATAAAGCCTCGAATTCTTGCGGGCCTAGCTCGTGCAAACAGACGACGATCAAGAAGGCGACCCCTTCGGGAGGAACCAACCCGTGCTCTCCAATGCGCCGGTGACGGATTGCAACACCTGCAACCTCGGGCTGGCTTCCCAGGGACGCTGCCGGCTCACCCCCACAAGCCGTGAGTCGGGCGCCACCATCTGCGCCCAGGGTGAGCGTCCCCGGACGGTCTACTTCATCAAGGAGGGATTCGTCGCTCTCTCCGCGGTCTCGCCCCGCGGCTCCGAGCTGCTCCTCTCCCTCCGCGGCCCCTCCTCGCTCCTGTGCACCGAGTCGCTCCAGGGCGAGGCCTCGCCCTTCGAGGTGCGGGCCCTCTCCCGCGTGAAGATCTGCGGCATCGGGGGAGACGCGCTCGCCCAGTGGGTCGGCCCCGACCGGAGCGCCGCGCGGGTGGTGCTCGATCTCCTGCTCACCGAGTCGCGTCAGCAGCGCGACGAGGTGAACTGGCGCCAGGGCGACTGCCTCAGCCGGGTCGCCCGCTTCGCCCTGGCACACGCGCGCTTCCTCGCCGACCGCCCGAACGCCGTGCGGAAGCAGGTGGTGGCGCGGCTGCTCGGGATGCGGCCGGAGACGCTTTCCCGTTGCCTCACCCGGCTCGAGAAGGACGGGGTCGTGGACGCCTCCCGGGGAGTGCGGGTCCTCGACCAGCGCCGCCTCGCCGCGCTCGCCATGGAAGACAACGCGGCCTGATCCCTGTTATGTAGGGTTCGCGGAGTCGGGCACGAAAGGAAGAACATGTTCGGACTGAGAATGCCGGAGCTGCTGCTCATCCTCGCGATCGTCGTGATCCTGTTCGGGGGGAACAAGCTCCCGCAGCTCGGCGCGGGGCTGGGCCAGAGCATCCGTGGCTTCAAGAAGGCGATGGCGGGGGAGGACGAGAAGCCCGCCAACCCGCAGAGCGGGACCTCGGACCAGGGCTCGAAGCAGGCCTGAGCCGGCGCGACGCAGCGCGCCGTCCCGGCGCGTGCTCCCCTCCCAAGCCTGGGTCGCTCCTGCCGCGCCGCGCCTCAGCGCGGCGCGACGCGATCCGTGTCCCCGTGAGCCGCGGCGCTGCGCCGCGGCTTCCCTGGCATCCCCCTTGTAGCTCGCACCCTGGTACGCTTCTCAGGGGGTGAGAACCATGAAGCGGATCCTGGTCGCGGTGGACGGCTCCGACTCCTCGCTCAAGGCCGCCCGGATGGCCGCGGACATCGCGCTGCGCTTCGGGGCGAAGATCACGCTGGTCCACGTCGTCCCGAAGCTGGTGCTGCCGCCCGACGTGTACGGCCTCACCATCGCCGAGGTGGAGAAGGAGCATCGCCAGTACGCGGACCGCCTGCTCGAGAAGGCGGTCGAGTCGCTGGAGGAGCCCGGGCTCGAGGTCTCGACCACGGTGCTCTACGGCTCGCCGGCGGAGGCGATCGCCGAGGAGGCGGCCGCCGCCGACGTGGGCATGGTGGTGGTGGGGAGCCGTGGCCACGGCGCGGTGGCCCGCATGTTCCTCGGCAGCGTCTCGGACCGGCTCGTCCACATCAGCACCCGCGCGGTGCTGGTGGTGCACTGACGGGCCCGGCAGGGAGGCGCGGCTCCGCCGCCGTCCTGGCTACGATCCAGGCCAGCGGCGGGGGGCGCGGGGGATGCGCCCATGATCACGGTCGCCGATCTCATGACACGCGATCTCGTCACCGTGCGGGAGACGGACGACCTTGCGCTCGCCGAGTCGCTCCTCCGCCTGGGAGGCATCCGCCACCTGCCGGTGATCCGCGATCGCCGCCTGGTGGGCCTGCTCACCCACCGCGACGTGCTCCGCTCCGGTGTCTCCGGCCGGGCGGGCGCCCGGGACCTGGCCGTCGGCGATCTGATGTCGCGCGAGCTGGTCTCGGTCCGGCCGGGCAGCGGCCTCGCGAGCGCGGCGCGGCTCATGCTCGAGCGGAAGTTCGGCTGCCTGCCCGTCTGCGAGGAGGACGGCACCCTTGTGGGTATCCTGACGGACGCGGACTTCGTCCGGTTCGCGGCCGACGTCGTCCACGACCTGGACCTGGTGGCCGAGGTGGTGCACCCGCCCGAGGAGCGCGAGCACGCCTGAGCCCCGGCCGGGAGACCGGCGTTGACCCGCCCGCGGCGCTCCCCTAGATCGGGTGCGTGCCCGAGACCTTGCTGGAGGAGCTGAGGCGCTACGTCCAGTTCGGCGACGGCGACGAGGGTTCGCTCCGCGCGCTCCACGCGCACGCCGCCGGGTCCTTCGACCGGATCGCCCGGGTCTTCTACGACCAGATCCTGGCCCATGAGCAGGCCCGGACCGCCCTGGTGGGCGGGGAGAGCCGGGTCGGCCAGCTCAAGGTGACCCTGGTCGCCTGGATGGACTCCCTCCTGCGCGGCCCCTGGGACGAGGCCTACTGGCAGAACCGGTACCGCATCGGCCGGGTCCACGTCCGGATCGGGCTCCCCCAGCACTACATGTTCGGCGCCATGAACGTGATCCGGACCGCGCTCGGCCAGGTCGCCTGGGAGGCCTTCCACCGCTCGCCCGGCGAGCTGGAGCAGGTCCGGGCGGCCCTGGGCAAGATCCTGGATCTCGAGCTCGCCATCATGCTCCACACCTACCGCGACGACCTGCTCGCCCAGCAGGCGCGCGTGGAGCGGCTCGCCACCTTCGGTCAGCTGGTGGGTTCGATCGGCCACGACCTGCGCAACCCGCTGGGCGTGATCGAGACCTCCCTCTACATCCTCAGGGGCCGGCTGGGGGACGACGAGCGCGCCCGCAAGCACACCGATCGGATCGGGGAGCAGCTCGCGGTGGCGAACGGGATCATCACCAACCTGCTCGACATGATCCGCCAGCGCCCCCTGGCCAAGGAGCCGGTGGCGCTGGCCGGGGTGGTGGCCGGGGCGGCCGCGGCCGTGAAGCGGCCGGCGGGGGTGGCCCTGGCGCTCGAGGGGCTCGAGCCGCTGCCGCCGGTGGACGGCGACCCGGGCCAGCTGCGCCAGGTCTTCCTGAACCTGATCGACAACGCGGTCCACGCCGCCTCGCCGGAGGGGACGGTGACGGTCCGGGGCCGGGCGGCGCCCGGCGCGGTCGAGGTCGACGTCGAGGACACCGGGGCGGGCGTCGATCCGGCGACCCGCCGCCGCCTCTTCGAGCCGCTCATCACCACCAAGGAGCGCGGGATCGGGCTCGGGCTCGCCCTGGTCAAGCAGATCGCGGAGCGGCACCAGGGCGCGATCGAGTACGCCGACCGCCCCGGCGGCGGGGCGCGCTTCACCCTCCGCCTGCCGATCTGAGGACCCGCCCATGCGCCGGTACCTGATCGTCGACGACAACCTGGACTTCGCCGAGAACCTGGCCGAGATCCTCCGGGACGGCGGGAACGAGGTGGCCCTCGCCGAGAACGGCCAGGCGGCGCTGGCGCTCGTCCGGGACCGCCCGTTCGACGCCCTCCTCACCGACATGCGGATGCCGCGCATGGGTGGGGCGGAGCTGGTCCACGAGCTGCGCCGGATCGACCCGGGGGCGGCGGCGCTGGTGATCACCGCCCACGCGGGCGACGACGACCTCGACGCCGCCCGGCGCGAGGGGCTGCTGGCGGTGCTGCAGAAGCCGATGGCGCCCGACCGGATCATCGAGCTCCTGGCGGTGGCCCGCCGCGACGGCCTGGTGGCGATCGTCGAGGACGACGCCCGGCTCTCCGACAACCTCTCCGAGGCCCTGCGCGGGCGCGGATTCGCCGCCGTCGCCGCCGCCTCGGTGCTGGAGACCGAGCGCCTCGGACCGGTCCGGCCCTTCTGCGCCCTGGTGGACCTGCGGGTCCCGGGCGGCCCGGACGGCGAGGCCATGCGCCGGCTCTCCCGGAAGTACCCGGGCCTGCCGATGATCGTGATCACCGCTCACCTCCACGCCCCGCCGGTGCCGCCCGAGGCCCTCTTCACCAAGCCCTTCGACACCCCTGCCCTGCTCGCGGCGGTGGAGCGCCTCCACGAGGGGCAGGCGGCGCCGGGGCACCGCCCATGAAGGACGGCGCCCTCCGGCCGCGCGTCCTGGTGGTGGACGACAACGCGGGCCTGGTCGAGAACCTCTCCGAGATCCTGGAGGGCGCCGGCTACGCGGTGGCCGGGGCGGGTTCCTGCCAGGCCGCCCTGCCCCTGGCGCGTCAGGGGTTCGACGTCGCCCTGGTCGACCTCAAGCTGCCGGACGGCGACGGCACCGCCCTCGCGCCGCGGCTCAAGGACCTCGCCCCCGACGGCGAGGTGGTGCTCCTCACCGGGTTCGCCACCCTCGAGTCCGCGGTGGCCGCGGTCCGGGCGGGGGCCTGCGCCTACCTGGTGAAGCCCTGCGCCACCCAGGAGCTCCTGCTCGCGGTCGAGCAGGCGATGCGCCAGGTGCGGCTCCACGCCGAGAAGCGGGAGCTGGCGCGCCGGGCCCAGACCGCCGAGAAGCTGGCCGCCGTCGGGACCATGACCGCCGGCCTCTCCCACGAGATCCGCAACCCCCTCAACGCCGCCGCGCTCCAGCTCTCGGTCCTGGAGCGCCGCGTGCAGCGCCTCCCGGGGGCGGAGCAGGGGCCGCTCCTCGAGCCGCTCACCCTGGTCAAGGACGAGATCCGCCGCCTCGACCACATCCTCGAGGACTTCCTCCAGTTCGCCCGGCCGCGCGAGTTCGTCCCCAGGCCGGTGGAGGTCGGCCCGGTGATCCGCAAGGTGGTGGACCTGCTCGGCGGCGAGGCGGAGCGGCGCGGGGTGCGGCTGGAGCGGGCCATCGGCGCGGTGCCCCCGGTGGCGGGCGACGAGGAGCGGATCCGGCAGGTGCTGGTGAACCTCTGCCTCAACGCGCTCGAGGCGGTGGCCGACGGCGGCCGGGTGCTGGTCTCCTGCCGGGCGGCGCCGCCAGAGCCCGCCCTCCCCGAGGCGGTGCCGCGGGTGGAGATCGCGATCGAGGACGACGGCCCGGGCGTCCCGCCCGCCGACCGCGAGCGGATCTTCGAGCCCTTCTTCACCACCAAGGCGCGGGGGTCGGGCCTCGGGCTCTCCATCGTCCACGCGATCGTGACCCAGCACGGCGGGACGATCCGGGCCGAGGACGGCCCGGAGGGCGGCGCGCGCTTCCTCCTGCGGCTGCCGCGGGCGGGTTAGCTCTCGTTGCCCGCCTTCTCCACCGGCCCGAGCTCCTCGTCGGGGCCGGTCCCCTCCCCGCGCCCGGCCTCGCGGCCGCCGGCCGCGTACTCCTTGAGCCGGTACTGGATCTTGCGGACGCTGATCCCCAGGATCTCGGCCGCCCGCGAGGTCGAGCCGCCGACCATCTCCAGGGTCCGCAGGATCGCCTCGCGCTCGATCTCGTACAGGGTGGCGCCGGGGATGAGCGCCCCGGGCGCGCGCTCGCGAGGCCGCGGGCCGCGGAGGGTCGGGGGGAGGTCGTCGGCGGTCAGCTCCGCCCCCTTGCAGAGGACCACCGCGCGCTCCACCACGTTCTCCAGCTCGCGCACGTTCCCCGGCCAGTCATGGGAGAGGAGGGCGTTGAGGGTGCCGGGGGCGAGGCCGCGGATCTCCTTGCCGTAGGCCCGCGCATACTTGTCGATGAAGTGGCTCACCAGCGCGGGGACGTCCCCCTTGCGCTGCCGGAGCGGCGGGAGGGTGACCGCCACCACGTTGAGCCGGTAGTAGAGGTCCTCGCGGAACTTGCCCTGCTTCACCTCGGCGGCCAGGTCCCGGTTGGTGGCCGCCACCAGGCGCACGTCCACCTTGATGGTCTGGGTGCCGCCCACCCGCTCGAACTCCTTCTGCTGGAGGACGCGCAGGAGCTTGATCTGCAGGGCGGGTGAGATGTCGCCGATCTCGTCGAGGAAGAGGGTGCCGCCGTCGGCCAGCTCGAACCGCCCCTCCTTGCGCCCGATGGCGCCGGTGAAGGCCCCCTTCTCGTGGCCGAAGAGCTCGGACTCGAGCAGGGTCTCGGAGAGCGCCGCGCAGTTCACCTTGATGAAGGGCTTGTCGGCCCGCGGCGACTCCTCGTGGAGCGCCTGGGCGATGAGCTCCTTGCCGGTCCCCGACTCGCCCAGGATCAGGACGGTGGCGCGGGTGGGCGCGGCGCGCTTCACCACCTCGTAGACCGCCTGCAGCTCCGGGGCGTCGCCCACGATGTTGTGGAACCGGTACCGCTCCCGGACGCGCTCGCGCAGGTTGGCGGTGTCGCGCTGGAGGCGCAGCTTCTCGAGCGCCTTCTCCAGCACCACGAGCACCGCGTTCACGTCGAGCGGCTTGACCAGGTAGTTCTCGGCGCCGGCGCGCATCGCCTCCACCGCCGCCTCGACGCTGGCGAACGCGGTCATCATCACGAAGACCGCGTCCGAGCCCTGCTCCCTGGCCCGCTTGAGGAGGGTGATGCCGTCCATCCGCGGCATCCGCACGTCGGCCAGGACCGCGGCCGGGGCGAACCCCGGGAGGAGCGCCAGGGCCTCCTCGCCGTCCGCCGCCTCCGCGATCTCGTAGCCCTCCTCCGCCAGGATCGTCCGGAGCGCGACGCGCGCGTTCTGCTCGTCGTCCACGACGAGGATCCGCTCGTTTCCGGTCCGACTCGCGTTGGGGATGTTCATTCGTCTCCTGGAGGGCGCAAAGCCTGCGGCAAGCCGCAGCTTATGCACCATTCCGGGTCGGAGATCCAGTCCCGACGTACCCGAATCGACTTCGAGCTGGCGAGAAAAGCCTCGTCGTCCCGGGGCTCAGCCGCTGCCCGCCATGGAGCCGACGCCGTCGATTCGCCCCAGCCGGTCGTAGGGCCGCCAACGAAACCGTGCCCCCAGCCCCTCGGCGACCGCGCGGCAATCCGCCTCGGAGAGCCCCGGAACGGCCACCGCGCTCGCCGCCACGTCCGGGATGCAGGCGACCGCGCTCCGGACGAACGCCTTCACCGCCTCGTACGCGGCGGCGCCGTACCGGCTCGGGCAGAGGCGCGCGTACGCCTCCGCGTCCGCCGCGTTGAGCGACACGGAGATCGCCTGGAGGCCCGCGCGGGCGAGGAGCGGGGGGACGTCTCGCCCCTCGCGGAGGCTCGCCAGCCCGTCGGTGTCGACCCGGACGCGCGCCACGCCCGCCGCCCGGAGCCGCGCGACCAGGTCGAGGAGCACCTCGAGCCGGCGAGTCGGCTCGCCGAAGCCGGTGAAGACCACCTCGGGCCGGCCCTCGAGCCCGCACGCCCGCGCGGCCGCCCAGACCTCCTCGGCGGAGGGGTTCCGCTCGAGCCGGAGGTCGAATCCACCTACGGTGAAGTCGCCATCCCGGATCTTCGGGCAGAAGACGCAGGCGAGCGTGCAGGCGCTGGTGACGTTCAGGTAGAGGGCGTCGCCGAGGGGATAGGCGAGGACCGGCTGGTGCTTCGCGGCGGCTTCCACCGGACGGTGAATAGCAGGAGCGCCGGTGGCACGCCACCCGCGCTCGCGGCGCGCGGGCCGCTCACTCCACCGCGTGGGCCTGGCCGCTGCACGCCAGGCAGTAGCGGGCCTCGGGGATCGCCCTGAGCCGCTGCAGGCCCATGGGCCCGCCGCAGCTCTGGCAGGTCCCGTAGCGTCCCTCCTGGATGCGCTCCAGGGCGGCGTCGATGTCGGCCAGCTCGCGCGCCACGCCCTCGGGCTGCGCCTCCGCGGCCTCGTAGTCCGCCCAGCGGGCAGAGGGATCCTGCGAGGCCGGCACCGTCGACGGGGATCGGCTCAGGGTGCGCCGCCGCCGCAGCAGGACCTCGCGGGCTTCCACCTCGAACCGGCTCATGCGTCTGGCGGCCATTTCACGAGTCGTGCCTACCCCGCCACGCCGACATCTCCCAAGGATTTTCGACGGTTGCCACGCGAGACTTGCGTCGGCTCGACCCGGCGCGCACGGCTTGCGCTGGCCGTGCCAGCCGAGCGCAACAGGATGTTTCCGTCGCCCCCGCGAGAGCGGGCCGCTCTCCGCTCGCCCCGGTTCGCCGCGGCGCAGGCCGTGCCTGGCCCGCCGGGCTGTCTAGCGAGGCTGCACGTGGCGGTGGCAGTGCCGGGGCCGTGGGAGCCGGGTGGCGCCGGCGCGCTCCAGCTCCTCCTCCCCCACCACCCCGAGCAGGAGCCCGCCCAGCGCCACGGGCAGGCACCCGAGCCGGCACTCGCAGAGGGTGGCGGCGGCGTCGTCCACCGTCACGTCCGGCCGGACCGTGAGCACCGGCAGGCTCATGCGCTCGCAGACCTGCTCCCCGGCGGGTCCGGCGCGGAGGTCGCAGGTGCAGAGGATGCCCACCAGGTTCCCGGCGTCGAGCACGAGCAGGTGCGCCGTGCCCTCCCGCGCCGCCAGCGCGCGCGCCTCCCCGACGGTCGCCTCCGGCGCGATCGTCGCCGGCGCCCGGTTCATCGCGTCGCAGACGAGCCTCATCGGAGCCTCCTTCCCGCGGAGGCACCCCGCCGCCCGGCGGGCTAGAGCGGCACGGCGTCCCGCGACGTCTTCGACGGAACCCGGATGGTGAGGACCGGACAGGTGGAGCGCCGCAGCACGGCCTCGGCGACGCTCCCGATCAGGAGGCGCGAGAGCCCGGTGCGCCCGTGGGTCCCCATCACGATCAGGTCCGCGCCGTCGGCCCTCGCGATCTGCAGGATGGTGTCGGAGGGCTCGCCCGCCTCCACCCGCACCGACAGCGCCCGCGGCCGGGCCTTGGCCTTGGCGAGGAAGCCGTCCACCTCCCGCTGCACCTCGGCGCGGGTCTGCTCCCAGCCCGGCTGGCCGGAGCCGACCGGCAGGAGCGCGAGGGTGTCCGGCCCCACGTAGCCGGGTGGCTCCCAGACGTGCAGGACGTCCAGGTCCGCGCCCAGCTTCCCCGCGAGGAAGGTCGCGTACTCGAGCGCGGCGCGCGCCGACGGCGAGAAGTCGATGGGAACGAGCACTCGATTGATCGCGGGCACGCGCCCCTCCTCGGGGGTCGAGGTCATTGTAGCGCGATCCGGGCGCGGCGCGGTCCGGTCCGGTCGGGAGGCGAGCGGCGCTCCCGCTCCGGGTCACCCGGGGAGCGCGCGGCGGACGCGCCGGGCGCCGGAGGCGTCGACGATCTCGTCCCCCGGGAGGCGTGTCCGCGGATCGAGCAGCCGCACGAGCGGGCGATCCCAGAGCTCCGCCGACCGGGCCGGTGCCGCCACCCGGCCGAAGCGGCCGTCCTCCAGCTCGACCAGCGTTCCAGGCGGGAACTTCCCGAGCGCGTTGACCAGGACCTGGGCCAGGGCGGGCTGATAGTACGCGCCCCCCGCCTTGAGCATGGCGCCCAGCGCGTCGGCGCGGAGGACCTTGGCGCCGTAGAGCCGGACCACGTTGGCGTAGTCCTCGGCCAGCCGCAGCAGGGCGCCCGCCGCCGAGGGCCGGACCTGGGCGGCCCCGTAGTCCCGGTGGTGCTCCAGGATGGCGCGGAGCCGGCGGAGCTTGGCCTCGTGGAACCCGCGCTGGCGAAGGACGAGCCGTGCACCCTCGAGGGGGTGCCGCGCCAGGCCCGGCGGCC
>Ga0335076_10004783_pt1 | contig 13717 bp, 10 predicted proteins | sample Lox_Sample_25_FD_206717 | JGI IMG/M metagenome (GOLD analysis project Ga0335076, IMG submission 206717) | Soil microbial communities from Loxahatchee National Wildlife Refuge, Florida, United States - Lox_Sample_2.5 | ecosystem: Environmental > Terrestrial > Soil > Wetlands | place: USA... | reverse complement strand
CGGCGTCGGCTGCACGGTCATGGATCTCGCGCGGCAGGACGCGGCGGCGCGCGACCGCATCGTCGCCGCCGGGCGGCGCTGCATCGATGAGGATGGCGCCGACATCCTCGTGCTCGGCTGTATGAGCATGGCGTTCTTGCCGGGGCTGGCGGCGGCGCTTCAGACGCTGCTCGGCTGCCCGGTGGTCAATCCGGTCGTCGCGGCGCTCAAGACGGCCGAGGCCGCCATCGCGTTGGGTCTCCGCTCGCGCACGCCCGCGGCAGCATTGCAACGAGCGGTCTGAGCCGCTCAAAGGAGAGGCGGATGGAGATCACGAGACGAGAAGCCGGCGCCCTGACATTGGGGGCGCTGCTCACCCTGGCCGTCCGGGCGCGGGCGGCCGAGCCCGATGTGCTGGTGAGCGGCGACAACCTGCCGCAGAATCTTGATCCGCATCAGATCTTCGACGTGCCGATGCAGGGCTACGCGGTCAACACCTACGACACGCTCTACCGCTATGAGGGCAACCCACCCGAGCTGCAGCCCTGGCTCGCCGCCGGCCATACGCCCGCGCCGGACGGAATGAGCTGGGAATTCGCGCTGCGCCCGGGCTCCCTCTTCCATGATGGCAGCCCGATCACGGCCGAGGATGTCGTCTACAGCTTCCGCCGCGTGCTGGCCCTCGGCAAAGCGCCCGCCGGCGCATTCCTGCCGGTGCTGAAGCCCGACGGCGTCACGGCGACCGGCCCGCTGACGGTGCGCTTTCAACTCGCGCATCCCTATGCGCCGTTCCTCGCGGCCATGCCGCTGGTCAGCATCGTCAATCCGCGCGTCCTGCGCCAGCACGAGAAGGACAACGACTGGGGTGCCGCCTGGCTGGCCTCGAACGAAGCGGGATCGGGCGCCTATGTTCTGAAGCCAGAGACCTATATGCCGCTCCAGCATGTCGATCTCGCGCGCTTCGACCGGCACTTCATGGGCTGGAAAGACAATCCGCGCCCGCTGGACGGCGTCGCCTATCGCCCCACCAAGGAAACCTCGACGCGCCTGCTCGCGCTTTTGCAGGGCAGCCTCGACTGGACCGACAGCTACCTGCCGGTCGATGACGTCACGCAAGTCGCCGCCAGCAAGATCGCGCATGTGCAGAAGGATGAGGACATGCGGACCTTCCTCATCCGCATGAACAATTCCAAGCCGCCCTTCGACAACATCAACGCCCGCAAGGGCTTCGCGCACGCCTTCGATTATCACGGCTTCATCACCGACATCCTCAAGGGCTATGCGGTGCGCGACCCGACGCCGATGCCCAACACGCTCTGGGGATTTCCGAAGGATGTCGCCGGCTACGAGTATGATCCGGCAAAGGCGAAGATGTATTTCGAGCGCGCGCGCCAGGAAGGCGCGCCGTTGCACCGGCCCATCCAGATCCACATCCAGGAGGCGCTGGATCAGACCACTCAGGCGGCGCAGCTCTATCAGAGCACGCTCGCGCCGCTCGGCATCACTCTCAAGATCGTCAACGACACCTGGGCCAATCTCACCACCAACACCGCGCATCCCGAGACGACGCCGGATATGTGGGTGCATTGGGTCAGCACCTATTTCGTCGATCCCGAGAACTGGGCCGGCCAGATGTATGACAGCCAGTTCGGCGGCACCTGGAAGGCGTCGAGCTGGTACAAGAATCCGAAAGTGGATGAGCTGTTGCGCCAGGCCCGTGCCACGGTCGGGCAGGAGGCCCGCGCGCCGCTCTATGAGGCGGCGATCCGCCTCATTGTTGCCGACAGCCCCGATATCTGGATCTACAACACCGTCGACCTGCGCGGGGTCAACAACCGCGTGGCAGGGTTCCGCTTCTGCCCGGTCGGAAGCGGCACCGAGGTGCGGTGGATCCACCTGGCCGCGTGATGGGCGCGCGCTCGGCAAGATCGGGGTGGGGCGGCCGACAGCGGTGCCGGGTGCGCTGATGATCGCCTTCATCGCGCGCCGACTGGCGCTTGCTGTTCCGACTCTCCTCGGCCTGCTGGTCATTACCTTCGTGCTGATCCGCACGGTGCCGGCTGACCCCGCGACGGCGCTGGCCGGCGATAACGCGACGCCGGCGCAGATCGCCGCGATCCGTCACGAGTTCGGGCTCGACCGTCCGCTCTACGCTCAGTTCGGCCGCTATCTCGGGCAGATCGCCGAGCTCGATTTCGGCATCAGCGCCTTCTCCGGCCGCCCGGTCGCGCTCGACATCGCGCAGCGCCTGCCGGCGACGCTCGAGCTCACCATGGTCTCGCTCCTCCTCGCCATCGCGATCGGCGTGCCGCTCGGCGTGATCGGCGCCGTCCACCACAATCGCTGGCCCGATTTCGTGCTGCGCACCGCCTCGGTCGGCGGCATCGCCATTGCCACCTTCTGGCTCGCGATCATGCTCCAGCTCCTCTTCGCCATGGAGCTCGGCTGGCTGCCGCTGCGCGGGCGGCTTGGCCTTGGCGCCGTTGCGCCGCCAGGCCCGACCGGCTTCCTCCTGATCGACTGCCTGCTGGCCGGCCAATTCGGCGTGTTCCTCGACGCGCTCCGCCATCTCGTCCTGCCGGCGGCGACGCTCTCTTTCGGCGGCATCGCCACCATCGCCCGCTTCACCCGCGCCGGCGTGCTCGAGACCTTGCAAAAGGATTTCGTTCTCTATGAGCGCGCTGCGGGCTTCGGCCGCTGGCGGCTGATCTGGATCTATGTCCTGCGCAACTCCGTCGTCGCCACGGTGACGCAGATCGGCCTTCTCTTCGGCGGCCTCGTCGCCGGCGCCGTCGTCGTCGAATCAATCTTCGACTGGCCCGGGATCGGCGACTACACGGTGCAGGCGATCCTCACCGCCGATTACAAGGTGATCCTCGCCGTGACGCTCGTCGTCGGCGTCATCTATATCGCCGTCAACCTCCTCACCGATCTCGTTCACGCGCTGATCGACCCGCGGCTGCGGAGCGGCTGATGCTCATCCTGCGCAAATTCCTGCGCGACCTCCCGGCCGCGGCGGGGCTGGCGATCGTGCTCGCCATCCTCCTCCTCGCGCTGCTCGGCCCCCTCATCGCGCCGCATCCCGACGATATCGCGGCCGCGCATCTCGCCGCCCGCCTGCGTCCGCCGAGCCTCGCCTTTCCCTTCGGCACCGACGATCTCGGCCGCGACCTGTTCTCGCGCATCATCCTCGGCGCCTTCGGCGCGCTCGAAGTGGCGTTGCTCGTGGTCGCGGCGGCGGCGGCGATCGGGGTGCCGCTTGGCCTCATCGCCGGCTACACCGAGGGCTGGCCGTCGGAGCTGATCATGCGCGTGACCGACGTCTTCCTCGCGCTGCCGCAGCTCGTCCTGGCGCTGGCGCTCGCCCAGCTCATGACGCCGTCGCTGCAAAGCGCGATGCTGGCGCTCGCCGTCACCTACTGGCCGTTCTTCACCCGCATCGCCTTTGCCGAGACGCGCCGGCTGCGCCACGCCCTCTTCGTCGATGCGCTGATGTCGCTCGGCGCCGGCCATACACGCATCATCCTTGCCCATATCCTGCCCAACGCCGCGTCAGCGCTGATCGTGCGCGCGACCATCGGGCTCGGCTTCACCATCCTGACAGCGGCGACCCTCGGCTTTCTCGGCATGGGAGCGACGCCGCCCGCGCCCGATTGGGGGCTGATGATCGCCGAGAGCCGCAGCTATCTTCCCGGCGCGTGGTGGTTCGCGCTGTTTCCGGGGCTCGCGATCCTGATCACCGTCCTCGGCTTCAACCTGCTCGGCGACGGCTTGCGCGACATCGTCGATCCGCGCCTCAGGCGCTCGCGGTGAGCGAAGCACCCGACGCGCTGCGCATCGCCGACCTCCGCCTCACGATCCGGAGCGACGAGGGGCCCGCGCGCGTGCTCGACCATGTCGCGCTGCGCCTCCGCCGCGGCCATGTTCTTGGCGTCGTCGGCGAATCCGGCTGCGGAAAATCCACTTTGGTGCGTGCCATCCTCGGCATCATGCCCGCGGGCGCGCGCATCGAAGCGGGCGAGATCCTGTTCGAGGGGACCAATCTGCTCGCGCTCGATGACGCCGCGCTCGACCGCGACATCCGCGGCCGGCGCATCGGTTTCATCCCGCAGGACCCTTACCTGGCGCTCAACCCGGTCTTCACCGTCGGCGCGCAGCTCATGGAGATCATGCGCCGCCATGCGCCGCGCGGCGGACTTTCCGGCACCGCGCTCCGCCACGCCTTCCGCGAGCGGCTGGTGAGCCTGCTGCGGCGCGTGCAGCTCCCTGATCCCGGCGCCGCTCTCGAGCGCTATCCGCACCAATTCTCCGGCGGGCAGCGCCAGCGCCTGCTGATTGCCGCCGCTCTGGCCTGCGCGCCCAGCCTGGTCATCGCCGATGAGCCCACCACGGCGCTCGACGTCACCACCCAGCGGCAGATCCTCGATCTTCTGCGCGAGCTCGTCGCCGAGCTCGAGCTGTCGCTGCTCTTCGTCACCCATGATCTCGGCGTGGTGGCGGAGCTGTGCGACGAGATCACCGTCATCTATGCCGGCCAGACGGTGGAGAGCGGCCCGACCGCGCGGGTGCTCGCCGGCCCGCGCCATCCCTATACGCGCGCTTTGCTCGCTTGCCACCCCGAGCGCGCACGCGCCTTTGCCGGAATTCCGGGCAGCGTGCCGTCGCCGCTGGCACCGCCGCCGGGCTGCCGCTTCGCGCCGCGCTGTGCCGAGGCCCGCCCGGCCTGTGCCGCGCGGCGGCCGGCGCTGGTGCCGGCCGGCTCTGGAAAAGATTGGCTCGCCGATTGCATTCTTTATGGCCAGGAGGCGCCCCTCGGGACACCGGGCCGATGAACGCTATGACACATTCCCCTGCACCACTTGTCGAGGTCCGGAACCTCACGGTGCTGCTCGGCGGAAAGCGGCACCTGATCCGACCGGCCATGCCGGCGGTGCGGGCGGTGAGCGATGTCAGCCTTACCCTTGGCGAAGGCGAGATCGTCGGGCTCGTCGGTGAGTCCGGCTGCGGCAAGACGACGCTCGGCCGCACGATCCTCGGCTTGCAGCGCGAAAGCGCGGGCGAGATCCGGCTCGAGGGCAAGGTCGTCAGCGCCCTGGCGCCGACCGGCGCCCGCGCTGTACGGCGGGCCATTCATTATGTGCACCAGGATGCGGCGGCGGCCCTCGATCCCTGGTGGAGCGTCGGGCGGACGCTGGAAGAAGGTCTTGTGCTCGACGGGGTGCGTGCGGCGGCGGAACGACGCGACCGCGTTGCCTCGGTCTTGCGTGCCGTCGGTCTCGACGAAGCGGCAGCGCGGCGCTACCCGCACGAGCTGTCCGGCGGGCAGCTCCGGCGCATCGCGCTCGCCCGCATTCTCCTGGTCAATCCGCGTGTCGTCATTCTGGACGAGCCGACCTCCGGCCTCGACATGTCGGTGCAGGCGACCGTGCTCAACCTGCTGCTCGATCTCCGCTCGCGCTTCGGCCTCACCTATCTCTTCATCTCGCATGACCTCTCAGTGGTCGAGCGCTTCTGCGACCGCGTCGCAATCATGTATCTCGGGCGGATCGTGGAGCTGGCGCCGACGGCAGAGCTGTTCGCGCGCCCGCTGCATCCCTATACGCGCGCGTTGCTGGCGGCCGCCCCTCGCCTGGCGGGGCGCCGGCGCGAGCGTGGTCCGCCATTGCCGGGCGATCCGCCGAGCGCCACGCGTCGGCCTCCCGGCTGCGCCTTCGCGCCCCGCTGCCGCTATGCCGAGCCGGCCTGCCGCGCCGACGAGCCCGCGCTTCGGCCGGCGGCGCCGGGGCATGACGCCGCGTGCCGGCGCATCGACACGATGATCGGCGCCGAGCCCGAGGCCGTCGCTTGAGGAAAATCCGTGCTTGCGGGGTGGGTCAGCCGGCCGGACCGCGTGAATCCGGGCCGAGCGGCGTGAGGCGGACGCCGGGGCGCAAGCGTCGGAACGGATAGAGGCTGGGATCGGCGCGGTAATAGCCGGGCGCGAGCACCACGATGACCTCCTCGGCGATCGGCTCGAACTCGGCGCGGAAGTGGCAGGTGCTCTTCAATGCCAGGATCTTCTGCTGCGCCGGTTCGACGCCGAGATGCCGGAAGGGCGCCTGGTCGAGCGCTTGCATGCGCTTGCTGGTCACGGCCACGGCGACGCCGCCGAGGGTGAGCAGTGCCATCGGGCCAAGATCGAGCTCGCGCCGGCCCGAGACCGCGCCGGTGGTCCGCATCTTCCCGTCGCCAAGGCGCTCGACGCGGAACGTCGCGTCGAACGGCTGCACGCCTTCGGGGCCGGTGCGGCCGCCGAGAGCGATGCGGATGTCCGCGCCTTCGCCGGCGGCATGCGCGGCCCGCGCGGCCTCCGCATCGCAGAGGAAGCCGAGCGCCGCGCCCTCGGCCCGCGCCGCGACCAGCGCCTCGAGCACGCCCGTCGTGTCCGAATTGCCGCCGCAACCGGGATTGTCCTGCGTGTCGGCGATGACCACGGGCCGGTGCGCCGAGCGCGCGCGGAGCAGGGCGCGCGCGACGCCCTCCTGCGGCGTCACCATGGGCTCGGCAAAGCCGGGCTCGTTCATCACGATCTCGCGCATCAACGCGTCGGCCGCGGCATCGGCGGCCGCCTGGCTCCAGGCATGCGCGATCACCGCCGGCCCGCACCAGTAGAGATCGGAGGGTGGGAATCCCGCAAGGTAGGAGAGGTTGAGGACCTCGCCCTCCAGCACTTGCGAGCGCGCAACGATGCCCTGAGACGGCGTCACCATCGTGCATTGGCCGTTGAGCGGGATCAGGAACGGCGCTTTGCGCAGCGCGCGCCCGGCAGGGCGGCCGCGTTCCAGCAGTGCTTCGAGGATGCGCGCGGCGCGAACGCCGGTCTCGGGACGGTCGATGTGCGGGTAGGTCATGTAGCCGACCAGCCCATCCGTCGCGTCGACCATCTGCGGCGTTACATTGGCATGGTAGTCGAGGCTGATTACCACCGGCACGCTGGGCCCGACCACCGCGCGCACGCGGCGCAGAAGCTCGCCTTCGCCATCCTCGAAATCCGCCGACACCATCGCCCCGTGAAGGTCGAGATAAACGCCGTCGAACGGCATCGCCGCCGAGAGACGGCCGATCATTTCGCCGGCGATACGCTCGAAGGCATCGCGCGTGACCAGCCCGCCGGCGCCGCCGCTGGTCCACAGCAGCGGGACGATCTCGTGCCGCCGCCCGAACGTCTCCAGCGCGCCGGCCAGGGCGAAGCTGCTGTCGCCGAGCCACTCGATCACATCGGCGCCGCGCACCAGCGGTGGGCGATCGCGGTGGCTGGCGAAATAGGCGAAATCGGTGTGCGGCAGAACGAAAGAATTCGTCTCGTGATGGAATCCACCAACCGCGATTCTCGCCATCTCCGCCGCCTGTGCTGATCGATTGCGCTCGGCAGTGGAATGCCGGTCGCCGGAAATCCTGTCAAGCGCGTGTGCCGCGAGAAATCGCGGTTTTCGACGATCTCGCGCGTCGTCCGCAGATTGGTCCGACTAGGCGACCGAAGCGAGCCCGGCCCGGTTCAGCGCCGCCGCGGTCTCATCGAGCGCTTTGCCGAAGCGGCGCAGCATCTCGTCGATCTCTTCGGCGGTGATGATGAGGGGCGGGCAGAGCGCGACCGTGTCGACCATGGCGCGGAGGATCAGGCCATGCTCCTGGGCGCGCGCCGCAAAAAGCGCGCCGACGCCGGCCTTGGGATCGAACGGCGCCTTGCTCGCCTTGTCCTTGACCAGCTCGACCCCGGCCAGGAGCCCGACGCCGCGCACCTCGCCGACGAGCGGATGGTCGGCAAAGCGCCGGAGCCCATCGAGAAAGCGCGGCGTCACCTGGCGGATATGGCTGAGGATGTCGCGCTCCTCATAGATGCGCAGCGTCTCCAGCGCCACGGCGCAGCAGACGGGATGAGCGGAATAGGTGAAGCCATGGGCGAAGACACCGATCTTCTCGCTTTGCGCGACGAAGGCCTGATAGAGCTCGTCGCTGATCACCGTCGCGGAGATCGGGAGATAGGCCGAGGACAGCGCCTTCGCCATGGTCATGATGTCGGGCTTCAAGCCGAACGTTTCGGTGCCGAACATGGCGCCGGTGCGGCCGAAGCCGCAGATGACCTCGTCGGCGATGAGCAGCACGTCGTATTTCCGCAGCACCTGCTGAATCTTCTCGAAATAGGTGCGAGGCGGGACGATGACTCCACCCGCGCCCATCACCGGCTCGGCGATGAAGGCGGCGACCGTCTCGGGATCCTCGCGCAAGATCTGCGCATCGAGGCTCTCGGCGAGCCGCGTCGCGAACGCCTCCTCGCTCTCGCCGGGCTTGGCGAAGCGGTAGTGGTGGGGGCAGTCGGCGTGGCGGATGTTGGCGATCGGCAGGTCGAAATCGCGATGATTGTTGGCAAGGCCGGTGAGGCTCGCCGCGGCGATGGTGACGCCGTGATATCCTTTCATGCGCGAAATGATCTTCTTCTTGCGGGGGCGCCCGCGCGCATTGTTGTAGTACCAGACCATCTTGACCGCGCTGTCATTGGCCTCCGAGCCGGAATTGTTGAAGAAGACCTTCGACATCTTCACCGGCATCAGGCCGATGAGCCGCTCCGCCAGCTCGGCCGCCACGTCATGCGTCTTGTGATTGAAGATGTGATAGAAGGGCAGCTTCTGCATCTGCCGCGCCGCCGCCTGGGCCAGCCGTTCCTCGCCGAAACCGAGCGACGTGCACCAGAGACCGGCGAGACCCTCGATATACTCCTTGCCGTTCTCGTCATAGACGTAGACGCCCTTACCCTCGGTGATGACGAGCGGTCCCTCGCTCTCATGCTTCTTGAGATGGGTGTAGGGATGGAGATGGAAGGCGATATCGCGGCTTGCAGCCGAATTGCCACGCAGCATGGGAGGTCCTTCGCTCAGCGGGTCGGGTCCCACTATTTGTCGCCGGCCGCGGCGGCCGAGTCAAACTTGCGTCGCGTGCAAGAGTCCGGTGGCTCGGAAGCTGCGTCGATCACCGCGGCAGGCCTCCGGCGCTGCGACGTCCTGTCGCGGCGTTACGCCTAAGCCCTTGATCACTCGGCACGCCGTTGCCGCACACGCGGGTGCTCACGGAAGATATCAACAGGCTTGTCCCCAAACTGACATAGTAGAACCTCCGATTTCATTGGGAACCTGGCCCGCAACTCGGCAATTCTAGCGCCGCAGCCGGAGGGGCAGATGGCGTTGACGAAATTTGGTGTAGAGCCGAGATCCGATGGTATCGATCTTGATCGGGTGATCGTCGATCCCGATTACCGGCGCCGCGTCATCGACCGGCTGCGCGCCGAGGCCGAGACACGCGTGCCGACGCAACAGCCGCAGCCCGATCCCGGCGGCGCTCGCGATTGACCGCAGGGGCGGCGGAGAGCGGCGCGCCAGTCTAAGCGACCACTATCGCTTGTTGCAGCCCGTGCTCGCGGAACGCCTTGTCGATCGCGAAATTGATGTCGCTGATGACGTCGAGGCGCTCTTCGACGTTGCCGACGATGAAATGCAGCTCGAAATTCAAGCTCGCGTTGCCGAAGCTGCGGAACAGCACCTTGATGGGATCGTGCCTGCTGTCGGCAATGATGCCGGGATGCGAGCCGGCGATGTCGAGCAGCAAGCGGCGGATGAGCTCGGTGTCTGAGCCGTGCGGCACGGCGATCGGCACGACGGCCTGCCCGAGATGGTCGCGCAGCGTCCAGTTCTTCACATGCCCGGTGATCAGATCGGAATTCGGCACGGTGACGTCGGATTGCTCGAAGGTGCGGATTTCGGTCGCGCGCACACGGATGCGCTTGACATAGCCCTCGGTGCTGCCGACGACAACCCAGTCGCCGGTCTTGATCGGCCGCTCGAACAGCAGAATGAGTCCGGCGACGAAATTGCTGACGATATTCTGCAGGCCGAAGCCGATGCCCACCGACAGCGCGCTGGCGATGATGGCGAGGTTGGCGAGGCTGACCCCCGAGGCGGACAGACCGGTAAGCGTCGCCAGCACGAAGCCGGCATATCCCACCATCGCCACCGCGGTGTCCTTGGCGCCGCGATCCATATGGCTGCGCGCCAGCCATTTCGTCTCCGCCCAATTCTTGAGCCAGCGCGTGGCACCGAGGAGTGCCGCAAAGATGATGACGCCGGTGAGCACCTTGACGGGAACGAAACGCATATCGCCGATGGCGACGCCGTCGACGAGATAGCCCAGGATGAGCGCCGTTCCCGCGCTGGATAATCCCCAGGCGTGGAGCAGCAGCAGCCCCGCGCCGACCGCGAGCACAGCGACGGTCAGCAGCCGCAGCCACACCAGGCCGGGAAAGCCTTCATGGGCGCCAAGCCCGATGCTGCGGCGCAGCTGCGCGGTCCAGCCCGGGCGTGTGCCATCGAGGCCGGCGCAGATTTCGTTGACGACGGCGTTGGCGAGCCAAAGGCCGGCGCCGATGGCGAGGCTCCCCAACAGCCCTTGCAAGAGATAGCCCGAGAGATTGCGATATCCGAGCCACTCCGCGGCGACGATGATGCCGAGGCCGGCGAGGAGGGCGAGGCGCAGCAAGCGTCCCGTCTGCTGGAATTGCGGCACTTGGCCGACGAGCCAGGTGAGCCAGCCGAGATTCACCACCAGCACGGTGACGAAAATCGCCCGGCCGAAATCGAAGGCGTAGGCGGGGAGCGTGTCCTCCTCCGGGCGCAGCACCAGGCCCAGCACCATCACCGCCGCCAGCACGCTGAGACGCCGGGCAAAGGAGCGCGCGAGCGGGTCGGGCAGCCCGGTGACCTGCTGCGCCGGCGCGGGCGGCGCGAACACACTGTAGAGCAGGATCTTTGCCGTCATGAAGCCCGAGGCCCCCACCGCCGCGGCAGCGACGGTGCCGGCCGCGGCGGGGCCGGCCCAGAAGGTCCCGGCAACGGCGCTCGCCGCCGCCCATGGCGTTGCGTAACGCGCGAAGCAGCCGGCGAAGGCATGTTTCACTTGGGCGGTGAAGCGCGCGGCGGGAAGCGGCCGCGTGCGCCAGTGCAGCTGCCGGCTCGCCCAACGGCCGAGGAAGGCCCCTGCGGCCGCTGCGCCAAGCAGGAGCGCGGTCACCCGCAACAGCGCCCAGTGACTGGGCGCCTCGGCCACGAAGCCGACCACCGCCGTGACCCAAGGCCCGGGATTGGCCAGGTTTTCTTCGGCGAGTGCGAACAGATTCTCGCCGCTCTCCGTCAGATGGCGGGCGAGCTCGGTCTTTTGACTCTCATCGATGCGCGAGGCGAGCATGTCGGCGATAACCAGATCGAGGCGGCATTCGGCCAGGCTGTTCGCCGCCTTGCCCATATAGGCCTCGATCGACTGCCGCGTTTTGGCGAGCTCGGGATTCTCATGGTCCTGCGGCTTGCCGAGCGCCGCCTCCGCCTGCTGCGCTTGGGCGAGTGCGGCATCGGCGGCCTGCCGGCACTGCCCGGCTCGGCTGCGCAGCGCCATCACCCGGTCCATCGCGGCGCTGAGCTCGTCGGGCGACATGCGATCGACGCGCAATGTCTTGCCGATCTGCCGCAGCTCGTTGTGGACCTGCGCGGAAATGCCGGTGTCGATCTGTGCCGCTGCCGGCTGCAGCACGCCGATCAAGCACCAGCTTAAGAAGGCGAGGAAAACCGACGCGGCGAGGCGTCGTCCCTTCGATGGTTCAGCCATGAAAGTCCAAATGCGCTATCGGAAGCCGGTTGACCCTGGCGGAGAATAATGTCGAAGAGAAGGAGAGGGCGAGGCAATATTGAGGTCGGCTCGTCGCAATGTCGGCCGCGTAGCGACAGAATCGGCTGCCGGTTCTCTCACATGGTGAAAGACGTGAAGCCCGCGTGTCGCACCTGACACGCGGGAGCCTGCGCCAGGGGGGCGTAGGCCTTGAAGCGCTGCACAAATTGACGGCACGAAATCAATGCGTAACGGCCTGTCCTGGCTGGTGATTACACCCGTTCGGTGCGTCGTGAAGAGCGACGGACGCTGCCGATGCCGGTCCGGTCTCGCTTATGGCACTCGGCGCTTGACAGCCGCGGCAAGGGCGCACAACGATGCTGCAACTAATAAAAAACGAAAAACATAAAACAGGGAGGTCCAGATGATGCGCGTCCGCCACGGGTTGGCGCTGGCTTGCGCTGCCGCAATCTTCGCCTCTTCGGCGGCCTTGGCCGAAGACACGATCAAGATCGGCTTTCCGATCCCGCTCTCGGGTCCCGCGGCGCTGTACGGCGTGCCCATCCTGAAGGGTGCCGAAATGGCGGTGGCCGACATCAACGCCAAGGGTGGCGTGCTCGGGCGCAAGCTCGAACTGATGTCGCGCGACAGCAAGGCCAATGCCGACGAGGCGGTGCGCCTCGCGCGCGAGCTCATCATCAAGGACAATGCCGATTTCCTCATTGGCACGCTGACCTCGGCGGAAGCGCCCGCGGTGTCGACCATTGCCAAGGAGAACAAGATCGTCTTCATCGCGCCTTCGGCGAAGACGTCGGCGTTGACCGCGCCGGCGAACCTCCACCCCTACATCTTCCGCTTCGCCTCGAACACCACGACCGAGGGGCAGGCCGGCGCGATCATCATGTCGAAGTGGAAGGACATCAAGACCGTCGCGACGATCGCCCCGGATTATGCCTACGGCCGTGACGCCATCGCCGCCTTCGTCGCCGAATTGAAGCGCCTGCGGCCGGACATCCAGATTGTCGACCAGCAATGGCCGAAGCTGGGCGAGCCCGACTTCACGGCCTTCATCACCGCGCAGATGAGCAAGCGCCCGGACGCGGTTTATTGCGACGAGTATGGCGGCGATTTCGTCACCTTCGTCAAGCAGGCGGTGCCGCTCGGCTATTTCCAGGCGATCCACAATCGCTTCGCCGATGGCGGCGAGGTGGGGGCGGTGGATGTGACCGAGCCTCTCGGCGCCACCTATCCCGTCGGCATCTGGTCCGACGCTTATGATCCGGTGATCTGGCCGGGGCACGAGCCGGCGGCGCACAAGGCTTGGGTCGAAGAGATGCAGAAGGCCCTCAACTCGAAATACGGCTCGGGTTGGGCGATCCAGGGCTACAGCGCCGTGCTCGCGCTCGTCGCCGGCATCGAGAAGGCCGGCAGCACCAATTCGGACAAGGTGTCGAAGGCGCTGGTCAATCTCACCTTCGACACCCCCGCCGGCAAGCGCAGCTTCAATTCCAACCATGACGCCGATACCGGCGAGTTCTGGGGCGAGATGGTGAAGGAGCCGCAATATCCCTTCGCCATCATCAAGGATCCGACTTACTACAACCCCGAACCCGAGATGAACTGACGAGACGGAGGCGCGGCAACCAGGCGAAAGGGCGAGTGACCGGTGGCCGCGTCGTTTCTGTTCAGCCAGTTTGTCGGGGGGCTTACGACGGCGATGTTTCTCTTCCTCATCGCCTCCGGCCTGTCGCTCGTCTTCGGCGTGATGCGCGTCCTCAATTTCGCGCATGGCAGCTTCTACATGTTCGGCGCCTATCTCGCCTGGGAGGCGATGCGCTGGCTCTCGCCTTCGCCGGAGGCGTTCTGGCCCGCGGTGCTGCTGGCCGCGCTGGGCATTGCCGCTCTGGGTTTCGTCGTCGAGCGGCTGCTGCTGCGCCATCTCTATGGCCAGGAAGAGCTCTACCAGCTGCTCTTCACCTATGCGCTGGTGCTGATCCTCGGCGATGCCGCCAAGTTCATCTGGGGCACCGGAGAGCTCTCGGTCTCGCGGCCGCCG
>Ga0335076_10004782_pt1 | contig 13718 bp, 13 predicted proteins | sample Lox_Sample_25_FD_206717 | JGI IMG/M metagenome (GOLD analysis project Ga0335076, IMG submission 206717) | Soil microbial communities from Loxahatchee National Wildlife Refuge, Florida, United States - Lox_Sample_2.5 | ecosystem: Environmental > Terrestrial > Soil > Wetlands | place: USA... | reverse complement strand
GCGCTCGAGCGCCGCGCCGGCATGCCGCTGCTGGATCGCAGCACCCGCGGCGTTCGACTCACCGACGCGGGCGAAGCGCTCCTCCGCCACGCCGAGGCGATCCTGGCCGAGCAGGCCCTTGCCGAGCGCGAACTGGAGGCGATCGCCGGCCTGCGGGGCGGCCGCGTGCGGATGGCGTCGTTTCCGAGCGCTGCCGCCGCGCTCGTGCCCGCGGCCGTGTCGACCTTCATCGCGCGATACCCCGAGGTAGAGCTGTCGGTCCTCGAAGCCGAACCCGAGGAGTCGGTCCCGATGCTCCGCGCCGGTGAGCTCGAGGCCGCGATCGTGGCGACGACCCCCGACCAACCCGAGGATTTCGGAGAGCTGTATGAGGGCATCGACCTCCACCACCTGCTCGACGAGCCGAGATGCGCGGTTCTCCCCGCCGACCACCGGCTTGCCCATCGCGGGCGACTGCGGCTCGAGGATCTCGCCGGCGAGATATGGATCGAACTCGGCCGTAGCCCCACCCGCCGCGGCCGCGTCTACCTCGCACCGGGAGACGCGGACGACGGCCACCCGCGCATCGGATTTCGCAGCGACGACTTCAACGTCGTGCAGGGCATGGTCGCCGCCGGCGCCGGGATCGCGGTCGTTCCCGAGCTCGCGCTCACCACCCTTCGCCCCGACGTCACCGTCCACACGCTCGTAGGCTCCGCCCCGAAGCGCACGATCGCCGCAGCGACACTGGCGGGCGTGCACCGCTCGCCGGCAACCGCCGCACTGCTCGAGCTCCTCGCCGAGGTCGCCGAGCGCCGCCGGTCAGGTGCCGACGCGCTCCTGTGACAGGTTGCGCCGCCACAGCTCGAGCGTGCGCCCAAAGTGACGCTCGGTGGCGCCCTCGTCGTATACGGGAAGGTCGGCCATGGCGAACCCGTGGCTCGTGCCGGGAAGGCGCTCGACCTCGCCGGTCACGCCGTTTTCGTCGAGCGCGGCGCGGAAGCGGTCGACGTTCTCCGGCGTCGCCGACTGGTCGTTCTCGGCGAACGCGAAGTACACCTCGCCACGCACGTCGGCCAGATCACGGTGCGGCGAGTCCGGTTGATCGGTTACAAGCGCGCCCGGATGAATGCCGGCGGCGGCCACGATCTGATCGGGCATCGCAGCGGCTGCGTGGAGCGCCATACGCGCGCCCATGCAGTAGCCGACGCAGACCTTGGGCCCGCTCGAGGCGGCGGGGTCGGCCGCGATCGCATCGAAGATCGCCTCGGTGTCCGCGACCACGGCGTCAGGTCTGACGCTCCCGACGACGCTCATCAGCCTCGCGCGGTACGCCTCGTTGCCCATCCGTGAGAAGTCGAACGTCAACTTCTCGCCGGAGCGGTAGAAGAGGTCCGGCGCCACGCAGTAGTAGCCACCGGTGGCGAAGCGGCGCGCGTTCTTCTTGATCTGATCGCGGTAGCCGACGCCGTCCATGTACAGGACCGCGACGGGGAACGGGCCGGCGCCGTCCGGATGGGTCATGAAGGTCGTCATCTCGCCGTCGGCGGTCGAGATCGTCGTTTCCTGCTCGTACATGTCTCCTCCTTCGCTATGGATCGGGGTCACCACCACTTGCGTTCGCGCGCTCTGTCGGTGCCCGCGGTCTGGTCCAGCGCGTCGAGCGTCGCCAGGTCATCGTCCGAGAGCGCGAAGTCGAAGATCTGGGCGTTTTGCTCGATCCGGTCCTGGTGAGTCGACTTCGGTAGCACCATCGTGTCGCGCTGCAGGCACCAGCGAAGGAGGACCTGCGCCGGTGTTCTCCCTACGCGCCCAGCCACGCGCGCGACCGTCGGATCGGAGAGGTGCCGCCCAGTCCCGAGCGGGCTATAGGCCTCGACCGCTACGTTGCGTCGCTCGCACGCTTTGAGCAGCCCCCGCCGATACTCGAACGGGCTGAACTGCACCTGATTGACGGCCGGCGGCGTGCTCGCGATCGCAATGACCTGCTCGAGCTCCTGGGCGCTGAAGTTCGAGACGCCGATCGAGCGCGCGTATCCGCGCTCACGCGAGGCCTCCATCCCCGGCCACGCCCACGTCGGTCCGCGCTGTGGCCAGTGGATGATGTACAGGTCGACCTGGTCGACACCGAGCCGGCGCAGGCTGCCCTCGATCTCCGCCACGGGGTCGCGGCGCGCCGGGTAGAACTTCGTGGTGATGAACACGTCCTCGCGGGGGACTCCGCTGTCGCGCAATGCCCGCCGACGCTGCCCTCGTTGCCGTAGGCCTGCGCGGTGTCGATGTGCCGATATCCGGCCTCGAGCGCCCAGCGGACCGCCCGCTCGCAGTCGGCGCCATCGCGGACCTGCCACACCCCGAGCCCGAGCACCGGAATAGCTGTGCCGTCGGCAAGTGTTCGCTGCTCGCCACCAATCACGTTCTTTCCCAACACGCTGATCTCCTGACGGTCGACACGAAAAGAATCTCCCGTCTGACCTTAGCCGCCGCCCCTGCCTTCGCCTCGCCGGGCGCGGGCTGCTAAGGCCGGCGGTGGTCTCGCAGGTGGGTAGCGCCTGCGGCGGAGACCGACACGAGCGTCCCGCGTCCCGGCACGCGCCGGCGCGAAACGAACGCCGGTCGGTGGCGGCTTCCCACACGGGAAGACGCGGACACGACGTCCGCCATGACTCGAGCACCTCGGCGTACGGGCGGGAGTTGGGGCCGATCCACTCGAGCAGGTCGAGGATCAAGGCCTCGACCGTGTCCGACTCTGATGAGTCTGTAGGTTCAACCGTGCCGGCCCAATGCACGGATAACGGTAGTGCAGGCCCCCGGTCGCTCCCTACCGGCACATCGGATCCGGCGTGAAGTCGGCGGTCGCGGCCGCTGCGGTGAGCGGACCACCGGTGAGGATCAGCTGGATGTGGTTGACCTCGGTGTTGCCCGGGTTGTCGGTCGGGTCGACCGGCCGGTAGAGGCCGAATCGGGCCAGCTCGGCTTCGCTGATCTGAGCGGCACTCGAACGGAGCAGGCTGTTGACGCCGATGTCCTCGGCTTCGCCCTTCGTGTGGGGGTCGTCGGCGTAGCCCCCGACGGCGACGCTGTGGGCGGGGTCCGATAGCCCTTGATCCCGTAGATCGTGATGTGCAGCCAGATCGCGAGCGCGTTGAGTCGCGAGGTCAGGATCGGCAGCTGGCCCTCGGTCTGACTGGTGCCCGGATCGGCCACGAACCCGGGACCCGACGGCGTGGCGACCGGCTGCGCGTCGGCGGCATTGGTCACGCCGCCGCACAGGTTCAGCTGCTTGAGCTCGCGCTTGACATCGGCCCGGCGAAGCGTTGGCTTGAGCGACCGCCTACCCCATCTTCAGTAGCCGAGCACTCGGGCGAGGGCCGTGGCTCGGCGTGCCGGCTTTCCGGATCTTGCCTCTTCGCGGTCGGCCGTGGCGACGAGCTGGAGTCCCCCGTTCACGCCGACCCATCGCAGTGGTTCGGGCTCCCACCGCCTGGAGCGGTGGTTGACCCACGGCAACGCAGTCAGGTCGCTCTTGCGTCCGAGGATCAGATCGCTGAGCGTTCGGCCGGCCAGGTTGGTGGTGGCGACACCGTCACCGACGTAGCCGCCTGCCCAGGCGATTCCGGTGGTGCGATCGAGTCCGACCGACGGATGCCAGTCGCGCGCGATCGCGAGCGGTCCGCCCCACGCGTTGGTGATCGCGTGCCCGGCCACGACCGGAAACAGCTCCGCCAGGAGGCTCTGGAGGCCCGCATGGATCCGCGAGTCGGTATCGAACTCGGGGCGTATCGCGGATCCGAAGTGATAGGGCGCGCCGCGGCCGCCGAACGCGAGCCGGCCGTCAGCGGTCCGCTGTCCGTAGATCCGCAGGTGCCGGTTGTCGGTGAACGTCTCGCGGGCGCGCAGCCCGATCTCATCCCAAACCATGTCCGGCAATGGCTCGGTCGCGATCATCAGCGAGTAGATCGGCAGCAGCGAGCGCCGCGACCCCGGGAGCTGCGCCGTGTAACCCTCGGTAGCCCGGACGATCACCTCGGCCCGGATGGCGCCACGGTCCGTCGCGACCACGCCGGGCGCGATCGACCGCGCGGCGGTCTGTTCGTGGATTGCGACGCCCGCCCGCTCCACTCGCTCGGCAAGTTGCCGGACCAGGCGCCCGGGATGCACCGCTGCGCAGTGCGGGGTGTAGATCGCGCCCAACACTCCCTGCGCCCCCGTGATCGACAGCGCCTCGTCACGGGAGAGCAAGCGGAGATCCCGCTCCTCAATGCCGTAGCCACGGGCGGACTCGACGTCGGCGCGGGCTCGGGTGAGCTGGGCGGGGTTTCGCGCGAGCGTCACGCATCCGCCCTTGGCGAAGTCGATCTGCATGCCCTCGGCGACGGCCACCGCGCCGACCTCGTCGACCGCCTCCTGCATCGCAACCCGGAGCGCAGTCGCCTGTTCGTATCCGTGCATCTGCACGAGCTTCCGTGGACCGACCGGAAAGATCGCCGAGCACCAACCGCCGTTGCGCCCGGACGCTCCGAACCCGACGCCCGCCTGATCGATGACGGCGATCCTCGCCTTCGGATCCGCGCGTCTGAGGTAGTACGCAGTCCACAGCCCCGTGTAGCCGGCGCCGACGATCACGACGTCGACGTCGAGGTCGCGATCGAGCGGAGTACGGTGGTGGGGCTGATCCACGGTCGCGCTCCAGAGCGGCTCGATGGTCATCGTGCGCTCGGTCACGGCTCGATGATGCCGAACTCATCGGGGAAACGGGCGTTGACGAAATCTCTACGGTCTCCGGCGCTTTCTTAGCGTCGCTTACACGGAGCCTCGGCGAGCATGAGAGGCGCACCGGTTTGCGATGTCAGTTGCCGATCTCGAGCGCCTTTCGTACCCACCGCTCTCGCTCCGCTCGGGAGCGGGTCCGTGTCGGCGTATCCGTCTTGCGCTGATCGCGAGGTGGCGCGCTCCGGAGCTCGACCGCCAACTGGCTGAGGGCGCGAGCCCGAGCGTCAGCGCCCTTCTCGCGATCAGGGCCCGGCGGCTCGTCACGCGGCGTTATCGGGCGCGCGTGGCGGCCGGGCTGGCCAGGGCCGCCCGTGATGCCGAGGCCACGTCGCGCGGTTTCAGCGCTGCGATCCGACCGGACCGGCGCGAGGTGATCGCCGCGCGTATAGTGCTCCATACCCTTGACCGCCGGCTGCGGGCCGCCGAGCCGGTCAGCGCCCAGGGGATCGCGATGCTGGAGTCACTACTGACCGACGGCGCCAGCGCGCTGTACCGACCGGCCGAGCCCGGAGCGCTCGGCAGTCGGCTCCGCGCCGCCGCCGCCGCGCTCGAGCCGCTTGCGACACCAGTCCGTCTCCGCGACGGCGTCGGGCACGAGGCTCAGCGATGACCACAGAGCGCAAGCGAAGCTTGCACGAGGCCGCACACAAGATCGGCTACGTCGCTCCAGGGTCCGGCAGCGCGCTCGCCGAGGAGTCCGAGGCCACGCGGAAACGGTTCGAGGCGCTTGCCGACGACAACCGGGATGTGATCACCCACGCGGGTCGGGCGGTGCTCGTGCTCGGTGCGCTCGGCGTCGTGTACGGGGACATCGGCACGAGCCCGCTTTACACCGAACAGGCCATCTTCACGTCATACAAGGCGACGTCAGTGATCACGCCGGCGACCGTATATGGGATCGCATCGTTGATCTTCTGGGCGCTGATGGTCGTGGTATCGATCAAGTACGCGGGCTTCATCATGCGCGCGCACAACCGCGGCGACGGCGGGATCATGGCCCTCACCGCGCTGCTCCAGCGCAACAAGGTTGCGCACGGAGCGCTGCTCGTGACGCTCGGGATCTTCGGCGCCGCGCTGTTCTTTGGCGACGGCATGATCACCCCCGCGATCTCGGTGCTCGGCGCCATCCAGGGAGTTCAGGTAGCCACGCCCGCGCTGTCTCACCTGATCGTGCCGCTGTCGGTCGCGATCCTGCTGGGCTTGTTCATCCTGCAGCGGTTCGGGTCGGGAACGATCGGATGGCTGTTCGGGCCGATCCTGCTCGTGTGGTTTTCGGTGATCGGGCTGATCGGCCTCAGCCAGGTCGTCAAGGACCCGGAGGTGTTCCAGGGCCTTTCCCCGACCTGGGCGATCCGGTTCTTCGTCGACCACGGCGCCGCGGGTTACTTGGTGCTCGGCGGCGTGGTGCTGGCGGTTACGGGAGCAGAGGCCCTGTACGCCGACCGCGGCCACTTCGGCGCGGCGCCGATCCGGCTCGGCTGGTTCGGCCTTGCGCTACCCGCGCTGATCCTCAACTACCTGGGTCAGGGGGTTTTCATCCTCCACAACCCGGTCTTGGCGAAGGACGCGAACACTTTCAACCCCTTCTACCAGATGACCCCCCACTGGGCGCTGTGGCCGATGGTCGTGCTCGCCGCGGTCGCCACGGTGATCGCCTCCCAGGCGGTGATTTCGGGCTCGTTCTCCGTGGCCAAGCAGGCCGTGCAGCTTGGCTTCCTCCCGAGGCTGCGAGTCCGGCACACGTCGACCGTCGAGGGCCAGATCTACGTTCCGATTGTCAACTGGCTCCTGTGCGTCGGCGTGCTGACGCTGACGCTCGTGTTCCGCTCCTCAAATAAGCTGGGCGACATCTACGGTGTCGCCGTGACCGGGACGTTCATCCTCAACACGCTCCTGTTTTTGGCCGTCGCGCGCTTCCTGTGGGGCACGGCGAAGCGAAAGCTGGCGCCGATCGCGGTGTTGTTCCTGACGGTGGAGGTCGCGTTCTTCAGCGCGAACATCGCGAAGGTCGAGCACGGTGCGTGGCTGCCGCTGGCCATCGGGGTCATCATTTCGGTCGTGATGATCAACTGGCGCCGCGGCCAGGTGATCGTCACGCGCAACCGCGTCGCCCAAGAGGGCCCGCTGAACGAGTTCCTCGACGGTCTGTCTTCCGCGCAGCCGGCGCTGGTCCGGACTCCGGGAGTCGCGGTGTTCCTCTGCCGCGACCACGGCATCACCCCGTTAGCGCTCCGAGCAAGCGTCGAGCACACTCACGCGGTTCCGGAGAAGGTCGTGATCGTCAGGGCCGACACCGTGAGCATCCCACACGTCGAGATGTTCGACCGGTGCGGGGTCGAGGTGCTCGGCCACGGCCGCTTCAAAGTTATCCATCTGACTGCCCGCTTCGGCTACCACGACACGCTCAACATCCCCGGGGCGCTGGCACAGGCGCGCAAGCAGGGCATGCTCGAGCGCAACCTCGACCTCGAGCACGCTTCGTACTTCGTCTCGCGGATCACGATCACGCCGACTGACGATCCGGAGATGGCGCCCTGGCGAAAGAAGCTGTTCATCGCGATGGCGCGCAACGCATCGAGCGCGATCGATCACTTCGGGCTCCCGGGCGACCGGACGGTGATCATGGGGTCGCAGGTCGCCCTCTGAGCGAAGCGTCGGGCGCGAGCGCTGCGAGTTCGAGCCTTCCGGTTCCGAGCTCGACGATAGTTCCCTCGTCGGCCACGGCGAGGACGTAGCTGAGGCGGCGTCCATCCATAGGTGATTACAGTCAATTAGATCCAAAATACGTCTTTGAACTATGGGCGCACTAGCGCTCAAATGGATGCATGGCTCGCTCGCTCGGTACTTCGCTTTCGTCCGGTTGGGTCGAGCGGCGGTTATTGCGCGAGCCGCGACGGCCGGTCGCGATACGCGAGAGCAGGCGCGCGCACTGGTTCGTGGTCGGCACCGTGTGCATCGGCGCGTTCATGGGTCAGCTCGACGCGAGCATCGTGACCGTCGCGCTGCCCCGGATGGGCCACGATCTCCATGTGAGCCTGGGCGCGATCGAATGGGTCGCGCTCGCCTATCTGCTGGTGCTCGTCGCGACGGTTGCGACCGTCGGACGTATTGCGGACGCGGTCGGGCGCAAGCTGCTCTACGTCTATGGGTTCGGCGTGTTCACCGCGGGGTCGGTGCTATGCGGACTCTCGCCGACGCTGACCGTCCTCATCGCGGCGCGCGTGCTCCAGGCGATCGGCGCTGCGATGCTGCAAGCCAACAGCGTCGCTCTGATCGCCGAGGCGATGCCCCGGCCGATGCTCGGGAGGGCGATCGGCGTGCAGGGGAGCGCGCAGGCCCTCGGTCTGGCCCTCGGACCGGCGATCGGCGGGATCCTGCTGTCGATCGCGGGGTGGCGGCTGATCTTCCTCGTCAATCTTCCGGCGGGACTCATCGGTCTCGCGCTTCTCGCGCTCGCCGCGATGGGGCCGCTCGTGTATCTCTCGCTCGCCGGGAGGGAGGGATACGCGAACGGCGTGCTGCTCGCCTGCCTGGTCGGAGGGATCATCGCCGCGGTCGGCTTCGTCCGCCGCGAGCGCCGGACCAAGGACCCGCTGATCGATCTCTCGATCCTGCGTCGGCGGGGACTGCCGAGCGGCCTCAGCAGCGGCATGGTGTCCTACCTCGCGCTGTTCGGAACGCTGTTCATCGTTCCCTACTACCTGTCCGCCGACCACGACGGCGCCGCGCTGATCGGGCTGCAGCTCGCGGTCCTGCCGGTCGCGATCGGGATGACCGCGCCGATCGCCGGACGCCTCGTCAACCGCGTCGGCGCTCGCTTCCTGACTTCCGGCGGGCTGATCCTCACCGCGGCGGGCATGCTCGGGATCGCGCTGCTGCACGACACCGCCGGGATCCTGGCCGGGCTCGCGGTGATGGGGATCGGGCTCGGATGCTTCACGCCGGCAAACAACGCCGCGGTCATGTCGGCATCGCCGCTGGGGCACGCGGGGGTAACGGGCGGAGTGCTCAACATGACCCGGGGGCTCGGCACCGCGCTCGGCGTCGCGCTCGCCGGCGCGCTGTTCACCGCCGGCGCGGGGATCGCTGGCGCACACGTTGCCCAGGTGGATATCGCGGTCGTCGCGCACGGGCTCACGACGGCGCTCGGAGTGCTCGGTCTCGTGACGCTCGCGACGGGGGTCGCGCTGCTTCTCGGCGGACGCCCCAGGCGCCGCCGAGCCGATGCCGGATAACTTCCCACTCGCCACGCCCGGCGCGGTGAGTGCCGATTCACCCGCCTCTGGTGCGGACAACTTCTCACTGGCGCCCAGGCGGAGGTGCGAGTGAGAAGTTGACCGGCGGGCCGCGCCATCACGTGTGACCGTGCCCTCAGCGGGGTTGGATGACCTCGCACGACGTCCGCCGGCGGATCGCGGCCACGTGATCCCGTCTGAGCAGCCTCTTCAGTCGACCGCGCGGCCGCGGCGGAAGCACGATCGCGTCGCAGCCGAGCTCGTCCACCGCGTCGGGCAGGGCGCGGTCCGGCGTGCCGATCAGGACGATGGCGTCCGCGGGCGTTGATGCGATCCGCGCAGCGTATTCTAGGTCGGCGCGCGCCCGGTCGAGGAGAACGTCGTTCCAGACTCCCGTCCCTCGGGACCAGCGCGTGGCCAATCGCAGGGGCCGCTCCAACTCGACGACGACCGCGATCGTCAGACGCGCCTTGTCTCGCTCTGCCAGCAACCCGGCGGCGACGACTGCCTCCTCCCCCTCGGAGGTTCCGTCGTAGGCGACTAGCAGGTGCCGGTAGGGAATCCCGCCACCGTATCCGACGAGCGGTAAGAACCGGGTGAGCCGCCGCACGCATGTCACAGACGCGGCGCACACGCGTTCGGCCCCACGGACAGAAAGTGAGAAATCGTGGCTGCTACCCGTAAGACCGAAGATCGCTGGTCGCAACTCAGCCGAAGTGAGCTCATCGCTTTCGGCAGAAAGATCGTCACGGAAAAGCTCGAGAACCTCGGATGCACCGTGACGGCGCCGAGCAGCCTGACCGGCGGCCACCTCGACGTGCGCACTCCGTCCGGCAAAGGAATCGAGGTGTTCGTGTCCACTCAGCGCCTCGGCGGGTACGTGTTCTGGACCCAGCGGCGATTTCAGATCGCGGATAACCGGGCCGCAGGGGTTGTACTCCTGGCGGATACCGACGACCCGCGTCTATACCTAATTCCGAGCACGGAGTGGCGGAACGCGTCGCCTCCGCTCAAGAACCGTCCGAACATCGGTAAGAAGAGCGAGCCCGAGTACGGCATCTCGGTCGCTCGTGCGTCGCTCCCCGCGCTCGAGCGATACGAGTGGGACGACAGCGTCGCGAAGAGATACTTTCGCTAGCTCAGGGGAGGCCCACCGTTGGCAGCCGAACTCGGACGGCGGTGCCGCCGCCGGGACGGCTGTCGATCTGGATCGTCCCGCCGATCGCCTCGACTCGGTCGACGAGTCCGGTGAGACCCGAGCCGTTGGCGGCGTCCGCGCCACCGCTTCCGTCGTCGCTGACGGTCAGCTCGAGCCAGCCGTCGCGATGCGTCACCGCTACCTTCGCTCGCGATGCGTTCGCGTGCTTGGCGGTGTTGGCCAGCGCTTCCGACGCCACGTAGTAGGCGGCCACCTCGACGGGCTCATCGAACCGCTGGCCGTCTAGCGTCAGCCGCACGTCAACGGGCACCGCGGATCGGCGCGCCAGCGCGCGCAGCGCCGGGGTGAGGCCGCCCTCTGAGAGCACCGCCGGGTGAAGGCCGCGTGACAACTCTCGGAGATCCGCGAGCACGTCGCTGAGCCCTGTCCCAAGACCCGAAAGAAGGCGCCGGAGGTCGTCTTGATCGGGTGGCAGTGTCGCCTCCGCCGCGCGCAACTCGAGCCCCAATGAGACGAGCCGCTGCTGGGCGCCGTCATGAAGGTCGCGTTCAAAGCGCCGACGGGCCTCATCGCCGGCGCGGACGATCCGGGCCCGCGACTGTGCGAGATCCGACCGGCTGTTGGCGTTGGCCACCGCGATGCCGGCATGCTGGCTGAACTCCGCGATACGCATCTCGGTGTCCAGCGGCAACGGCTCCGGCTTACGGGACAGGACGGCGATCACGCCCCATGCGGCTCCCTCGACGACGATCGGGCTGGCCGCCGCGGAACGGATACCGAGCTCGCGCACGGTCTCGGCGATCGGCCCCGGCGCATCGCTGTAGTCCTCCTTGCGGTGGGGTACGCCAGTGCGCTGCACCTCACCCGCCAGGTTCTCCCCCTGGAGCGGAAGGCGTCGGCCGAGCGGGAGGGTGATCGCCCCGTCGCTCCAGCCGGCGACCACCGTCGCGCTCGAATCGGGCTCGTAGCGCAGGATCGCCGATGCGTCGACCTCGAGCAGCACGCCAAGCTCCTGCGCCAGGGCCGCGAACAGATCCTCGGGAGAATGCTCACGCGCGACCAGGGTTGCGACGCGCCGCAACGCCGACTGTTCGGCGGCGAGTCGCTCGACCTTCCTGCGCGACTCGATGTTCGAGATCGCCATCGACACGAGCTCGGCGAACTGGGCCACCCGCTCTTCCCCACCAGGCGGATACGTCTCTCCGGGTGCCGAGTTGACGACCATCGCGCCCCAAAGTCGCCCGTCGACCGCGATCGGACCCGCCGCCGCCCAGCCCGCGCCGAGCGCGCGCATTGCCGGACCAAGCGGGCCGCCGACGTCGTCGTAGCTCTCGACGTGGGCGGGACGACCGGTGCGAAACACCCGCTCGATCATGCTGCCTCCCGTGAGCTCGACGCTTGCGCCCGGCGGGAACACCGCCTGCGACGCGCCCCGTACCGCCATCACCGTCGCGGTCCCGTCCCGCTCGAATCGCGCCATGCCCACGTTCGTGACGTCGAGCAGGCGATTGAGCTCCTCCGTGGCAACCGCGAATACCTGATCCGAAGGCGCCTGCTGTGCGACGAGTTCGGCCACGCGGCGCAGCGCGGACTGTTCGGCGGCGAGCCGCTCCACGTTCCCTCGCGACTCGATGTTCGAGATCGCCGTCGACACGAGCTCGGCGAAGCGTGCGACGCGGTCCTCGCTCCCCGCGGGCAAGGCCTCGGCGGTTGCGGCCGCCGCCACCATCGCGCCCCAGAGCCGCCCGTCGACGACGATCGGCCCGCCGGCCGCGCAGCGAACGCCCTCTTCGCGCAGGACGGCGCCGGTGGTACCGCGGATCTGCGCATAGTTCTCGGAGCGGGCCGGCCGCCCCGTGCGAAACAGCTGATCGAGCATGCCTCCGGGCGCGACCGGCATGTTTGTGCCCGGCGGCATCCGCTCCGCTGGGCCGCCGGTCGCCGCCATGACGGTCGCGCTGCCGTCGGGCTCAAACCGGATCGTCCGGACGACGTCGACTTGGAGCAGTCGGCCGAGCTCGACCGTGACGAGCGCGAAAACCTCGTCGGCCGGCGCGTGGCCCGCCACCAACATCGCGACGCGACGTAGTGCGGCCTGCTCGGCGGCCACCGACATGAGGGCTGCGGATGCCAAGTCCTCACCGGACGGGTCCACGTACACACGCCACTCGGCGATCCGGCCGCCCGCCACGCGATAGAGACCACAGGCCGCGGTCTCGACGTCGCCGCCGTCCGCGGTGGCGGTGTCGATCATCCGGACCTCCGTCACGAGCGTGTCGTCAGTCTCCACGAATACTCGGACAGGCTCGATGCGCAGGCCGGGGCGAGCCTGCGCCGTGATCGCGACGAAATCGGTTACCGCCGCCAGACCGCGGACCGCGATCCCCGACATGACCAGTTCGACGTCGTCGTCGAGCAGGTCCGGGTAGGCGTCGAAGTCACGTGCGTTGAACGCCTCGTAGGTGCGATCGACGATCGGGCGCAGCTTAGACACGAGCACAGGCTACGCCGAGCTGAGGGCCGTGCCGATGAGAGAATGGCCGCTGCCGAGCATGGGAAGCATCCGCGTGGTGATCGCCGACGATGACCTCCTCGTACGCGAGGGCATCGCCGGCCTACTCGAGCGCTCGCCGTTCGAGGTCGTGGGTCTGGCGAGCGATGCGACCGAGCTGATCGCTCTTGTGCGCGAGCACGTCCCGGACCTCGTGGTGTTGGACATTCGCATGCCGCCGTCACAAACGACCGAGGGTCTCGATGCCGCGCAGGCGATCCGCGCCGAGTTGCCGAAGATCGGACTCCTCGTGCTGTCCGCGTACGTCGAGGTCCACCGGGCCATGGATCTGCTCGCCGAGGGGAGTGGCGTGGGTTACCTGTTGAAGAGCCGTGTCACCGAGGCCGGGGAGTTCCTCGAGACGTGCCAACGGGTCGCCGCCGGCGGTTCCGTCGTCGACCCCGAGCTGGTGAAGGAGCTGGTCGCCGCGCAGCGAGTCCAAGATCCGCTGAGCGGTCTGACGCCGCGCGAACACCAGGTCCTGGAGCTGATGGCCGAGGGCCGGTCGAACGCCGGTATCGCTCGTCAGCTGTGGGTGACCGAGGGCACCGTCGAGAAGCACGTGCGGAGCATCCTCGCGAAGCTCCCGCTGGCGGAGACCGACGACGATCATCGGCGCGTACTCGCCGTCATCGCATTCCTCGACGCCCAATAGCGTCCCTTTCATCGATGGTCAGTAGGCGGTGCGATGTCCGCAAACCGGCGGGCGGCCTCAAGCAGCCCGTCGTGGTCGGCCCTGCAGCCCGGACAGCTCTCCAGGTGGATCGAGGTACCCGGGAACACGCGAGCCGAGTCCTCGCCGGCAAGCTCGAGCTCGACGTAGGCATCGAGGATTGCCTCGCCCGCGGTGCACCCAGCGTCACCCTCCGTGACGCGCAACAGCTCGTGGAGGTCCCGACGATGCTCGGTCATCACATGTGGTCCTCGTCGATCACCGGGTGCCCGGATTCGGCCAGCCTGGAGCGGAGGTTGCGGCGGATCGCGAACTTGTACGCCCAGGTCGTGAACCGGCTCTCGCCTC
>Ga0335076_10004780_pt1 | contig 13720 bp, 11 predicted proteins | sample Lox_Sample_25_FD_206717 | JGI IMG/M metagenome (GOLD analysis project Ga0335076, IMG submission 206717) | Soil microbial communities from Loxahatchee National Wildlife Refuge, Florida, United States - Lox_Sample_2.5 | ecosystem: Environmental > Terrestrial > Soil > Wetlands | place: USA... | reverse complement strand
AGGTCGGTGACGCTGCCGGCGTGCTTTCCAAGGCGACGCCGATCGAGGCGCGCTATACCTCGCAGATGCTCGCGCACGTGACCTTGGAGCCGCCGAACTGCCTAGCGCTCGTATCATCCCGCGGCGTCGACGTCTGGGCGAGCACGCAATTCCCGCGGGGCGCCCAGGCCATTGCAGCCCAGCGGGCCGCGGTACAGCCCAGACAAGTCCGTGTGCATCCTCAGTTCATCGGTGGTGGCTTCGGCCGTCGCCTGGATGTCGATTTCATCGGTCAGGCCGTCGCGATCGCGAAGGCGATGCCGGGCACGCCGGTACAGCTGATCTGGACGCGTGAGGACGACGTCAGCCACGATTTCTACCGCCCGCCCAGCCTGCACGTGTTGAGCGCAGCACTCGAGAGCGGTCGCATCGCCGCATTCGCGTACAAGATGATCTCGCCTTCCATCACCAATCGCATGTTTCCCGGAGCGGTGAAGGACGGCATCGACGGCTTCATGACCGAAGGACTCGTGAACTTCCGGTACGACATTCCAAACCTCGAGCTGCGCACTGTCATCCAGGAGGTCGGCATCCGCGTCGGCTACTGGCGCTCGGTCAGCAACGCACTCAACGCGTTCGCCGTCGAGAGCTTTGTCGATGAGCTCGCGCACGCAGCGGGTAAGGATCCGGTGGAGTTCCGTAGCGCCATGCTCGATCGGGATCCGCGACAGCGCGCGGTGCTCGAACGCGCCGCCAAGGAAAGCGGATACCAGGCGGCACCCACGCCCGGCCATGCCTTCGGCGTCGCGTCACTGGAATGCTACGACACCCGTATCGCCCTGATCGCGGAGATCTCTGGTACCGCAGATCACGCGAAGCTCGAGAAACTCACTTACGCGCTCGACTGCGGCGTCGCCGTCCACCCCGACCAGGTGGTTGCCCAGATCGAGAGCGGCGCGGTCACGGGCTTGATCAATGCATTGCGCAGCAAGGTGACCATCAGCAACGGGCGCGTCGAGCAATCCAACTTTGACTCATTCCGCATCCCGCGAATGCCGGAAGTGCCGCCCATCGAGGTCACGCTGCTGCCAAGCGATGCAACACCTGGAGGGATAGGCGAGGCTGGCGTGCCGTTGATCGCTCCGGCGATCGCGAACGCCTTGTTCGCCCTCACCGGCAAGCGGATCCGTGCCCTGCCTCTTGAGGACGCCGGCGTCACGTTCGTTTGACAGGCCGGCATAGGTACTCAGGTCGCCTGAGCGGTATTCATTCAATGAAGGGACTCCACGAAGGCAGCGACCGCAGCGACGTCAGACTCACTTAGCGGTGCTGGATAGAGTTTCGGCATCGGCACCTTGGGATCCTTGATGAAGGCGATCGCCTGCTCGGTGCTCTTGCGGGCCGATTCGCCCTTGAGCGCGGGCCCAACGCTGCCTTCGCCGGAGGCACCATGGCAGCTACTGCAATACTGCGCAAAGAGCGCAGCGCCGTGCTCGGCCGGTGTTCCCGCAGACGCGCCCTGCTCATCGGGCACGGACACCAGCGTGGGCTCGTCCTTCTCGAGACCGGTGGTCAAGATAATGATTTTCGGTGAGCCTGTGCTCGCCGAGAACATGCGCGAGATATTGCCCGAGGTGGTGGCGAGGTACTGCCGGCCACCAACCTCGTAGGTGATCACACCGCCGGCGATGGCGCCGCCGGTGTTGTACTTGTAGAGCAGCGCACCGCTGCGCGCATCCAAGCCGAGCAGGTTGCCGGCGAGGTCGCCTGTGAACACCACGCCACCGGCCGTCGGCGTGACACCTGCCACGACGGGCGCATCGGCGTGATACTTCCAGATCGGTCGACCCGTGTCACCGTCGAGCGAATACACCCAGCCGGTGCCGGCGCCCTCGCTTGCGATCGGGGTCGCGTTGGTGCCGAAATAGAACTGGCCCGGGACGTATTCCGGGGTACCGGTGACGTACGTGAAGCACCAGTCGACGGCACCCACGTACACGTGGCGCGATGTGGGATCGACGGCTGGCCCGTTCCACTCAATGCCGCCCAGGGAGCCGGGACAGGCGCGTCCGCCAGCGAGTGGGCGATTGCCGTGATTCTCGATCGTCGTCACCGGTGTCTTCCAGAGCACTTTGTGAGTTGCTCGATCGAGACCATATACATATCCGTCCTTACTCCCGGCCACGAGGCGTCCAGCGCCCTGGGCACCGCGATAGAGGGCGGGGGCCGCACCGAAGTCATAGTCAAGGCCGTCGTTCGACTGGAACTGGTGATACCACTTGAGTTTGCCGGTGAGCGCATCCAGTACCACGAGTGAATCCGTGAAGAGATTCGATCCGGGGCGCCAGTCGGGCGCGTAGTCGGGCGCCGGGTTGGCGACCGGCACGAAGAGCTCGCCCCGCTCCGGATCGAGGGTGTAGGAGGTCCAGAGGCCGCCGCCGCCATGCTCCGCGGTCTTCGGGTTCTTCCAGGTCTCAGCACCCACCTCGTGACCCATGGGAATTGTGTAAAAGCGCCACTTCTCGCGTCCCGTCTCGGCATCGAGCGCGAGCATGAAGCCCCGAATCGCCCAGTCGCTGCCCGCGGCGCCTATGAAGACGAGACCATGCCAGGCGATCGGGGCGGAGCTGAAGAACTCGCCGCGCGTGGGATCGCCCGCCTTCTTGACCCACAGCTCGCGTCCCGTTTTTGCATCGAGCGCGAGCACGCGTCCATCGCCCGTACCACGAAACAGCCGTCCGTTGAGGTAGGCGAGTCCGCGATTGACCACGTACACCTCTTTCTCAACCGCGTGATAGACGTAACGCCAGCGGATCTTGCAGCTTTGTGGATCGAGCGCGACGGTAGTGTGAGGAGTGTTGATGTAGAACGTGCCGTCGATGAGCAGTGGACCTGCATGAAAGGCTCCGGCATCGCCGAGGGAAAGCTCGCAGACACGCTTGAGCGTTGCGACGTTGGTGGGCGTGATCTGCGCCGCGGACGAAAATCGATCGCCGTCATATCCATTGTTGTAGGTAGGCCAGCTGGATGGATCGGCGGTAATCGCCGCACCTGCCGCGGCGAAACTCGTCACGAGCACCATTAAGCTGACGCGGGCGATATATCGAGCGATCATTACAGACTCCCGGGCGTGGAGACGAAGTGGAGGCTGGCGTGAGCGCCGTGCCTCTCGAACATCGTTCTACCGCCGGAGGACTCACGTGAGGCGCACGGCTCGCAGCGCAGCGGCGTGACTGCTATCGCTCATCTCGCCATGTATAGCGCCTCGGGAGTGATGACTTCGCCTGAGCCAATTATCTCCCAAAGCAGACCCTACCTCGGTCCGCCTGGCTATGGCACGGCACATCGCTGAAAGACTGAGCTGCCGAACGGGGTTTGACTGAAAGCCATCGTCGCGAAACGCACCCGGCGCCCCTCACTTGATCGTCACTCTCATGCCCCGGCGCTCTTGGATATTCTATACTGGGTCCTCACTGGTCGCCCGGAATATGAGATCCGCTATTCATCCGCGCAAGCCCTACAATCGCGCGAACGCGCGCTACTGACTCCCCCCTGCGCCGCGCTCGGCAGAGAACATCGACTCCGGAACCCAGAACGTGAGTTCCTGGTCGGTGCGCAGATCAGCGACCTCCACTTCCTTGCCATTCATGATCACGCGAAGTTGCGAATCCTTAACCTTAACCGTTCCCAGGGTGTTGCCATACGGGTCCATGAACGCAACGGACAGCGTGGGCTCGTCTAGGATATAGACCTTGCCCTTTACCTTCATGTACGTCTCACCGTTGTATACGCGCGCTTCGAGACAGGCCGCGGGGGCTTTCGGATACGTATGCAAGAATTCCTTCGAGTAACGCAGCGACGAGCACTCGACTTTGGGAAGCTTGTATGTATCGACCTCCTTTGGCGCAGCAACTGTTACACCCGCGACAAGCGATAGAACCGTGACAGATAAAATCTTCCGAGTTAAATTTCGCACGACCCATCTCCTCTTACTTCCGAAAGAACCCTCGGCACGAGCACTGCGCCCACAGTGCGGGCCGTGCAGGACTCTAAGGCGACCGCGCTCGCATAGGGCTCACCGATCGTGATATTCCATCGACGTTGATTGGAATGCGTCGTAATGTCGGCGTCCGCGTAGCGATGAGTCAGACTTTACCGGTGGTCTAGATTCAGGGAAGTGGCGATCTGCTCAAAGACATCGATGAGATCGAGGGGGCGCAGCTGAGCGAACCCGCGCATCACGCTGCTATGCGCGCGTGCGCTCAGGCTTAACCGCCGAAGCGATACCCGATACCGACGCCCACCAAAAAGGGGTCGATGCGAGCCTGCGAAATCTTCCTGCCGCCGAGCTTGACGTCGGACCGGAGCGTGAGCCACTTGGCATCTGCGTTGAGATACCAATGCGTGCCGATCTGATAATCGAGACCCCCCTGCGCCGCGGCGCCGACACTCGTACGATCGAGCGAGAGCCGACCGACAGTGGGCACGTGCAACTCGACGTTCATGATCGAGGTCACGTTCAGGCCCGCACCGAGATAGGGCTGAAACGCTTGATTAGGCAGGAAGTTGTATTTGAGCGTCAACGTCGGCGGCAGGTGCTGGAAGGTACCGATATCGACTGGACCGCCGAGGGCGCTGTGCTCTAGTGTCACGCTCTGCTTCTGCGGGTAAGTCAGCACCAACTCGCTCGACCAATGGGGCGTGAAGAAATATTCCCCGTCGAGATCCGGGACCCACTTGTCGTTGACCTGAATGGCATCCTTTGGAATCCTCAAGGGAGAATATGCATCGGAATCGTTCGCTGGCGCCAGGTAAATCCCGCGCACTCTGATTTCCCAATCATCGGCGTGCGCCGTAGTCACCGCCGCAACCGCCATCATCACCGCCCAGGCCGCCGCTCTCGCTCCGTGCTTCATCCCATTCACTCCCATCCAGTATGCAATGAAGAGTGAGTCCGGGTTACTCGCCGGAGGCACACGGCCGTGAAAGCCGCGACCGGGCGCTGGACCAATCGACTAGCTGCGGAGAATCTGCTCCCGCAGAGTATAGAGGCCGTTGACGATGATATTGTCCAGCGGCTGCGTAGAGCGCCGTGATCGCGTGCACGAATCGGTGTGCGTGGACCAGAGAGCATAGGCCGATAGAGCGAAGACACCACCAATCAATGTACCGCCGGCGCGGTCTGCGATCCTTTGCTCATTCAACGTCGGATCTGCGCGCCGTCCCTTGTAGTCACCGCCCTCATGCCAGATTCTCCATCATGGAGATTGGAGGAGGCGGAGCCAGTGGCGGATGTGGAGGCAGTCTGCTTCGAAATCAACGGTTTGTTTATCGGGACAGCGACTCCGGCGCGGCACAAGAATAGCTTGCGGCGCTTCTTTGGGATCGTGCGGGTGATCGCATCGTTCATAAATTTACATCCCCAGAATTCAGACACTGAGGTCAGTGAGGGCTCTGGCCCTCGCACTGCGTCTCTACAAACCAGAAATCGACTGACGGAAACCGATGTGAGTCCGCATGCAGGCCTGTCTGCTGCGCATCGGTCCCTGCGCATGTTGGCGTCTGCGGCTCACCATTGTTGCCGCGCCCATCGCTGCTGTACGGTGCCCAATGCAAGAGGGCGATGCGGGGTGTCGCGACATGAGCATATTGCCCGCGGGCTGCTTCGACTATCCGAGCGCCAATATGGGCGCAAACGCTCCAAGCGTCACAAAAAGACCGCATACAAGGGTGAGCATCACGCACTCACCGGCCTCTGTGAACATCCCGGAATCCGCTCGTGTGCCGACGGGCGAGCGGTGGACAATGGCACGATGATAAATCGATGTCTTCACACGGACTCCGGGATTGGCTGCACCAGCGGCGCTGATACGGGGCTAAGCGAGCGTCGATTGTGCGAGAGCGGGGCTCACGGATGGTAAGCGGCTGGATCGATACGCGCATGCCGTATCGGTGAGTCAGCCGCGAGGCCGCGCGGACTAGGGTGGCCTCGTAGGGTTCCGGGCGCCCTGGTAGCGGCCGGACTGACCTACTGCGTACGGGTCACCATCAAGTGGAGTCAAGCATGAAAAGCGTAAGTCTGGCCTTCACCCTGGGTCTGTCCCTTGCAGCCGCTACGGCGGCCAATGCGACCATCAGCGATGCGGCGGCTAGCCAGCTGATGGCGAAGTACAACTGCCAGGCCTGTCACACCGTGGACAAGAAGTTGGTCGGGCCGGCGCTTCGTGATGTCGCAAAGAAGTACTCGGCCGATGCGGGCGCTCAGGCGATGCTCGAGGGGAAGGTGAAGAACGGCAGCACCGGGGCGTGGGGACCGATCCCGATGCCGCCCAATAGCGTCCCGGCGGGAGACCTGACGTCGCTGGTGCAGTGGATCGTGGCGCTTAAATAGGGCAACGCCGCGAGACGCTGCCCCGATCAGTGTGAGGCAGCACCGCCCGTACTCTCGCGAGCAGGCCGCTCATTATCCGGAGCGTTCCCTGCGAGCGCGACAGCAGGGCGTCGACTTGATAGCTGCGAGGCTCGCCGCGCACGCACCATTCGCAGAAGTGCTCGCAATTGTTAGTCAGTAAATGATAGCGATTTTCGCCAATCCGGGAACGGGCGCGGCGCACTACCTCCTCGGCATCGAAGCAAGAGGATGGCTCGGGTCTGATCCAAACGGCGCGGCCGCGGCTGAATTGTGCGAGAAGGACCTCTTCCACCGGTCCGCTGCGTATTCCGCGCGCGAGGCCACCGTATTGCACCACCCGGCTGCCGCCCACGTAGACGCCATGATGGGTGTAGCCGCGTCGCGGCGTAATGAGGTGCGTGCCCAGGGGCGGCTCGTGGTCCGGGGCCAGAAGTCGGTCGCGTGATCTGCCGACATCATGCGCAGCGCACTTCGCATCGTGGGCATCCCCATCACTCCTGGCATGAGCCGCGTTGATCGCCATGTCCAGAGAGGCTACAGCCGCAGGGCTCACACGCAGCCTACGGACTGAGTCATGATAGATGTGTCGGGGTCTAAGAGAGTCAAGTCCCCTTCGAGCCAGGGAGGCGTCGGCGGCATGCTGTATGAGCACCGCCATAGGCTGAGCCGTACAGCCCTCCAGTGCACAGCCGCCGCAATGGCGCTGGCGCTGCTGACATTCCTCTCCTTTCGCCTCCAGCTCAATCTGGCGACAGCCGCCTGCCTGTACCTGCTCGTTTCCGTCTTGCTGTCCCTTCAGGGCAGCGCGCTGGTATCGATCGTCGCGTCGATCGGTGCTGCCGGATGCTTGATGTACTTCTTTGCGGTACCGATTGGATCGTTCCGTGTGAGCGATCCGTTCGATGCCGTAGCTATCGTGACCTTCTTTGCCTGCTCCGCCGTCGTCGCGTACTTGGTCTACAGAGTGCGCAAAACGGCCCATGATCGCCTCGCCGAACTGGAGCGTCGTCGGGGAGCGGATGATGCGCTGAAGATGAGTGAGGCGTACCTGGCGGAAGCGCAACGACTCAGTCACACCGGGAGTTTCGGCTGGAGAGTATCGACTCACGAGATTCTCTGGTCAGAGGAGACCTTTCGAATCTTTCAATACGACCCAGCCATGCAGCCGACGCTCAAGATGGTGCTGGATCGAATTCATCCCGGCGATGTCAAGCAGGCACAAGCGGTCATTCAGCGCGCGGCACAGGACGGCGTGGATTTCGAGCATGAATACCGTCTGCTGTTGCCGGACGGCGCCGTCAAGCACGTCCATGTGGTGGCCCATGCCTCGGGCGCAGAATCGGCCAATCTGCAGTTCGTCGGCGCGGTGATGGATGTGACCGCCGCTAGGCAGGCCGAGGATGCGCTGCGCGCCAGCGAGCAGCAATGGCGGGACGTGTTTGAGAACAACCCGACGATGTACTTCATGATACATGCCGACGGCACGGTCATCGCCGTGAATCCCTTTGGCGCCCAGCAGCTCGGCTACGCGGTGGACGAGTTGGTCGGAGGATCGGTCTTCGGCGTGTTCCATCCGGCCGATTGCGCCGCTGTTCGGGCCAACGTCGCCTCCTGCCTCGAGCGCATGGGCCGATCCTTGAGTTGGGAGCTTCGCAAGATCAGGAGAGATGGCTCGGTGATGAGCGTGCGCGAAACCGCGCGCGCGGTCCTAAGAGGTGGCGAGCCGGTGATCCTGATCGCCTGCGAGGACATCACCGAGCGCAAGCGAGCCGAGGAGGCGCTGCGACGGGCCCAGGAGGAGCTGTCGCGCGCCAATCGAGTCATGCTGCTGGGTGAGATGGTGGCCTCGATCGCCCACGAAATCAACCAGCCCCTGACCGGGGTGATCGCCCATGCGGGGACCTGTCTTCGCTGGCTCGAGGCCCAGCCTCCCAATGTGGAGGAGGCTCGCCACTACCTCGGACTGATGGTCAGAGACGGCAGGCGGGCGGGGGAGGTGATCGAGCGTATTCGCGGATTGGTACGGAAAGTGCCGCCGCACAGTGAGCGCCTCAATGTCAGGGAAGCGATACTCGAGGTTATCGCGCTGGCACAAAATGATTTGCAGCGGCACGCCATTCGCCTGCAGGCACGGCTTGCAAGCGACCTGCCGGAGGTCAGCGCGGATAGGGTCCAACTGCAGCAGGTGATCCTCAATCTGATCGTCAATGCCATCGAAGCGATGAGCGCGGTGGGGGAGCGGTCCCGCGACCTCCTGGTGTCCTGCGGCGTCAGTGGCCCGGACGTGTTCGTCGAAATACGGGATTCCGGCGAGGGCTTCCACCCGGCGGATCTCCAGCGGCTGTTCGCATCGTTCTATACCACCAAGCCGCACGGCATGGGGATGGGGCTCTCGATCAGCCGCTCGATCATTGAGGCTCACGGTGGACAGTTGACGGCCGCCGCCAATGAGCCGCAAGGGGCAGTATTTCGCTTCACGCTGCCCACCGAGACCTCCGAGGGAGCCCATGGGTGATCTCCCGCCGACGGTCTATGTCATCGACGATGAGGAGTCCGTGCGTGATGCGGTCGAAGGTGTCGTGAGCTCTGCCGGCTTACGCGCAGAGCTGTTCGAGTCAGCGCAGGGATTCATGCAGCAAGGGCGCTCGAGCGGACCCAGCTGCCTGGTACTCGATGTTCGCCTGCGGGGGGCGAGCGGGCTGGAGTTTCAGCAGGCCCTGGCCACCGCGAATATCCGTATTCCGATCATCTTTCTGACCGGTTATGCGGACATTCCGATGACCGTGCGGGCCATGAAGGCGGGCGCCGTCGAGTTTCTGACCAAACCGTTCCGCGACGACGAATTGCTCGCGGCGATCCATAAGGCACTGGCGCTGGACCGGGCGATGGGCGAGGAATGGGCCGAGGCCCAGGCCTTGCGTGCGCGCTTCGAGTCGCTGACGGCGCGCGAACGACAGGTCATGGCACTGGTCGTGGCTGGCAGACGCAACAAGCAGATTGCCGCGGAACTGGGGACGCGCGAGATCACGGTCAAGATCCAGCGCGGTCGCGTAATGCGTAAGATGCGCGCCGACACACTGGCTGACCTCTTCCGGATGGCGGAAGCACTCGGCGTCGGCGCCGATCGGAAGCGCTGAGGTGCCGTAGACAGATCATACCAACGTATGATTGTGGCCCGGCTGGTTTCGTCGTCTGCTGACAACACAAGATTCACGCTGTCTACCCGGCACGGACGAGCCACAATGCAATTGATTGCCATCGTCGATGATGACGAATCCGTGCGCAGCGCCATCCACGGCGTGCTCAAGTCGGTCGGTTTGAATTCCCGCACCTTCGCCTCCGCGGAGGAGTTTCTGGCCTTTGGGCAGCGGCAGCAGACCGCTTGCCTGATCACCGATATCCGTATGCCTGGCATGAGCGGTCTGGAACTGCAGGCCCGGCTGGCAGAGGAGCAATGCCGCGTACCCATCATATTCGTCACCGCCTATGGTGACACGAAAATGCGCACCCAGGCTCTGAGCGGCGGGGCGATGCTGTTTCTCGGCAAGCCGTTCGATGACGCTGTGCTACTGCAGAGCGTCCGATCGGTGCTCAAGGCCGCACCGCACGGACTTGAATCAGCATGAGGGGATAGCGTACGCCCGCTCCCGCTTCCAATTTGCGTCGCGGTCCGGCCACCGGCGCTGACAGGCGCAGCGGTGGTGCGGGAGTGCTGGAGTTTCCGCCCTTCCGTCTGGACTGCCTCAATGAGTGTCTCTGGCGACGAGCGGACCACGGCGATGAGGCGCGCATTCCCGTGGCGCCCAAGGCGTTTGCGGTGCTGCGGTACTTGATTGATCGCGCCGGACGGCTGGTCACGCAGAGCGAGTTGTTGGACGCTGTCTGGCCCGACTCCTGTGTGCAGCCCGAGGTTCTGAAAAGTCAAATACTGGAAATTCGCCGCCTTCTCGGTGATTGTCCCAGGGACCCGCTCTTCATCGAGACTCTGCCGAGGCGCGGATACCGGTTCATTGCCTCACTGCAAGCAGGCTCCGCGGCCCTGGCGCACGGCGGTGAGCCCCGCGCCCGCGCGCTCATCGGCCGGCAATTGGAAAAGAGACGCCTGGGCGAGTGCCTGCTCAGAGCCGTGCACGGTCAGCGGCAAGTCGTCTTTGTGACCGGTAACACGGGTATCGGTAAAACAGCCCTGGTAGATGAGTTCCAGAACCAAGCCGCCACGAGCGCAGCTCTTGTCCGGTTGGCCCGGGGGCAGTGCCTGGAGGGATTTGCCGGCAGAGAAGCCTACTATCCGATTCTCGAGGCCGTGGGCCAGTTGTGCCGTGGAGGCGACGGCGATGCTATCGTCGACATTCTGGCGAGCCAAGCGCCCACTTGGCTGGTGCAGTTTCCGGAGTTCCTGAACGGCGAGCGGCGGGACCGTCTGCGCGGTGAGATGCAGGGGGCGACGCGCGAGCGCATGCTGCGGGAGATCAGTGAGGCGCTGATGACGATCGCCTCTGACCGGCCGCTGGTGCTGGTGCTGGAGGATCTGCATTGGGCGGATCACTCCACGATCGATCTGATTGCCGCGTTGGCCCGCGGCCGACAGGCGGCGAAGCTGCTGCTCATCGGCACGTGCCGATCGGCCGAGGCGGTGGATTCGGCTCGGGCCCTGAAGGCCATACAGCGTGAGCTGCTCGCGCATCGACTGTGCGATGAGATTGTGCTGGCGCCGCTGGCGGAAACCCACGTGGCCGCGTTCCTCGCCGCCGAATCGGAAGGTTGCGCGGTACCACAGAGCCTGGTGGAGCTGATCTATCGCTACACGGAGGGCAATCCCCTGTTCATGCTGGCTTTTCTGGAGCACATGAGGGAACGGCAGCTGATCGTGCCCGAAGACGGCGTGTTGAGGCTCTCAGCACCGCTACCCGCGATTGAGCTGTGCGCGCCCGAACGGTTGCGGCAGATGATTGAAATGCAGATCGAGCGGCTCAGTGTCACGGAACGTGAGGTCCTGGAGGTGGCAAGTGTCGCGGGACTGTTCTTTTGCAGCGCTATCAGCGCGCGGGCAGCGAGTCTGGACATCGAAACTTTCGAGACCAGCTGCAGTGGGCCGTTGTGCCGTCTGCACTGGGTGCGGCCGGCAAGTCCCCTGGATCTTGCCGACGGCGGCACGGCCGAGTGCTACGAATTCGTGCACGCCGTGTACCGCGAAGTGCTGTATCGACGACAAGCCCCCGGCCGCCGCGCGAAGCTGCACGTATGCATCGGCGAACAGCTCGAGGCCAACTACGCGCACGCGCTCAGCGCGCGCGCACCAGAACTCGCGCACCACTTCGAGTGCGGTGGCGACTGGGTGCGCGCTATCAAGTACCTGCAGCATGCGGCCGATGCGGCGGGCGAGCGCTTTGGGCCGCGGGAAGCCTCCGGGATCCTAGAGCACGCCCTGGAATTGGTGAGCCGCCTGCCGCAGGCGCTGCGCGCCGAGCACGAAGTCGCAATCCTCGAGAGAGCCGGTGCGATCTGCAGCGCCTCGCTGGAGGCCGCTGCCGTCCCGACGCGCGAGGCACCGCCGGCGCCGCTGCTCAATACGGGCTGAGCGGCGCGGTCGCGGCGCTGCTAGATGAGGTCGTTGTCATCGACCCCGGCATCGGAGTCGTCCTCGGTCACCGGCTCATCGGCGTCTGCCCGATCGTCGCTGGCATAGTAGTTGTTGATCGTCACATCCTCTGTTGGGCCGGCACCGAATTCGCCCGAGGCAGACGAGCTGTGATGATCGAGCAGTCCTTCCAGACCTTCGAATAGAAAAGCGCCGCCGGCGACGCCGGCGGCCGTGGCGGTCGCCTGAGCGAGGAAACTCGGGGCGCTGCCCCCTGGGGCGGGCATCATGGCGCCCCCAGCGCCCGCCACGCCGGCAGGCGGCACCGGTAACCCCGCGGGCGCACGAGCTGCAGCAGTCGCTGCCGTGCCAGCAGTGGACGTCAGCGCCCTGGAGTCCCGGAAACCATTGTCCAGGAAGTCCTGCTCCGCTGACCCTTCCAGCGCCGCAATGCGCGCCTTGGCCTGAGCCAGAGCCTGCTCGAGCAGCAGCGCTTTCTGCACCAATAAATAGGCCGCATCAGGCTGCTTTACGAGCGCGCGCGTGATCATCGCATCGGCCTCCGGGACCTTTTGGATCCCGCGCACGCGCACCAGTTGATCGAGAAAATCACGCAGCATCGCGCGCTCTTGCTGATTCATGCAGTGCCTCGCGGACAGTTCAACGGTTGCTATGCCGAGGCGAGCAGCCTGCGGCTGCCGTGCTCACCGCCGTCACACGGATCGGCGGGGCAGGGTACGTCCAGGAACTGTGCGCTGGGGTCGGCGATGCTGAGCGCGCAAGTCAACCGTGAGTCGCAAGTCCCTAGAGTGCGGGCGAATCCTCGGTCTTGGAAGGTAACGTGGCGCTGTCGTGGAGTGGGATCAGATCGGCGGTGCGGCCCGAGCGAGTCTGGCGCGTGCTGATTTTCGGGGTTGCCGCCTCCGTGCTGGTCGTGGTGACCAGCCGTTGGAATGAGTGGGAAGGCAATGCGCAGTGGCAGTCCACCGATGATGCCTACCTGCAGGCCGATGTGACGCCGATCGCGGCCAAAGTCGCCGGCTATGTGCGCAGCATGCCGGTCGAGGATTTCGAGCGGGTGCGCGCGGGCGCCCTGCTGGCTGAAATCGTCGATGATGACTATCGCGCGGCGGTGGCCCAGCTCACCGCCAGCGTGGCAGCGGCGAACGCCCAGGTGCAGGTCCTCAAGGCGCAGCGGCAATTGCAAGAGGAGAACGTGCACTCGGCCCGGGCCACGGTTGAAGCCACGGCGGCGAATCTTGCACAGAACGCGCGCGATGTGGCGCGGCAGGAGCGGCTGCTAAACAGCGGCTCGTCATCGACGGAAGTCTCTGAGCGGCTGCAGACCACGCGCGCGCAGCTGGCCGCGCAGCTCGAGCAGAACCGCGCCCAAACCCGCGCCGCCGCCCGCCAGTTGGATGTGCTCGCCGCGCAGCAGGCGCAAGCCGAGGCGACCGTCGCTGCGCAGCAGGCCGGTCTGGATCTGGCTCGGATCAATCTCGGGTATACGCGCGTGACCGCTCCGCGGGATGGCGTCCTGGGACAACGTCAGGTCAAGCCCGGTCAATACGTGGGGGTGGGTGGACAGCTTACGACGCTGACGCCGCTGCCGTACGTCTGGGTGATCGCGAATTACAAGGAAACGCAATTGACGCACCTGAGTGTCGGCGAGCAGGCCGAGATCAGCATCGATACCTACCCCAAGCGGCGCATGCGCGGTCACGTGCTCGCACTGGCGCCCGGCTCCGGCG
>Ga0335076_10004779_pt1 | contig 13720 bp, 12 predicted proteins | sample Lox_Sample_25_FD_206717 | JGI IMG/M metagenome (GOLD analysis project Ga0335076, IMG submission 206717) | Soil microbial communities from Loxahatchee National Wildlife Refuge, Florida, United States - Lox_Sample_2.5 | ecosystem: Environmental > Terrestrial > Soil > Wetlands | place: USA... | reverse complement strand
GATCTGGTCGCCCGTTACTACGCAGAGGCCTACAAGATGTGCGTCATGACGACGCGGATGTTCACCCACACCGGGCCGCGCCGGGGCGACGTCTTCGCCGAGTCGACTTTCGCCAAGCAAATCGCGATGATCGAAGGCAACAAGCTGCCGCCGGTGGTGAAGGTCGGCAATCTCGATTCGCTGCGCACCTGGGCGGACGTCCGCGACGCGGTGCGCGCCTATCATATGCTGGTGACCGTCAACCCGACGCCCGGCGCCTACTATAATATCGGCGGCCAATACACCTGCACCGTGCGCGCGATGCTCGACACGCTGATCGGGCAATCGACATGCGCCAACATCAAGGTCGAGATTGACCCCGAGCGGCTGCGGCCGATCGACGCCGATCTGCAGGTGCCCGACACGACCAAGTTTCGCACCCACACCGGATGGGAGCCGCAGATTCCGTTTGAAACCACGATGCGCGATTTGCTCGAATACTGGCGCGAGCGCGTCCGGCGGAACGAGAGCTTCCTGTCCCGCTGACCCACCCGTCGCGCGACTCGCGCGCGCCGCCGATAGTTGAACGCCAGCAAGGGCAAAGGTTTGAACAAGGCCGACCGAATTGTCGTCACCGGCGCCGCGGGACTCATGGGCTCCGCGATGGTCGAGCATCTGCGCGCCGAAGCCCACGCCAATATCATCCCGCTCGCGCGGGCCGACTGCGATCTTCTCGACGCCGCCGCGACGCTCGCCTTCTTCGGACGGAGCCGACCCGACCATGTCTTCCATGCCGCCGCCAGGGTCTACGGCCTCGGCGGAAGCATGAAGCATCAAGGCGCGTCGTTCTACGAAAACGTGATGATCAACACCAATGTCGTCGAGGCGTCCCGCCGCGCCGGCGCGCGCAAGGTGACGGTCATGGGCACCGGCGCGGTCTATCCGTTTCCCTCGCCCGATCTGCCGCTGAAGGAAGACATGATCTTTCAGGGGCGCCCTCATCCCGCCCAGGCCGGCTATGCCAACGCCAAGCGCGCGATGCTCTCCATGCTCGAGGCCTATGAGGAAAGCTATGGCCTCAAATGGGCGTATATCGTGTCTGGCAATCTTTTCGGCCCCCGCGACCGGTTCGATACCGAGTTTGGCAATGTCGTTCCTTCGCTCATCAAGAAATTCTATGACGCGAAGAAAAGCGGTGGCAAAGTGCCGGTCTGGGGCGACGGGTCGGCCCAGCGCGACTTCATTTATGTCAAGGATGCGGCGCGGGCCGCCCTCGCGGCGATGAGCGTTATCGACGGCGCGGTCAACATGGGGAGCGGCGGCGTCTACCGCATCCGCGACGTCGTCGACACGCTGAGCGAACTCACCGGTATGAGCGGACGCGTCGAATGGGACCCGTCCAAGCCGAACGGGCAGGCCTATCGCGGCTATGATCTCTCGAAACTCGCGGGCGCCGGCTTCAAACCCGCCTATTCGCTTCGCGCCGGACTCGAAGAGACGTGGAACTGGTATTGTGCCCAGAATGACTGACTTGCGGCCGAAGGGAACGTTCGCCGCCGTGCGAGCCTGAGCCGACGAGCGATGGCCGATGATCTCGATGTTCGCAGTTCGGTTGCGCGGCTCAAGCGCTGGGCGGTCGACCAGGCCTTGCCGCTGTGGGGCGGAGCGGGTTTCGATTCGGCGCGCGGAGCGTTCGTCGAGCGGCTGACGTTCGAAGGAGCGCCGCTTCTCTCGGCGCCGCGGCGCGCGATGGTGCAGGGCCGCCAGATCTACGTCTTTTCGCATGCGGCGCTGCTGGGCTGGTGGCCGCACGGCAGGCCGCTCGCGCTCGAGGCGGCGCACCGGCTGATCGACCGCTATCACGGCGCCGACGGGGCGCCAGGCTGGGTGTTCGCCGTCCATCCCGAGGGAGCCGTCTTCGACGCCAGGCGTGATTTCTACGCTCACGCCTTTGCGCTGTTCGGGCTCGCCTGGGCGTATAAGCTCTCGCCAGAGCCACGGTTCCTCTCGACCGCGCTGGCCACGCTCGGCGTTCTCGATCAGCACTTCGCCTCGCCGAGCGGAGGCTACCACAGCGCGCTGCCTGCCGAGGCGGACCGGCGCGAGCAAAATCCGCACATGCATCTGTTCGAGGCCATGCTCGCCTGGTTCGAGGCGACCGGCCGCGAGATGTTTCTCGCCAGGGCCGGCGAGCTTTACGGCATGATGGCGGCGCGGTTCTTTCAGCCGCGGTCCGGGATCCTCGCCGAATATTTCGACGGCTCCTGGAACCCGCGCAAGGGCGTCCACGGGCGCATCTGCGAGCCGGGCCATCATTTCGAGTGGTCGTGGCTGCTGCGGCGCTACGCCGCGCTCTCGGGGCGCGAGGATTCGCCGGTCGCGGCGGCGCTCAAGGCGTTCGCCGACCGGCACGGCTACGACGCGGGCGGCTTCGTCGTCGATGCGTTGCTCGACGACGGGCGAGTGCACAAGGCCTCCCGCCGCTCCTGGCCGCATACCGAAGCGATCAAGGCCGAGGTGGCCGCCGCCGAGACCGGCGACCGCGAAGCGCGGGCGCGCGCCGCGCGAGTGATCGACCGGCTGATGGCGGTCTTCGTCGGCCGCCCCGTGGCCGGCGGATGGATCGATCATGTCGACGCGAGCGGCGCGCCGCTCATTGATTTCATGCCGGCGAGCACGCTCTACCATGTCTTTCTCGCCGCAGCGGAGGCCGACCGCGTCTGGGGCCAGCCGGAAAAGCGCGGACGACCCAGGGCCGCGAGGACATGACCGGCGAAGCGATCCGGCAGGCCGTGATCCTGGTCGGCGGCAAGGGGACCCGGCTCGGCGCCGCCACCCAGAGAATTCCAAAGCCGATGCTGCCGATCGCCGGAGAGCGGCCGTTTCTCGACTATCTGCTCGAGTTGATCGAGCGCCACGGCTACCGGGACATCGTCCTGCTCGCCGGCCATCTCGGCGAAGCGGTCGAGGCAGCCTACGGCGGCCGGCGGATCGGCGAAGCCACGACGCGGGTGGTGCGGGAGAAGGTCCCGCTCGGCACAGCCGGCGCGCTGACGGCGGCGCGGGACGCGCTCGATCCGCGCTTCCTGCTGCTGAACGGAGACGCCTTCTTCGACATCAATTTGCGCGCGCTCGAGCAGGCCTCGCGTCAGAGCGGAGCGATCGCGACGCTGGCGCTGCGCGCGGTTCCCGACGCCGCGCGCTACGGGCGGGTGATCGAGGAGAAGGGCAGGGTGGTGGCGTTTCTGGAGAAGGACGCGAGCCGGCCGGGCCCGGGCGTCATCAACGGCGGCGTCTATGTGCTGAAGCGCGAGATCCTCGACTTTGTTCGCGCCCTGCCCTGCTCGCTGGAGCAGGACGTGTTTCCCGAGCTGGTCCAACAGGGCGAGGTCGCCGGTCGCGAGTTCGACGGCTATTTCCTCGACATCGGGCTGCCCGAGACTCTGGAGCAGGGTCATCGCGAGCTGTCCCAAACGCGGGCGCGCCCGGCCGCTTTCCTCGACGTGGGCGCGCTGGTCAAAGCCGCTGCGGGAGCGGAGAGCGGGCGCTGGCGCGCCGACGCGGTCGAGGCGGTGCGGGGGCTCAACGATCGCGGCCATTACGTCTTCGTCCTCGGCGGCCGGGATGCGGAGATCGAGGCGCGGCTCGCGCCCGAAGGCGCGCATGTCGACCGCTTCTACCCCGCCGATCCGCAATCCCGATCGAGCGCGCTCGACCGGGCGATGAAGGACTGGCCGATCGTGCGCGAGCGGTCGCTCCTGGTCGGCGGGGGGAGCGCCGACGTCGAGGCGGCGCGCAAGGCCGGCGTCGCCGCCTATCCCCTCAGCGGCGGCGGACTCGCTGAACTCGTGCGGGCGGCGTTGGCCAAAGGCTAGCGCGCCGCGCTTGGGCGGCTAGGGCTCCCCGCAACGAAATCCAAATTCAGGGCAACAAAAGCCAAATCCAGCGAAACAAAAGCCAAGCCGAACGCAACAAAAAGCAAATTAGGCGCAACAAAAAGCAAATACGTTTATCTTTCCTTTCAATAGCTTAGCACGCGATGGCGGTGAATCGTACTCCAACCCTCGATTCCCCTCGGCTCTCGCCCGCGGGATCGGGCGGCCGATTTCCGACGAGAACGGGATCATAGCCCAGATTTCTGATTTCCGCCAGAGATTGTTCGGCTGCCGTGGCGCAGCCGGTCGGCCGGTTCCCTCAGTCGGTCTCGGGCGACATGGCCGCGCTTCACGCGGCCATCCGCGCGAACATCGTCGCGGCTGTCCGAAGGATTGGCCGTGGAGGGATATCCATGCCGGCGAGCGATGGCGGAGTCGGCAAGGCGTGGATGGCCGGCACAAGGCCGGCCATGACCTCGGCGGGCGGGTCGATGGCTGACGCCTTGAGAGCCCGGCCAGCCAGCATGCACGCGCGGTCGCGTCGGCCCGGCCCGCGAGCGCCCGCCGGGAGCCGCGTCCGCCGAAGCGCGGTCCGGAAATTGCGGCGCCGACAAAATCGCCCTATGGCCTCAACCTTCCCCGCTCATGACGAGGCTTAAGCATGAAGGCCCCGCGCAAATATTTCGAACCGCTCGCCATCGGCGCGCCGCGCCCGATGCTCGAACTGCCGCTCAGGCTCGAGCGGATGATCCATTTCGTGCCGCCCCACAACGAGAAGGTGCGGGCGAAGGCGCCCGAACTCGTGGGCCAGGTCGACGTCGTGCTCGGCAATCTCGAGGACGCGATTCCGATCGAGGCCAAAGAGGCCGCGCGCGAGGGCCTGATCGCGATGGCGAAAGCGACCGATTTCGGCTCGACCGGCCTATGGGCGCGGGTCAATGCGCTCAATTCGCCCTGGCTGCTCGACGACCTGACCCGGCTCATCGGCGAGATCGGCGACAAGCTCGACGTGGTGATGGCGCCCAAGATCGAGGGCGACTGGGACATTCATTTCCTCGACCAGCATCTCGCCCTGCTCGAGGCGCGCTATGGCTTGAAACGGCCGATTCTGGTCCACGCCATTCTCGAAACCGCGCAGGGCGTCAACAATGTCGAGGCGATCGCGGCCGCTTCGCCCCGGATGCACGGCATGAGCCTCGGCCCGGCCGATCTCGCCGCCTCGCGGGCGATGAAGACGACCCGGGTCGGCGGCGGCCATCCCGACTACCGGGTGCTGGCCGATCCGGTCGAGGGCGCCGCCGAGCGCCGGAGCTTCCAGCAGGATCCGTGGCACTACACGATCGCACGCATGGTCGACGCCTGTGCGGCGAACGGGATCAAGCCATTCTATGGCCCGTTCGGCGATTTTTCCGACGCGGCGGCGTGCGAGGCGCAGTTCCGCAACGCCTTCCTGCTCGGCTGCGTCGGCGCCTGGACGCTGCATCCGAGCCAGATCGCGATCGCCAAGAAGGTGTTCTCGCCCGACCCCGGCGAAGTCGCCTTCGCGCGCAAGATTCTGGCGGCGATGCCGGACGGCTCGGGCGCGGTGATGATCGACGGCAAGATGCAGGACGACGCGACCTGGAAACAGGCGCGGGTGATCGTCGATCTCGCCCGGCAGGTGGCGGCGAAGGACGCCGACTACGCGGCGCTCTATGGGTTCTGAGTTTTGGGGGCGGCGGCGTTTGCCCGCCCGCCCGCGCCTGGGGCGGCCCGGTTCTTGCTTCGTTTCAGCCCGATCGGGACGACAATTCCGCGGCAATGGCGCAGTTTGGGGGGCGAGCCGGTTCCCCTTTCGGCCCGACGCGCTATAACTGGCGGATGACGGCAAAAGGAGCTTCGAGGCCATGCAGATTCGCAACGCCAAGTTCGGAATCGGGCAGGTCGTGAAGCACCGGTTCTACCCGTTCCGCGGCGTGATCTTCGACGTCGACCCGATTTTCTCCAACACCGAGGAATGGTGGCGTTCGATTCCCGCCGAGGTTCGTCCGGCCAAGGAGCAGCCGTTCTATCACCTCTACGCCGAGAACGCGGACAGCCAGTATGTCGCCTACGTCTCAGAGCAGAATCTGCTGTCGGACGAGTCCGGCGAGCCGGTCCGCCACCCGCAGGTCAGTGAAACGTTCGAACGGACCAACGACGGACGCTACTGCGTCCGCGGCCGGCCGCGGCTGAGCTGAAACGCAAGTCGCGTCGGACTTCGCCGGGCGCTCCAGGGCGCTTATTTCGCCGGAGCGGCGGGAGCCGGAGCTGGAGTCGGAGCGGCCGGTGCGGTTGTGCCGGGGGCTGCGGCTCCCGGGGCCGCAGTCGCTCCAGGCGTGGCGGCGCTCTGCTGCTGCTCGAGCAGTTTGCGTTGCTCTTCCGCCTTTTTCTGCAGCTGCTGCTGCAACGCCTGGCGCTCCTCCTCGAGAACCTTGGGATCGGTCGGCTTGCCGTCGAAGGCCGTGCCCAGATCCTTCAGCGGGAGGGTGAACGTCAATTCATGCCCCGAGGCGTCGCCGCCGGGAACACGCATGACGACGCTCATCGTCGTTCCTTTCTTCAGCGTCTCGAGCGTCTTGGGGCTGATCTCGATTTCCGCCGAGCAGGCGTTCGGGAAGCACATGTCGTACCTGCCCTCAATCGGCTCACTCTTGTCGATGACGACGCGGAAGCCCGGCTTCAGCATCATGCCGATCGGCGCCATCAGAAGCCTGAGCTTGCGTTTCTCTTCACCGGCCAATTCGAAGACGTTGATGCTGATCATCGGCGGCTGATCGGCCGAGGTCGAGAAGTCCCGCATGGTGGCGCAGGCGTCGCGGCCGGAGTTCGGCTCCTTGGCGCAGAACTTGGCCCATTGCGGCTCGGGCGACACCAGATCGACCTTTGATGGCATCTGAGGCTGCTGCGGCTGCTGCGGCTGGCCGGGCGCTCCCGGAGCGGCGGGCGCCGGAGCGGGGCCCTTGGGCGGCTGGGTTTGCGCTGTCGCCGCGCCGGCCCCGAGCGCGAGGCCCAATGCGAGCGCCGCGGCGCCCGAGCGCATGACCTGAAATCTCATCAATCGTCCTTTCGAACCGTAAGCGGTGTGTTGCGGCGTCTGGCCTCGCGCCCGGTCAGCGTCAACTCCCACCCAGGATCGACATGTGCGACTCATCGGGCGACATTGTGACGGGAACGCGCCCGCGTTGCGCCGGGGCGTTCGGCGCGCCCTCTTTCCACATTCGACGCGACATTCCAATAACAATTTCGCCGCTGCGCGGCGCGCTGGACCCGGATTCCCAGCTTTTTGCGGGCGGACCGCGGCGGGGATGATAGAAGGGCGGCCATGATTGGCCGGACGATTCGCTCCGCATTTTGGGCCGCGCTCGGGCTCGCGCTCGCCGCTTTCCCCGCGCCGGCGGGCGTGCTCGGCCCGCCAATGGGCGCGATCGCGATGCACGGCGAGCCGGCGCTCAAGCCCGATTTCGACCACCTGCCCTATGTCAATCCAGACGCGCCCAGGGGCGGCCGGCTCAATCTCGCCTACCTTGGCGCGTTCGACAGCCTGAACCCCTATAATGTCAAAGCCTTATCGACCGCGCAGGGCCTCATCGGCAATGTCTACCAATCGCTGATGACCCGCTCGGCCGATGAGCCGTTCACCCTCTACAGTCTGATCGCCAAGAGCATCGAGACCGACGAGGCGCGCGACAAGGTGGTCTTCCGCCTCAATCCGGCCGCCCGCTTCTCGGACGGAACGCCGATCACCTCGGCCGACGTCGTGTTCACCTTCAATCTGCTCAAGGCGAAAGGGCGCCCACAGCAGCGCGCCGCCTTCTCGCTGGTCAAGTCGATCGACGCGCCCGACGACTTCACCGTGGCCTACGATCTGACCGGCGCCAACGACCGCGAGCTGCCGCTGACGCTAGCGATCATGCCGGTCCTGTCGCGCGCCCATACCGACGCCGAGCATTTCGAGGACCAGACGCTCGCCATTCCGGTCGGCTCCGGGCCCTACCGGGTCAAGGAGGTCAAGCCCGGGGAGCGCCTCGTGCTCGAACGCGACCCCTACTACTGGGCCAAGGACCTGCCGATCTCGCGCGGCCTCTACAATTTCGATGTCATCCGCATCGACTATTACCGCGACGCGACTGCGATGTTCGAAGCCTTCAAGGCCGGGCTGATCGACTATCGGGTCGAGGACGACACCAACCGCTGGCGAACCGGCTACGACTTTCCCGCCGCCCGGGACGGGCGGATCGTCAAGGCGGCGATCGCCAGCCGGCTGCCGAAGGGCGTCTCCGGCTTCGCCTTCAATCTGCGGCGGGCGCCGTTCGCCGACGTCAGGGTGCGCGAGGCGCTGGCCTCCATGTTCGACTTCGAATGGATCAACGCCAATCTGTTCGGCGGCGCGTACAAGCGCTCGGAAGGGTTCTTCGACGACAGCGAATTGTCCTCGATCGGCCGACCGGCGTCGGCGCGCGAGCGGGAGCTGCTCGCACCCTTCCCCGGCGCGGTGCGCGACGACGTGATGGAGGGCCAATGGCGCGCCCCGGTCTCCGACGGCAGCGGCGCCGACCGCGCCATCGCGCGCCGCGCCATCGACGAACTCGGGCGCGCCGGCTACACGCTGCGCGACGGCCGCCTGGTCGACGCGCATGGCGCCCAGCTCGCCTTCGAGATCCTGGTCAAGAGCCGCGACGAGGAGCGGCTTGCGCTCGCCTACGCCCGCAATCTGGCGCGGATCGGCGTTGCCGCCAACGTCAGGCTGGTCGACGAGGTGCAGTTCCAGCGCCGGCGCACCAATTTCGACTTTGACGTGATGATCGGCTCATGGGTCGCCTCGCCCTCGCCCGGCAACGAGCAGCGCGGGCGGTGGAGCTCGGCCGCCGCCAACGCGCCGGGCGCCTATAACATCTGCGGCGTCGCCTCGCCGGCTATCGACGCGATGATCGCCGCGATCCTGGCCGCCAAGAGCAGCGAGGACTTCGTCGCTGCCGTGCGCGCGCTCGACCGGCTGCTGATCTCCGGCTTCTACATCGCGCCGCTCTATTACGCCCCGGAGCAATGGATCGCCTATTCGTCCAAGCTCGGCCGGCCGGAGCAAACGCCGCTGTTCGGGGTCGAGCTCTCGACCTGGTGGCGGCAAGAGGAGTGAGGCTTGCGCTCGCGCCCTGTCGGGCCCAGATACACGGCGGCGCAGCCGGAGCCGGCCAGTGAGCGGAGCGACGGCAAGCGCACGCATGACGAGTGGATGCCAGTGACGTTTTACGCCGTGTCCGCTAGGCTCATCCGGGATCGCGCGGGCGAATTCCACGCCCGCCTCACCGACGGCAGCATCGCGGCGCAGCGCCCCGACGGCGCCGAGATCGTCGCCGCGATGGGGCGCGCCCGCGTCGCGCCGGACGGAACGGTGCGCTGGACCGAAACCTGCTACTGCGCGACGCCGCTCCGGCATGAACGCGCCACCGTGCTTGACCGCTACTTCACCGGGATTGAGACAAAGGTAATCGACAAGCCGGTGACCTTCGACGGGGCGCCGCTGGTGGACCGGCTCGCCGGGCGGTAGACGGCCGCGTGCGGCGGTCGCTGCGGCGCCAAAGGGCAACCAAGGACGACGGAACGAGAGCGCCATGACCGAAGCGGATCAAGTCCTCACCATCGACGTCGTCAGCGACGTCGTCTGCCCGTGGTGCTATGTCGGCGAAAAGCGGCTGGAGGCGGCGCTGAAGGAAAGCCCGCAGCCGGTGGCGATCCGCTGGCGGCCCTATCAGCTCGACCCGACCATTCCCGAGGGCGGGATGGACCGTGCCGAATATATGGCGAAAAAATTCGGCAAGAGCGGCCAGGTCGACAGCGTGCACGACCACCTGAGCCGCATCGGCGCGGAGCTCGACGTCCCGTTCGCCTTCCACAGGATCAAGCGTTCGCCCAATACGCTCGACGCCCACCGTCTCATCCGCTGGGCGAACTCGGCCGGCGTGCAGGCGAAAGTGGTCGATCGGCTGTTCAAGGCCTATTTCGTCGAGGGGCGCGACGTCGGCGACCGCGAGGTCCTAACTGACGTCGCCCGGGAATGCGGTCTCGACCCCGAACTGGTCGAAAGGCTTCTGGCGGAAGGCGCAGACGCCGACCTCGTGCGCCAGGAGATCGCGCACGCCCAGGCGATCGGGGTGAGCGGCGTGCCGTTCTTCATTTTCGCCGGTCGCCTCGGCGTACCGGGAGCGCAGGATCCGTCGGTGCTGATCAGCGCGATGGCTGAGGCGCGGCAAGCGATGAAGGCGCCGGCCGGCGCAGCGCCGGCGCAGTAGAAAGCAGATTGCATTTGGATCGACGTGGCGACCTGTAGCCGCGCTCGGTGAGCGCGGCCGACGTGATCCGTAGGGCGTCCGGAAGGACGCCCTTCTGCTGACGGGCTATGGATGGCGTCTACAGGACCGTCGCGCCCGGCCTTACGCTGCGTCGTCGAGCGCGGCGATCAGCGCCAGCGGCAATTCGATTCTCGGCGCGGAATCGTCGATCGGCGCGTCATCGTTGGCAGGCGAGAAGTCCAGGCTCGACGGCAGCCGCTTGCGCACGCCGGCGGCGACCGCGTCGCGCGCGAAGCCGGCGGCTTCCTCCCTCGCCGCCTCGGCGGCAAGACGCCACAACAGTGCGAGCACATTGGCCAGCGTCGGATCGTCGCGCCGCTCGCATTCGTCGATCACCGCCTGCGCCAGCGTGAGCTTGAGCCCCTCGCCAGCCCCGCCGGCCCCGGTCCTGATCGCGGCCAGCGCCGCGGCGAAGGCCGGCAGCAGATGGCTTCTGAGGCCCGCCCTGCGGGCGAGCGCCGCGAAGCCTTCGCCGCGCGGGCTGAGCGTAAAGGCCGCGACGCGCGAGCCCGGCAGCGCGGACAATTCCGCCAGCGCCGCGACGAACAAGTCCCGCTCCCCGCCGACGAGCGAGCGCAGCAGCAAAGCAGGCGTCAGCGCGCCGCACGCGCGCAGCGCGCGCACCAGTTCCGGCAGCTCGTCCTGCGAACATGACGATGCGATCGCCGCGATCCCCTGGTCGCGCGCCTCGCGGACGATGCGCTCGGCCCGGTCGCGGGGCAGCCACTGCGCCGCGGCGACGCTCATCTCTTTCGCCGTCTCGACGACGATTCGCGCCCGAAAACATGCGGGCAGCGACGGGCGCTCGAGCAGGGCCTCGCGCAGCTCGGCGTCGGCGCCGAAACGCGCGAGGATCCGGCTGACCGCGGCCGCCGCAAGCGCGGCCTCGCAATTGCCGATCAGCGCCAGGACCGCGTCGCGTTGGCCGACCTCCGCCAGCGCCGCGATCGCGCCCGGCTTGAGATCGGGTCGTCGCGCAATCGCAATCTGGGCGGCGACGGCGCCGGTCGCCGCGAAGTCGACAAGATCGGCGTCGGTCAGCGCCGGGGAACGCCCGAGCACCGTGGCCGCCACCTCCGGCTGGTCGGCGGCGAGACTGAGGATCAGCGGACGCGGGGCGTCGCGGGCGCCGGCGAGCGCCTCGGCCAGCCCGCGGCGGACCAGCGGCGAAGGGTCGTCGAGCAGCGACATCATCGCCATTTCGGCCTCGCTTCGCAGCGCGGCGGTGAGATCGGACTGGAGATAGGCGCGGGCGAGCGCGCTCGCCCCTTGGGCGCGCTGCTCCGGGCCGGCGCATTGCGCGAAAGCGAGAAATCGGCGCACTATGTCCGGCTTGGCGAACGAAGGCGCCGGAAGAAGCATGGCCATCGGCCGGTTGGCGTGCATGTCGGCCTCCCTCGCCCATCATGGCGGCGGATGTCGATCGCCCAGATTGAATTGATATGGTTAAAATCAACTTAAAGTTGTAAGCGCGAGGACCGCATGGAGACCGAAACCCTTCGCCATCCCCGCGGCGGCCTCTATTTCGAGGGCTTTTCGGTCGGCCAAGTGTTTCGCCACGGCCTGACCCGCACCGTCACCCAGATGGACAACATGCTGTTCTCGAACATGACGCTGAACCCGCAGCCGCTGCATATCGACGCCCACTTCTGCGCGACCGAGACCGAATGGGGCCGCCCGCTGATGAATTCCCTGTTCACGCTCGGGCTGATGATCGGCATTTCCGTCAACGACACCACTCTCGGCACCACCATCGCCAATCTCGGCATGACCGACGTCGCCTTCCCCGCCCCGCTGTTCGAGGGCGACACCGTGCGGGCCGAGACCGAGGTGATCGCCGTGCGCGGATCGAAGTCGCGCGCTGACGCCGGGCTGGTCGAGTTCAGGCACCGGGCGTTCAAGCAGGACGGAACGCTGGTCGCCGAATGCCGCCGCACCGCGTTCATGCGCCGCCGCGGGCCCGAGATCCTCTCCGCCTGAGCCGCCGATGCGCTCGCTCATCATCGCGCCCGCCGACGAGAAACGGCTGGCCGCGGCGCTGGCGAGCGGAGCGGACGGGCTGATCGTCGATCTCGCGCTGGCCTCGCCGGAGCAGAGAGCGGCCGCGCGAGCCACGGCGGCGCAGTTTGTCGCCCAGACGCGGATGCGCGGCGCCCGCCCAGCGCTGATCGTCGGCGTCGGCGCGCTCGATTCGGGCGAGACCGACGCCGACCTCGACGCATTAGTGGCGTCGGCCCCAGACGCGGTCCTGCTGCCGCGAAGCGCGGGCGCGGCGAGCGTGCAGCAGCTCTCGGCCAAGCTCGCGGTGCGCGAGGCCGATTGCGCCCTTCGCGACGGCGCGACGCGGATCATCTCGGTCGCCGATTCCGCGCAGGGCGTCCTCGCCATGGCGAGCTACCGCAACGCGAGCGCGCGGCTCGCCGGCCTCGCCTGGAGCGCCGCTTCCTTACGCGAGGACATTGGAGCGGAGGCCGACCGCGACGCGTCCGGGGCCTATCTCGGCGCCTTGCGCCTCGCGCGCGAACTCACCCTGCTCGCCGCAGCGGCGGCGGGCGTCGCCGCGATTGACGCAGCGTTCGGTTACCCCAGCGACGCGAACGGTCTGCGCGCCGAAGCGATCGCCGCCCGGCGCGACGGCTTCTCGGCCAAGCTCGCGACCGATCCGGCCGAGCCCAAGATCATCAACGAGGCCTTCGCCGCAGCCCCGACGGGGCGGCGGCCCCTCGGCATTCGCCGGATCGAACACACCGATCCTTAAGCGCGCGCGCATAGCCTCACGCGGAACCTGGGCGCCCTTCGATCGCTGGATCGCTTCGCGTTCGCTCGCGATGACGGTCACCTGGAAGCAAGGCATCGCGCTTGACCGTCGTCGAAACCCTGCTCGTCCCGCTGAAGCCGGCCGCCGCAACGCTGCTCGCTCCGGCGTCGATCTGCTCGGTCTATTCGCTCGCCGCGGCGTTCGCGATCGCCTTCGGCTGGCTCGCGGTTCGGCGCGCGCGGCGCGGACGCCGGCTGGGGCCAAGGACGCTGGCGCGCGCCATTCTCTCCCGCCGGGTGTTCCTGCATCGCTCGACCTTCGCCGACCTCGCCTATTGCGTCATCGGCCTTGCGACTTTCGGCGCGATCCTCGGCTGGGCCGTGATCTCCACGTCATGGACCAGCGACGGCGTGGCCGCCCTGCTCACGCGCCTGTTCGGCGCGCGCGCCGCGCCAGACGCGCCGGGATTCGTGCTCGACGGCGCGCGAACGCTCGCGCTCTTTCTCGCCTACGACCTCGGCTTCTTCATCGATCACACGCTCAAGCACCGCGTCCCGGCGCTATGGGAATTGCACAAGGCGCATCATTCGGCCGAAGTGCTGACGCCTCTGGTCAACTTCCGCGTCCACCCGCTCGATTCGCTGATCCTCGCCAACAACCTCGCGCTAGTGATCGGCCTTATCGGCGGGGTCGCGCAATATGCGCTCGGGCGAAAGGCGGTGTCGTTCACCCTCTACGAC